>Ga0079223_10000194_pt1 | contig 26391 bp, 30 predicted proteins | sample Stecom2011_FD_75072 | JGI IMG/M metagenome (GOLD analysis project Ga0079223, IMG submission 75072) | Agricultural soil microbial communities from Utah to study Nitrogen management - Steer compost 2011 | ecosystem: Environmental > Terrestrial > Soil > Agricultural land | place: USA: Utah...
AAAAAATGAACGATACATTTTAGTTGGGGAAAACATTTCATACAGGCAACTCCTTTCGAAATTGGCAGTGCAATATGGAAAAAATCCACCGAATAAAAAGCTTTCAAAAACGATTATGTATCTCTTAAGTGGGATAGATTGGGTTGTGAGTAAAGTTTTTAGAAGCAAGAGGAGATTAGTAAAAGCCACAGTGCGCTCCATGTTTAAAACCTCTTATTACGATAGCTCTAAAATAAAAAATCTAGGATTTCATTTCACTCCTTTGGACGAAACCTTGGAGCGTTTATTTAAGGAAGAAAGCAAATAGGTTTATTCCGCACTAACTTGTATGGGATCCACCAGCTGATTTTCATCGGATTTGGGAAGATTTAGGGTATCTTTTTGACTGCGTTTCATTTCCCAAACACTATCCATTTCCTTTTGCATGGCGGTGAGCCTGGCTTCCACCTCCACAAAAATATCTCTATATGCATTTACATCGGCAGCATAATAAGCGTTGCTCGAGGCAAACTGTAAGCTGTCCACTCCAAAATTTCTGTAAATCATGGAGTCAATTTTCACACCTTTGTCGAGGATAGCACGGTTATCAATACTTCTGGCCGCATTTGCCAGATAAGATTCCGTTAGGATATCCACCATTTTATCTTGAGAAATAAGATTCTTTGGTTTCTTTGGATAATTCACATTTTGACATCCCAAAAAACATATCATTAATGTTATTAAAAATGACAAACGCAGCATTCTTATCGGTTAAAAGTTAGTCTTTCCGCCTTTCCTTTGGCGGGAAATTTAAAATTCTCATACACCAAAACCCCATTCACTAAGGTATGGGTGACGCGTGATTTAAAAGTGGTGCCATCAAATGGCGACCAACCGCATTTGTAAAGAATATTTTCCTTTTTCACCATCCAAGGGGAATTGAGATCAACAAGGACCAAATCGGCTTTATATCCTTCACGGATAAATCCGCGATCTTTAATTTGAAACAAAATGGCTGGATTATGTGCAGTCTTTTCTACAATTTTTTCCAATGAAATTTTTCCTTTGTGGTGCAATTCCAATAGAGCGACCAAAGCGTGCTGCACCAAGGGTCCGCCAGAAGGGGATTTTAAATATGAATTGTTCTTTTCCTCCAAGGTATGGGGAGCGTGGTCAGTGGCAATTACATCTATCCGGTCATCCAACAGGGCTTTTAGAAGGCCGTCTCTGTCTTTTTCGGTTTTAATGGCGGGGTTCCATTTTATTTTAGTCCCTTTGGTTTTATAATCCTCCTCAGAAAACCAAAGGTGGTGAACACAGACTTCGGCGGTTATTTTCTTTTGGGCAAGCGGTTTTTTGTTGCTGAATAGATGCGTTTCCTTTTCGGTTGAAAGGTGAAAAACGTGTAGCCGAGCTCCCGTTTTTTCTGCAAGCTTTATTGCTCTGGAAGAAGAAATATAGCAGGCTTCCTCACTTCTAATTTTTGGATGAAGTTCCATAGGAATATTTTCTCCATACTCAGCTTCGCACTTGGCAAGATTTTTCTTTATGGTGGCTTCATCCTCGCAATGGGCGGAGATCAGCAACTTTGTTTTGCTGAAAATCTCTTCCAAGATTTTTGGATCGTCCACTAACATATTACCAGTTGACGAACCTAAAAACAATTTTAATCCCGCCACTTTCAGGGGATCAACTTTTAGGATTTCCTCCAAATTGTCGTTAGTTCCGCCGAACATAAAGGAGTAATTGGCCCAAGATGTATTTTCGGCAATGTTGAATTTATCCTCCAACAGCTCAATAGTAGTAGCTTGTGGAAGGGTGTTTGGCATTTCGATAAAGGAAGTAATCCCCCCGGCAACTGCGGCTTTGGATTCACTTTCTATAGTGGCCTTATGGGTTAGTCCGGGTTCGCGGAAATGGACTTGATCGTCAATCATCCCCGGCAAGAGAAAGGAGCCGTCGGCATCTATTATTTTGGTGTTTCCCGATTTCATGCTGATGGAGCTCCCAATTTCAACAATCCGTCCATCTTGAACAAGAACATCGCCTTCTACGATTTCTCCTTCATTCACAATAAATGCATTCTTAATTAAAATCGCTTTCATTCTATCTTCAAATTTGTTTTTTTTCGGCACGGCTGCAAATATTGCAAATAGCCACAAAACTCTAACTACGGAACATCAATAAACTAGTTGAACGAAGCCTTGTTAAATCTTTTTTTAAGGAATATACTTTTAAATTTCATAGCGATCACCCCAAACACAGCTTCAGAAATTATGCCAGAACTCATTTTGGACTTGCCTCGGGTTCTGTCTGTAAATATCACGGGGACCTCTTTTATTTTGAATTGGCATAGGTAGGCTTTAAATTTCATTTCAATTTGAAAAGCATAGCCCACAAAACGAATGTTGTCTAAGTTTATTTTCTCCAACACCTTTCTTTTATAGCATATAAATCCTGCAGTGGTATCGTATATTTCCATTCGCATAATCAAACGAACGTATTTGGAGGCCAACCAGGACATAAGCACCCTGCTCATAGGCCAATTCACAACGTTCACTCCCTTAACATACCTCGACCCGATAGCAACATCAAAATTACCTTTGTGACAAGCGTTGTAAAGTCTAATAAGGTCGTTAGGATTATGTGAGAAATCCGCATCCATTTCAAAGATATACTCATAGCCGTTTTCCAGTGCCCATTTAAATCCTGCGATATAGGCGGTGCCAAGGCCGGTTTTCTTTTCGCGATTTAAAAGGAAAAGCTTGTTTACATAAGTATTTGAAAGCTCCGACACACATTGACCAGTGCCATCGGGCGAATTATCATCAACTACCAGCACGTGAAGATCCAGTTGCAGTGAAAAAACAGTTCGCAGCAAACGCGCGATATTTTCAATTTCATTGTAAGTGGGCACCACTACCACCGCCTTGGACATACTCCCTTTTTTGCGCAAATGTACCCTTTTTTGGCCAAATACCCGCGCGGTAAAATTGAATTCCATCATGGAAACGCAAGATAATTTTGATGTACCTTTGCCCAAAATTCCAAGGTGGGTTATAGCGAACGACTTATAGATTCGGCTGATTGGGCCACGTTTCTGCTGGTAGGCTGTTTTGTGTTGTTTGCACTGGCAAAATATCTCTACCCTAAGCGCTTTGACGAATTTATTTTACTTCCGGTAAGCGACAAATATTTTTTTGTGCACGGAAAAGATGCGCAAATCACGCATCCTTTTAGCATTTTGTTATTTGCTATTCAGATTATTTGTGTCTCAATATTTATATACTTACTATTTCAGGCCTTCAACCCTGAGGAAGCCTTGAACAACCCATGGTTAATTGTTCAAATTTTTGCGGCATATAGTCTTTTTATACTAGTTAAGTTTTCAATTGAGAAAATCGTGGCAAATATATTTTCCATAGATGCCATCATCGACCAATATCTGTATCAAAAGCTAAGTTATCGAAATTTTCTAGCCATAATTTTGTTTTTGGGCAATCTGGTGTTTTTATATGTTGTGCAGCCCACTGCCACGTCATTACTGGCTTTTTCAGTAATTATCATCAGCCTCAATGCCATAATTATGTTGTACAACTATAAAAAAAGTGGAAAGGTGGTGGTCACAAATTTCTTCCATTTTATTTTGTATCTTTGCGCACTTGAAATATCACCATATATTATCCTTTACAAGTCCTTTGTTCCGTAGATAATATTAAAAAAACGAGAATATTTATGAAAGTGAGAACTATTTTAGTTTCCCAACCAGAGCCTAAAATTGAAAATTCACCATATTTCGATCTTATCGAAAAGCAAAAGGTGAAGATAGATTTTCGGCCTTTTATTCACGTTGAAGGGGTTTCGGGAAAGGATGTGCGTGCGCAAAAAGTTGATCTTACTCAATATTCTGCCATCATTCTGACGAGTCGAAATTCTGTGGACCATTTTTTTAGGATTGCCGAGGAACTTCGTTTTAAGGTGCCAGACACTATGAAATATTTTTGTTTGAGCGAAGCAGTTGCTTACTATCTCCAAAAATATGTGGTATATCGGAAAAGAAAGATCTATGTAGGAAAACGAACTTTTTCGGAACTCAGCCCTTTGATTAAAAAATACAAAAACGAAAAGTTCTTACTGCCGACATCGGACAAACTGAAAGATGAAGTTCCAGATATATTAAACGAATTAAAGGTAGACTGGAAGGAAGCTGTTTTTTACAAAACTGTTATTAGTGACCTATCTGATTTACGCGATGTTTATTACGACATCTTGGTATTTTTTAGCCCTAGTGGGATAGAATCATTATTTGAAAACTTTCCCGATTTTATCCAAAGAGATACGAGGATCGCGGTTTTTGGGAATACCACGGTGAAAGCTGCCACAGATATGGGACTGCGAGTGGATATTCAGGCTCCCACCCCTGAAACTCCTTCAATGACCATGGCGCTTGAGAAGTACATAAAAGAAGCAAACAACAAAAAGTAAGTTCGATTAATTGCTATAAAAAAAGGCTTGTCAAATGACAAGCCTTTTTTGTTTTAAGTTTTCTTATTGTTTTATTCCGCAGCCGGTGCCCCCGCAAGAATTTCTTCGTTGGCATAGCTTTCAAATTTGGCGAAGTTTTCTTTAAAGGCATTTGCCAATTCGTTGGCTTGGATATCATAGGCCTTTTTATTCTTCCAGGTATCTTTTGGATTCAATACTTCTGTAGGAACATCTGGGCAAGACTTCGGCATCATCAAATTGAAAATAGGATGTTTTTCAAACTCTACATCCTTTAATTTCCCCTCTAATGCAGATGCGATCATAGCGCGCGTGTACTTCAACTTCATTCTGCTTCCAACGCCATAAGGTCCGCCAGTCCATCCAGTATTAATCAACCAGACATTCACATTGGCATCCTTCATCTTTTCGCTAAGCATTTCGGCATATTTAGTAGGATGAAGCGGCATAAAAGGCGCTCCAAAACAGGCTGAAAAGTTTGGAGTTGGCTCATTAATCCCTTCTTCCGTGCCAGCAACTTTCGCGGTATAGCCACTGATAAAGTGATAGGCCGCTTGTCCTGGCGTCAACTTTGAAATTGGAGGTAAAACTCCAAAAGCATCGGCAGTGAGAAAGAAAATATTCTTTGGATTGTGCCCTCTTGAAGGCACTTGAATATTTTTAATATGATAAATGGGATAGCTTACCCGTGTGTTTTGAGTAATGGAAGTATCTGCAAAATCGACCTCGCCATTATCATTCATTATCACGTTTTCTAAAATAGCCCCTGGCCTAATAGCATTATAAATATCGGGCTCATTTTCTTTTGAAAGGTTGATCACTTTGGCATAACATCCCCCTTCAAAATTGAAGATTGAGTTATCTGGCGTCCAGCCGTGCTCATCATCTCCAATCAGGTTCCGCTCTGGATCGGCAGACAAAGTAGTTTTCCCAGTACCGGAAAGGCCAAAGAAAATAGCGGTTTCGCCGTTATCTCCTACGTTGGCAGAGCAGTGCATAGGCAAGGTATTTTTGTCAACTGGCATAATAAAGTTAAGCGCTGAAAATATCCCTTTCTTTATCTCCCCCGTATACCCGGTACCGCCTATTAAAGCGATTTTTCTTGTAAAGTTCAAGATCGCAAAATTGGCTTGACGGGTGCCATCCACTTCTGGATCGGCCATAAATTGGTTGGCATGAATCAGCAACCAATCTGGTTCAAAACTCTCAAGTTCTGCCTCAGTAGGTCGAAGAAACATATTGTGAGCAAACTTATTTGCCCACGGAGTTTCCGTGATTACCCGAATGTTGAGTTTGTATTTTTCATCGGCGCAGGCGTAACTGTCGCGCACAAAAATCTCCTTCCCGGAAAGATAGTCCGTCACTTTATCATAAAGTGCATCGAACATATTCGGAGGAAATGGGATGTTGATATTTCCCCACCACACCGTGTCGCGCGTTACGTCATCCTTCACAATAAAACGATCCTTAGGCGATCTACCGGTGAATTCGCCGGTGTTTATAGCCAAGGCGCCGCTACTCGCTTCTCTTCCCTGACCTTTCTTAAGTGTTTCGTTGTGAAGTTGTTCTGATGTAAGTTGATACTTTACTTCTGCATCTCTAATTCCGTATTTTTCGACGGAAATCAGTTTTGTAGTTTGGTTTTTACCCACCATAACTTTTTTAAATTTTGTAGGGTACAAAAATAGGAAATCTTAAACAGATTGGAGAACGAAAAATAGACAATTATTCTATCTTTAACTTTAACATGGCAGATCCCCACCAAACCCATCCTACAATAAACAAGAGACCTCCTATAGGCGTAATAAATCCTATTCTGGCTGCATTAAAAGGCAAGATGGCGTTTAAGGAAAGTAAATAAATAGATCCTGAAAAAAAGATCATTCCCACAATAAAAAGCCAAAATATTGTCCTTTTGGTTTTGAGCGGAATTGAAACCATCAAACCAAGGATCAATAGGCCAATACAATGGTACATTTGATACCGCACCCCAGTTTCAAATGTATTTATTGACTGAGGCTCAACCAGGTCTTTCAGGCCGTGTGCCCCAAAAGCCCCTATGGCAATTGTGACAGCAGTAAGAAAGGCAGCGGTTACAACAATATTTTTATCGAAAACGGTCATAATTAAAGTGTATAATTAGTAATTTCGTCGCTCAAAATTGAATCCTCAAAGTTAATCAAAAACCCTTCGATGCGAAATATTTTAATTATAGGTGCCGGTCGTTCCGCCACCAGTTTGATCCGTTATTTATTGAATAAAAGCGAAACGGAAAATCTTTTTATCACCATTGGCGATATCTCGATCAAATCTGCACAAAAATTTACTGCAGGCCATGCCAGAGCCAAGAGCATAGTGCTCGATGTAGCAAATGAGGTCCAACGAAAAGAAGCGGTTGAGAATAGTGATTTAGTGATTTCTATGTTGCCCGCCCGTTTTCATATAGAAGTGGCAAAAGACTGTTTGGAATTTGGAAAACATATAGTTACCGCTTCCTATGTCAGTAAGGAAATGAAGGCTCTAAATGCTGAAGCCGTAGCAAAAGGTCTGGTTTTTATGAACGAAATCGGACTAGATCCAGGGATTGACCATATGAGTGCCATGCAGGTGATTGACAGAATCCGCGCTAAAGGTGGGCAGATGTTGCTTTTTGAATCCTTTTGTGGCGGGCTAATCGCTCCGGAAAGCGATGACAACCTATGGAACTACAAATTTACTTGGAACCCAAGAAATGTGGTTCTCGCTGGGCAAGGGGGCGCAGCGGAATTTCTTCAGGAAGGAAGGTTTAAATACATTCCTTACCATCGATTATTCAGAAGAACTGAATTTATCAATATTGAGGGATATGGCAAGTTCGAGGTTTATGCCAATAGAAATTCCTTGCAATATCAGTCCGTTTATGGCTTGGGCAATATTCTCACCCTATATCGCGGCACCATCAGAAGAGTTGGGTACAGCAAAGCTTGGAATATGTTTGTACAACTCGGAATGACGGATGACACCTATACAATCCCAGATTCTGAAAACCTGACCTATCGCGAATTCGTGAACCTGTTTTTGGCGTATTCCCATACCGATTCCATTGAGCTCAAACTTCGTTATGCCCTTAACATCGATCAGGACGATTTGATGTGGGAAAAACTAGTAGAGCTAGACCTGTTCAATAAGGAAAAAACTATTGGCATTGCCAATGCGACACCCGCCATGGCTCTACAAAAGATTTTGGAGGACAAATGGACTTTGGCAGCGGAGGACAAGGATATGATAGTGATGTACCACAAATTCGGTTATAAATTGGATGGTAAAAAATACCAAATCGACAGCCATATGGCTTTGATAGGCGAAGACCAGACCCATACAGCTATGGCAAAAACTGTGGGGCTTCCTGTGGCCATTGCAACTATAAAAATATTAAACGGGGAAATATCAACACCTGGGGTGCAACTCCCAATTGCCAAAGAAGTTTATGAACCTATCTTAAAAGAGCTCGAAGAAAAGGGAATTATTTTCAGGGAAGAAAATGTGGAGTATTTGGGGTATAACCCGGAGAATCTTCATTTGGTTTAGGTTTGAGATTTGAGATGTGAGATGTGAGATGTGAGATTTGAGATTTGAGATTTTCAATTTGAGATTTGAGATTTGAGATTTGAGATTTGAGATTTGAGAAAAATAAAAAAAGCCTGCATTCCTGCAGGCTTTTTTTTATGATTTGTTTTGTGGTTTATCTTCTTCCCAAGAAAATTGAGATAAAATACAGTAGTGTTGCCAAGGAACCGAGGGCTGCGACAACATAGGTTCTAGCGGCCCACTTTAGCGCATCTTTTGCGCCGGCGTGTTCTTGTGGCGTAACCATATTACTGGATTCCAACCATACCAAGGCGCGTTTACTGGCGTCAAATTCCACCGGAAGTGTAATAAAAGCGAAAGCTGTGGTTACCGCAAAGAGGATTATTCCAACACCGAAAATCCAAGTTCCAAATGCAGAACCTGTGGCGAAGAGAATAATACCAGCCATAATCACAAAATTGGAAAGTCTACTGGAAACACTAACAGCTGGAACGATAGTAGAACGCAGTTTTAACCAAGAATAGGCAGTAGCGTGTTGCACGGCGTGACCACATTCGTGGGCTGCAACGGCAGCCGCAGCGGCATTGCGTTGCATATAGACTGGCTCACTTAAGTTTACCGTTTTCTTTGTAGGATCATAATGATCCGTCAATTGTCCGGCAACGGAAATGACCTTTACATCATGAATGCCATTGTCGGCCAACATTTTTTCGGCAATTTCCTTTCCGCTCATTCCATTTTGAAGATGGATTTGGCTGTATTCTTTAAACTTGCTTTTTAGTTTATTGCTTACGTACCAGCTTACTAAAAAGATTATACCTGCAATTAAATAGTATCCTAACATTTTAATTTTTCGTTTATAGTTGTTGTTTAACTCTGTATCCTCCCTATCTTTTTGGTGAATTCACCACAGGCTTACGAGGGTTGCAAAGTATAATGCAAATAACGTGCAAAATTTTTAACCTACAATATTTACAATTTTCCCAGGAACAACAATTACCTTTTTAGGCGTGCGGCCCTCTAGATATTGGGCTGTTTTCTCGTGTGACATTACGGCAGATTCAATTTCCTCTTTGGAAAGATCTAAGGGCAATTCCAGAGTAAAGCGCATTTTTCCGTTAAAGGAGATGGGATATTCCTTGTTGCTTTCCACCAAATACTGCTGCTCAAATTTTGGAAACGGAGCTGCAGATATACTAGTTGTATGCCCCAACTTATGCCAAAATTCCTCCGCAATATGTGGTGCATAAGGGGAAATTAAAATCGCCAAAGGTTCCAATACTTCTTTTGAGTAGCATTTATTGGCAATAAGCTCATTGACCGCAATCATAAAAGTGGAAACGGAAGTATTGAAACTAAAGTCCTCAATATCCTCCTGCACTTTTTTGATTGTTTTGTGAAGGGTTTTCAAGTCCTCAGCGGAGGGAGCGGCATCCGTGACATAAAAGCTATCATCCTGCCCCGAGTGGTAGAGTTTCCACAGTTTTTTCAAAAAACCATGAACGCCAGTAATTCCCGCGGTATTCCAGGGTTTAGCTTGTTCTAGGGGCCCGAGGAACATTTCGTACATCCGCAAGGTGTCGGCACCGTATTGCTCACAAATATCATCGGGGTTTACCACGTTGTATTTGGATTTGGACATTTTTTCGACTTCTCTTGAAACCTTAAAACTACCATCTTCTTCGGTGATAAATTCTGCGTCTTTATATTCTTCTCGCCAGTTTTTGAAAGCTTCGATGTCAAGTTCATTGGAATTGTTGACGAAAGAGATATCGACGTGTATTGGTAAAAATGGTGAGGCACATAATTGTTTATGAGAGTAACCTGTGATACTATATCTATCCAAAATTTCCTGAAATTGCCCTCCATCAACATCGTCCAGATAAACATCTTCTTTTGTGATATTTGTATATTTTCTCGATATAAATATTTCTATTTTAGGATTACTTGGAAAATCATATCTATACACAAACGCACTCTCCCCCAAAATCATTCCCTGATTGATCAATTTCTTAAAGGGTTCTTCAATGGGAACCAAACCGCGGTCGTGTAAAAATTTTACCCAAAAGCGGCTGTATAATAAATGGCCGGTAGCGTGTTCGCTGCCACCAATGTATAGGTCCACATCTTTCCAATAGTTCAAAGATTCCTTTGAGGCGAAAACCTCATCGCGTCTTTGATCCTCCATATATCGGAAAAAGTACCAACTGCTTCCTGCCCAGCCTGGCATGGTGTTTAGTTCAATCCCCCAGACCCCCGAAGGCGGCTTTTCCCCGTCCTTTACGGACACAACTTCGTTTTTGTTTTCATCCCAGTGCCATTTTTCAGCACGGCCTAGTGGTGGCTCCCCAGTTTCCGTTGGAAGATATTTTTCAACATCTGGAAGTCTCAACGGCAAATATTCTGTTGGAATCGCGTGTGGCATTCCGTCTTTGTAATAAATTGGAAATGGCTCCCCCCAATACCGTTGACGGCTAAAAACCGCATCGCGTAAACGATAATTTATTTTTCCTTCCCCAATCCCCTTTTCTTCCAAGGCATCGATAATTTTATCAGTGGCTTCTTGGTAGTTTAGACCATTCAAGAAATCGCTGTTGGTGATGATGGTGTTTTCTTTATCGGAATAGGCTGCTTCAGAAATATCGGCGTCCTTAAAAATATTTGGAATAGGAATATTGAAGTGTTTCGCAAAATCGTAATCCCGCTGATCGCCACAAGGAACGCTCATCACTGCCCCTGTTCCGTAACCTGCCAATACGTAATCGCCTATCCAGATGGGAATGGCCTCCCCAGAAAACGGATGTTCGGCATAAGCTCCGGTAAAAACGCCACTAATCGATTTAACATCCGCCATGCGTTCGCGTTCGCTGCGTTTGGCTGTTTTCTCGATGTAGTTTTCAACCGCTTCTTTTTGTTCGGGAGTTGTGATTTTGGGAACTAAATCGTGTTCGGGAGCGAGGACCATAAAACTTACACCGAAGATGGTATCTGGGCGGGTGGTGAAGACGGAGATTTTAACTTCATTTTCAATCATAAGGTCCCCTCCTAAATCCTCCCCCGAGGGGTGGACTTTGAATTTCACCGTTGCCCCTTTTGAACGTCCAATCCAATTTGTTTGAGAATCCTTTAGTGGTTGAGGCCAATCGATTTCGTTTAGGCCTTCCAATAAGCGTTGGGCGTAGGCGGTGATGCGCATACTCCATTGCTTCATTTTTTTTCGGACCACAGGATAGCCGCCCCGTTCGGAAACACCGTTTACTATTTCATCATTTGCCAAAACAGTACCTAATTGTGGGCACCAGTTAACTTCGGTTTCGGCTAAATAAGTGAGTCGATATTTTAAAAGGATTTCTTGTTTTTTTACTTCAGAAAAATCAAGCCATTCCGAAGCTGTGAACCTTTCCGTACCTTCATCGGAAACGGCATTTATTTTAATATTTCCTTCAGAAGAAAAGATGCTTCGAAGTTGTTCGATAGAACGGGCTTTGTTTTGATCATTGTCGTACCAGCTTTCAAAAAGCTGTAGAAATATCCACTGTGTCCATTTGTAATATTCTGGATTGCTGGTACGCACTTCCCTATCCCAGTTAAACGAAAAGCCAATTTTATCCAACTGTTTTCTATAACCTTTGATGACATTTCGCTGGTAATTCTCGTCGTTAATAGATGTTGGTTTGTTTTTTTCAATCAGCGCCTCTTCCTTTATGATTCCGTCGTCATTTACGTATTCCGGTAGGATTTCTTCCTTTTCATCCAAACAGCCTTCTATGTTTATTCTTGTGGTATTGGCTGGATGTTGCCCGGTTTGAATGGCGTATTGTTCGGCTGGCAGGCCAAAGGAATCGTAGCCCATGGGATGAAGCACATTGAAACCTTGGTGCCGTTTGTAGCGCGCATAAATATCACTGGCAATATAGCCCAACGGGTGCCCCACATGCAGACCAGCGCCTGAGGGATAAGGAAACATATCCAAAACATAGTATTTTGGTTTTAGTTTCTCCCCTTCTTTGGAGGAGTTTGGGGAGGATGCCTTAAATGTTTGGTTTTCCGCCCAATATTTCTGCCATTTGGCTTCTATTTCGTTAAAGTGATATTTGCCCATTTCCTAACTTAATTCATTTCAATTTATATCCTATTGAGGAATAGCGGCAAATTTAAGGTTTATTGGATGAAGTAAAACCTTCTATCCTAAAAATTTGGATGGAGGAGAGTTCCAGAATACATTGTCCAGATTAAAGAAAGTAGCCCTACTATGTTGGCTAGAATTCCAAAAGTTTTCATTTGGGAAACACTATAAGGCTTATCCTTGAAAATAAAGGAAACATCGAGAATCATCCAAACGGCAAATACAAACATCAATGCCGCAAGAACCATTTCATTGAACCAAAAATTCAGGATAAAAGCTTCAAACAGAGCCAGAAAAATTAAAAGAAACTTGGACTTTTTTCGTCCCAGCATCACCGTTGTCGATTTCATATTAGATTTGGTGTCAGGCTCAATGTCCATAATCCCCCCAATTGTTTGTCCAATAAATGCAAAAACCATTAAAAATAAAAATGTTTGCCACGACAACATTGGCAAGTCGTTTAAGAGTATACTAAAGAGGACGACAAAAACATATCCTGTCTGTATAAAAATATCAAGAGGAGGCCGCTCCTTCAATCGAAAAGGTTTATAGTCGGAAAAAATTTTGGCGACAATCATAAAGAGTAATAAAACAAATAGTTCAGTGCCCTCCAAATAGGTAAATAGGATAAGGAAGGGCAGCATTACAAAAAATATTGCTTTTGGAATTGGAACCAGTTCAGTTCTGCTCAATCGTGAACCGAACAAATAATTTCCTTTTCGGGGGTTTATAGAATCTGATTTAAAATTGGTAAAATCGTTTAAACCATAGGCCATAAAGTTTAGGGGAAATGTTACAAAAAACAATCCTACCCAAAACAAGGGCTGTTCCCAGAAGCGGGTTGCAACGTGGAATGGAAGCAAATACATCCAAAGCGTGGCAAACCACAAGCCGGGACGGGAAATCTGTAGGTATTTCAGGAAGTTGGAGATTATTGTGAGGATTATTTGGGAATCAAACTTAAACTTATTATAACAATTTTGAAACTTTCAACGTTGTTTTACACAAGATGCAAAATTACTTGTATTTTTACCGCTAAATTTCACGAAATCTATGAGTTCCTCTTTTGAAAAATATCAAAAACGTCGATTGATATCGTCCTATTTTTCGGTGGTTATCAGTATTTCCTTGGTTCTTTTCCTTTTAGGGCTTTTGGGGTTGTTGATTGTAAACTCAAAAAAGGTGGCAGATTACTTCAAGGAGCAAATTGCCATCACTGTTTTTTTAAAGGATAATGCCAAGGAAGTTGAAATTACCCAACTCAAGCAAAGTTTGGCCTTAGCCGATTATACCAAAAGCGCACAATTTGTTTCAAAAGAAGAAGCGGCAAAGGAGCACCAAGAAACTTTAGGGGAAAACTTCATCGAGTATCTTGGAGAAAATCCGCTTCAAAACAGCATTGACGTCTATGTGCTTGCCGATTATGTGACTCCAGAAAAAATGGAGGAAATTACCAATGAACTCAGGAGCAAGAATTTTGTGGATGACGTTATTTACGACAAGCCCTTGATTGCCCAATTGACAGAGAACGTAAAGCGAATCACTTTTTGGGTTTTGGTAATTAGCGGAATTTTTACTTTTATAGCGGTATTGTTGATAAACAGCAGCATTAGACTTTCCATTTACGCCAAACGATTCACCATTAAGACCATGCAGATGGTAGGGGCCACCAAGAAATTTATTCGGCGTCCTTTTGTATGGAAAAGTGTACGTCTTGGAATAATAGGTGCGGTGGTAGCCATGATTGGAATGGGCATAGTGTTGTACTATCTCAATCAAAGTTTTCCGCAGCTGAAACTGCTTAGCGACCCAATTATGCTGGCCATGCTTTTCGCATTTATTTTGCTAATGGGCATGATTATAACTTGGATTAGCACTTTTATTGCCACTCAACGCTTTTTAAATTTACGCACAGACGATTTATATTATTAGTCCTCTTAATCCCAGGAATTGGTGGATCTAAAAATAATAAACCAAATACATTGAATATTTTTGATATGAGTGAAAAGAAACTAGGAGAAGAATTTAAAAAACCGGAATTTGTTTTCCATCGCAAAAACTATAAATTCATGCTTATTGGCATAGCATTTATCGTCTTGGGCTTTATACTTATGGCTGGTGGTGGCAGTGACGACCCGAATGTTTTCAACCCTGAAATCTACAGTTGGAGACGGATTCGTTTGGCTCCTGCCCTTGTTCTCTTAGGTTTCGCCATAGAAGTGTACGCCATATTGCTTAATCCTGACAGTAAACAAGAAAATTAGTGGATACATTTCAAGCTGTTGTTCTTGCAATTATTGAAGGACTTACTGAGTTTTTACCCGTTTCCTCAACTGGGCATTTAATTATAGGCTCTTCTTTTTTCGGGATTGCCCATGAGCCTTTTACGAAACTTTTCACCATCGTTATCCAATTGGGAACTATCCTCTCTGTGGTTGTGCTGTATTTTAAGCGATTTTTTCAAAGTATAGATTTTTACTACAAACTGTTTGTAGCCTTTCTTCCCGCAGTATTTTTAGGATTATTATTCAATGACGTTATTGACGGTCTTTTGGAAAGTCCTATAACAGTTGCTGTTTCATTAGTGATTGGTGGATTTATTTTAATCAAAGTAGACGACTGGTTTGGAGATGCTGATGGGGACGAATCCGAAATATCATATAAGACTGCATTAAAAATTGGATTTTTCCAGTGTTTGGCAATGATTCCCGGAGTATCGCGAAGTGGAGCGAGTATTGTGGGTGGGATGACACAGAAACTATCGCGAAGAACCGCAGCCGAGTTTTCCTTTTTTCTTGCAGTTCCAACCATGCTGGGAGCTACCGTTAAAAAGAGTTACGACTATTATAAGGAAGGCTTTGTATTGACTTCGGACCAAGTTAATTATCTTATTATAGGAAACGTTGTGGGCTTTGTGGTTGCCTTGATTGCCATTAAGTTTTTCATTAACTATTTGAGCAAGCACGGATTTAAAGTCTTTGGTTATTACCGGATTTTCGCAGGGGTGGCGATTTTACTGATCCACTTTTTTGTAATGAAACTTAGTGTGGTTTAAGAGGATTGAGATGTGAGACTTGAGACTTGAGATTTGAGATTTGAGACTTTTGTACCATTGCCAGATATAAGAGATAAATAGAGATTAAATTATCTTTGATTCCTTAAGAAGGGGCTCCGCCTATTTTTTTGGTCTTCTCTCAACGCATCTAATATTCCGCTTCTTCCGCTTAATCTTAATGGGAGGTAGGATTTAGAAAAGGGTGGTCAAAGTCCTAATTGTAAATTCTCTATCTTTGTTGAGAGTTGGAGATGGCTTTGGGAACTATGCCAGTGGCGAGATGCGTGAGGATAGTGATATTGATATTCTGGTTGATTTCCCATGAGGAATTACCTATTTGGATATTGGCGGCATATATATGGAACTAATCGAAAAACTAAAGCGAAATATCGATCTGGTCTCGAAAGGAGTATCCCTTCTGCTTTTAAACCCTATATCGAACAGGAAATAATCGAGATTTACAATGCCGAATAAACAAGACCTACCCTATCTAATCCATATTCCAAATTATCTTGAAAAAATGTTGCGATTTTCCGATGGTTTAACTTTGGAAGAATTCTCGACGAATGAATTGATTTTTGATGCTTGGTTTTAAATTTATCAATTTGGCAGAATCCTTTAAGATATTATCTGAAGATTTTAAAGCTAAACATTCTTCCATCCCATACTACAAGATTACTGGGATGCGCAATATTGCGGCCCATACTTACGAAGGTTTGGATGCAAGGATTCTCTTTGATACAATTAGAAAGGAAATCCCAAAACTTCAGGCCGAAATAAATACGATTCTCAAAAATGAACAGTAAACCTCTTATAGTCGAAGATTACAAAGAAGGCCAAGTAATACTAATCGACAAACCTTTGGGATGGACTTCGTTTCAGGTAGTGAACAAAGTGCGTTGGCTCATCAGACAGCAATTCGATATAAAAAAATTAAAAGTGGGGCACGCAGGGACTTTAGATCCTTTGGCCACGGGGCTATTGATAATCTGCACCGGCAAATTCACCAAGAAAATAGATATTTACCAAGCACAGGAAAAGGAATATACTGGCACTTTCACATTGGGGGCTACGACGCCAAGTTATGACCTGGAAACGGAAATTGACCAAACTTTTGATATTTCTGAAATAACTTCCGAAGAAATAAAAGAGGCCACAAAACAATTTCTGGGTGAAATACAGCAGCAACCACCCGTTTTCTCAGCTTTAAAAAAGGACGGCAAGCGTCTCTACGAATATGCCCGCAGTGGTGAGGAAGTTGAAATACCATTTAGGACAGTCACTATTTCAGAATTTGAAATAACCAATATCAACCTGCCCAAAGTTGATTTTAGAGTGGTGTGCAGCAAGGGCACCTATATCCGGTCCTTAGCTTATGACTTTGGAAAATCGCTGAATAGCGGCGCACATCTTTCAGCCCTTCGCCGAACCAAAATCGGAGCGTTTTCGGTTGATAATGCAGTGAGTGTGGAAGTCTTTGAAGCCAGCCTAAGTCGTTAAAGTAACGCTAACTACACCCTGATTTTAAGAAGTTTTGTGGAATTTTGTCCAAAATTTCATTACTTGCATAGGTGAACTTCAATTATTCATATAAAGCTTTTCTTATAACCTCTTTGCTCACGGGCATTTTGGTGCTATTTCTATATAGCGTTAAACTCTCAAAAGTACAGCTTGAGAGCCAAGAGGAAACTTATGATATAGAAATGGCAGTAGAAGACATGTTGCCTGAGGAACTTGATATAGCTGCTCTCAGCCCTGAAAAGGCCAAGATTGAAACCAATAAGGCTTATAATGAAGCTGAAAAATTCATCTCCTCAGTTGAAAATGAAAATCAGGAAAAAACAGAAACTACAGAGGGAAAACTTCAGGAAATGGAGGAAGCTCTAAACAAATCTCAAAATGGCGGTGATAATAGAGGAATCTCGGAAGAAACGAAACCGGAGAAATTAAGCAAAAAGGAGTTTTCGAACAGTGAAAGTAAAAAGGATGTCAAAGCCGTTGTATCTGGTGGTAATAGGAACACTACCATAAGCTATCAACTAGTAGATAGAAAAGCGATGGATCTTCCAAATCCTGTTTATACTTGTTATGGATCTGGAAAAGTGGTGATAAATATTGAAGTAAACAATTTGGGGAAAGTAACTAAAAACTATTATAACAAATCGGCTTCTACCACAGCTAACGGGTGCTTGATCGACGCTGCAATGCAATATGCTTCCCAAGCTATATTTAACACAGATGCTTCAAGGGCGAAACAGTTAGGGAGTATTACTTTCAACTTTCCGGGACAGAATTAATGTATTTTTAGATTAATTTAGTCGAATACTGATTCTCTAAAATCAATTTTATGAATCTAGAAAAACAACGCTGTGAATGGTGTGGGACGGATCCCCTTTACGTGAAATACCACGATGAGGAATGGGGAGTTCCAGTGAAAGACGACAAAATTCTGTTTGAATTTCTGATATTGGAAACCTTTCAGGCGGGCTTAAGTTGGATAACTATTCTTCGTAAAAGGGAAAATTTCAGAAAAGCCTTTGACGGTTTTGATTATAAGTTGATCGCCACTTACGATCAAGCCAAAATAGACTCATTACTTCAAGATGAAGGGATAATTCGCAACAAACTCAAAGTCCATTCAGCCATTACTAACGCCAAGGCATTTATGGATATCCAAAAAGAATTTGGAAGTTTTTCTAAATATATGTGGGGGTTTGTGGATCATAAACCGATAAAAAACACTTGGAAATCGCATAAGGATGCGCCGGCAACCACTGCTGAAATTGATGCCTTGAGCAAAGATCTCAAAAAACGGGGGTTTAAATTTGTTGGTAGCACCGTGATGTATGCACATATGCAGGCCGTGGGAATGATTAACGACCATGTGATAAACTGCTTCCGTTACTCTGAAGTTTAGTTTATTTGAAGAGGATGGCATTTTTTGAATACTTGGCATGTTGGGCGGCAACTGCCTTTAAAGCTTGATTGTACCTATGTGCAAGTTCTGGATCGGTATTCTTTTCCGTTTCAAACAACTTTTGAAACCAAGAAACTGATTTGTCGTACTTACTTTGAAAATAATATGCTGACGCCAATTCTTTATAGATAAATGGGGTGCCATATCCTTCACGGACAACTTGTTCGTATACTCGCACTAAATCAATATCCTTATTGACATCAGTTTTGCGCTGTTTGGATTGCGAAAAAGAAAAGGTCGAAATTGTTGTGGTCAGTAAGCACACAAGCAAAATTTTCTTTGCATTCATAGGGGAAGCGGGGTTAAGTTCAAAGCGTGACAATATTTGGGAACGGCCACTCCTTTAGTTTGTTGATCAAAAAAACTAAAAATATTGCGATTTATTGCTATTACTTAAAGATTTAACACAATTCGCTTTCTACATCTCCTTAAAAACAGACCATCTTCTGATAAAAAAAGCTCTAATTCCGCTTTACTTTTTCTTAAATCTTAATAAGCTTTTTATATATTTTTCCAAATTCTCCTTGAAAACTTACAAGTAGAGTTCCATACCAATTTGAATTTAAATTCAAAGTTATTATTCCATTTCCCTTATTTTCAGTGGCTTCATATAGTTTTCGACCCAAAAGATCATGAATTTCGATTTTGATAGGGCCGGGAATGGCTTTTAAATTAAAGGAAACCTTTCCCGTAGTAGGATTTGGATAGGCTGACGATATATGATTCTGTGCCCATTCGTCTGCAGAGAGATTTTCTACCTGTATTGTCCAATACCCATCCGGGGCTACGATAGGTCGTGTCAATTCTTTTCCGGATATGGCACGAGCCCATATATAGTATTCAATATTTTCACCGCTGGAGGGAATCGTTAAATCCGTTTTCCAGTTATCGCCATTCGAGGGGGACATATCCCATTGGCTATAAGTTGGGCTACCTTCTTCTCTCCAAAAAACCTTGGCCTGTGCCACCCCAGAAATATGTTTTACCATAGCCTCAATGGTCACCGTACCATTGGTGTTGGCATCATTAATAGGCTGGTGAACAATCCACAACGGATCGGCTACGCCAATAGTGTGGGTGATACAGTGAATGGCGCCCAAGGAATTAATTAAATTTTCGCCAGGATTATCCACATCAATACCCACGACCTTATATCCAGGCAACAATTCTTGGTATTGTGCCAAGGCGGGGGCATCAACTTCTGGGCGGTAGGTTGGCACCAAGATGGTCTTATTTATAAAAACCGAATTGCTAAATGTGCGATAAGCTCCGCCAGTATCGGGATAATTTCCGTTTGAGCTTGGCGGGGCATCTATCCATTCAATTTTATAAGGGGTGTCAAAAGGCGACTGAAAATTATCCAACACATACTGAATGTTGGCCTCAATTTGTGGTCCATCTGCTATTCCAGGAGGATATTTACTCACCAGAATGGTTTCCTCATCCAGCAATTTCATATGCATATCAATATGGTGAATCTGGTCGTAAGGGAGAGTGTTCATTTTAACGAAACGGTCAATTCCCATATATTCATTCATAATTCCATCTATTTGTGCTTCGGTTTTGGGACTTACGCCATACGGATTCCCGGTCGCGTTTTCTGATAAAATTAATTTAGAAGCAAAAGCATTTCCCAAACCATCGCTCATAAAATTCCCGCCGGTATTTACTAAATCATTGGTGCTAGTGTTGGTGGTATAAAGCGGTATTCCCACTTGGGCGGCGTGGGCTATGGGCATAACATCGTCGTTAGGTCGTGGCCGGTTATAGATCCAATCTGTTAGGGCAAGTTCGCCAACCTCATCGGAATAAATGGTGTTTCCAGCATAATCACGGATCCAAATACTATCCCAGGGCACATCCAAAAAAATGACATTGGTGATATCCACTCCATTACTTGTAAGATAGTTGGCTACGGAAGTCTCGTTTTGGGTTGTGATAATAACTTTGCATTCCTGCACCCCAGCCGCGACAATTTGCAGAAGGATATTGGGATATGCCGGTTGCCAAGTAATTACTAAATACTCCACCTCTTCCCATTCCGCTGAAGTTCGAACGGGGCCACTTGGCGGATTGCTCAAGCCTTGACGGGAAAACTGATAATCTGAAACAAGACCTTTCTCACTTTCAGATAAATTATGGGGCAAAAAAGGTATTTCTTGTGAGATGACGCAGAAAGACTGTAGTGCCATCAGCAATATCAAAATGTATTTTGGGTAGATATTTTTCATTTAAAAACTAAATTAGGGATTGAAAGATACTAATGTAAGTTTTTAAATTATTTTGCAATCAAGGAGTTAAGGAAAATTTTTAGAAAACTTCAATGAAACTAATTCAGAAGATTTAGATAAGAAACGGTAAATAATAGATCAAGGCGTGGCTAGCATTCTCAAAAACAATTCTCTTTCGATTTCTTCTGCCCCTAGACTTTCCAAGTGGGGGTTGTAAATCTGGCAATCGATCAATCGATAATTTTTTGTTTTCAAATGTTCTACCAGGTAATAAAAAGCCACTTTTGACGCATCGGTCACAAGACTGAACATACTTTCGCCGCAGAAGATCTTTTTATCCTGGAGATCGATGCCATACAGTCCTCCGACCAGATTATCATCCTGCCAAACTTCCACCGAAACGGCATAACCAAAAGTATGCAAATTATTATATGCGGTTTGCATCTCGTAAGTAATCCAGGTACCAGTTTCTCCTCTTCGCGGTATTTGGGCGCAGGCATTTATAACTTGAGGGAAATCCTGATTAAGAGTAATAGTAAACTTTTCGCTGTTTAAGGTCTTTCGAAGACTTTTGGATATCTTGAATTTCTCCGGAAAAAGGACCATTCTGGGGTCGGGACTCCACCATAAGATAGGGCCGCCCTTTTCAAACCAGGGAAAAATACCCGAATGATATGCCAACAGCAGACGTTGAACTGAAAGGTCGCCGCCCAAGGCCAAAAACCCATCGGCATCGCTATCGTTTGGATGTGGAAACCAGAGATTTTCAGTTAAAACATGCATAGGAGATTTCTATATTCAGAAAAACAAAATATATGCTTTAATATTCTAGGACAGTTCCTTTATTGAAATCAGCCACTTCCAATAAAAAAATTGAAAGCGGCTGATATCGAATATGAAAATGTTGAAACACCTCATAAAAAGGTTCTATGCAATAAAATTCTAAAAGGGAAGATCGTCGTGTTCTTCCTCGTTAAAATCATTGGCAGGCTCGAAGGCATCTGCCGGTGGCATTGGAGGCATATCGCCGCTAATTGGGGCTTGCGATAGGTTTTCCAATCTCCATCCCTGAATTGAGTTGAAGTATTTGATCTCTCCTTGTGGGTTGGTCCATTCGCGACCGCGAATATTAATACTCACCTTAACATCTTGGCCAACTTTATACGAATTCAATAAATCGGTTTTGTCTTGTACAAATTCAATCATTATTGTCTGTGGATACTGCTCCTCGGTGGTAATAACCAACTCTCTCTTCCTAAAACCATTTGTGCCATAGGTTTTAGTTTCGTCTATCAATTTAATCTTTCCTTGTAGTTCCATTGTTTTACTTTTTAATCTTGATTGTTGTATTTATTTTCTTAATTCTAAAATGGTATTTTCTATTGAATTCCGCAGAGCTATTTTCCAAAACATTCTACTTAAACTTCTTTGGTTTCAGAAGGCAACACTTATTTGCTCAGTAAAAGCTTCCACGCATCTTCAACGTTTCCTTCTCCAATAAGCTGCTGCGCTTTTTTGTGAATAGCTGTGGATTTTCCTTCCAAAACTAATTGTTTTAACTCGTTGGATGAATTCATAAAGGTATTAATTTCTTCTGAATTTGGGAAACTTTCCACATTGCCCAAGATGCCTAAATCATTTCCGGTGAGGACGTTGCTATTGCGTATTTCCTCTGGCAGCATATCAACTCCAACTCCGTGGGTGGTCAAAGGTTTTGGCACCTCAAAAAGACCAGCTTTGGCCCTACTATACCAGCCACCACCAAGACGTGCAACAGTATCGATTTTATACGGATCTATATGCTGATTTTCGTCCAGGATTTCCTTTTTTATGTGAAGCTTTACCACTTCGCAAATAACTAAATTACCAGCTCCTCCTTCTGCACCCAAGGAAATGATTTCATTTACCTTACATTCCAATTGCACTGGTGCTTCTGCTACGCGGGGCGGTTTCACAATATCGGAAGCCAGCTCAGTAAAACCTGCTTTAGTAAATTCATTTACGCCTTTGGCATATTCTGTAGAAGAGAGCGAAACTTGGTGCACCATGTTAAAATTGACTATGTTTATAACAACCTCGCGCACCTGCATCACATTTTCATAGCTATGCTTGGTAGTATTGTCTCTACCTCGTCTTGCGGGAGAAAATATCAGGATTGGCGGTCGGGCGCTAAAAACATTAAAAAAGCTGAAGGGTGAAAGATTTACCCGGCCTTTAGAATCTATAGTACTTGCAAATGCGATTGGTCTAGGAGCCACAGCGCCCAAAAGATAAGCATGCAACTTTGCAGTGGTTAATTCATTAGGTTCAATAGAAATCATAGCTGCAAATGTACCTAAAGAATAGAGCTTGTAAAAATCCAATTGTACAATAATTTCCACATATTTGCTTTATATTTAAACTAACTTCGGCAGGTAAGCTGAAAAAACATCTTTTATGTTTCGCAATAAATTACTGACTCGATGGGGTTTCATTTTGGCTTCTCTTCTTATTATCAGCCTGATTTTATGGAACACCTTTATTTTCTTTAACCAATTAAAGGAAAACGAACGCAGGAAAATGGAGATTTGGGCCGTGGCTCAGGAAGAGTTGGCACAAAGCCACGCGGGGGAAAACAATTCCCTCAGTGAAACAGCCCTTACCATTATCCAGAGCAATAGTTCTACGCCCATGATTCTGCATACTATTAAGGAAGATATGTATACGGGTCGAAACATCGATGACAAAATATTGTTGGATGAAAAAGCACGTAAGAAGAAAATAGATCAATTTATTTCAGAATATAAACCTTTGGAAGTAACCTATAAGGATCAGGTTCTTTCAATTATCTATTTTGGAAATTCCCCTCTGATAAACAAATTAAAGTTTTATCCGATGGTTTTGATTCTGATAATCTTTCTCTTTGTGTTAGCGATTTATCTTTTTTACAAAACATCTAAATCTGCGGAACAAAATAGGTTATGGGCGGGTATGGCGAAGGAAACGGCTCATCAAATTGGCACACCTCTTTCATCTTTGGTAGGATGGACTGAAATTTTGAAGTCTGAAAACGTAAATCCGGAATACATCCATGAAATGGAGAAGGACATCAGTCGTCTGGAAACTATAACCGATCGTTTTTCAAAAATAGGTTCGATGCCAAAACTGGAATCATGTGATTTGGTTTCAGAAACCACGACCACTTTCAATTATCTAAAAAGACGAACTTCAAAACTTATCGAGTTTGAGCTTATAGTTCCGGATACTCCGATTTTTATCGATATGAACCCGCAGCTTTTTAGTTGGACTTTGGAAAATTTAGTGAAGAATGGCATCGACGCCATGAGGGGGAAAGGAAAAATAACTATAGCTATTGAAAAGAATACAAAATACGCCTTGGTTCACATCACCGATACCGGAAAAGGCCTTACGAAGAAGGAGTTCAGTAGGATTTTTTCGCCGGGCTATACCACAAAGAAGCGCGGTTGGGGTCTAGGTCTATCGCTCGCCAAAAGGATTGTTGAAGAATACCACAATGGTAAAATAAGAGTTTTAAAGAGTGTTCCCAATCAAGGCGCCACTTTGGAAATTGCATTAAAGCTTGAAAGTTAAATTATGAGCAAAAAAAAGCAGGTACTACATACAGCCCGTCTAAATAACAACTGTCCCGAATGTTTTAGCACAGACGGATTGGAAATAACTTTTACTCAGGATCAGAAGGAAACGTTATTTTTTAAAAAACCCTCCAAAGAAATACCTGAAAAACTGTTTTGCCATACTTGTAAGAATCCGATTTATCCAATAAATTGGACTGAAGATATTGAACGGGTGTATGATTACAATAAAAAAATAGCGGAAACCAATAAACAATATTTAAAGGTAAAACCGCTATTTTATATTATGATCCTTTTGGCGACCGCGTTGTGTGCCTTTGGAATTTACTACCTAATAACTTCTTAGGATTTTATATTCAACTTGATCGCTTCCGCCAGATTGGCAAATTCCTCAGAGGTCATTTTTACTTTTTTAGTAAAACGTATGTCATCCATTTCATTCAAAGGAATTAGGTGAACATGAACATGGGGGACTTCCAACCCTACAACAGCCATTCCAACGCGTTTGCATGGAACGGTCTTTTCGAGAGCTAGGGCGACTTTTCGAGAAAATTGCATTAGTTGTAAAAACATATATTCCCCCATGTCGAAGATTTTGTCTATTTCCTCTTTAGGTACGCAAAGAGTGTGGCCTTTGGTATTAGGGTTTATATCTAAAAAGGCAATAAAATTTTCATCCTCATAAACCTTGTAACTCGGAAGTTCGCCATCGATTATTTTTGTGAAAATTGTAGCCATATCAACCTCTTGAAATTTCCAATATTTCGAATTGCACCACTCCGCTGGGCACCTCAATTTCGGCCACTTCACCCTTTTCCTTCCCCAGCAAACCTCTTCCAATAGGAGAGTCCACCGAAATTTTTCCGGCTTTGAGATCGGCCTCACTTTGTGCCACCAACTTATATTTCATTTCCATTCCATTGGCTTTATTTTTAATCCTTACGGTGCTATGCACCAAGACTTTGCTTAAATCCAGTTGGGATTCATCTATCAAACGGGCATTGGCCAATACTTCTTCAAGTTTGGATATTTTTAATTCCAACATTCCCTGTGCCTCCTTTGCGGCATCGTATTCAGCATTTTCGCTTAAATCTCCTTTATCACGGGCCTCCCCTATAGCTCGGGAAGCTTTTGGACGCTCAACATCACGAAGCTGATCTAACTCCTCCCTCAACCTTTTTAATCCCTCCGCAGTATAATAAGATACTTTACTCATAACTTCATCGTTTTGTGTATGACCTGCATACGCATTATATACATATAATAAAATCCCGACCTTGGGCGGGACTCATTTTAATTAACTGAAAAAATCCCATACGATGACGGGATTGTATAGACAAATATACGAAAAAAAACACGCGTTTCGTAATTTGTTGTACTTTCGACAAAAATATATTTCCCAGATGAAAAAGATATTTATACTGTTCCTTTTTGGCTTTTTGGTTCTTTCTTGTTCCAAAAATGATGACAAGTTGACCAGAAATCCTTACTTGCCAGATCCAGTTGTAAACCTTAAACTCAACCTAAACTTACCCGAATACAATCCGTTAAAATTTCCAGGGAACTATGTAATCACTCCCCAAGGAGTCAAGGGTATTGTGGTTTATTGTGCTAGTGAAAGCATGTATTTAGCATTTGACCTCACCGACCCCAACCATCCGCCAAACGAATGTTCGCGAATGGAAATAAATGGGATTATCGCCAGTTGCCCTTGTGAAAATGACGAAAACGAATACAATATCGTCAATCTAGGCAGGCACATCAAGGAGCCGGACACCAAATACCCCATGCAGCAATACCGTGCAGAGCGCAATGGCAACAATATTATAATCAGCAATTAAATTTTAGAACTTAATCGTTGCCCCTATTAGGAAATTTATTGTTGCTTGCGGAAAATATCCCGCCCCTTCTACCGTAGTAATAGTCCCGGGATTGCTGAAGTCGTCTTCATAGGTGTAGAAATATCCGTTGGAAATATATTTCACATTAAAAATATTGTTCACCAAAGCCGAGAAAACCACCTCCTTCACCCAAGGAATCTCTGTTAAGGAATAGACTACATTTAAATCATTGATAAAATAGCTATCCAATTTTGACGCTTCGCTATCTATATTCCCCATATACTGCTCTCCCACAAATTTAGAAAGAAATGCCAATTGGATATTTTTGGCAGGCGTATATTGAAGTATATTTCCAGCGATCACCGAAGGTGAAAATGAAATATTCGTTTGTCCGAGATTGACCAATTCCCCATCGATAGACGCAACAAAGTCAATATTCTTATTGGTACTGATCGCAATATTTGGCAGCGTTTTCAACTTATCTAAGATTGGGATTTCCGCATCGATTTCCAGACCTAA
>Ga0079223_10000196_pt1 | contig 26361 bp, 19 predicted proteins | sample Stecom2011_FD_75072 | JGI IMG/M metagenome (GOLD analysis project Ga0079223, IMG submission 75072) | Agricultural soil microbial communities from Utah to study Nitrogen management - Steer compost 2011 | ecosystem: Environmental > Terrestrial > Soil > Agricultural land | place: USA: Utah...
CAAATTCGATTCCTGCGATATTGTTGTCTAAACTGCGAGTTGGAAAAGAAAGTGTACCGACAAGGCTTTTGTTACGATTGTTTCTTCCAGCTTCCGCAAGCTGCAGATTGGGTAATAAAACCTGAATTAAGCACCGCACACGAAGGCATAGAGGATCGCGATTTGGAGTACGAAAAAAGCGTGCAGTTGCAACCGCATATCGTGTACTTGGCAAATAGTAGCTCGGTAAAAGTGGGGGTGACTAGAAAAACGCAAGTCCCTACACGATGGATCGATCAAGGAGCACACGAGGCAATAGAAATAGTAGAAGTGCCTAACCGATATTTAGCGGGTATTACCGAAATTGCACTTAAAGACCATGTGTCCGATAAAACCAATTGGCGAACGATGCTTAGAAATGAGATAGATGATGAGGATTTAGAGGAGTGGCGAGATAAACTTTATGAATATCTTCCAGAAGAAGCTAAACCGTATTTTATCACTTCTAATAAAGAAACACATATGGATTTTCCAGTATTGGAATATCCGAAAAAATTAAAAAGCTTAAACCTTACCAAAACCCCGTTTTACGAAGGGAAGTTAAAAGGAATAAAAGGACAATATTTAATATTTGAAGACGATACCGTATTCAACGTTCGCAGTCATGAAGGTTTTGTAGTGGCTATGGAACTTGCCAAGGCATCGGTTGAGGTGTAATAGATTGGGCATAAGCATATAAAAAGGCTGCTCGTTTGGAGCAGCCTTTTTATATGTTTAATCTTTCTTCTTTCCTTTTCCGAATAAATCCTTCAGCCCTTCTTTTACTTTATCTTTCACTTTGTCCTCTGCAGACTGTTCTTTTTCAGTTTGTGTAGAGTCTGTTTTTGTTCCAGGGTTTTTGTCTGTTGCAGTGGAATCCTTCCCTCTTCCAGGGATAATTCCGTCCAGTAAGTCTTTACCCTTGTCGCGTAGTTTGTCTTCTATCTCCTCTTTTTTATCCTCTATCTTATCTTTTACTTTGTCTTTCTGATGATCAATAATCCCAGCGGTTAAAGATTCAATAGCCGCTTTTGTATCGACTTTAATCTTGGGGCTCGTTCCAGAACCTGTAATGTATACAGGAAGTAGGATGTGTTGTTTTTCAGCTTCTTCTGGACTTAGTCGTGCTAATAAATTCGTAGCCTCTTTGCCTAAATATTTCGCAGGAATATCGAAGTTAGCATTATATTTCATTTCGTTAGTAAGCGAGTGAACACCATCTAGTTTAACCTGCATGTCTCTCCAGCTGTACTCCAAAGGGTTCATTTTAATTTCCCCGTCTTTAAATTGTACCGTGGAGTGGATATCCTTTAGGTTGAGTTTTTCTATATTTAAGAAGCTCAACTGCTGACTTAAATTAGCAACCGTTTTGTTGTCCGCAGGATTTATATTGGCAGATAAAATATCTATAACAGCATTCCCATTCAGGGTTTCTAGTTTGGGTGTAAAATCCTTTGATAAATCTCCAGCTAGATTAAACTGCGTGTCAAGTATACCATGAAAAGCATTAGCTATGGGTGCAATAAATCGAATGAACTCCATACCTTTAAAAGTCTCTTCAATTTTAACTTTTTGTAGACTTACGTTCATATGGAACTTAGGAATCTCTCCAGATGTAGAAACATCTCCCGAAAGCGCCAGTAGTCCACCAAATATATCTGATTTTAGGTTGGAAATACTAGCGGTTTCATTGGCGATAGCAGCCGTTCCACTCGTGTTTTTTAGCACTAAGTTATCGTAGTACACTTCTTTTGCATTAAAATTTAAAGAAGCATCAAGAAAAGCTGGGATTTTAAATACCGTGCCTTCCGCAGTTTGTAGCTTTTTATCTGGTGCTTTGCTTTTACTATCCTCTTCTTCCTCTACCATAAAATCACTCAAGTGGAACGCATTGGAGGTAACGTTGAAGCGTCCTTTTAGCTCCTTCCCATTCATAATAAACTGTATGAAGTTGTCTATGTTTCCTGTGGCTGCCAAATCAGTTTTCCCAGTGGTTGCTTGGAAAGAGTCCAAACGGATGCTTTGTGGATTGAAACTAACCTTTGTACTAGCTATATGGAAGTCGTTTTTAAACGCATCCCCGGTGTAAACAAAGTCCGATAGACTTGCTGTTCCTTTGCTGACTACGCGGTCGTATCGCTCTTTCTCTATAGATTGCATGTCGAATTTCATCTGCATATCCGCTTTAAAAACTCCTGCTAAGTTCAGGTCGTTCTCCAAGGGTACTACTTCTTTTATCTCTCCTAAATTCAGCGTTCCTTTGAGCATAAGATCTACCAGTGCATTGTCCATAAAGTTATGCACACTTCCTTTCACTGCGAATGGGTTGTTCCCGATTCGGAAACGTAGGTCTCCTATATTCAGGTACATATCTTTCATCAGTCCTGTATCGTTTCGTAAAGCCAAGTCGATGAATATATCTTGCATGGCTTTAGGTAAGTCTGGATAGTTGAAAGAGGCGTTCGTGCTTTTTACGTGGATGTCCATTTTTGGAATATACGTTTCGTCTACACGACCTTCTATATTACCATTTACTTCAAAATTTCCTGTGGTTTGTACGCCATCTAGGTGTTTTAAGTACTCCTTTGGAATAACACCCAAGAAGTTTTTAAAGTCTGAGGATGGGGTGCTAAAGCTTATAGCTACATCGTTGTAGTCTTCAAGCATTTGTACATATCCATCAAAAGTAAGGGGCAATTCATTTACTTTCGCCTGGTTCTCTAGAAAGCTAAACTTCATGTTATCTAAATCCATTTCGATTATCGCATCGAGTGCAATTCGTTGGTTGCTTAAATATTCGGTACCGTCCATGGCAAAACTTGCAATAGCCTTCGTTTGCGTATCTAGTTCGCTTTTAGCCATGGCGAAATCTCCTTTTCCTATATGCTGTATATCGCTTAAGCTTAAGAAAATACCAGATTTTTCGTCGAAATAATGAATATCGGTGTCGATAATGTCATATTTGGTTAAAGCCAAACTGAAGTCTCCACTATCTTCTGCGTCGCTATCTTCTTTATCTATATCTGAATCCGAGAAATCGTAGTTAGAACGCCCTTCAGCATCTGTTTTTATTTGAATCAGGCCACCTTCCAAACGGAATGCGTCTATAGTAAGTGGCGTTGTGCCTTTTATAATTTGCATTATTCCTAATTCTAAACGCAATTTATCTCCACTAGCCAAAGTGTCTCCTTCAAATATTCCTCTGGTGGTTACACTAAAGTCGCTTAAGGTTAAGCTAGATTTTGGAAAACTACGTATAAGACTTAAATCCAACTTACTCCATTCTACATTTACTGGTGCTTTTTCATTGATAGTTTTTTTGAGAAGTCTCTCTAATGACCCTTTAAAGATAAATGGGGACAAAAGAAGTAGTATTAATAACACGGCTAGGCTTATACCTGTTATTTTGAGAATTTTTTTCATAAATCGTATCCGTTTGTGTTTAGTATAATGTGCTGCAAAAATACGGTATATATTTTCCGATACATAATGGATACGGTTAAAGCGTGTGAAAATCCGCAGATTTTAAAATAGATTTAACTATTCAAGAAAGTAACTATCTATTGTTGACGTTTAGATGAAAAATGCTTTTCGGCAAAGATTCGTTTTACATTCCGTTTTTGTAATTAAATCAGCATATTTGTAAACCTTATCAATGAATTAAGATAGTAGAACTTATAACGTGAGCGAATTACCATTTTACACCTATTATATAGCCTTGGGTAGTAACCTAGGAAATACTTTTCAGAATTTACAAGAAGCTGTTAACCACATTTTTACAGAGATAGGTGCCACGGCCAAAATATCGATGGTATATAGTTCTTCTGCTATGGGATTTGAAGGAGAGGATTTTAATAATGCCGTTTTGGAGTTGAAAAGCAAAGAGCTTCCTCAGGATGTTTTGCGTTTGTTGCTAGCTATAGAAACTAAAATGGGACGGAAGCGAGCCGAAGATTTAGGCTATACTTCTAGGATTATCGATTTAGATATCCTGTATTGCGATGCCTTGCGAATAGATACGGATAATCTACAGATTCCACATCCAGAAATTCCAAATAGGAGGTTTGTATTAGAACCTTTGCTTGATATTGCTCCAGGTTTTTTACATCCGATATTAAAGAAATCCACTAAACAGTTGCTAGACAGCACTTCGGATACTAGTGTGTTGACGCAATTAAAAGAAACTTTACGCAATCCTATAAAAGAGTATTCTATTCAGGATTTGAGTTATTTGGTGATAGAAGGAAATATCGGTGCAGGGAAAACCAGCTTAAGCATGCAAATCGCCGAGGAGTTTGGTGGCAAGTTAATTCTAGAGCGTTTTAAAGACAATCCGTTTTTACCCAAGTTTTACAAAGATGCTTCACGCTACGCTTTTCCTTTGGAAATGTCTTTTTTGGCAGATAGATACCAACAGTTTTTAGACGACATCCGTCAATTAGATTTGTTCTCCGACTTTGTGGTAGCGGATTACGATATCTATAAATCTTTGATTTTTGCTGAGGTTACGTTGCAGGCCGAAGAGTTTGATTTATATAAAAAACTTTTCAACTTGATGTATAAAGATATTTCCAGACCAGATCTCTATGTCTACTTATATCAGAATACCGACCGTCTTTTACAGAACATAAAAAAACGTGGAAGAAGTTATGAGCAAGACATACAAGCCGATTATTTAAAACGAATCAACCAAGGCTACCTAGAGTTTATAAAAAACCAAAGCACACACAGAAATGTGAAAATCATCGATGTATCGGATTTAGACTTTGTTGCGCATCGAGCGGATTATCTGCAGTTGTTGAGTGAACTAGTTGTTAAGAGATAGTTGCTAGGTGTTTTTGCGATTTTACAGTATTCTATATGAAAAAAAATATTCTGTGAGACTTTGTGTAAATCCGTGATTAAACGGTGGTCAGCGTTCTGAGGTCGGTGGAGAGGATTCGAGAGGGAGACTTGGTGATTGGGAGGAGGGGCGAAATAAATCTATTATTAGAGTTGTTTTTGCAAATTTGCGAATCCGCTTATTTGCGAATCCGCAATATTCTATATGAGAGAAAACTGTCTGTTAGAATCCCTGCTAAGAGCAATCACTAATACTTCATTTTACTAAACGCATCCCAAAGTACCACGCCCGTACTAACGGCAATATTTAAGGAGTGCTTCGTTCCATACTGAGGGATTTCCACCACCATATCGCATTGGTTCACCACTTTTTGCGAAACACCACGTACTTCGTTTCCAAAAATAAAGGCATAAGTGGTGTTATCGTTTGGGTGGAAGTCGTTTAAGAATACCGCATTCTCTGCTTGCTCTATAGCTATTGCTTGAACGCCTTCTTCTTTAAGTTTCGTTACCACTTCTGTACAGTTCTCTACATATTCCCAATCCACTGTTTCCGTTGCACCAAGTGCTGTTTTATGGATGTCTTTATGCGGAGGAGTTGCGGTAATGCCACACAGATAAATCTTCTCGATTAAGAAAGCATCCGATGTGCGGAAAATAGAACCGATGTTGTTTAAACTCCGTACGTTATCCAAGATAACGATAATCCTAGTTTTCTTCGCTTCGGTAAACTCTTCCACGCTAAGTCTTGGAAGCTCCTCATTGGCTAATTTTCTGTTTTCTGACATGTTTGGTATAAAATTTAAAGTTGCAAAAATAGCCATGTTTTACAATTAGCCTTCCTTACTTTTTGGATTTCTTCTGTCCTTTGTAAAAGTCTTTTGGTTTTGATTGCCATAAAATACTCGTATTTTAGCTATCTTCTTAAGAAGTACTTACCTTTGTAGGTGGTACTTTGTAAACAAATTTTGAGATAAAAACTATGGCCAAAAAAGTCACCCCTTTAATGAAACAATACAATAGCATCAAGGCAAAGTACCCTGATGCCTTATTGTTATTTCGCGTGGGGGATTTTTACGAAACCTTTGGATCCGATGCTATTCGCGCTGCACGTATACTTAATATTACACTCACTGCAAGAAACAACGGAGGCGATCAAACGGAGTTGGCTGGTTTCCCTCATCACTCATTAAATACCTATTTACCGAGATTGGTAAAAGCAGGTTGCCGGGTAGCGATTTGCGATCAATTGGAAGACCCGAAAATGGCCAAAGGAATTGTAAAACGTGGCGTAACCGAGTTAGTTACTCCTGGAGTGGCATTGAACGACGATATCCTCACCGCTACCTCCAATAACTTCTTGGCCGCTATACATTTCGGAAAAGAACGATTGGGAATCGCCTTCTTGGATGTTTCCACTGGCGAGTATCTTGCAGCAGAAGGGGATAAAGAATATGTAGACAAGTTATTGCAAAACTTCAATCCTTCCGAAGTGCTTATTTCCAAACAACGTCGACAAGTAGCCAAAGAAGCTTTTGGTGAGTCGTTACATGTATTTTACTTGGAGGATTGGGTGTTTAAACCAGATTATGCTAGACAGTCTTTATTGGAACAATTTTCGGTTACTTCCTTAAAAGGTTTTGGTATTCAAGATTTCGAAGAGGGAGTGATTGCAGCGGGTGCAGCATTGCATTATTTGTCTGAGACTCGACATGATAAACTTTCGCACATCTCTCGTATCTCAAGAATTGCCGAAGATGAGTATGTTTGGATGGATCGTTTTACTATCCGAAACCTCGAGATTTACCAAGGTACTTCCCAAACCTCTATCAGCTTACTAGATGTAATCGACAAGACCAAATCACCAATGGGCGCACGAATGTTAAAGCGTTGGCTGGCATTACCATTAAAAAACAAAGAGGCGATTGAGCGTAGACATGGTGTGGTTTCTTATTTAATAGAAAACACCGAGCTCTTAGAGAAAATCCAAGGCCATATAAAGCACATCTTCGACCTAGAGCGTTTAATATCTAAGGTAGCCACCGGAAAGATCAATCCACGAGAAGTGGTGCAATTACGAAGGTCTATAGAAGCATTGCAACCTATAAAAGTTCTGGCAACCGAAAGTGATTGCGAACCCTTGCGTGTACTGGGAGAACAAATTCAAGACTGTAAACTGCTTGTAAACAGAATTGCAGAAGCCCTTCAAGAAGAAGCACCGGTGAATATTCTACGTGGCAGTGTTATAGCAGCAGGATACTCCGAAGAGTTAGATGAATTGCGAAGCATACAGAAAGGCGGAAAAAACTACTTGGATAGTATGATAGAGCGAGAGTCTAAAGCAACGGGTATTACCTCTTTGAAAATAGGATCCAATAATGTGTTTGGATACTATATTGAAGTTCGAAATACACACAAAGATAAGGTGCCAGAAACATGGGTGCGCAAACAAACCTTGGTGAACTCCGAGCGATACATCACCGCAGAGCTTGAAGAATACGAAACGAAGATCCTAACCGCCGAGGAGAAAATAGAAGTTCTAGAAGTGGATTTATTCTCCGAACTTTTAGAATGGTTGTTGCAGTTTATAGATCCCGTGCAGCAAAACGCTGCTTTGATTTCAAAAATAGATTGCTTTGCAGGTTTTGCAGAATTGGCGATGGAGTCGTCCTATATACGCCCGCAGTTAAACGATAGTTATACGATTGATATAAAAGGAGGTAGGCATCCAGTGATCGAGAAACAATTACCAATCGATGAGCCATATATCGCAAACGATGTTTATCTAGATCGCGAAACCCAACAGATAATCATGATTACGGGGCCTAATATGAGTGGTAAGTCTGCTCTATTACGTCAAACCGCACTTATTGTATTATTAGCACAGATCGGAAGCTTTGTTCCTGCCGACTCGGTAGAAATGGGGTGTGTAGATAAAATATTTACTAGGGTAGGAGCAAGTGATAATATTTCTATGGGAGAATCTACTTTTATGGTGGAGATGAATGAAACGGCGAGTATCCTAAACAATATTTCCGATCGCAGTTTAATCTTACTAGACGAAATAGGCCGAGGAACAAGTACCTACGATGGTATTTCTATCGCGTGGGCTATTAGTGAATACTTACATCTGCATCCTACACGCCCCAAAACATTGTTTGCTACGCATTACCACGAGCTAAATGAAATGACGGAAAGCTTTGAACGTATAAAGAACTATAATGTGTCTATTAAAGAAATGGATAACACTGTATTGTTCTTGCGAAAGTTAGTTTCTGGGGGTTCGCATCATAGCTTTGGAATCCATGTGGCAAAGATGGCAGGGATGCCAAAACAAGTATTAGATCGTGCAAATTCCGTTTTAAAACAGTTGGAAGCATCCAATAGAGCCGAAAATACCGCAGAAGTGGTACAACAGATAGGACAGGATCAAATGCAATTAAGTTTTTTCCAATTAGACGATCCATTGTTGGAGCAACTTAGAGAAGAGATTTTAGCGTTGGATGTCAATACGTTAACTCCTGTAGAAGCGTTGATGAAGTTAAACCAGATAAAAGGAATGTTGCGCCCTGCCAATAAAAATAAAGCTTGATATTTTGCAATGATTAAAAAAGTGTTATATTTGCATTCGCTTTACGGCAGATACTATGTTTGCTGTAGCGAGTAAAGTTCATTTTTATCGCAGTAGTTGTAGGAATTGAAATAAATCTTACTATATTGCAACCGAATACCAAATTGCGAAAATAGCTCAGCTGGTAGAGCGCCACCTTGCCAAGGTGGAGGTCGCGGGTTCGAATCCCGTTTTTCGCTCTGTCCTACCGCTCGGGTGGTGGAATTGGTAGACACGTTGGACTTAAAATCCAATGGCCAGTAATGGCCGTGCGGGTTCAATTCCCGCTCCGAGCACAGAAGCCCTCTTATCTATTTAGATTCGAGGGTTTTGTGTTTTTAGTAACTCCTGTTTTCGTATGATTTTTATAAGCTTTTGAGAAAACTGGGTGGCTAGTATAAAAAAATCCGTTGACAAGTTGTCAACGGATTTTTAAGTCTCGTAAAACTAGAAAGTGTTCTTTCTTAGTTTAATTTTTCTGCAAGTCTTTTTTAGCGTCTTTTACCTTTTTATCAGCTGCTTTTTTTGCTTCGTCTACTTTTTCATTAGCCGCATCCTTTGCGTCTTGCAAGTCTTCTTTAGCTTCGTCTACTTTTTCATCAGCCGCATCTTTTGCGTCTTGAAGATTTTCTTTAGCGTCTGCTATCTTTTCGTTAGTCGCTTCTTTAACGTCTTCTAACTTTTTGTTTGCTGCATCTTTTGATGTTTGAAGCTTGTTTTTGGTGTCTTCTAACTTTTCGCTAGCAGCTCCTTCCAACTCTTTTGCTTTCTCTTCCATCTCTTGACCAACTTTTTCAAGATTCTTTTTTGCTTCTTCTAGCTGTTTTTGCGCTTTAGCTTTTGCTTCTTCTGCTTTTTCTCCAGTTTCCTTAGCCGCTTCTTCTACTGCTCTCTTTGCTTCTTCTAGCCTTTGCTCTGCATCGACTTTCATAGATTCAATAGTGTTCTCTGCCTTGTCTTTTGTAGTTTCTTTACAAGAACCTAAACTTAAGCTCATCGCTGCAATAGCTACTAATAGGAATAATTTTCTCATAACTCTCTGATTATTTGTTGTTAGTGTTTGTATTTGGGGCAATTTATATATAAAAATTGTTTTAACATATAGAAAGGCTTAAAATATTACCTAAGTTTAAGTTAATGAATTTGATTAAGTGTATATTTAGGCTGCTTAATAATTAAAAACTTAATAACCCTACATAATGCAACATCTTATTGCCTTATCTATAAAACGTATGCGGATTATTCGTGAAGCTCTAGGCTATGGAGTAGAGGACTTCGCAAAAAAGCTGGAGTATCCTTTATATGAATCTGTAGAAAAGGATGGAAACGATATACCTGGAATTTTAATAGCAAAACTTATGAGTGTCTTTTCTATAAACCCGTTATGGCTTTATGGAGAAAGTAACATGCGATTTCTTGAGACAACTACTAGCACTGCTCCAAAATTTATTACGCTCGATGCGGAGGAGGAAGAAGGGATTTTAATGGTGAATCAAAAAGCATCTGCAGGCTACTCTCAAAATATTCACGAAGGCGAGTGGTATAAAGAACTGCCATCTATGCGGCTGCCTCTCCCTAACTATAGAAACGCTACCTATAGAGGTTTTCAAGTGCAAGGCGATAGTATGTTGCCTAGTATCTATCCAGGGGATTGGGTAATTGGAAAGTCGGTGCCAAATATAACCGAACTAAATTATGGTAAAATCCATATCGTAGTTTTGAACGATGCTGTGGTAGTGAAGCAAGTTATGGTAAGTTTAGAAAACCCCAATACCATTTTGCTGCGTTCAACCAATCCAGAGTATGAGGATTTAGCTGTTGCTGTAGGTGATATTCAAGAGTTATGGGAAATGAGTAGTAAACTTACATTTGCAGTGGATGTTTCTAAAAAGAACACCCTCCGTAAAGAACTCCAAGAATCCATGCGAAACTTTATGGACTCGCAAGACGCTTAATTCAATTAAATACTCTTGTTTTCTATTGGCTTTGGGATAGTTGATTCGATAGCGCAGGTTAAATTTGTAAAAAAACCTATGGATCACGGAGGATTTTAAACCATATATTTACGTAGTAATTGCATGCTTTTCTCTGTAGCGCCAGCTTGCTTATGAATGAAATCTTTAGCTTTCTTTCCTTTGTCTACTCTATAGGTATCCTCGCTAGTAAGCCTTTCTAAAACTTTGCTCACTTGTGTTGCATCGGAAACAAAAATCCCTGCGCCAGCTTGTTCTAACTCTTCCGCTTCTGGATGTTTCTTTGTGTTACGGCCATACAGAACTGGAATGCCAAAAGTTGCAGGTTCTAATATGTTATGTAGTCCCGTAGTGCCAACTGCACCTCCCACATAAGCTATATCGGCATAGGCATAAGCTCTTCCTAAATACCCGATAGTGTCTAAAATAAATATAGAACTTCCTTCTAAATCAGACTTTTGGTATTCCGACCAAAGGCTAGATTTTTTCTGAAGACTATCTCTCAGTTTTTTAATTCTTGCTTCTTGAATTTCATGCGGTGCGATTACAAATTTAATATCCTCTGGTGCAGATTGGATAAAGTCTTGCAAAATTGCTTCATCCTCGCTCCAAGTGCTTCCGCAAACAATACAAAGCCTAGCGTTGCTACAAAATCGATCTAGGAAGTCCAATTGGTTGTCGCGGTTGGTTTGTTCTATTACTCTATCGTAGCGCGTGTCGCCACTTACTATTGCATTGTTGTATCCTATTTTACTTAGTAGTACTAAGGACTCGTTATTCTGTACACCAATTTCATTAAATCGGCGTAAAGCCTTGCTTCGGAAACTGTGTGGATATTTGAATAAAGATTGTTTTGGTCGAAATAATGCAGCTACAAGGATGCTGGGAATATTTTGATTCTCTAATTCTTTTAGATAATTAGGCCATACTTCATACTTTACAAAGATGGCCAGGTGTGGCTTTAAAGCGTCAAGGAATTGTCTAGCATTCTTAATGGTATCTAATGGTAGGTAACTCACGTAATCTACTTCGTCTGTGTTTTTTTTAATCTCATAGCCAGAAGGCGAAAAAAAACTAAGCCAGATTTTATAAGTGGGGTATTCTTCCTTAAGCTTATGTATTATCGGTACTGCCTGCTCATACTCGCCCAAGGAAGCAGCATGGATCCAAATTATTTTGTCTTTTGGGTCTCGTAATCTTGTAATTTGTTTTATTAGGCCTTTTCTACCTTGAACAAACAATCGCATTTTCTTGCTAAACCATCCGGAAACGGGAAGAATAAAGGAAAGTAAGGATAGAAAAGCAGAGTAAATGCGGCGCATATAAAAGACGGACTTAATAGATTGTGGTTAAAAATACATTTCTTTCTGCAAATTAGCTCTCTCGCCTCTCGTAATTTAGTAGATTTGTTAACCTAATAATACGCTGTTAAAAGCCGTTTTTAATACGCTTGTCTAAAAAAAGATATCGTATAAAGAATTAATTTACCCTATATGGTTACTTATTATATAAAAGATAATGAATAAAATACTAGTTACTGGAGGATTAGGATACATCGGTTCTCATGTGGTGGTGGAACTGATAGAGAAAGGAGCGCAAGTGGTTATTATAGACGACTTGTCCAACTCACATGAAAGTGTTTTAGATGGTATAGAGGAAATTACCAACAAACGCCCTACATGGGAGAACGTAGATATAAAAGATAAGGAAAAACTTAATAGCTTTTTTGACAAGCACGATGGTTTCGATGGCGTAATTCATTTTGCAGCTAGTAAGTCTGTAAATGAGAGTGTAAACAATCCCATGCTTTACTACCAAAATAATGTGGTGGGCTTATTGAATTTGGCAGAGGCATGTTTAAAAAATAAAATAAACAACTTTATTTTCAGTTCTTCGTGTACCGTGTATGGAGAACCAAATCAATTGCCTATAAACGAAAGTGAACCACTAAAGCCTGCTACTTCGCCTTATGGAGCTACTAAACAAATGGGCGAGGAAATATTGAAAGATATTGCTAAAGCAGAAAAACTAAAAACTATTTCGCTTCGCTATTTTAATCCAGTAGGCGCACATCCTTCAGGGCTAATAGGAGAGTTACCATTGGATACACCACAGAATCTAGTGCCTTTTGTTACACAGACCGCCGCTGGTGTTCTTAAAAAGCTTACCGTTTTTGGGGATGATTACGACACGCCAGACGGGAGCTGTATTCGTGACTATATCCATGTGCAGGATTTGGCAGATGCACATATAGTTGCATTAAACTACCTGGATACGTCCGAGGAACTTTATGAAGTGTTCAATATTGGTACGGGCCAAGGCAGTAGTGTATTGGAGTTAATACATTCGTTTAAAGAGGTAACTGGAGTAGAGGTGCCCTATCAAATAGGTGCAAGACGGGAAGGAGATTTACCAAATATATATGCCGATCCGCAGAAAGCTATCCAGAAATTGAATTGGAAAACCAAATTAGATATGAAGCAAGCATTAGCCGATGCTTGGCGATGGGAAACAAACTTAAGAAAGTGAAAGAATATATCTAAGAAAGTCTTTTGGGTGAGTTTAAATTAAGATTAATTGGGTTTCTTGTGGATTTTGCAGTAAAATTGCCTTTCTTTGTAGTAAACAATAGTAAAACAAAATCATGAAACTTATCTCCGTTAAACGGAAAACCAAGACAGAAAAAAGATTTACTAACTCCATGGGAATTTTGACAACAAAGGTGGTTTACATACACAAAACCTTCTTGTCGATCCCGATTAAGACGCTACACAAGTACCGAGAGACCTATTATGGGAAAGTTAAAAGCTGCTCGGATTGTGTTCTAAAAGCTTAAAATTATTTAATTATAAAAAGAAAAGCCGCTTACCAAAGTAAGTGGCTTTTTTGGTTTAATACGGTTTGTTATTTTATTGTAATTATACTATGCTTCGCAACTACTGCATTGAACCATGTTTGCGATAAGTTCTTTGGATACGCTCTGGCTACGTTGGTAATAGAGTGTTTTAATTCCCAGTTTCCATGCTTCTATAAGCAGTTGGTTCACTTCTCGAATAGGTAGATCGGCAGGGATATTTAAGTTCAAGCTTTGCGATTGATCAATATACTTTTGTCTAATAGATGCTTGTTGGATTATCTCTAGCGGACTTATCTCCTTAAAGGTTTTGAAGACCTGCTTTTCCTCCTCAGATAAGATTTCTAAGTGTTGCACGCTTCCTTGATGTAACATAATACTGCGCCATGTAGTTGCATCATTATGTCCTTTTTCTTTTAGTAGTTCTTGCAAATATTTATTCTTTCTTATAAAATTTCCTTTTGCAAGTCCGGCTTTATAATAGTTGCTACTATAAGGTTCAATCCCAGGTGAGGTTTGTCCTAAAATTGCAGAAGAGGAGGTGGTCGGGGCAATAGCCATTAAGGTTGCATTTCGCAATCCGTAGCCTTTCATAATTTCTGGTTCGCCATATGTTTTAGCAAGTTGCTTGCTAGCCTCTTGAGTTTCCTGTTGAATATGTGCAAAGATCTTTGCATTCCATTGTTTGGCCTCAAAGCTTTCAAAAGCAATGCCTTCTTTCTGTAAGTACGAATGCCAGCCCATCACACCTAGTCCAATGGCACGATGTTTAACTGCAAACCTATGTGCTGCTTGTAAATATTTATTGTCCTTAGTTTTTTCGATGAACTCGGTCAGTACGGCATCTAGAAATGTAGTGGCAAGTTGAATGGCATTGGTATCTTTCCATTCTTCATAAAGCTCTAGGTTCATAGAGGATAGGCAGCATATAAACGACTCTTCTTCGGTGGATGGTAAACTGATTTCCGCGCATAGATTGCTAGAGTTAATAGTATAGTTTTTGTCTTTGTATACTTGTGGTTTCTGTCGGTTTACGGTATCGCTAAAGAGAAGGTATGGCAATCCTTTTTGTTGACGGCTCTGTAGAACTTTTGCCCATAACTTTCGCTTTTCAGGATCTCCGGCAATCATCTCTTCCATCCATTTGTCGGAAATACATACACCAAAGAATAAATTCTGAATAGGATTGCCGATGTTCTTAATATCTAGAAACTCTTCGCAATCGGGATGTTCTATATCCAGATAAGCTGCAAATGCACCACGACGAACGCCTCCTTGAGAAATGGTGTCCATCGCAGTATCGAATAGCTTCATAAAACTTACTGGTCCAGAGCTCTTTCCATTGTTGGTTACGTCACTTCCACGAGGTCTAATAGCTCCGAAGTAGCCAGAAGTGCCTCCGCCAATTTTTGTTTGTGCGATTACCTCTCCTAGTTTGTCCGTTATTCCTTCTATGGTATCTGGAATATGCACGTTGAAACAGGAGATAGGCAAACCTCTTTGCGTTCCCATATTTGCCCAAATAGGAGAGCTTAAACTCATCCATCCATTGGCTATAAGTTTTTCAAATTCCTCTGCTAAATCAGGTCGGTTTAGGCGTTTTGATGCTGCTTGTGTTATTCTGTCTACCGCATCTTGCACGGTCTCGTTTTCAAGTAAATATCCTCTAGAGAGTATTTGCTTGCTCTCTTCGTTTAACCACCAATATTTTGTCATCTTGTTGTTTTATTAACTATTAAAATAAATCGTCTGCAGTAATGCTTTTGTCGTGTTTGGTATATTCTACCGGGCGTTTTGCAAAGAAATCATCTAGGCTATTTGCTAGGATCTCTTCATCGAACCATTGCATAGGAGCGTAGGCTTTGTCGCTTACATTATACATGGTTTCTAGTCCTAAGGCTTTTAGGCTGTCATCTATACGGAATCGCATAAAAGCAAGGAGGTCTTCTTTGGAAAAAGCTTCTAATTCGCCTTCTTCGAAGATCCAATCTAAAATGCGTTCTTCTTTTTCCATTGCAGTTATTAGGATAGAACGGATTTCTAGCAACATATTTTCTGAGAAATATTCTGGATGCTCTTCCTTTATTTTATTGATGAGGAAAATTCCTGCATTGGCATGGATTTGTTCATCCAAAGAAGTCCAAGCGATGATATTGCTTACGTTCTTTAGAATTCCTTGAAACCTAGTAAAGGAGAGGATTACTGCAAACTGACTGAATAGGGAAACATTCTCTATCAGCATAGAAAATAAAATCAAAGAGAAGACGTATTTTTCTTTTTGATCGGATTTGGTGTGTGCAAGTGCTTTGGTTAGGTATTCTGTGCGTTCGCGAATCACGTCTACTTCCATCAGCTGTTCAAATGCACTGGAGTAGCCAAGTACTTCTAGTAATCGCGCATAGGCTTCGGAATGTCGGAATTCATTTTCGGCAAAGGTGCTACCTAGACCATTGAATTCTGGTTTTGGAAAACGTTGGTATAAATCGCCCCAAAAAGTTTTTACAGAAACTTCTACTTGTGCGATGGCTAACAAGCTTCGTTTTACGGTTTGCTTTTGTTGTGGGCTTAACTTGGTGTGGAAGTCTTGGATGTCTGCTGTAAAATCTACTTCAGAATGCACCCAATAGGTGCGGTTTATAGCTTCTACAAACTGCATCACTTCTGGATACTCAAAAGGCTTGTACGGAATACGAGGGGTAAATATGCTCATGTTTTTATGTTTTAAAAATGTAGCATTTTTAAAAGCAAAAGAGTGGCACGTTCCATAGGTTGACTTCTGTCTGGGAATAGACAAAAGAAACAGAGGACATATACTTTTTCTGCGAAAGCTACGTCTGACGAATAGAGAGAAGGTATTCTGGCTTACAGAAAAAGATCTGTTTACAGTTGCGCGACAGCTCATGATTTTAACATGATTTCCCTTGTGTTTCAGCGTTTTTATTTCACTAAAACCAATTCTCTATTGTCGGGTTAATATTTGTTTATATACGGAAGTAAAAGTACTCTAATTTTTTAGCTAATCAAGTTATTATCGATAGAAAGTTTTTTAAAATTGAAAGTTTAAACGATGTGTGTGCTTCAGAGTTAACAGAATTAAATCATATATTGCTGTTTAATAGGGTTTTAATCTTTTAATAAGTGCTGGAGGTTTGCATTTAATTACATGAAATTTTATTGCAACTAAATATTGTTGCTGGACCTCATGTGTATATGAGCTATTGGTTTAGTTTGGTGTTGTGATATGAAGAAGTGTGTATTGAGGTAATTATTCTTGTTGCATTAATTGAATCCATTTTAGTAGTCTGTTTGGTTTTTTTAGTCTTTTTAGTCTTCATTAAAAGTGAAAGTCCCTTTATTTAGTCGATTAAATAAAGGGACTTTAAACTATTTTGAGAGAATTATTATATCTCAGCTTTTTCCGTAGGGATTTTGCGATCTACTTTTTTAATCAATCCTTGTAGCACATTTCCTGGTCCTACTTCGGTAAAGTGGGTTGCTCCGTCTTCTAGCATTTGCATTACACTCTGTGTCCAACGCACCGGTGCGGTTAATTGCTTCAGGAGGTTTTCTTTTATTTCTGCTGGGTCTGTTACTGCAGTTGCGGTAACGTTCTGGTATATCGGACAGATAGGTTTACTAAAAGCAACTTTTTCTATTGCTGCGGCTAATTCTTCTTCGGCTGGTTTCATTAGTGGGCTGTGGAATGCACCGCCTACTGGTAGTATTAATGCACGTCTTGCCCCAGCTTCTTTCATTTTTTCACAAGCAGTTTCTACCGCTTTTATCTCACCAGAGATCACTACTTGTCCTGGGCAGTTATAATTTGCTGCTACAACAATTCCCTCTGTTTGTTCGCAAATCTCTTCTACAATATGGTCTTCTAGACCTAATATTGCAGCCATAGTAGAGGGCTGTAACTCACAGGCTTTCTGCATAGCTAAAGCACGTTGAAGTACAATAGACAGTCCATCTTCAAAAGACAAGGCTTTGCTAGCCACTAAGGCGGATAGTTCTCCTAGGGAGTGCCCAGCAACTAAGTCTGGTTGGAATTTATCTCCTAGTACCGTAGCTAAGATGGTGGAGTGTAAGAATATTGCGGGTTGGGTTACTTTCGTTTCTTTTAATTCTTCTGCAGTGCCTTCAAACATTATCTTGGTAATATCAAACCCTAGAATTTCATTTGCTTGCGTAAACATTGCTTTCGCTTGTGCAGAGTTGTCGTATAGGTCTTTTCCCATACCTGTAAATTGGGCTCCCTGCCCTGGAAATACATATGCTTTCATATTGTTTAATTATGTGTTTAATGCTACAAAAGTAAGACTATAATTTTGAATTGCTAAGTTCTGTTGTTTTTCTAGTGGATTGCTTGCGCTTCCATGTTTCAAATCGATAAGCGTATTTATGCTTTTCATCTGCTTCATGTTGCTCGGAATGGGTGCACTGCCATTCATTGAAGTTTATTTGCGGAAAAAAGGTGTCTGCTTCAAACGCTGCATCTACTCTAGTCAATTCCATCACATCGGCATACGGAAGAAAAGCTCGGTAAATCTCTCCACCACCGATTATAAATAATGGCTTTTGCATTGCCAAGACCTCTTTAATGGAATGGGCTACCTTTACATTTTCGTGCTTCCAATCTTTATTGCGTGTAAGAACAATATGTTTGCGGTTAGATAAAATGCCTGGTAAAGACTCTAAGGTTTTTCTGCCCATAACGATAGTATGTCCAGTGGTTTTCGCTTTAAAATGCTTAAAGTCTTTAGGTAAGTGCCATGGCATCTCATTATGGAATCCTAGCTCTTTGTTTTTTCCGATGGCTGCTATAAGTGTAATCATGGTAAATATCTGCTGTGATCGTCGTGGTTTGTTCCATCAGGCTTATTCGCCTGTTCTTCTTTCGGATAATTGGTTTCTAAGCTTCTGTCCGAAACAGGATATTCTTCTTCTACCTTCTTTTGTAGTTTAAGAATTCGTTCCATTTGTTTGGTTTTTAATCTTTCCAACTGCCGATCCTCCCACTCTTTATCCATAAAGCTATTCAGCAGGAATACATTTAAGATATGTACTAAAAGGATAAAAAACCAAAATAAAATAAGGTAAGAGGACCAGTTAACTGGAAGTGTATCTTTACCAAAGCCCAAAACAAGATCCATTAGTAAAAACAATATAGCGCCTGCTAGGAAAAAGATAAAATGCCGCATTAGCGATTTCTTCTTTTTTACTCTAGCTCTAGCATATTCATATTGCTCTCTATCGTCGCTTTTACTCATAGTAGTTTTTGATTTCATAGATGTAAGTTCTTCGCACTTAGTTACTTGTCTTTTAAATTTAACAAAGAAAAATAAGTTAGCCTAAAGATACGGAATCTTTAAAAAAAGACTCGTATTAAAAACATATTCCTGCAAATAGATTAACAAAAGTTTAAACAGCCACTTTTCCTGGGATATGAGGATGTGGGTCGTAGCCTTCTAATTTAAAATCCTCAAATTTAAAGTCCAAAATATCTTTTACTTCTGGATTCAATATCATTTTTGGTAGTGCTCTTGGCGTTCTGCTTCGTTGTAGATTTACTTGCTCCATGTGGTTGCTATAGATATGTGCATCGCCAAATGTATGTACAAAATCCCCAGCTTCATATCCGCATACCTGAGCCATCATCATTGTGAAAAGTGCATAAGATGCGATGTTAAATGGCACACCCAAAAAAATGTCGGCACTTCGTTGGTATAATTGACAAGATAGTTTTCCGTTAGCAACATAAAACTGGAAGAATGTATGGCATGGAGGTAACGCTGCTTTACCGTTTGCAACGTTTTCCGAAAAGGAAACAGAGGTGTCTGGTAAAACACTTGGATTCCAAGCAGAAACAAGCATTCTACGGCTATTTGGATTGGTTTTTAGTGTTTCTATAACCTCTTTTATCTGGTCTATCCCTTCGCCATTCCAGTTTCTCCACTGGTACCCATACACTGGGCCAAGTTCGCCATTCTCATCTGCCCATTCGTTCCAGATTCGAACGCCATTATCTTGTAAGTACGCTATGTTGGTGTCGCCCTTCAGGAACCACAATAGTTCGTATATAATCGACTTAAGATGGATTTTCTTGGTGGTAACTATGGGAAAGCCCTCGCTGAGGTCAAAACGCATTTGATGACCAAAGATGCTTTTCGTTCCCGTACCTGTTCTATCTCCTTTCTCGGCACCATGTTCTAGTACCTGGTCCATTAAATTTATATACTGTTTCATTGTAATGCGTTATAGAGTTAAAATAATATTATCCGATTATCATTCCTGCAATGGTAGCGGAAATTAGAGAGGCAATACTACCCCCTAGTAGCGCTTTCATTCCGAATTTAGATAAGGTTTGTCTTTGACCTGGTGCTAAGGAGCCAATGCCGCCAATTTGAATACCAATGGAAGCAAAGTTAGCAAATCCACAAAGCATATAAGTGGCCATAATAATAGATTTTTCGTAGCTAAAATACAAGCCGCTAGTAGCATCTTTTAATTCTGCTAGCTGGATGTATCCGATGAATTCACTCGCTGCGAGTTTAATTCCCAATAATTGTCCCATAAGGCTGGTGTCTTCTGTAGCTACGCCAATAAGCCACATAAGAGGCGAGAATATAGTTCCGAGTATGGATTCTAGGGAAAGGCTGTCGTAAGCCGAGTTTGCTGCTACCCATGTATTGATGGAAGTAAGGTCGCCCACCCAAACTAAAATACCATTTATCATCGCTATAAATGCAACAAAAACCAGAAGCATCGCCCCTACATTTACTGCAAGTTTCAAGCCCTCACTTGTCCCATTAGCAATGGCATCCAAAATGTTTGCACCAATTTTATCCATAGATACGTCTACATCATTGTCTATTTCTTCGGTTTCTGGATAGAGTATTTTGGAAACTACTATTGCTCCAGGCGCTGCCATTACGGAAGCCGCCAATAAATGTTTGGCAAATTCTAAGCGTAAAACAGGGTCGTCGCCACCTAAGAATCCAATATATGCAGCCAATACGGCGCCAGCTACCGTTGCCATACCTCCAATCATGACCAATAGGATTTCGGATTTTGTCATCTTATCCAGATAGGCTTTAATCATCAACGGTGCTTCTGTTTGACCCAAGAAAATATTTCCTGCAACGCTTAAGCTTTCCGCTCCAGAAATATGCAATGTTCTAGAAAGCAGCCATGCCAGACCAGCTACTATTTTTTGGATAATACCCAAATAAAAGAGTACCGAAGTTAGTGCAGAGAAAAACAATATAGTAGGTAGTACTTGAAAGGCAAAGATAAACCCGTAGGTTTCTGGGTTTAACATCTCGCCAAATAAAAACTCACTTCCAGCTTTTGTATAGTCTAAGATTTCGACAAACACTTTTCCTATTCCCTCAAAAATCACTTGTACAAAAGGAACCTTAAGCACGCCTATAGCAATTGTTAATTGGAAAGCCAATCCCAAACCAACCGTTTTCCAGTTGATGGCACGTCGGTTCGAGCTAAACAGAATTGCGATTAATAATAAAGAAACAATACCCAATATGCCACGCCAAAACGAGGTGAAAGTAAAGCCCATAGAGGGCGTTATTTTGTTTGTATCTACAAGATGTGGTGTGCTTTTATTTAGTGTTATTTTTGTGTCTCCAGACTCCAGATACCAATCATTATTTTCTAAAAATTTCGATTGAAATTGGTAGGCAGTATCGGAAGGTTCTGTTTGTTGGAGGCTTAGCTTTAGATTTTCCCACTGGTAGGTGCCTTGAGCAATAAGGCTATCTTTTGCTCTAAAGTAAAAAGCATCACCTTCTAGGTGTAGGTTATCTAAACTACTTAGTAAGTTATTTTCTTCCGTTGCTTGAAAGTTGTTTACTGACCAAGAACCTTCTATATCTTGCGCTTGGAGAATAGGAGTTACCAGTAAGGTAATTAGTAGAAGTAGTGTGCGCATATTTTTACTTTGGAGTTAGTCCTTTCTCTTGCTGATTTCGTCTCGAATACTAGCGGCTTTTTCATAGTCCTCCGCTGCTACTGCTATCTGCAATAGGCTATTTAACTCCGTTATAGATTTCGAAGACAGGTTGGGTTCGCTTGAGGAAGCTTTGGATTGGGTAAGAGAATCGATAGACATTTTTTCTTGTCCTTCTTCTTTTTCAGTGATTTTGTCTTTTGCTGTTTGCAAATAAACGCCCGCTTTTTTAAGGATATCCTTGTAAGTAAAAACAGGTGCATCAAATCGTAAAGCTAGCGCTATGGCATCACTTGTACGAGATTCTACTATTTCCTCGTGATTGTTTTGCTCTGTAATAATGCTGGAGTAAAAGACACCATCTACTAATTTGTGTATAATTACTTGCTTTATTTTTATCGCGTATTGGTCACAGAAGTTTTTAAACAAATCGTGGGTCAAAGGTCTAGGAGGTTTTATGTCGGACTCCAAAGCTATGGCAATAGACTGTGCTTCAAACGCTCCAATGACTATAGGCAGTTTGCGAGGCCCATTTTCTTCACTTAAAATGAGTGCATAAGCGCCGTTCTGCGTTTGACTATACGATATTCCTTTGATATTTAATTTAATTAAACTCATATAAATTGGTGAAAGCTGTTTAATCAAAGAAAAGCATTTTTTTTGATTAAACAGCTTCATTAAGAGAGTGACAAGATTTTAACTTATGCGTTCTCCGCTTTAAAAGCTTTTAATTTTTCAATCAACTCTGGTACTATTTCAAATGCATCACCAACTATTCCGTAGTCTGCTGCCTTAAAGAAAGGGGCTTCTGGGTCGTTGTTGATAACTACTTTTACTTTAGAAGCGCTAACACCAGCTAAATGCTGAATTGCTCCAGAAATTCCTACAGCGATGTAAAGGTTAGAAGCCACTGGCCTTCCTGTTTGGCCAACGTGTTCTTCGTGTGGACGCCATCCCATATCACTTACAGGTTTAGAGCAAGCAGTGGCAGCACCAAGTACTTCTGCCAAGTCTTCTATCAAGTGCCAGTTCTCTGGACCTTTAAGGCCACGGCCTCCTGCTACAACTATTTCTGCATCTGCGATGCTTACTTTGTTGGTAGCTTTTTCAACATCGGTAACCTCCACGTCTTTTACGCTATCTAAACTTACTGCAAAGCTTTCTACCTCAGCAGTACCATCTGTAATACTAATTGGATAGGAGTTTGTTGCAACGGCTACAAGCTTGATGTCGGTTTTTATTTCTGTTTCAGCGAAAGCTTTATTACTAAATACACTGTTTTTTACAGTAAAAGGCGAAGTGCTAGTTGGTAGTGCCACTACATTTGGCACATATCCTGCCTCTAGGTTTACAGCTAGTAGTGGTGCAAGGTATTTGCTATTCGTAGTAGAACTAAGGATAACTATTTTGGCTCCTTCTTTTTTGGCGGCTTGCGAAATAGCTTCTGCGTAAGCATCTGCTTTAAATCTTTTTAAAGCGTCGTTGGAAATCTCCAATACTTTATCGGCACCGTACTCGCCAAGCTGTGCTACATCATTGCCGTTTATACTTACAGCAGTAACAGTAGTACTCAGAGAGTTGGCTAGTCCTTTTGCATAAGATACAGCTTCGAATGCTGTCTTTTTAAAAATGCCTTCTTCAGACTCGGTATATACTAATACGGACATATTTACTTTATTTTATGGTGAAAGAGTAAGCTATAAAACGCTAGTTACTCTTAATATATTTATTTTGTTTAAATGGCTTTCGCTTCGTTATGCAGCATGTCGATAAGCTGGTCTACGTTGTCTGCGAGCTTTATAGATCCTTTTGGAGCCGGCTCTTCAAACTTGGTAGTCTGCGTTTCTACCGATGCATCTATTGGCTCTCTTACAGTAAGAGGCTTTTTACGAGCTTGCATAATACCACGCATGTTTGGAATGCGAAGATCGCTTTCTTCTACAATCCCTTTTTGACCTCCTACAACTAAAGGAAGTGTTGCTTTGATGGTTTCTGTACCGCCATCAATTTCGCGTGTAGCTGTTGCGGTATCGCCTTCCACTTCTAGACTTGTACAAGTGTTTACGAAATTATAATCCAGCATTTTTGCTAGCATTCCTGGTACCATACCTCCGTTGTAGTCTAGGGATTCACGGCCTCCTATAATTAGGTCGTAGTCTCCTTCTTTGGCTACAGCAGCTAATTGCTTAGCTACACTATATCCATCTACTGCTTCGGTGTTTATGCGGATTGCTTCGTCGGCACCTATTGCAAGTGCTTTGCGAAGGGTAGGTTCGGTTTCTGGACCACCAACATTTACAATGTGTATGGTTGCTCCTTGTTTTTCTTTAAACCACATGGCTCTTGTTAAACCAAACTCATCGTTAGGGTTTATTACGAATTGGACGCCCGAGCTGTCAAACTTGCTATTATTATCGGTAAAATTAATTCGCGAAGTGGTGTCGGGAACGTGACTGATACAAACTAATATTTTCATAAAAAAATCTATTTTTATACTTCGATACGAAGATACCAATATATTTTTTAAATGATATGCTTGCATAATGAAATCTTCCTTTCTAACTGAATTTAACGGACTTGAATAGGAGGTTTTCTGGTTTTTTTGATGTTATAAGCGTGTTAATAGAATAAGTTTAGGTGCTTACTTCTTTTAGTATCATTTAAAACTCGTATTTTTGCGCTTAGCTTTTAACAAATGGAATACATGCTTTTTTAGTATGTACTTGATATAGTAATAAATTATTGCATTTAGAATGAAAACAATTCAATTTAGAGAGGCTATTGCGGAGGCAATGAGCGAAGAGATGCGAAGAGATGCGTCCGTTTATTTGATGGGAGAGGAAGTAGCAGAATATAACGGAGCCTATAAAGCAAGTAAAGGAATGCTGGACGAGTTTGGTCCGGAGAGGGTTATAGATACACCTATTTCGGAATTAGGTTTTTCTGGAATTGGGGTTGGTTCTGCGATGAACGGAAACCGTCCGATCATAGAATACATGACTTTTAACTTTTCCCTTGTTGGTATCGACCAAATTATAAACAATGCTGCCAAGATGCGTCAGATGAGTGGTGGTCAGTTCAATATTCCAATTGTATTCCGTGGCCCTACTGCCTCAGCAGGACAGTTGGCTGCAACACACTCCCAGGCTTTTGAAAGTTGGTATGCCAATACCCCTGGACTTAAGGTGGTGGTGCCAAGCAACCCGAAGGATGCTAAAGGATTGTTGAAAAGTGCCATCCGCGACGACGACCCGGTTATCTTTATGGAGAGCGAGCAAATGTATGGAGATAAAGGCGAGGTGCCAAAAGGAGAATATTTAATCCCAATAGGGAAAGCCGATATAAAAAGAAAAGGAACCGATGTCACTATCGTTTCCTTTGGTAAAATAATCAAGGAAGCCTACACAGCCGCCGATGCACTGGCAAAAGATGGGATTGAGTGTGAAATCATTGACTTGCGTACCATCCGCCCGATGGATTATGATGCGATTATAGAATCGGTAAAGAAAACCAATCGATTGGTGATTTTAGAAGAGGCATGGCCATTTGGGAACGTATCTACCGAGATTACCTTCCAAGTACAGAGTCGAGCATTCGATTACCTAGATGCACCTATAATAAAAATCAATACAGCCGATACGCCTGCACCTTTCTCCGCAGCCTTGTTTAAGAACTGGTTGCCAAATAGCGAAGACGTAATAGAAGCCGTTAAAGAAGTCCTTTACAGGAAATAATTGAATTACCTAGTTAAATATAAACCTGCATTAGGCCGACTCTTATTTGTAGTGTTGTTTGCTTTTCCTAGTATTTTGTTTGCACAAACAAGAGCTGGCGGAAAAGTACAAGACAGCAAAGGAGAGCCTGTGGCGTTTGCTACCGTATATTTTAAAGACTCTTCCAAAGGCACATTAACCGATGAGAATGGAAAATTCTATTTTGATAGTGATATAAGTTATCCTACTTTGATTGTAAGTTTTATGGGATATAAAACGGTAGAATTAGAGTTAAAAAAGGGAACTAATTTAGGGTTGGAGATTGTTTTAGAAGAAGATACCGCTGCTTTGGATGCAGTAGTTTTAGTTTCGGGTAAACAATCTAAGAAAAACAATCCTGCTATAGATGTCCTCCGTAAAATATGGGAAAACAGAAGAGAAAATGGTGTAAAGAGGTTTAAGCAGTACGAATACAATAAGTATGAGAAGATAGAGTTTGATTTAAACTCAATCGATAGTGTATTGATGAATAACAAACTCTTTAGAGGGCTAGAGTTTATATTCGAAAGTGTAGACACCTCTAGTATTACGGGGAACTCGTATTTGCCAATTTTCATCAATGAATCCTACTCAAAAGTATATGGTGATAATCAATATAGGTTAGAAAAGGAAGAGTTGGAGGCTAACAAGAGTTCTGGGCTTGAGAATGATCAAGCATTGATAGCTTTTGTAAAAGACCTGTACGCTGAATACGATATATACGATAATTACATTAAACTTTTCGAAAAATCCTTTACCGGACCTCTTTCTCGTACAGGAATTCACGTCTATAATTATGCTTTAGTAGATAGTGCCTTTCGCAATAATAAATGGGCGTATAACATTGTCTATTATCCACGCCGACCTAATGAATTGACTTTTCGTGGTGATTTTTGGGTAAACGACACTACTTGGGCAATTCAGGAAATAAATATGCAAGTGTCAAGAAGCGCTAATATCAACTGGATTCGAGATATTTACATCGAACAGGAGTTCGAGGTGCTTAACGACTCTGTGTTTTTATTAAAGCGCGATCATTTTTTTAGTGATTTCGCTCTTCGCGAAAAAGAAACTGCTACTGGAATATATGGTAAACGTACCACTCTTTACGACAACTATATCTTTGATGAGCAAAAGGACAGAAATTTTTATAGAAAGGTCAAAGATCCTTATGATCCTAAGATTTATAATCGCTCCGATGAATATTGGAAAGAGAGTAGAATGGAGTCTTTAAGCAAAGATGAGGAGGGAATATACAAAATGCTAGATACCCTACATACCATACCTAAATTTACTAGAATGTACGACTTAGCCGCTACGTTGACTAGTGGGTACTACAATCGAGG
>Ga0079223_10000197_pt1 | contig 26321 bp, 17 predicted proteins | sample Stecom2011_FD_75072 | JGI IMG/M metagenome (GOLD analysis project Ga0079223, IMG submission 75072) | Agricultural soil microbial communities from Utah to study Nitrogen management - Steer compost 2011 | ecosystem: Environmental > Terrestrial > Soil > Agricultural land | place: USA: Utah...
GTAAAGGTCTTTGTCTCGTTGCTCTCCGTATATATGGGTTACTGGTAGATCGAATGGACCAGATTTAATATTGTCGAAACCTAAATCGAAATCGAAGTCTTCTTTAATCGCCTTCATATCGAATTTCAAATTATGTAACTCACTCCCATCGTAAATAACCAAAGGCGCACTAACCCCAGCGATTAATCTTCTATCTGCTTCATCGTAATCTACGTCAATCTTTATTGTATCTAACTTTTCTACCTTCCGCAATAGAATCGTATTTAGCAATGGATCTTCATTTATTTGCCCTTTCACCAACATTTTCACTGGCTTTTTGTCTTCGGAAAGAACAGGTTCTCTTCTAGAGAAATAACTTCTAACGTATTTATTTACAGACGCAATAAATTCTTCTGGAGCAGCATTGCTTTCCAATTGCAAACGGGCAATCTTATTGTCTAACCAAATAGAAGTGGTATCGGATTCAATATGCGCAGTGGCTAACACATCTCCAAGCAAATAAGTATTGTCGTCATACACAAACACGCCATCACCTATCGTTGCAAAAATATCGTAGCTATCTCGATTCCCTTCAAAATCGGCATCTAGTACAAAAGTGGTGCGAATATCACGATCGGAAAGTCCTAGCTTATTTAAGTTAGCTCCTATTAAATTTAGACGGAGATTGGCTTGTGGTGAAACGGAATCAAACTGGACAAAAGACTCCAACTCAAAATCGAGGTTTCTATCTTTGTAAATTGATTTAAGATTTCCTTCGCCATCTTTTATCTTTGCTACTAGATTCAAATCATCAATCGGATAGTCATTTAAGGAGAAATGAATAAGATTGGCATCTAAATCCATATCCAAATGGTTAATATCTTCGCCAGAGCCATTGGTATGTAGTTTAAAGCTTAAAGATCCTAACGCATCATTTTTAAGTAACTCATTGAGCTTATATTCTTTTATCTCCACATCGGCAGAGAAGTCTATCCCTTGGTCATTCACCCAATATCCTTTAGCAACTGCTATTCCTTGAGAAGTAGTAAGCTCTGCATTTACCTCCATATTTTTCAAATTTCCTTTGGCATCTCCTGTCAAGGAAATATCTTCGGGCAGGTCCAAGCCTAATTCCTCTTCGTTTACAAAAGCTACTAAATCTTGTTTTTTGGAAATGGCATGAAACGTACTTATATCAAACGCTAGATTTTTGGTGTCGGTTATATTTCTAAGACTTCCTACGGCGTCTAATTTTGTATTCCCCCAAGCAATAGAAGCTCTTGGCACTGTTAAATTTGATAAGTTACCCGAGGCATTTATACTTCCTCTTACATAATTACGACTCAAGGCTAGCATGCTTTCATTGGATCGTAAATCAGGTTGAAAACGAAATGCATCGCGTAGATCCAATTGGAAATTAGGTAGATTTAAGGCTACACTAGCCCTTTCTGGTTTATCAATAAACTTTGCCAAACTAGCATAAGAAGCAATTGCTTTACCAGATATTCGGTTGTTGTTTAAATGGAGTTTTAGTTTTTCTAAGCTTATCTTTTGGTCGTTTGCATCGAGAGTTACTTGAAACTCTTTAAGTTTAATCCCGGATTTCTCCTCAAAATGCATGGCACTTAACTGTACTCCTGCTGTTTTATCTTTTAAAAATACTTCTTTTGCTTGAAGAGTAAAGTCTTTTACAATCAATGCGTCCGGATTGAAAACATTTGTTTTTACCTTGGTATCGTTTACTACATAACTTAGATTGTTGTTGCGTATGTCGATTTCATTTATTGCTAGAATGAAATCAGGCCAACTAAAAGTTTCAGATTTGGCTTCGGCGGATTTAGCAACTTCCAAAACTTTCGTTTTAGAGGTATAACTTTTTACATCAATATCAGTATTAGTAAGGCGAAGCACCTCTACGAAAATATCGTTATTAATTAAATCTGCTTTAGGTAATTCCAAGTACAAATCCCCTAGGTCTACATTGGCTTTCATGCCAGTCTCTACAGATTCGTACGCTACCAAAACATTCGCCAAATTCAATTTATCCAAAACCAAGTATGGCAAGATAGTTTCCTCTATATTCTTCTCTACAATAGGAATTGGTGACTGTTTTAAGCGTATAGTAGCATCCGATAAATAAGTGTTGGAAAGACGGAAATCCATGGTTTCTAAATCTATCTTATCGAAGCGTAAATCCAACTCGGCGAATTTTACTTCACTATCTATTCCAGTGGAAACATCTTGGTAAATAATATCGAAATCTTGAAAATAGATGGTTCCTATCTTAAGTTTTAAAGGTTTAGTGTCTTCTACCGTGCTTTCTTTTTGTGCATCAGTTTCGGAGACGAAGGCATCGATTAAAAATTGAAAGTTATATCCTTCTAAGGTGTCTTTTTGTAGGATAGTAGCTTTTAAGCCTCGCCAATCTAGTGAGTTAATAGCAATACCATCCCCTTTAAGAATCGGATAAATCGGAACATCTAGCTCTATAGATTTTGAATAAATCAACGTATCCCCCTTCTTATCTTCTAAGTAAAGTCCTTTAAGGGAGATATTCCCATCGATAGTAATGAAGAGTTTATCGATGGCAACTTTGGTATCGGTTTTATCGGAAACATAGTTTACTGCGCGTTGCACAATAATGTTTTGCCCCCAAGGTGTGCGGATAAATAATAATAATAAAAATACAAAAATCACACTGGACACTAACGCCCAAGCTAGGAGCCTAAGTAACTTATATCCGAATGATTTTTTCTTTGTTGATTTTTGCTCCACTATCTTATTAAAGTATGCTTTAAATATATGCAATTATGTGTCAATAGGTTTGTTAATACAAACACAAGGTTTCTATAATAATGACACAGGTTACAAAGTAACGCACTTATTATATATTTCACTTCTTTAGATGCAGGTTAAAAACACTTTTATAAATCCTAACAAAATTAACTATATTGTACTTATTATTATTCTTTAAGCCTATTGCAACAATTATATTTTTTTCTAACCAATATCCAATTATTAATAGGATTGTCCGCTAAATATCATAAAGGGCCGAATTGTAGTATCTATAAGATAGCGTTAGTAAGATCATTCCTCCACTTTTATTCTGCATTAATCTGCGGGATACCTTTTCCTATTTACAATATTTTTGTTTCCCATTATTCTGGAGAACTTTTACTCTTAGAACAAGAAACGAATATATAATTTATTGTAATCGAAAATATATTTCTAGAGCAATAAGTCTATATATTTTTAAAAGTTCACTGTCGTATTTCTATCAACAAAACCGCTTTTAAACCAATAGTTTTTCGTATTTTTATACGTTCTTAATTAATCAATTAACCAATCTATTATGTCAGGAATATTAATCACTATTATTGTTGTTGCAGTCATCGTTATTTGGGTGGTGGCAATTTATAACGGTCTAGTACGCTTACGCAACAATCGTGAAAATGCATTTGCGGATATCGATGTTCAATTAAAGCAACGACACGACTTAATTCCACAATTGGTCAATGCAGTAAAAGGCTATGTAAAGCATGAGCAACAGACTTTGCAAGCAATAACCAATGCACGTCAACAAGCAGTACAAGCAACGGGTATAAACGATAAAATTCAAGCAGAACAACAACTTACTTCTGCTATTCGAGGCTTAAATATTCAAGTAGAAGCTTATCCAGACTTAAAAGCTAGTGCAAACTTCATGCAGTTACAAGAAGAAATGTCGGATATTGAAAATAAATTAGCTTCGGTTCGTCGTTACTTTAACTCTGCCACTCGTGAGCTTAACACAGCGGTTCAAAAATTCCCTAATGTGGTTTTTGCCGGAATGTTTGGCTTTTCTTCGCAACCTATGTTTGACGTAGGAACAGAACAGCGTCAGCAAATGGATACCCCACCAGCAGTGGAGTTTTAATAATATAAGGTTCCAAATATGAAATATATCGGACTCCAGAAGCAAATAAATCGAAATAACAATATGTCGATTCTTTTACTTCTGGCATTTCCTACTTTAATACTATTAGCAGTATTTGCTTTTACCACCTATGCTACTGCACACCAATTGCATGGCATACAGTGGGATGCAAGCAAACAGATGTTTATTGAGACCATTCCTTTTGTTCTTATTGGAGTGGCTATATGGTTTTCCATTGCTTATTTTGCCAATGCCAAGATGATAAATCTTGCAGCGGGTTCCAAAACCTTGGAACGCCGTGACAATATGCGGGTATATAATTTAACTGAAAACCTATGCATGAGCGTTGGAATGCCCATGCCAAAACTTCGAGTAGTAAACAGTCCAGCGCTAAATGCATTTGCTAGCGGGCTAAAAGAAAAAAACTATACCGTTACGCTAACTACTGGTATTATTGAAACCCTAAACGATGAAGAACTAGAAGGTGTAATTGCACATGAATTGATGCACATACGTAACAAAGACGTGCGTCTATTGGTGATTTCAATAATCTTTGTTGGGATTTTTTCATTCCTAGCTCAAATGGCTTTCAGAACCTTTCTCTATGGTGGAATGGGCGGTCGGTCCAATCGTAGAGATGACAAAGGTGGTGGCGGCGGAGCAATCCTCGTTATCATGATAATTGTAGCTGTAGCTTACTTTTTATCTATTATATTTAAACTCGCACTAAGCAGAAAAAGAGAATATCTTGCCGATAGTGGTGCAGCAGAACTAACTCGCAAACCTTGGGCATTAGCTTCTGCACTTCGAAAAATCTCTGGTAACTCCAATATTGAGTCGATTAAAAACGAAGACGTAAAAGAAATGTTTATAGACAATAGTCCAGATAAGGATGCTAAGAAAAGCTCTAACTTTATGAGTACTTTGAATAGCTATTTTAGCACCCACCCTCCTATCGAAAAGCGTATTCAGTTTTTAGAGCAGTTGTAACCATCAAATAAGCAATTTATCTTAACTTTTTCGACAGTCTTTCTCTTAAAAAAATAACTGTTCTATACGTATGGAGCTTCCGATAAACCACTAATTAGGTCCAACCATGGGAATCAACTTAAAAGAATCCATTAAGAAATTTCCTACTACAGAAATGTTGTCCAGTATTCACCAAAACTACCGAGCTGCGTAAATACTTCACGAAGAATTAGAAAAGTAGAAATGCGAAAAACCCCAAAAAGGAACTGAATTTAGAAGGGTTATTGGAAATTAAAACCTCATAGCATTTTTACTTTTTGCTGTAAATATTACACATAGTATTAAAATCAGATCGTCAGAATTTCTATTTGGAAAAAGACGATTTGATTTATTTAACACTATTCTTGCGAGGTGGTTAGTATATACTCCTCATTTTCTATCCTCTTAAAACAAAGCTTTCTCTACTATGTTGTTTTCAGCCTTTTTACCAAACGGTTTAAAAGGATTTTATAAAGTGGCAGAAAGAAAATACTACTGATTAATACTTTGAAGAAATAATCTACCGTTGCTATTTCCACCCAGTTCTTCGCTAGGTAAACATCAGATGTTTTGTAAAAAGCAATAAAGAAGAAGGCATAAGTATCTATCAAATTCCCCATAAGCGTGGAAGCAACTGGTGCATACCACCAAGTTTTGCTTTGACGTAGGCGATTAAATATATTAACGTCGATTAATTGACCAATTACATACGCTGCAAAACTGGCAATGGCAATCCGGGCTACAAATAAATCGAAACTAAACAATTGGTCTACGCCCAGCCAAGTACCGCCTCTAAATCCGTTGGTGATCAAATAAGAAACCACCAAGGCAGGAAACATCGCATAAAGTATCACTTTTCTACCAATTTGTGCGCCCAGAAGTCGAACTGTCAAATCGGTGGCCAGAAATATAAATGGAAAAGTAAATGCGCCCCAAGTGGCTTTGAATCCAAAAATGTTAATCGGAAACTGAACCAAATAATTACTGGCAGCAACAATAAGAATATGAAAGCTGGCCAATAATATGGACAGCCTGTATTTTTTAAAAGTAAGCATATAAGATTTCTTAGTTTTTTAATGTGGGAGAATTTCGAACCACGGTTACCTAATTAGCTGTTATTTTTTCAAGCTGGCAAGTATACGGAATTAAATTGTTCTTTGAAGTTCATTAATCCACAACTAATTGGAATTAAATAGCTAGGTTTTTGACTATCTTTCGAATTAAAGCTTTTGTACTTCCATTACTAAAAATAACAAATCAATTGCCATAAAGTATCCTAAAGCTTTAAAAAATGTCATTGTAGCAACGTTTATATTTTATTGATAAATTTAAATATCTGCGGGAGACTCTACACATTCATCTGCTATCTTTTTTATTGATTTTGGAGTTTTATTTACTCATATGACAAAAACGGATATACAAACATAATTTATCCGAAGTTTTGAATCTAAAACTACACTTCTGAATGCTATCCTAAGAAATTACCGCAGTGGCTTCATGAATATTTTACTCACTTCTACTTAAATGATTTCTATAGGGCGACAAGCTCCACTTCTAAGAACTGTCGTTCATCGGAGGATAGATTTATTTTTTGACAATACTAATTCTAGTAAGTGAGGATAAATAGCATAGCAACCTTGGATTTATCAATAAAAACTATAGGATATATGTCAATTATGTGCAAATTTGTGCGAAGATAACTTTTAATATAAATAACCTGAATTATGAGAAAACTTGTTCTGCTCCTCGTTATGTTGAGCACCACTTTTGTTTATGCAAACGAAGGAATGTGGTTCTTAATGCATATCGAAAGGCTCAACCAGCGCGACATGGAAAAAATGGGCTTACAGCTCACCGCGGAAGAAATTTATAGCATTAACAACAGTAGCATAAAAGATGCTATCGTACAATTTGGTGGTGGATGTACTGCCGAGATCGTATCGTCTACTGGGTTGGTTCTTACTAACCACCACTGTGGATATGGAAATATCGCACAATTATCTACTCCAGAAAACGACCATTTAAACGATGGATTTTGGGCTGCAGATAAATCTGAAGAGCTAAAACCAGATAATCTTTCGGTACGTTTCTTCGTACGAATGGATGATGTAACAAAGCGAATTTTGTCGAAATTAAACGACGATATGAGCGAAGAAGAGCGAGGAAAAGCTATTCAACGTGAAAGTGCTAAAATAGAGCAAGAGAATAACGAAGACGGGAAGTATACGGTTTCGGTAAAGTCTTTCTATAGCGGTAATGAATTCTATTACTTTGTATACCAAGATTACGAAGATGTTCGCTTAGTAGGTACCCCACCGCAAAGCATTGGTAAATTTGGAGGCGACACCGATAACTGGGAGTGGCCACGTCACACAGGAGATTTCGCTTTGTTCCGCGTTTATGCTGATAAAGACGGTAATCCTGCACCATACTCCGCAGAGAACGTACCGTTGGAACCAAGACAACATCTTAACATCAGCCTTAACGGACATAAAGAAGGAGATTTTGCTATGATTCTTGGCTATCCAGGACGCACCAATCGTTGGATGCCATCGGCTGGAATTTCACAAAACGTTGAGTATGCATATCCAGCTTGGGTAGAAGGCTCTAAAGTAGCAATGGACGTGCTTAAATCCTACATGGATGAGAATAGAGAAATTCAGTTAGACTACGCTTCTAAGTATGCTGGAATTGCAAACTACTGGAAGAACCGCCAAGGAATGATCGATGCACTTAAAGAACATCAAACTGCTGCTACTAAGGCAGAAGCAGAAAAGAAGTTCATCAAATGGGCAAACAAACGTAAGAACAGAAAAACCTATGCAGAGGTAATGCCTACGATTTATGAGTATTATGCTGCTACGAACGAAAAGTCACGTCACAACAACTATTTGATGGGCGGTTTGCTACGTGCTAGTGCTCTTGCACCTTTACCTTACGTTATAGGAAGCGGAATTAACCAATACCTAGAACAAAACGAAAAAGGACAAGAAGCTATGCTTCCACGACTTAAAGAAGGAGTAGATTCTCGTTACGATAAACTTCATATGAATGTGGAGCAAGCAGTTCTTGCTGCGCAACTAAACCTATACTATGCTAAAGGTGGAAAAGACTTAATTTCTCCATACGTAGCAGAATTAGGTAAAAAGGAAAATGGGGACTTCACCAACTATATTGCCGAAGCATTTAAAACAAGTATTTTCCGTTCCAAAGAATCGGCAAGCGAATTTTTAGACAATCCTGATAAGGAGAAGTTAGACAACGATCCACTATTTAAATTGTCTTCTGCACTGTTAGATCATTACAGAGCACAAACCGATGAGGAAAAAGCACAAGAAGCAAAATTCCAAAAGGCTTTCCGTTTGATGACCAAAGGAATGCGTGAAGCAAATCCAAAGGAAAAATATTATCCAGATGCTAACAGCACTCTGCGTTTGTCTTATGGAACGGTACGTGCACTACCTGAAGATCCTTTGAATGCAGATGCAAAAATCAATAACTACACTACTCTAGATGCTACTATTGCTAAATATGTTCCTGAAGATGAGGAATTCGATATGCCAGAAAAACAAATCGAACTGAATAAAGCAAGAGATTACGGACAGTATGCAAACGAAGATGGCGAATTGGTAGTAAACTTCTTAACCGACCACGATATTACAGGAGGAAACTCTGGTTCACCAGTGCTTAACGCAAACGGAGAGCTTATCGGAATCGCCTTCGACGGAAATATCGAAGCAATGGCAGGTGACGTTATTTTTGATCCAGAATTACAACGTGCTATAAACGTAGATATACGTTACGTACTATTTGTAATTGATAAACTTGCTGGTGCTACCCACATCATCGATGAGTTTACTATTATAAAAGACTAAACATAAATAGATTTTCTATTACAAATCGCGCCTGTTGCGTTGCAACAGGCGCGATTGTTTTTTATAAGCTTTTTGAACTTATTAACTTTCTGGAAGCCGACCAACAGTATATGTTTCAGTAAAGTAGTTTAAATATTCATTGATATAACTTCCTAAATAATAAGGTAAATTCATCAAATAGAATTGTTTTCCTGTTGGAGTCGTTGCGGGATGAATAGAAAACTCCCCTCCATAAATTCTTATTGCATAGGGATGATTAGTAGCTTCCATATATTGATGTAGAGATCTTAGTTTTCCAACAGCACCAGACTTGACTTCTATAGGTATTAAATACTGTTGATATTGAAAAACAAGATCTACTTCAGCTTGTGAAGTTCGTTTTTGTCGTACCCAAAAATGAGGTTTATTTCTACTCAACTCATCTAATGATAGTAATTCCTGAGTAATTATATGTGGCAATAAAGCTCCTTTAAAAGAAGTGCTGAGATCCTTTACCTCTATTAACTGTGCTTGTATGTTTAAGTTATGATTTAAAATTCCAGTATCAAGAAATTGGATTCGTGGACTTTTCCTATAGTCTGTAATAATAGGGACTTCAGTTCGAGTAGTAGGATAAATTAACTGTATAACTTTGGCAGCATCTAAAGAACGAAAACTATCCCCAACCTCTCTAGAACCATATTCTGATTGACCGAAACGATTAAAAGTAATTCGTTGATCTATATAGCTAGGAGCTGTGGTTAAAATATGATGCATAACTCTTTGTTCCGTTACACTTTTAGCATACTTCAAAACATCATCTCTATAGCTAGCCCAAATACTTTCATAAATATTGGTCAATGACGTAATGTCTTTATAATTAACATAAGAAAACACCACTTCTGGCATTCCACCAACTAAAGCATATTCATGAAAAAGATCCATGATAACTGTATGAACTACATTGCTGATAGGCACCTTTTTCAACCTCTCTAAAACTGCTTCTTTTCCTTTAGCTTTTAAAAACTCTTGAAAATTAAGTGGATGAAGATATAGATATTGCACTCTACCTACTGGAAAATGTTGTACTTTATTTATCACATGTTCCAATAATGAGCCTGCAGCAATAACATGTAAGTCAGGAAAATCCTCATAAAAATAGCGAAGTTGTCCAATTGCTTGTTCCACCTCTTGAATTTCATCTATAAATAAGAGGGTTTCTGATAACTCATCCTTAGTAAGGCTATAAGTTAACAGCAAATTATCGACAATAGAAGAAATCTCATCTAATTCAGTGAAAACACGAGCATCTTTGGGTCTTTCAAGATTGAGAATAATAACATTTTTATACTCTTGCGAAAACTTATTTACTAAAGTACTTTTACCTACCTGCCTTGCACCTCTTATTATTAGAGGTTTACGAAGTTCTGATACTTTCCAAACCCTAAGGTATTCGATTGATTTTCTATAGATATATGATTTCATTTGTCACAAATATGGGGTAAATTATTCATTATTTTGTAACAAAGATAGGGTAAGTTGCTCGATGTTTTGTAACAAAGATAGGGTAAATAAAAACCAGCCCTGTTATAAAATGCACGTTAAGTGTAATTATATACGCTATTTTGTAGTATTACACCAGCAAGCCTGGCCCAAGTTTGCAACTCACACCTATCCTTTCCTACTTCGGATCCTTATACTTCTCATACATCGATCCAAAATGAGACTTTATAAATTGCTCATACGGGATTTCCTCTTGTTTAACAAAACCTTTTTTCTTCAACTTTCCTTCCGAAACCAAATCTACTACTGTCGAAATACTACAGGCTGTAGTCCAACTTATTGCGCGCCAATCTTTCCCATCGATTTCTACATTTCTGTAGGACTCCGAAAATTCTTTTCTTCTTAGCTGACCATCTATTTTTCCTTCTACTGCGGCATATACCAAAACGATATCATCATCGACTAACGGAAGGGCATTATTTAAAATATCTTTTGCCAGTTTTCTGTCATTCTTCATCTGTAAATCATAGAGAAATAATTTCATTCCGTCTCTATGTCCTGGATATCGAATGGTTTTATAATTCAAGGTATCCACTTTTCCTTCTAGCGTTTCACACATAGTTCCTAAACCACCAGAAGTTAAGAATGCCTCATATGGTCGACCGTTGAGGTTAATCGACTCCACATCTTCTAATGAACTAAGCATTTTACGTTCCTTATTATGAATTACCTCAGCATCGTTTAGATATTCATTTATAACGCCCTCTGCACTCCATGTAAAGCTGTAGCCTAATTGTCCCATAGGATGTAATGGTAAAGCTCCTACTCTTAGTTTAACCGAACGTATATCGGAGAATTGACTATATAGCCCTGCTCCTAATATACCAATGAAACCTGGTGCTAATCCACATTGTGGTGCTAAGACAGAAGAGCTTTCTTCCGCCATTTCTTGAATTGCATGCAGTGTAGGCACATCTTCAGTTAAGTCGAAATAGTGTACACCTAATTCCACCGCAGTCTGTGCCACTTTTATATTTAGAAAATACGGCAGACAAGAGACTACTGCATCTTTATCCTTCAAAAACTCTCGAAGGCTTTTATCGTCCGAGACATCTCCAACAACTACTTTAAAAGGAAATTCTTCTTTAGATTCTGATTGATCCATTCCTACTACTTCATACTTCGAGCTAAGTAAAGTTGCAACCAAACTACCTACTTTACCTAGTCCTAAAACCGCTATCTTTTTTATCATTCTATTTTTGTTTTTTATTTGGTGGAAAAAGATAGGTGTTTTAAGATATAGTAGCAATGAAAAGTGAGGGAGATTGTTGGTGTTGTAAATTGTGAACGTGTAAAACTGCAAATATGCGAATTTGCTGATTTGTGAATTTGCTTTTTCCTCTTAGCGTAGGTTTTTGTTTAATCGGTTAATCGATTAGTCGCTCACAGGTTCGCTGGTTTAGCTGATAAACTATTGGAGGACTCCCGACTACCTTTCAACGACGCTCAGGGCAAGCGCTCAATGCCCAACAACATTTCTGAAATTTCAATTTTATTTAGTAACCTGTATGACTTCTATCAGTTAAGTCTTTTAACAACTCATAAAGCTCTATATAATCTGGATGATAAATAAGATGATCTTCTATCTTAGTAGATTGATTTAACACCTCTCTTTTATTATCGTACACTTTTACACGAATAGAAGGATTGTCTGTTATGAGAGGCTCGGTATCTTTAGCACCTACAATGATATCTTCATTTTTATCGATGTAAAACTTATTGATATATTCAATTAAACCATTGCTTATCCTTTGTGACTCTATTTTTCTTTCTTCTTTAAAAATAATTGCTCCATTATAACTTATGAGCGTATCACTTATATGGAAAATGTATTTATTAGCATATAAATTATCCCAATATTCCAAGATAACGTTATCTACATTATTTGACAATTTCAATTTTAAGGTATCCCCAGCCTCTGTTAATAAAATATCACTCTCCAAGTTTAAAGGCGATTCGGATACGATATCATTTCTGCTGTTCTTACAAGAAGCTATGATAACAATGAATGTAAGCGAAAAAATAAATTTAATTGTGTTCCTAAGAATCATTACTAGTAGGCTTTTATATCATATTTGAAGTTTTATAAATATTAAATATACAAACTTTACTGACCTAAATGTTGATCCTATGGAACTATGGCGTTAGTAAATAATAGCCAAGCCTCGCTTTTCGACAACGTTTAAGTGCTAAGCAAAATCGAAGTGCAATGTCCGTATTAGTTTTGGCCACTGAGCGAAGTCCAAGGGAGCTTTAATATACATTGATGTCGGATTCTGAGTGAAGTCCAAGGGTTACTCCTCATAATACGTTTCTCCTTCATAAATACGCTCTGCTAGTTTTACACTATCGATATTATCTTTATAAAATCTAAGACCGTTTGCTAAACCCATCAAAAACTGTTTAGCTTCAGCTTCATCACCACTGAGCGACGGATAGGCAAATCTGAAAAATATATTCTCGTGAATTACATCTAATATATAAAGCTTATTTCCGTGTAGATTACTGGACTCATATACGGTATGTTCTTTCCATAATTCAGATTTATGATCTAACTCTTTAGGAATTGTATAATTCCAAAACATATAATAATTCCCATTATTCTCTTCAATTGAGTTTTCAAAACAATCTATCTCTACATAAGTATTGGTAAGCTTAGATAGGACATCCAGCTCATTATTTTTAAAAAATGCGAAAGTCTCTTCTACACTTTTATTTGGTGGTCGTAAGCTTCTACGTAGAATAAAGGAATTGTCATCGACTTTTATCTTTGGAAGGAAATAAGCAGAAATTTTCCCTTCTATTTCCAAAGTATAACTATTAGCTCCAGCATTCAAAAGCAACATATGGCCATTTTTAATATCCACTCCTCCTCCATACTCCGTTTCTTTGAAAGATTCGTGATCTACCATAAGATTAAACTTACTATCCTCTTGATAGTAAAACTTAGCCATTGGAATTCTATTCCCTTCAAATATTTTTACGAAGTAATAGGAACCATAATAGGCTGAGCCATCAGGTCTAGTAGAAAATATGCGTTTCTGTTCATCTTCCCACTGATACACAGAATAAGTAGTGTAGTCTTCTCTTATTTCCCAAGTCTGCTTTTCAGGATTGAAAATATAGTAGTTATACCAAATAGATTTTCCAGAGCTTCTAGGCACCTGGAAGTCGAGATACCCGTCTTCGTTATAATCTCCAAAACTGAAACCAATTTCTCCAAAGCCAAAACCATCTTCTATATCATGTACAGTACCTATATCTTTCCCATTATAATAAAAAATCAAAGACTTCACTCCTCCAAAGTATCTATCATTAGAGGAGTCGAATGTCAGTTCATCATCCCAAATCGCTTTAACTTTATAATTATCGGATATTTTATATTCCCCAGATTCACTGATTTTTATATGAATACTTTTGAAGTCTTCACTAATCTCAGCCATATTGTACTGGGAATATCCAACAATAGGCAATAGAATTAATAGCAATAACGAAGAGAAGTAGTTTTTGTTCATTTAAAGTGACTTTAATAACTTTTACAAGATAAGACTTTATAATGTGTCTTAACATTTTCTAAATGTAAATAAGTACTATAAAACCTTATTTCTCTATTCTCTCAACTATTCTAATTAAAAACCCAATCCACCTTAACTTAGCAACTAATCTCTTATTACCCAACACTATTTACTCATACCGTTTCCTATACACCAAATAAAACACCGATGGAATAATAGTTAAGGATAACAGCGTACAAATCAGCAAGCCGCCTACAATCATAATCGCTAAGGGTTTTTGAATCTCCGAGCCCATTCCTTGCGATAATGCCGCGGGGAGTAAGCCCATAGATCCCATAAGAGCAATCATTACTATTGGTCGAATTCTGCTATATACCGCTGCGTGGATTGCTTCTCGGAAGCCCATTCGCTTTAATAGATTTTCTTTCATCACCCCTATCAATATAATTCCATCGATGGTGGCAACGCCAAAGAGAATGATGAATCCGATTCCTGCAGAGATTCCAAAAATGGTATTGGTTAGCCATAATGAGAGGAATCCGCCAATAAATGCAAATGGTAAAGTAAGCGAGGAAATTAATACATCGGTGGTATTACCAAAGTTTAAATACAGTAGAAATAAAATTAACAATAGGGATACAGGCACCACCGTAGCCAATCTTTTTGTTGCTCTATCTTTACTTTCAAATTCTCCTGCCCATTCCATTTTATTGTAACTTGGCAAGTCCACTTCTGCTGCTACTTTTTCTCTGGCTTCGGCTATCGTAGATCCTAAATCTCGACCTTCTATACTAAAGCCTATCCCTATATAACGACTATTTCCTTCGCGATAAATAAACGCTGGACCTGTATGGTAATCTATGGTTGCGATTTCCTTTAATGGTACTTTTTCTCCTTGCATCGCTGGTACAAGAATTTCTCCTATAGATTCAGCTGATTCACGGAATTTTTTCTTGTATCGTAATTGGATATCAAACACGCGTTCATCTTCGTAGAACTGCGAAGCTGCTTGGCCGCCAATGGCCATTTCTATTATGCTTTGTGCATCGGAGGTAGTTACTCCGTATCTTGCGAGTTTGTGATCGTGTAATTGAATACGCAACTCTGGCAAACCTATATTTTTATAAATATTTAGATCTGTGATACCATCCACATCTTTAATACTAGATGCTACTTGCGAAGCAGCATCTTCTAATTGAAATAAGTCGTCCCCGAAAATCTTAATAACCAAGGCACTTTTTACACCAGCCACATATTCTTCTACGTTATCTTGAATAGGTTGCGAAAAGCCAAAGCCTATGCCGGGATATCCGTTCATTTTATCTCGTAATTCTTTAAGAATAACATCTTGCGAAACGTTTCGATTCCATTCATTTGTAGGCTTTAGTTCGATATGAAATTCGATATTAAAAAAGCCAGTAGGATCCGTTCCATCATTTGGTCTCCCGGTTTGCGTCAGAACAAAATCCACCTCTTCTATACTTCGAATGTCTGCTTTAATCTCTTCTGATAATCTTACCGATTCTTTTAAGTTTATACTATTTGGTAATGTGGCGCGAACATAAATTGCTCCTTCATTTAGGTTAGGTAAGAATTCAGAGCCATAGTTAGAAAATTTAACGCCACATATAGCAAGTAAAATTATAAACCCACCAATTACCCAACGCATATGTTTAAACGTCCAGATATGCAGTTTGTAGAGGTTATCTCTAAAAAATCTGGTTACCGCATTCTCTTTTTCCGACACGCCTTTTCGTAATAATACTTTACACATCGCTGGCACATAAGTTAAACTTAAAAGTAAGGATCCTATTAAGGCATAACCTAATGTATAAGCTAGTGGAGAGAACATTTTCCCTTCTACCTTTTGGAAAGAGAAAATAGGCATCAACGCAACAATCAAAATAAATAGCGCAAAGAAAATAGGTGTAGCTACTTTCCCTACCCCTTTACGGATGACACCCAGTTTCGAACTTTTAATAAAACGCTCCTCTCCTATTTCATTAGAACGTCGTTGCAAGGAAACAAAAACTTGTTCTACAATTACCAAAGTACCTTCTAGCAAAAGACCAAAGTCTAAAGCACCCATAGATATCAAGTTCGCAGGCAAACCTTGAATACGTAATGCGGTAATGGCAAATAAGAAAGATAACGGAATTACAGAAGCCACAATTAAAGTGGTACGCCAATTATAAAGGAAAATGAACACTATAAAAGAAACCAACACCACCCCCGTTACCAAATTATGGGTTACCGTGCTAACCGTTGTTTCTACCAAATCCGTTCGGTCTATAAAGGGTTTAATCTTTACATTATCGGGTAATATTCTATCGTTTAGTTCCTCTATACGATCTTTTAAATCGGCAATAACGATGTTTGGATTTTCTCCTCGCAACATGACTACAATTCCTTGTACCACATCGGAGTCATCGTCCAGACTAACATGACCCAATCTTGGCTTTGCACCAATATGCACTTCGGCCACATGTTTAATCAATACCGGTGCATTTCCTTTTACATCTATTAAAATATTTTCTATATCCTCTAACCTATCCAACAAGCCAACACCGCGCACTACATAGGCTTGATTTCCTTTGTCTATAATATCGCCACCTACATTCACATTGCTCTTAGAAACCGCTTCGTAGACTTCTAGTGGAGATAAGCCATAATGTTTAAGCTTTGTGGGATTTATTTCTATCTCGTATACTTTTTCCTCTCCTCCAAAACTTACAATATCTGCCACTCCGGGTACAGAAAGCAATTCTCGTTCTACTACCCATTCTTGAATGGCGGCCACTTCACTTATTGGTAAATCACTATCTAGCACATATCTAAATATCTCGCCCGTTGCACCAGAAGGAGGCTCTATTTCGGCATCGGCACCCTCGGGTAGATCGATGTTTTGTAAACGATTGGAAGCATATTGTTGTGCATAAAAATCATCGGATTTATCGTCGAACAATACCGTCACTACACTCAATCCAAATAATGAAGTAGAACGAACCTCTGTTTTCCCAGGAATCGTATTCATTTCTCTCATCATGGGAAGCGTGATGAATTTCTCCACTTCCTCGGCACTTCGCCCAGGCCATTGGGTAATGATTCGTGCACGGGTATTGGTTACATCTGGAAATGCCTCGATGGGTATTTTCATATAACTATTAATTCCCGTAACGAGAAGCACCGCCGTTATAAAGAAAATAAACGTACTGTTCTTTAAAGAAAAGGCAACGATATTATTTACAAAATTCCGCATAGGTTTAGTCTAGCTCGTTTAAGTGGTTATAAAGCAACAATTGATTCTTCATTACATACTTTTCTGAAGTCTTTGCTGTTTCATGGAAGTAAGTGAATTCTGGATCTTGCGCTACTGGTTTTATTTCTATTACTCGCAAATCGCAAGCATCGGTGTACAAAACAATCTTATACTCATTATCATCGAAGATTACCGCCTCGGTTTTCACCGCATTAACCACTTCCGTAGATTCGCTCTCCAGCCATACGTCGACTAAAGATCCTGGAATTAATTTCTGTTCTTTATTATCCATTGGGATTCGTGCTTTAAGCACTTGTTCCTCTGCATCGAAAACCTGTGCAATAGACGCTACTTCTCCATGAAGAATTTCTCCAGGATAGGCTATAGCTTCTATTTTCGCTTGATTTCCTACATTTACTTTGGACACATCGCTAGCATATAAGTTGGCAACAACCCAAACGGACTCTAAATTGGAGATAACAAACAACGGGTCGGATTCAGCAGGAATTTGTTGGCCGGCGTTTATATTTTTTTCTATTATAAAGCCACTGCTAGGTGCTTTTATCTGAAATACTCCTTGTCGGGATGTCGCACTGTAAAGAGATAGTGTTTCCGACATAGCTTGGATATCGTTTTTCAACTGCGCCACTTTAGACTCTATTTCTAAAAGCTCCGATTTGGAAGAAAAACCACTATCGAATCGGCTTTGTACTTTTTCTAATGCATGTTTGGCTAGCATCAAATTCGATTCATTTTTCTTCTGCTCATTTTGCAGAGAAGTAAGCTCTGCACTGCGCACTTCTGCCAACACCTGCCCTTTGGTAACCGCATCGCCAATAGAGAAGTGTGTAGTAAGAATCTGTCCTCCAACCATACTCGTAAATGGCACCACGGCATCAGGATTGGTTTCCACTCTTCCCGTTAAATGAAGTTGTTGTTTTATTTGTTTTTGTTCGATAGATTTCAACTGAATTTTATCGACAAAAGTGGCATCTATACACGCCTGATTCTCTTCTTTAGTTTCTATGCTATTATTGCATGAGACTAGAAGTACTGATAGTACCCCTGCCAAAAGAACTTTTATGCTAGCAGTTGTAAAAAAATGAGTTTGCTTCATAGTATTTAATTTTCCGATCCGATTTGAAATTGTAAGGACTCCCATGTTTCCACGATTTCTTTTTCTAAAGACAACAGCATATCTTGCCCTTGTAAATACGCTTCTTGAATGTCTAAAAATGTGAGGAGATTGATGCTTCTCTCTTTATAATCCTGGGTATATAACTTGAGAATAGCTTCCAATCCCTCGCGATAATCTGCCTCAATGCCATTGTGAATAGCTAAAAGTTGCTCTAGCTTTTGATATTCTTTTTCTAGCTCATGTTGCACTTCCAATAAAAATTGCTGTTGCTTTATATCTTGTATTTCAATCGCCTCTTTAGCAAATCAAATCTCTCCTTGGTTTCTGTTGAAAATGGGTAAGTCAAAAGAAACGCCAAAGCCGATGTAATCTTTCCACATCCCATCGAATCTATTGTAGGACGCTTCAAGAGTGAAATCTGGATAAGCTTCTGATTTGGCTAACTTAATAGCGGTTTCTGCCTGTTTCTTTTGTAATTCAAAATGCTGAATATCTGGACGTGTATCCAGGCTACTTAAATCTGCTAAGTTTATATTTAAAAAACGCTCTTGAATCGCGCTGTTTTCATCGGATATTATATAAAGATTCTCTCTTGGTGATAACTGGATATATTGTAATAAATCACTTAACAACTCTTGCTTATCTTGTTTTAGATCAAAGACTTCTTTGGTAAGCTCTAGCTTTAAAGTTTGTAATCTAAGAAACTCTTCACGAGGATACATTCGTTGTTGTGCTTGCTCTTTATTGATTTGTAGGATTTGCTCTATGTTTTGATTTAAGCTTTGATAAACAGGCAGTATTCCTTGAAAATACACCAGCCCTGCTAATTTCGTGCGAACCTCCTTTTTAAGTTGTCGGAGCAAGGTTTCGTATTCTTTACTTGCTATTTCGCCCGACAACTCTTGCATTCGTATGCGATTTTTTCGTTTTCCTGCAGTTTGGATTAGTGTTTCCAATGCCACTTCAAATTGTTGTACAGAAGACTCGTTAGAGGGTGTCCATAGATTAGCATCGGAAATACTCACCTCAGGGTTATTCCATACTTTTTCCTGAATAAGCAAGGCTTCCTCTTGGGCAACGGATAGTTGTTGTGCTAGGATAGAAAGGTTTTTCTCCAAAAAAAGTCTTTCATAAGAGGTAACATCTAGCTTAAGCGTATCCATTGTTTGGATAGAACTAGCTTGTGCGACTAGGCTTATAAAAAAAGCAACAAGAAAGGTTTTGAAAATGGTGTTCATAAGCAACCGAGAATAAATTCGATTGCAAACAAAACGCAATACAGCTTAAATTAACCTTAAACGGAATAAAGTTTATATAAAGTCTGCTAGAATCAAGGTTTACAGGATTTCTACAATGGATGAAATCATGAAGATAAAAAACACTTAGAAGTTTACTTTAAAAATATTGGTGTTTTCGTTTGGAGCTTCGTAGGATATCTTAGCATTGTGTAGTGTCAGTATTTTTTTGATAAAAATAAGTCCCAAACCAAAACCTTTTTTTCCTTGGCTATTTTCTCCTCTAAAGAAGTGTTTGAATAAATACTGTCTTTCCTCGGGAGTAATGACAGGGCCATAATTTTTAAAAGTCAGTTGTAGTTTGCCATCATTTTCTTTTATTTCGATTTGAGCACCTTGCTCATCGCCATGTTTTATACAATTAAGCATTAAATTCATAAGTGCCGCTCGCAAAAGATTTTCATCGGCAGAGACTTCTAATAGATCGGCATTCATTTTGGCATTCTGATATTCTATTTGAAATAAAAAGTTTGGATATAACACTTGTAACTCTTCACACAAATCAAAAAGCATTTCATCGATTCTTATGGAAACTTTAACCGCACTACTTCCCGTTTCGGCCATGGTTAACTTTAGCAGGGCATTGATTATTTGACTCAGCTTACGCGTATCCTTCTTTTGCTTTTGTATAAGTTCTTGAAGCTTTTGCAAATCGGTTTCCTGTTCCATTTTATCGAAATTGGAAACCAAAACTGCTATCGGTGTATTTAACTCATGGGAAATGTGTTGCACGGCATTGCGCTGAAAGGAGAAAGAGACCTTTATCTTATCCATCAAATCATTGAAACGCTCGGCCAAAATAGTGGTTTCTGCTTCTCCAGAATCTACTGGGATTTCAATATGCTCGTCTTCTAAATTGTAATCGGAAATCTCTTTGGTTAACTGAATGATTGGATTGGCGATTTTGTTTGATAAATAATACGAAACCAAAACAATTAATATCATCATAAATACAAACAAAGCCACAAAAGCCATCCGTAAAAAGGAGAGTAATTCGTAGCCAAACTTATCATAAGCCTTGCTAATTCCGTAGTAGGTGGTGCCGTTATGTTGAATACTTACGCCCACCACATCGTACAACTCCTTCTTGGTTTCTATCCAAACATTCTCTTCAGAAAGTTGCCCTAGTATCTCTTCTGTTTTGTCTATGGTTAAATCATCTACACTTTCATAAAGCAAGTGCTGATCGGCATCATAAAGCAATAGTTTTTCATCGTAAATATCATGAATAGTCGATCGGTCTAGTGCTTGAAACAGTTCTTCGTCTATTTCTTCAAACTCGGTAAGCAACTGCAGGGTAAGTTGTATTTTATCGTTCTGTCGTTGCTGAAACTGTTCTTCTCTATATTCTTTAAAAATGGTATAAATCAGCACTAGAATTATTGTGGTAAGTAACAAAACAGTGCTCAAAAAGTAGAATAATATTTTCTTTCTAATGCTCATTTTACGCTCCTATATAATATCCGTAGCCTATTTTGGTTTTGATATTCTCTGTTTTAAATGGTTTATCCATTTTATTACGTAAAAAGTTAATGTACACTTCAATTGTATTGGTGTGCATTCCAGTGGCAGAGCCCCAAATGGCCTCTATAAGTTCTTTTTTAGAAACAAAATCACCATTTCGTTTTAGAAGCATCAATAATACTTGATACTCCCGGCGGGTTAAATCAATATCCTGTCCATTTCTGGTCACTTTCTTTCGTGTATGATTGACATGAATACCATGTAAACTATACTCCTCCTCGTCGGTTTCCTGTACCACACTCCGTTTTAATAATGCATGGATTCGCAAGATCAATTCTCGAATATAAAATGGTTTGGTGAGATAATCATCGGCGCCGTGTTCAAAACCTTTTACTTTATCGTCCAAGGAATCAAAAGCCGTTAGAATAAGAATGGGCGTATGCGCATCGGTTTCTCTGAAATCGGCACATATTTCATAACCATTTTTTCCAGGCAGGTTTAAATCGATTAATAAACAATCGTAGGTATTTGTTTTTAGCATTCGCTCTGCAATAACGTCATCGAATGCACCTTCTACCTCAAAACCATCTGCTATAAGTGCCTCTTTTATATTGGTATGCAACTGCACATCGTCTTCGACTAATAATATTTTCTTTGGTATTTGAGGCATCTACGTTAAGAATTAGGATTTATGATTTTCAAAATTAGGGAATATTATAGTGAGTAGGAGTTTTGTGGTAAAAAAGGATTATTTAAAATTGCAAATGCGCAAATTCGTACATTCGCTAAATAGCTTCTCCTCTTTGCACAAATTTTGTTTAATCAATTGCTCACTTGAAGGCTCGCTAGTTTTGCTATTAAAAAAAATCTGCTTTAATATTAACTAGTGCTTAAAACAAAAGTGTATTATTTATAAGTAGCAAGTTACTTATTAGATAGATGAGTGCGTTTGCCTAGTGCAAACAGCAAATGAGTGTTCAGAAGCAAACTTCGGAGCAGATGAGTTTTTTCCCAACTAAACTCAACCATCCGTTTTTGCTATGCAAAAACGATATACCCCCTTTAAAAAGCAACTAGTTGCTTTTTAAACTACCCTACAATTCCGAAGGAATTGTACTACTCTATTACTATAAAAACCATAGTTCGTTTGTGTCAATAATCTTAATCACCGCCCACAGAACCTCGACCTCTAGTCATTCTCTAATACAATTCTAATAGCATTTTAAGGCGGTTCTAATCCTTAAATAAAACTACATTTCTTATTTTTGCTGATTGAGTATTTTAACAAATACGGTGCTTTAGTAAGAAAAGTGAAATTATATAGGAATAACCGATTAACAAAGAGGCAATTATGACAAAAGAAACTCTTTTAACTGCAGAAGATTTAAAAATATCCTTTCAGGAAGCCACTAGTATGAAAGAGGTAGTTTCTTTGATGCCGATTTTAATGCAACAAACACCCATTGATATCGCCGATATTCTATCGGAGGTATCGGATGATTTGTTGGTACAGATTTTTGACTTCTTTACTATTAAGCAGCAAGGGTTTATATTTTCGGAATTCCCTATCGATAGGCAATATGAATACCAGCAGTCGATTAGCAAGAAAAAGTTTGCGTTGGTTTTTGAGGAAATGCCTTCGGATGACCGTGTAGATTTATATCAGATGTTATCGCTTAGCGAACAAACTGCTTTGCTTCCATTCTTACCTAAGCATATTCGCGAAGACGTACTCTATCTAAATACCTATCCAGATGAGACCGCTGGTAGTATTATGAATACCGATTTCGCTACCGTTCAAAAAGACATGACCTGCAGTGAAGCCATGGATAAAGTACGCTTAGATGCGCCATCCAAAACCACGGTCTATTATATATACGTGGTAAATGAAGAACAAGAAATGCAAGGTTTTATAACGCTAAAAGATTTGATTCTTGCCAATCCAAACACTCTTGTAGAGCACGTATTGCATTCGCAGTTCGTTTATGGAAATGTAGACGACAAGAGCGAGGAAATCGCAACAATGATTAGTAAGTACGACTTGGTTGCTATTCCTATCCTAAATGAGCTAAAGCAACTAGTAGGTATTGTAACCCACGATGATGCAATCGACGTTATCCGAGCAGAGCAGACAGAGGATATGGAGCGTTTTATGGGTATTTTGTCCAGTGCAGGTGAAGAGATGGATTATAACAAAACGACGATTTGGATGCATTTCAAAAAACGAATCGTTTGGTTGGCTTCCCTTGCGGCAATCGGAACGGTTTCTGGTTACATTATTCATAGTTACGAGGATGCCTTTGAAAAAATGCTGATCTTGGCATTCTATATGCCTATGATTGCCGATGCTGGCGGAAACTCTGGTAGTCAGTCTGCTACAGTAGTTATTCGAGCTTTGTCCTTAGGTCAGATAAAATTATCCGATTGGTTAAAAGTGTTGTGGATAGAGTTCCGAGTTTCTCTCTTGCTCTCCTTATGTTTAGGAATCTTGGCTTATGCACGCGTTGCCTTCTTAAGCCATAATATGGATATGCCTCCTGAATTCACCCTTGGTCAAATTGGCTTCGTTATTTCCTTAGCACTATCTGTACAAATTGTTTCCTCGGCTCTTATTGGAACAGGACTTCCATTAATAGTTCGTGTGCTAGGAGGAGATCCTGCGGTTGCTGCAAGTCCTGCTATTACAACCTTGGTGGACATTACAGGACTATTGATATACTTTAGTTTAGCAACAAATATTCTAGGTCTATAGAGCTTATAAAAAATAATAATTTTATTTAAATACTATGTTTAAAAGATAATTACTGATTTGCAGTGCACTCATAACTATTTCCTGCAATAACTCTGAAGAAAAGACAGAGGCAGATGCGAGCATGTTCAAGAAAGTAAATCAGTACATCCATATAGTTCCCGATTCAGCATTAGATAAACAGGTGGTTGCAGAAGAGATTGTTCTTAAAGATATCGAATATCATTTTTCCACCACTGGAAAAGTTAGACCTCCAGTAGATAAATATGCGGAGATCACCGCGCCCTTCGAAGGAAGAATTGTGGAAAATTATGTTAGCTTAGGACAGAAAATAAAGAAAGACGACCCAATCTTTGCCCTTAGTTCACCAAGCTTTTTTGAAAGCCAAAAAGGAATATCTTGATGCAAAAGAGGAATGGCAATTAGCCAGAAACCACTTGCGTAGACAAGATGACTTGTTGAAGAACAACGTAGGAAGTCAACAAGAATCCGAAATAGCAAGAACTGATTTTCAAACCAAACAAAACACCTATATCAATGCAAAAGCTGCTATGGAAATGTGGCAAATCAATACCGAAACTATGGTATTGGGACAACCATTAATCGTGCGCTCCCCTATCGCTGGTAAATTATTGGACCACCATATTATCCTTGGACAATACGTTAGAGAAGATGATGCATCTCTTGCTACCATAGCAGATTTAGAGAAAGTATGGGTGGCGGCTCAAATAAAAGAACGAGACATGTCGCGCTTAGAAAACATAGATAGTGTAAAGATAAAACATCCGCAAAAAGTAGACTCTTGGATAGACGGTGAGGTATTTCATATCTCCTCTTTTGTAAACGAAGCTACAAGAAGTGTCGACTTATTGGTAGTGTGTGATAATCCAAACGAATTGTTTAAACCAGGGATGTTTACCAACCTAAGACTATCAAGTATTGGGAAAGATCGTATTATCGTACCAGCAACCGCTGTGATACAGAAAGAGAATTCCTTTGTATTTAGAGAGGTAGAGCCCCATGTTTACGAAGCGGTAAAGGTTACGGTTGGCGCTACTATTGGAGATAATCTAGAGTTATTAGAAGGAATTCACGCCAAAGACAAGGTGGTAACAAAAGGAGGTATCCTCTTATTAGAAGCACTGTAAAAGAAAGAAAAGATGTTAAAAAATATAGTTTATACCGCCATACATAAAAGGTGGCTGATGCTTGCATTATTTATCCTCTTAGGTGTATTTGGCTATCTTTCTTGGAAGAACTTGGCTGTGGAAGCTTATCCAGATATAGCCGACGTTAGCTCGCAAGTAGTTACCCAAGTTTCTGGCTTAGCCGCAGAGGAAATCGAATTGCAAATAACCATTCCTATCGAGCGAGAGCTTAACGGTATGCCTGGCGTACACGTAATGCGCAGCAGCAGTAGCTTTGGATTATCGATTATCACCTTGGTTTTTCAAGATGGCGTGGACGACTATTTTGCTCGTCAGCGTATTCAGGAACGACTTACTACTGTAGAACTTCCTTACGATGCAACACCCGAGCTCGACCCACTTACTTCGCCTATTGGAGAAGTATACAGGTATATTATTGAAAGTAATACGCACAGCCTTAGAGAGCTTACCGACCTGCAGAACTTTGAGATAATCCCAAGGCTAAATCAGATTTCGGGAGTTGCCGAAGTAACCAACTTTGGAGGGATAACCACACAGTTTCAAGTAGAAATAGATCCTACAAAATTAGAACTCTACGATCTTTCTTTATCCGATGTAGTAGAAACTATAGAGGAAAATAACGTGAATGCTGGGGGAAGTATGCTTACTCGTGGAGATTTGGCATACGTAGTTCGAGGTATAGGTCTGGTAACTGATTTACAAGATTTAGGAAATATAGTAGTTAGTACCGAAGATGGTGTACCTGTGTTCCTAAAAGACCTTGGAGAATTAAAACTTGGGAATTTAGAACGTAAAGGAGTATTAGGATATAGCGATAAAAAGCGTGAATACGACGATGGGATTCAGGGAATTGTATTGCTACTAAAAAATGAAAACTCCGCGGAAGTCCTCGACGAAATTCATATAGCAATCGATGAGCTAAACAATAGCTTGCTGCCAGATGGCGTAAATATACATACGGTTCTAGACCGAACAGAGCTAATAGAAAATACGCTTAGCACAGTTTCCAGAACCATGATGGAAGGAATTGGCCTGGTAATCGTTATTCTGATTGTATTCTTACACAATTGGCGTGGTGCGTTACTTGTAGCTATTACCATTCCACTATCTCTATTAATTGCATTTATCCTAATGCGATTCACCAACGTACCAGCCAACCTCTTATCCTTGGGAGCTATTGACTTTGGGATTATTGTAGACGGTGCCATTGTGATGATGGAATCTCTCTTGAAAAAACGAGAAGACGAACCCGAAAAGAAATTCGATGAGAAAACCATCACGGAATATGCCTATCGCGTAGCGAAACCTATTTTCTTTGCAACGCTGATTATCATCGTAGCTTATATGCCCCTTTTCGCTTTTGAGCGTGTAGAGAAAAAACTCTTTACCCCAATGGCATTTACTGTGGGTTA
>Ga0079223_10000198_pt1 | contig 26286 bp, 23 predicted proteins | sample Stecom2011_FD_75072 | JGI IMG/M metagenome (GOLD analysis project Ga0079223, IMG submission 75072) | Agricultural soil microbial communities from Utah to study Nitrogen management - Steer compost 2011 | ecosystem: Environmental > Terrestrial > Soil > Agricultural land | place: USA: Utah...
CTTCTTACTGTCGATGAAGGGGCCGGCCTGACCCCTACCATCTTGGACATCGTGGATAATCCCCACAATTTCCGCATCATTGAACTGGAAGCAGCCCAGCTCCCACGATCGTTGGATGACGTGGACGTTGCAGCAGTAAATACTAATTATGCGGTTGATGCCGGCATGAACCCGGCTGAGGAAGCGATCCTGCGTGAAGGGGCAGAGAGCCCCTACATGAACATCATCGCGGTGCGCGGTGAGGATGCGGATGCGGAATGGCTGGACAAGCTCGTAGCCGCTTATCACACCGACCGGGTTCGCGATTTCATCCTGGAGCGCTTCGAGGGAGCCGCCGTTCCCGGTTTCTGACTGGTGACCGCGTCGATGGATACATCCTGGCGTTAGTCTCCGACCCCTACCTCCCCTCCCCGCGGCCCTACTCCTGCCGCGGGGATACTTCAGCCCCCTGCCCTGGGGGCTTTCTTTTGACTATATTTCCTTCATGGATGACGAACTGCTCGAACTCTATACTGAAAGGCTGATGGCACACGGCCGCCGGGTAGCATCTGATCGCCGACTGGCAGCGCCGGACATCACGGTTTTCCGCCGCTCACCCATCTGCGGCTCCACGGTTACCCTGGACATTGCCTTGGACGGAGACCGCGTGAAGTCGTTGGGATACGAAGTGAGGGCCTGTTCGCTTGGCCAGGTTGGTGTTTCCGTTCTGGCGGACGCCTTGCCCGGATGTGATCTCAAGGAGGCCCAGAGTGTGATGGAGGCGGTGCGCAGCATGTTGACGGAAGGCGGCCCGCCTCCTTCAGGACGCTGGGCTGATCTTGAGCTGCTTGAGCCCGCTCGCGAGTTGAAGAACCGCCATGGCTCGGCCCTGCTGCCTTTCGAGGCGGTGGTTGAAGGCCTCGAGCGCATTGCCCAGGAGCGGGCACAAGCAACCTGTGAATAGGTGTCAGAACTGTTCGAGCTGCTGCGAGGCGGCCTCCGATGAGTGCTCAGCCAGTCGCCAGTAGGCGTCGACGGGCGTTTTCGCGCCCAATCAAAGGCAGCAACAGCTTGAGTTCAGGTCCGCTGGCCTGTCCCGTTAGCGCAAGCCGTAATGGCAAAAAGAGCTCCTTTCCCTTTCGCCCCGTCACGCCCTTAATCGCTGCCGTCCACTTGCTCCACGTCGTCTCATCCCAAGGTTCCTCGGGAAGCAAGGCAGCCGCTGTCGTGGCAAACTCTGGATCCTTGAGGGCAGGTGTTACAGGGCCCTTGACCACTCGATACCAGGTCAAAGCGTCGCTGCGCCTTTCTATATTGCCACGAACAGCGAACCAGAGTTCTTCCCCAAAATCGGGAGCCCCTTGCTCTTCCAGCCAGGAGGCCACAGCCTCGTAAGGGAGTCGATGCAACAGCTTGGCGTTCAACGGCTCCAGTTCTCGAGGATCGAACTTGGGAGTGGCGCGTCCGAAACGGCTGATGTCGAAGCTGCGGATCAACTCCTGCATGTCCAACTGCGGCTCCATGGGATCCGGGGTCCCCAGTTTTGCCAAATAGCTGCACAGAGCCAGGGGCTCGATACCTTCTTCCCGCAAGGAAGCCAGAGAGAGGGAGCCGAGCCGTTTTGACAGTCCCTGGCCGCTCGCGTCGCTGATCAGAGGCAGATGCGCGAAGCAGGGGACTTCCCCCCCGAGCGCCTTGAACAGCTGGATCTGAACTGCCGTGTTCGCGACATGATCCTCGCCGCGCAAAATGTGGCTGATCCCGAACTCTAGATCGTCGACCACCGAGGAAAGAGTATAGAGGGGACGCCCGTCCTCCCGCAGAAGCACCGGGTCTGAAAGGTGCTTACCCTCAAAGTGCTGCTGTCCGCGCACGGCGTCCAGCCATTCGATAGCCTCATGCTCCAGCTTGAAACGCCAGTGCGGCTTGCGGCCCTGCGCGTGAAGCTCTGATTTCTCTTCTGCCGTGAGAGCGAGCGCAGCGCGGTCATAGACTGGCGCACGCCCCGCCTTGAGGGACAGCTTACGCTTGAGTTCGAGTTCCTCGGCACTTTCCCAACAGGGATAGAGGCGCCCGCTCGCCTCCAGGCGTTCCGCCGCCGCCTGGTATCGTGCCAGCCGGTCGGACTGCCGGGCTTCCTCCTGCCAATGGAGACCGAGCCACCGCAGATCTTCTCGTATCGCTTCTGCGAAAGCGTCAGACGAACGCTCTTCGTCCGTGTCGTCCATGCGGAGCAGGAATGTTCCGCCTTCCTTCTGCGCCCAAAGCCAGTTGAGCAGAGCTACGCGCGCATTTCCGACGTGCAATCGCCCGGTCGGGCTGGGCGCAAAACGCAATTTGGTCATCTTCTTGTCAAGCCGGCCCTTTGAAGCCGTTCGTAATAGGATAGCGACGGTCCCGGCCGAAGGCGCGAGAGGTGATCTTGACGCCAGGCGGCGCCTGTCGCCGTTTGTACTCGGCCGTTTCCAGAAGTCGCCACACGCGCTGAACCACCGCTTGGTCATGGCCTCGAGCAACGAGGCCCTCAAGCCCCATCTCTTCTTCAACCAAGCCTTGGAGGATCGAGTCCAACTGCTCGTAGGGGGGGAGGCTGTCCTCGTCCTTCTGGTCGGGCCGAAGTTCGGCGGACGGCGCCTTGGTGATGATCCTTTCCGGAATGACGAGGCTCTCAGGGCCCAAGGCGCCTTTTGGCTTGTGTTCGTTGCGCCAGCGGGCAAGCGAATAGACTGTGGTCTTGTAGACGTCTTTCAGGACGTTGAAACCGCCGCACATATCCCCATAGAGCGTCGAATAGCCAACGCTCATTTCGGACTTGTTGCCAGTAGAGAGGACCATATGCCCAAACTTGTTGGACAGGCTCATCAAGGTAATGCCCCTGGCGCGCGCCTGAATATTCTCCTCAGTGGTGTCCGGTGCCATTCCGGAGAAGTGCGGGGCGAGCATGTTGTCGAAAGCTTTCATCGCCGGTTCGATGCCGATCGAATCCAGCCTTACCCCGAGAAGCTTACAGCACTCCGCTGCGTCACTTAGGCTCTCGGCACTTGTGTAGGGGGACGGCATCATTACGCACCAGACCTTCTCAGGTCCCAGAGCGTCTACAGCAATTGCCGCTGAAAGGGCTGAATCGAGCCCACCGGACATTCCTATTACCACGCCCGGGAAGCGATTCTTGTGGAGGTAATCCCTGAGACCCAGGAGGAGCGCATTATAAATGGCCTCCAGGTCTGCATCGGGCCTAATCCGCATGCCCTCTTCGCATACCCAACGGTCTTCTCCGCGCCGCCACTGGGTGACGAGCAGGCTTTCCTCAAAAGACGGTAGAAGCACGCGCAAGGAGCTGTCGGCGCCAAGCACGAAAGAGGCCCCGTCAAAAACCAGCTCGTCCTGACCGCCCACCAGGTTGACGTAGGCCAGCGGAAGACCGCTTTCGCTGATGCGGGCCAGTGCCATTTGTTGGCGAAGCTCGAGCTTCTTCTGCTCGAAGGGTGAAGCGTTCAGAACCAGAAGAATCTCGGCGCCAGACTCCTCCAGGCACTCCACCACTTCGCTGTTCCAGATGTCTTCGCAGATGGCGACACCTAGGCGGACCCCCCGGAAGTTGATCGGGCCTGGAAGGGGACCTTGCGTGAAAACGCGGGCCTCATCAAAAACGCCGTAATTCGGCAGGTTGTACTTGTAGCGGATCGCTTGCACCTTGCCGTCGTCGAGCAGCAGCGATGCATTGTATACCTTGCCGTAAAGCGGCCAGGCAGCATCCGACTCTTCAATCCAGGGAGCTCCAACCAGCACGGCCGGCCCGCCGTCAGCTGTTTCACTTGCAAGCGTTTCTACCGCGCTCCGTACCGCTTGCAAGAAGGCTGGTTTCAGGACCAGATCTTCTGGCGGGTAGCCGCAGATGGACAGCTCACTTGTGAAAAGTAGGTCAGCCCCCTGCTCTGCCGCCTCTGAACGCAGCTCACGCAGACGGGCAAGGTTATAGGGAATGTCGCCGACAATGGGGTTGAATTGAGCCAGCGCGATGCGGAGTTCGTCGTTCATGGCGCTCCTTGTCGTGAGCTGCAGCCGGTTGCGCTAAATCTGGATCGCATAGGCCTAGAACAAAGCAGGTTCAGGATGAAAGGGATCGCTCTCCGCGCCCTGCTGCTCAACGCCCGCCGTGCCGTTCAACGTCGCAGCAGGAACTCGCGCCCAACCTTAACCCGCGGTGAGCCATTGTATTCAACGATATCTGCCGTGGCGTAGGTTTCCGTCCAAAGTTCAGGCAGAAAACTGCCCGTGCCGATGACATCCATGGGCGCCTTAGCTTCTGCCATCAGCCGGCACTTCTTCGGACCAAAGCCACTGGAGGCGACGATCTTGACCTTTGGGAAGCCTCCATCATTCAGAACCTCACGCATGCGCCAGATGGCGGCCGCCGAAACACCCGGTCCTACGAGATAGCGAAGCTCCTCTTCCGTACGGTAACCCCGCACGGCCTCCGGCACGTGGCGCTCCAGAACCGCGTAGGAGGCTGAGGGATCCAGACCCTCCAGGTAGCGACTTCCCGCAATGTCAATGCGAATGGAAAGCGTACCAGCGTCAGCGCGCTCCTTGAAGCGTCGGCACACGGCGAGGGTATCGGTGACCTCCTCCGCGAAATAATCAACGAGCACGGTCATCGGCTCGTCCGGGAAGCATTCGTCGTACATTTCGGCAGCACGAAGGGTAGAACCCGCATAGCCGATCATGGCGTGCGGCATGGTACCGAAACCACGCGATTGCCCAAAATAGTGGGCCGTCGCGTCGGTGGCATTCCCGACAAATCCGACAGCCTCTACCTTCCGTTTGGCCCTGGCCGAGCCGACAGAGGCGGCATAGGCCATCAGTTCGGTCATTTCCGCGCCGGCGCAGTGGCGCGCGTCCATCGCCAAAAAGGAAACCTTTGGCAGGTCGGCACACATGGAGAAGGCATTGTGTGCGGCAACACAGGCGGGCCCCAGCTTTTGGAGAAGTAGCGTTTCCAGATCCACCAGCTTGTGGAAGGAGCCGGAGAGATACATCAGCGGCTCGCCCGCCCCTACCCACTTTCCTTCCGGGTAGCAGAGATCGATATCGAACTCGGTACCGCGTTCATGTGCCACGCGCTGAAGCCACTCGATCGCCAGCCTCGGCGCAGAAACAACAGGCCTGCGCATAAAGATCGCATAGGTAACGCGAGAGTCGCCGAAGTGGCCTACAACTTCCTTCGTCTTGCGGAAGTAGACATCCGTCCAGGCCGAAATATCGTCACTCTTCACGGGCCAGGGGGCCGCCGGCCGCTTCGTCTCATCGGGCATGGGGCCCAAGCTCCTGATCGTTCGCGTGCCTATTCGCCCGCCGCGTAGGCGACGGTGGAAGCCTCCTGGTCGCGCGCCAGGCGTTCCGCCTTTAATTCCTCTGCGATCAGGAAGGCGAGTTCGAGAGCCTGGTTTGCGTTAAGGCGAGGATCGCAGTGCGTGTGATAGCGATCGGCCAGCATGGTGTCATCGATTGCCTGCGCGCCGCCCAGGCACTCAGTCACATCCTGACCGGTCATCTCGAAGTGAACGCCGCCAGCATAGGTTCCTTCTGCCCGATGCACGGCGAAGAAGCCGCGTACCTCCTGAAGGATACGGTCAAAGGGCCGTGTCTTGAAGCCGCTGCCGGACTTGATGGTATTGCCGTGCATCGGATCGCATGACCAGACAACCTCGCGGCCTTCCTCCTTTACCCGACGGACCAGACGCGGAAGGAACTCCTCAACCTTATCCCACCCCATGCGCGAGATCAGGGTGATGCGCCCGGGTTCGTTATTGGGGTTGAGAACGTCGAGCAAGCGCAGGAGCTCCTCGGGATCACTCGTGGGGCCGCACTTCATGCCGATCGGGTTATGCACGCCCCTTAGATACTCGACGTGTGCGCCATCGACCTGGCGGGTTCTGTCGCCGATCCACAGCATGTGTGCAGAGCAGGCATACCAATGGCCGGTGAGGCTATCAACGCGGGTTAGCGGCTGTTCATAGTCGAGCAGCAAGGCTTCGTGGCTGGTATAGAACTCGGTCTCACGCAACTGCTGAACCGTCTCAGGTGTGACGCCGCACGCCTGCATGAAGGCAAGCGCCTCATCGATGCGCTGAGCAAGCTCATCGTAGCGGCGCCCCTGTGAGCTCCCGGATACGAACTGCAGATTCCACTTGTGCACCTTGTGAAGGTCGGCGAAGCCGCCTTGCGCAAAAGCCCGCAAAAGGTTGAGCGTAGCCGCTGCCTGATTGTAGGCGCGGATCATCCGTTGCGGATCTGGTTGGCGCGCGGCCTCATCAAACTCGATTCCATTGACAATGTCGCCACGGTAGGCAGGCAGCTCCACGCCATTTTGCACCTCGACGTCAGAGGAGCGAGGCTTGGCGAACTGGCCCGCCATTCGGCCAACCTTTACGACCGGGCAAGCGGCGCCGAAGGTGAGCACCACTGCCATCTGGAGCAGCACGCGGAAGGTGTCGCGAATGTTGTTAGGATGGAATTCGGCAAAGCTTTCCGCACAGTCCCCACCCTGGAGAAGAAAAGCCTTTCCGGCAGCGACCTGTGCAAGGGACCGTTTGAGCTGCCGTGCCTCACCGGCAAACACCAAGGGAGGGAAGTTGCCCAGCGTGTCCCGAACCGCCGCGAGAGCAGTTTCGTCGCTATAAGACGGCACCTGGCGGATTGGCTTATTGCGCCAGCCTTCTGGCGACCAAGGCTGTGACATAGTCTGGACCTTCCTCTAACTCTCTGGCCGCTTCTCACGTCTCTTATGCGACCACCTCACGAAAGTCTTAGACACTGCGCAGGGGGGAATCCAGCGGGAATGCCTCTTTTCCTGGTCTCCTTACGCCTAGAGCGGCCAGAAGACGGGAATAAGGAAGGTCGCGAGCAGCCACAACAGGATGTTGAGAGGCAAACCGACCTTGACGAAATCCATGAACTGATAGTTCCCCGCGTGGAAGACAAAGGTATTGGTCTGATAGCCGATCGGAGTTGTAAAGGAAGCCGAAGCAGCGAACATCACAGCCACGACAAATGGCCTCGGGTCCACCCCGAACTGATGGGCGGCGCCGACGGCGATCGGGACCATTAATACCGCCACCGCATTGTTGGACACCATCTCGGTCAGGATCGAGCTGATCAGGTATACGGCGGAAAGAGCCACGAGCGGGCCGAAGGGGCCCACGACCGCCAGGAGACCCTGAACAACCAGCAGCGCGGCCCCGGTTTCATCCATGGCTACGCTCAGGCCCAGCATGCCGAAGATCAGTATCAACAGGCGCCACTCTATGGCGTCATAAATTTCATCGGGCCGGACGCAGCCAGCAAGCACAACACCAACGGTAGCGATGATGGCCAAGCCGGCGATTTCCATCACGTCCAATGCGGCGAGAATCATGACGCCCAATATCGCCACGATGGCTAATGGCGCCCGGTCTCGCCGCAGCGGCCGGGTGTTTATCTGATTGGGATTAAGGAGAAGGCCATCCTCGACAAGGCGGCGGATGCCATCTGGTGGGCCCTGCAGCAGGAGCGCATCGCCAAAGCGCAATGAGAGGCGATCGAAGGCTTGAGTGAGGTTTTCATGCTGGCGATGTACCGCAAGAACGAAAACGCCGTAGCGTCGCCTCAAGTTGAGTTCGGTGATGGAGCGACCGACAAGCCGGGATGTAGGTCCTACGATGCCCTCGATAACGACAGCCTGTTGGGCAGAGAGGGGCTGAAGATCTTCGGGCTCTTCGCCGGGGAAGGTAAGCTTCTTGCCTTCCTTGAGCCCCATCACTTCCCGAGCGTGGCACTGCACCACAAGTCGATCGCCGGCTTCCAGCGCAACCTTGGAGATGTCTCCAAGGCGGTGGCGCATGGAACGATCCGAGCGGATGATATCGATGACGTTGTCCCCGTTGTTGCGCAGCAACCCCGATTCCGAGAGGGTTTTGCCGACGACCTTCGATCCGGAGGGCACCAGCCCCTCCGCCAGGAAGCGACGCTCTGCCATCTCCTCCAGGACGGACTTCGCAGAGGGGCGATCAGGCAGCAGCCATCGACCGAAGAAGGCCAGGTATAGACCTCCCACGGCCGCAGTGATCAGACCAAGGCCGGTGATCTCGAACATCCCGAAAGGCGCAATGCCGAGGGCTTGCGCAGCGCCATCTGCCAGCAGATTCGTGGAGGTTCCGATCAGCGTGCAGAGGCCTCCCAGAATGGCTGCATAAGACAGGGGAATTAAAAGACGGCTCGAGGCAATCCCCGTCACACTGGCCAGACCGATGACCACCGGGGTCAGGACGACCACGACCGGCGTGTTGTTGATGAAGGCGGACAACAGCATCGTGCCGGCGAGTAAGACGCCAATGGCCAAGGCATGGGACCTAGAGGCCAGCTGGGTGATGTAGTGGCCGGCCCATTCAATGACGCCGGTCTTCTGTAGCGCCGCTGAGAGCACGAACATGGTAGCCACCGTGATCGGGCCGCTGTTCGAGAAGACCGGAAGCAAGCTATCTGTCGTCAATACGCCGGTGATGAGGAGAATCGCGACGGCCGCCATTGCAACGACATCCGGCGGCGCCCAGGAGCGCGCGAAGGCCATGACCACGCCTAGGGTAACCAGCAGCACCAGAACAGCGTCCAGTTCGATACCAGCTATGTCCAAGAGCTCATCCTTCGTGGCACCGGCAAAGGCAGCCGGCGGAAGAAGATTCCCGTTGTCGCTAGCTTTGTCGAGCGCGGACTAAAGGAATGGCGTCGTCCGCAGCCTCGTGATGCGGCTATTGTGCCTGCTCGAGCCACTCAGGCGGCGGATTGTGCAACCGGCTCCCGCAAAGTCACGAATTCTTCTGCTGCGGTCGGATGTATCCCGATAGTGTTGTCGAAATCGGCCTTCGTTGCACCTGCCTTGATCGCAATGGCGATGCCTTGAATGATCTCGGCGGAATCCATCCCACCCATGTGGGCACCTAGCACCCGCTGGCTGTGTTGCTCGACCACCAGCTTCATGAGCATCCGCTCTTCGCTTCCGGACAAGGTATGCTTCATCGGCCTGAATTCAGTCCGGTAGATGTCGATGTCGCGGTACTGTTCGCGCGCCTGCGCTTCAGTCAGGCCTACCGTTGCCAGCTGGGGCTGACTGAAGACGGCAGTGGGGATGTTGTCGTAGCTGAGTTCGGTAGACTGCCCTTCAGTGAGCGAACGCACGACTGCCATGGCTTCTGCGATAGCAACTGGGGTCAGTTGGAGCCGATCCGTAACATCGCCGATCGCAAGAATTGAGGGCACATTGCTGCGGTAGTAGGGATCCACCTTGATGGCGCCCTTTGCCGTTAGGGCTACCCCCGCCTTTTCGAGGCCCAGGTTTTCGGTATTGGGCGAGCGTCCGACGGCATAGAGCACTTCATCAAACTCACTCCGAGTGCCGTCCGAGAAACTGACCAGAAGGCCGCTGCTGGTCTTTTCAATGCGCTCGATCTGACAGTTGAAGCGTAGATCCACGCCCTTTTTCGGCATTTCTCTGGCGAGGAACTCTTGCAGATCACTGTCAAAGCCGCGCAGAAACAGCGGGCCACGATAGATCTGGGTGGTCCGGCTGCCCAAGCCGGCGAAAATGCCGGCGAATTCTACCGCGATGTAGCCGCCCCCCACGACCAGGATCCGTTCCGGCTGCTTCTCAAGAAAGAACACATCGTCGGATACGATACCTAGTTCTTGACCTTCATCATTCGTGCGAGAGGGGAGTCCACCTGTAGCAATGAGGATGTTTTCAGCAGTAACCAAGCGCCCCCCCACGTCGATGGTGTTTGGGCCGGCGAGTGTGGCTCTGGCTTCGATGATCTCGACACCTGCGTTGGTAAGAAGCCGCTCATAGATTCCATTGAGGCGCGCGATTTCCGCGTTCTTGTTGGCGATCAGTGTCTTCCAATCGAAGCGCCGATCCCCTATCGACCACCCGTATCCCGCCGCCTGCTCGAACTCCTCACCGAAGGAGCTGGCATAGACCATCAGCTTCTTCGGGACGCAGCCGATGTTCACACAGGTACCTCCCAGATGGCGCTCCTCTGCGACAGCGACCCGCTTCCCGGCCGTTGCGGCCATACGACTCGCGCGCACGCCTCCTGAACCAGCGCCGATTACGAAAAGGTCGTAGTCATACTTGCTCATCTGGATCTCCGATCGGAAGTGACTGCCCTCGGCCGCCTAGGTGGACCACGTTCCCGCAGGCAAGGAGACAGGCAGACCTTTAGCCCTGCCCGAGTTCTCCAAGACAGACAAGGGCCGGAAGCTACACTCGAGCAACCGGCCCTGTCTCTTAGCGCAAGGCGGAAACTGCATCTGCAGGCGACACCAGGCTAGCGGACAAATCGGGCTTTGAGCCGCTCGCCTATTGCAGAGCTTGGCAGCAAGGTCTTACAGACCCATGCACATATACTTGATCTCGAGGAAATCCTCGATTCCGTACTTGGAGCCTTCGCGGCCCACACCCGACTCCTTGACCCCGCCAAACGGCGCGACCTCGGTCGAAATGATCCCCGTATTGATTCCCACGATGCCGCTTTCCAAGGCTTCGCCTACACGCCAGATGCGACCTACGTCGCGCGCATAGAAGTAGGAAGCCAGCCCGAATTCCGTGTCGTTTGCCATGGCGATCCCTTCCTCTTCGGTTTCAAAGCGGAAGAGCGGCGCCACCGGCCCGAAGGTCTCTTCCCGGGTCACCTTCATTTCGGTCGTGACGTTCGTCAGAACGGTTGGCTGGAAGAAAGTACCGCCAAGAGAATGCGGAGCACCGCCGACCACTACCTGCGCGCCCTTGGCGACGGCGTCGGCAATGTGCTCCTTAACCTTTTCGATTGCCGCTTCATCGATCAGGGGGCCTTGCACGACCCCCTCTTCAAGACCAGGGCCTACCTTGAGCGCCTTGACCTTTTCAGCCAGCTTCTCGGCAAAGGCGTCATAGACACCTGCCTGCACGATAATCCGGTTCGCGCAGACGCAGGTCTGACCCATGTTTCGATACTTGCTCATCATCGCGCCTTCGACGGCCGCATCCAGATCAGCATCGTCGAAGACCAAGAAGGGAGCGTTGCCGCCGAGCTCCATCGATACCTTCTTCACCGTTTGCGCGGATTGCTCCATCAGGATCTTTCCGACTTCCGTGGAGCCGGTGAAGGTAATCTTCCGCACGATTGGGTTGGAGGTGAGCTCTCCGCCAATTTCCCGAGCAGAACCCGTCAGGATGTTAATGACGCCAGCTGGGATACCCGCTTCTTCCGCCAGCACCGCCATTGCCAGCGCGGAGAATGGTGTTTGGGTGGCCGGCTTGATGACGATCGTGCAACCCGCCGCAAGAGCCGGACCGGCCTTACGCGTGATCATCGCATTTGGAAAGTTCCAGGGCGTAATCGCACCGACGACGCCAACTGGTTGCTTGATGACCACGATGCGCTTATCGCCCTGGTGCGGCGGGATGACATCGCCGTAAACCCGCTTGGCTTCTTCCGCAAACCATTCGATGAAGGACGCGCCGTAAGCGATTTCTCCCTTCGCTTCGGCCAGCGGCTTTCCTTGTTCCAGCGTGAGGAGGCGCGCCAGGTCGTCCTGGTTTGCCATCATCAGATCGTACCACCGGCGAAGCAGGTTCGAGCGCTCTTTCGCTGTCTTGGCACGCCACGCGGGGAGCGCGCGGTTGGCGGCCTCAATCGCTCGGCGAGTCTCCGCGGTTCCCATGTTGGGGATGGTTCCGAGGACGCCACCCGTCGCCGGGTTGATGACGTCTATGCTCTTGCCGCTCTCGGCATCGAGCCAGGCGCCGTCGATATAGCACTGCTGTCGGAATAGCTTGTTATTCTTAAGCTCCGGTGTGGCTTGTTCGGCAGCCTTCGCGAGCGTCGACATGATGGTTCCTCCTTGAAAACTTGTCGACGGGAGGGCCCGTCGCGGTCGGATCATAGGGGCAGGGAAGGCAGCGGCAAAGTGCTGTCTGCCAGACTATTTTTTCTGAGAACAATCCGCTGGGGCTTAGCGGGGATCGCGCGTTTCTTCGACGATCCAATTCAGGAAAGCTGGATTACCGCCCATCACGGGAAGGGCAACCACGCAGGGGCATTCATAGTCGTGCCTGGCCTGTACGAACTCAGTCAGTTCATCCAGCAGGCTTGCGCGAGTCTTCGCGATCAGTACCACCTCCTGACCTTCGCAAAGCTGTCCTTCCCAGCGGTAGATTGGTGTCATGGACCCGAAGAAATTGGCGCAGGCGGCGAGGCGTTCTTCAACCAGAGCCCGCCCCAGGGCTTTCGCCTTATCCGCGTCGTCATGGGTGATGTAGACGAGGATCGCTTCTGCCATAGCCGTTTCTCTCAATAAGGTGGTGAACGGTCGTGGACGTGGCGGCACCGCCCTGTTCAGATCGCTTCGGTCTTCGTGCTTATCGAGGCATCGCCGCAATTTGCTGCAGCAGGCCTTCGGCTGACGAAAGGTCAAAGCCGGCGTTGCTGGCCTTCGAAAGGATTACATCGGCGGGCTTGGCGCCATAGCGAGCTTCCGCAAGTGCCCAGAGGAGGATACTTCTCATGCCTGACCGGCAATGGGCTACAACGGGTCCGGTGGCTCCTTCCCAAACTTTATAGAATTCCTCTACCACCTCCGGGCTTAAGCTATTCATTGTGACCGGAAGGTGGTGATACTCGAACCCCTCCTGCTCGAAGAGGCGGCCCGCATCCCCTGCCGTAGGTTGGCCAGCTTCCTCGCCATCAGGTCTGTTGTTGATAATGGTAGCGATGCCGTGGCTGCGCAATTCTTCTGCCGCGGAAACGTCGATCTGCGGTGCAACGAAGAAGCCCTCGTCCACTTTGATAACGCTTTTCATCTACTGCCTCCTTCTTCGACGTCTTACGCGCAGATTATCGGACTCGCAGGGCAGAGCTAAACACAGAACCGACAAGCTGCTCCTTGCTCTACGCAGCCCAGTTTCGCTGCGCATCGCTCTGAAAGCAAAAAGGACCCGGCAAGACGTACTTACCGGGTCCTTCGCCATGGTCGGAGCGGCGGGATTCGAACCCACGACCCCCAGTCCCCCAGACTGGTGCGCTACCAGACTGCGCTACGCTCCGCTAGATACGCGGCGACCGTGCCGCCCAAGCGGCTCCTATATAGACCTACCCCCGGGGCGTGACAACGGCCACGACACCTTCCCTGCTTGGCTAACGACCCAGCTGCTGTGCGTCACGAATCATAGTGCGAAGTTGGCGCATCTCATCCAGCACCTCGCCAAGCTTAGCGCGCCGAGCATGATCCAGTGCGGGCGTCCGCTGGGGAGCTGCGGCTTGGCGTTCTTCCCGCTGTGCCACGGCGTTGACGCCGCCTTCCCGCAAAAGCTTCTGGACGCCCTTGATGGTGTAGCCTTCCCCGTGCAGCAGATTACGAATGCGGCGAAGGAGTTCGATATCCTCGGGCCGATAATAGCGTCGACCGCCGCCACGCTTGAGGGGTTTGACCTGGGAAAACTTCGTTTCCCAAAAGCGGAGGACGTGCTGCGGGATATCCAACTCTTGCGAAACTTCGCTGATGGTGCGGAAGGCCGCCGCTGATTTTCCATCCTGTCGCAGGGCGCTCATGGTTTCCCTGATTTGCCGAATTGGGTTTGATCTCGATAGTCGTTGATGCGGTTCTTCAGGACGTGAGAAGCGCGAAACACGAGGACGCGGCGGGGCAGGATCGGCACCTCCTGCCCTGTCTTCGGATTGCGGCCCACTCGCTCGCCCTTTTGGCGGGACGTAAAGGTGCCGAAGGAGGAGATCTTTACGGTCTCGCCCCTCACCAGGGCATCTGCCATCTCGCTCAGCACCATCTCCACAAGTTCAGCTGATTCATTGCGAGATAGGCCGACTTCCTGATAGACGGCTTCCCCTAGGTCAGCACGCGTTAGCGTCCGCTCAGCCATAGCCCGCCTCCCTGCTTTTTCAAAAGGTTAGTCGAAGGCTTTATAGCGGTCAATCATGTTTGGAACCAGACCGGATCGCATTTTTAGGGCGCTAGTCTGTCAGGCTAACCCTGTCTCTGGAAAAAGAGTAAAGCACAAGCTAGAGGGCTATCGCTAGAGCCGCCGCCGTTAGACACTACCCCGTCTGGCTGGCTCGGATAGGGATTGCGACATCTCCGGCCTACCAGCGGAGGATGGCCGATCCCCAGGTGAAGCCGCCGCCCATGGCCTCGAGAAGTACCACATCGCCCTGCTTCAGGCGCCCATCAGCCTTGGCTTCCGCGAGAGCGAGCGGAATAGAGGCGGCAGAAGTATTTGCGTGCCGGTCAACAGTTACGACCACACGTTCACGCGGGAGATCAAGTCGCTTGGCCATCGCCTCGATAATGCGAATGTTCGCCTGATGAGGCACTAACCAGTCGACGTCGCTTGGCTGCAATCCGGTTTTGTCGAGAGCCGCATCGATGGCTTCGGCCATCTTCACCACGGCGTGGCGAAATACCTCCCGCCCGTGCATCCGCAGAAAGCCAGCTGTCTGGGTCGACGAGGGTCCGCCGTCTACATAAAGAGCGTCGTTATACCGTCCGTCGGAATAGAGATGGGTGGAAAGAATACCGCGCTGGGAAGCGGAGCCGTCTTCGGGAGAAGCGGTCAAGACGACCGCGCCGGCCCCGTCCCCGAAGAGGACGCAGGTACCTCTATCGCTCCAGTCCAGAATGCGACTGAAGGTTTCGGCGCCAATGACGAGCGCGTTTCTGGCTTGGCCGCAGCGCAAGAAGTTATCGGCCACCGCGAGCGCATAGACGAAGCCGCTACATACGGCCTGAACATCGAACGCTGCGCCCTTGGTTATGCCTAAAAGCGCTTGAACACGCGTTGCCGTAGCAGGAAAGGTCTGATCCGGCGTGGAGGTCGCGCAAACAATGAGGTCGATTTCATCGGCCGACACCCTCGCGTCCTTCAAGGCTTCTTGTGCGGCAGCTAGAGCGAGATCGGACGTCAGCTCGCCTTCTGCTGCTATATGTCGCTGCACGATACCGGTGCGCTCGCGGATCCACTCGTCGGACGTATCGATTCGCTGAGCAAGATCCTGGTTGGTAACGATGCGCGCCGGCAAATAGGCGCCGCACCCTTGGATCACGGATCGTTGAAACATCAGATGGCTGCCGCCTGTACTTGAGATCCAGCGCGCGCGCCGCCTGCAGCCTCAAGATCCTGCCGCATGCTTTCAATAAAGCCATGGCGTGCCAGATCGACGGCTACCCCGATAGCATGAGCAAACCCGAGCGCATCAGTGCCGCCATGACTCTTCACGGCAATACCGTTAAGACCGAGGAAAACCGCGCCGTTGTAGCGCCGAGGGTCGACTCTCTTGCGGAGCTTGTGCATGGCAGGTCGGGCAAGCAGATAGCCCAGGCCGGCGAGCAGCGAACTGCGAAAAGTCCGCCGGAGAAACTCGGTGTACAATGTGGCGGTACCTTCTGCAGTCTTGAGCGCGATGTTGCCGGTGAAGCCATCGGTCACAACCACGTCGACGGTTCCCTTGGCGATATCATCTCCTTCCACAAAGCCGACAAACTCACCCGGGAAGGACAGGGAGCGCAACAGGGCGGCTGCTTCCTGCAGCGTTTCGCCGCCCTTCATGTCTTCCGATCCAACATTCAAGAGAGCGCAGGTCGGCTGTGGGATACCCAAAACGCTGCGGGCGAAGCAGCTTCCCATGACAGCAAACTGAACAAGGTTCCGGGCGTCGCACGCGACGTTTGCCCCCATGTCCAGCATCACCGTTTCTCCCCGAAGCGTCGGGAAGAAGGAGCCAATTGCAGGACGGTCCACACCTGGCAGCGTTTTCAAGGCGAATTTGGCCATCGCCATCAGCGCGCCCGTGTTGCCGCCCGAAACGACCGCCCGTGCTTCGCCGTCTCGCACCGCGTTGATGGCGAGGCGCATGGAGGAGTTGCGCCCGCTACGAAGCGCAACGGACGGCTTCTCATCACTGCTGACCACGTCATCCGTGTGGATAATGCGGCTTGCGCCCCGCAACTTGCGCATCCGGTCGATCATAGGACGCAACTGCGACTCGCGACCGAAAAAGAGAAATTCGGTTTGCGGATGGCGGCGGAGTGCCAGGTTGGCACCACGAATCACTGCTGAGGGAGCGTGGTCTCCGCCCATCGCATCGAGAGCCAAGATGAGCCGAGCACTCACCATCTCAGTCCTAACGAGACGCTGTCCGCGGCCGTGACCCCGGACCTAATCAGAAGTCGCTCTTGGGTTCCAGGATCTGCCGGCCCCGGTACATCCCAGACTTGAGATCGATGTGGTGCGGCCGACGCAGCTCGCCACTATCCTGATCTTCGACATAAGCCGGCGATTGAAGAGCGTCATGCGCCCGACGCATGTCGCGCCGCGACTTCGATACCTTTTTCTTTGGAACAGCCATATTCTGTTTCTCTCGCTACTCGCACAGACCGCCCGATGCGGCGCGCGTTAGTTACCGAAAATGCCCAGCCGCTACAAGCCCGGCACGTTCATCGCTTAAGAACGTTTCACTGCCGATGGAGTTTCCGCGCAAGGTCAGCGAAGGGGTTCGCAGGCTCCGTGGCCTCCCCCTCCCCCCATTCTCCCCCCGTAGCGGGTGCGTCGAGATTTCGGGGATAAGGATCGAGCCGTTCCGCAAGAAGCTGCACCAGAAGTTCACCCAGGTCAAAGCTTCCAGCCGAAAAGAGCTCTGGACCGCCAGATTCGAGTTCTTCATCGGGGATCAGATCCACGACGCTTTCCTGCGCGGCAGGATGATAGTCCGGTAGCAAAAATATTTCCTGAAAGCCTTCATCGAGTTGCGCCGGTAGAGGCTCCAGGGTTGCCACACAGATCTGCGTAAACTCCGCATGAATGGCGCCAGTTGCAGAGAGCGCAGTGCCGCCCCGCACCCGGCGCAAGGCTACCTCTCCTGAAAGTCTATCCAGCTGGCCAAGTTCGAGGCGTTTGGCGAGTGCCTCTCGCTCGGAAGGCGATGCTTCAATCGTGTGGCGACTGTCCCTATCGCCAATTTGTAGAAGCACGATAGGCCTGCTGAATTCGTTTTCGAAGGGGCTGGTCATGATTCTCCGTGTATTGAGGCCGTGTCGGTCTCGATTTTTGAGACGTAGCTATTAATGATAGGCAGCACTTCTAAGAATTCCACCTTGCCAGCCATAAGGTCACTGCCGTTCTGGCCGTTCAGGGTACGCAGGACCTGGCGCATGTAGTCGGCGATGGCTGCCACTGCTGCTCGGGAAGGTTTCGCGACTGTGCCGAAGAGATTGCGGATCAATGCCTCCTCCAGGTCGCTGTTATCCAGTTTGTTGAGACCATCGTCATAGGCCTTGGACCGGCCATAGTAGGATTCGCCCATCACCTTTAACTTCGGGCCGACCTTGAGATCGCCTACCCCGCTTTCGCGCAAAGACTGATCCAGGTCGAAAATAAGGGTGTCGAATAGGGTCTGGCGCAAGTCAGCCCCCGCATCTCCTTCCTGGCGCAGGCGCCGCATCAAAAGAGCCAGGTGCAGAAGCAGGAGCTCGAAGCGCCCATCGGTGGTGTCAGGAACTCCAAGCATGGTGTAGAAGGGCTCTTGCCTGGATTGCAGGATCACCCTTTCGTATAAAGCGCGGGCAGGTGCTTCCGAACTCTTCCCAGGAAATATGCGCCTAAAGTAAGACCGGTGCATGTAAGCCTACCCTCCCGTTCCTCGACACCTTGAAATGGCGGAACGAGCGGGCTTAATCAAGCGGGCGAGAGAGCCTCGCGGAGCGAAAGCGGAGTGCATTTTAATGACAGGTTCCGACCTGGGTGCGTCACCACCTCGTGCGTTGTTCTACAAAGTGGCTATAGGCGCGCTCCTTTTAGCCGTGGTGGCAGCTTGTTCTCCACGCGTTGATAATCGGGGCCACCATATCGATCCGGAGGTTCTGGCAGAGATCCGGCCTGGTATGTCCACACGCGAGGACGTGCTGTACCTACTTGGCTCTCCTTCGACAGTTTCGAGCTTTCAAGGCCCCGTCTGGTACTACATCGGCCAGCGCACCGAGAAGCTCGCCTTTTTCAAGCCGGACGTGACAGAGCGGCAAGTGGTCGAGGTTGTCTTCGACGATAGCGACCGGGTGTCGGAAATGAGGATGATTGGCCTGGAAGAGGGACAAGAGGTCGAGCTGGTCGAGCGTGAAACGCCGACCGAGGGACGCGACATGACGATTTTGCAGCAGTTCCTTGGAAATCTGGGCCGCTTCAATCCACCCGCCCCCTAAGGTTCCTCGGCACCACGAGATTTTCGATTGCTTGCCGTTGAGCAACCGGCACATCCGCCGGCAAGCGGTGCGGCCACGCCCAGCAGGCTTCGCAGATCTCCCGATTGAGGCGAAGTGGTTGCGGTTCAGGCACGCGCCCTTCGAGAAGCAATTCGAGCCCCTGTCCACCTGCAACGCTCCGGGCGTGCCTCAATTCGAGGTCGCTACACTGAAGACCGGTTTCTTCCATGAGTTCTCGGGCGAGCCCCGCTTCCGGGGCTTCGCCGCGCTTGAGGAAGCCCCCGGGTAAAGCCCAGGCGCCATGAACATGCCAAAAGTGCTTGAGCAACAGGACACGACCATCCGGATCCAGTAGCACCCCCACGACCGCAACTGTCAGTCGTGGCTCAATGCGCGCAACAAGCCACCGCCGCACTGAAACGGGGGAGGCATTCCAGAGGCACCGCATCCAGTTGCGAAGCAAGCCTTCTTTCCCCACCTTTCGTCCGCTCATCCCAAGGGCTATCTAGTAGAACGCCCTCATCAAAAGCTACAGGCTTATAGTACATGACCGATGCCGCTCGCCCTCGCGCTCCCTTAGCCCCGAAGCGGCCACAGGTTCGGGAAGTGCACGGAGCTACCCTCGTAGATGACTATGCTTGGCTCCGCGATCCAAACTGGCAGCGGGTCATGCGCGAACCGGACGCCCTGGATCCTTCGATTCGAGAGTATCTCGAAGCGGAGAACCGCTGGACGGACGAGATCATGAAACCGTCTGCACAGCTTCGCCAAACGCTGTTCGAAGAGCTCAAAGGAAGGATCAAGGAGGACGACTCGAGCGTACCAGATCCAGATGGCCCCTGGTCCTACTACACGCGCTACCGACGGGGTGGCCAGCACCCGCTGCTGTGCCGCTGTCCTTCCGGAAGCGCGGGGGGGCAGGAAGAGCTGTTACTGGATGGAGACGCTTTTGCCGCAGGCAAGGCCTTCTTTGCGCTTCATGCAGGCGAACATTCGCCTGACCACCGATTGCTGGCTTACGCGGTGGATGAAACCGGCTCCGAATTTTGTGAAATTCTATTCAAAGATCTTCAGACCGGAAAGGATTTGTCCGAGCGCCTGCAGGACGGCAATGGATCGCTGGCCTGGAGCAGCGATGGTCGTTTCCTGTTCTACGTTGTGCTGGATAGCAATCACCGCCCCTGCAAGGTGATGCGCCATCGAATTGGCGATGACCCCGCTAATGATCAGGAGGTTTATAGCGAGCGTGACCCCGGCTTCTTCGTTTCGGTGGGCGTGACCACTTCGCGCCGCTACATTGTTATCTCGGCACACGATCACGTTACCAGTGAGCTATACCTCATCGATGCCGAGCGGCCGGAGGGCGCGCCCCAGCTTGTCGCGGAGCGGGTTGCCGAGGTTCAATATAGTCTGGAGCACGATGCACCTCGCGCACGCTTTCTAATCCTCACGAATCGGGATGGTGCCGAGGACTTCAAATTGATGGAGACGCCGGAAAGCGCGCCTGGGCCGAGCCACTGGCGGGATTTCCTGCCCCATCATCACGGCAGGTTGCGCCTCGACCTGCATTTGCTCCGAGACCACCTGGTACTGCTTGAACGGGTCGACGCCCTGCCGCGTCTCCTGGTTCTGCGTCTTGATGATGGCGTGCAGCACGAGGTGGCTTTCGAGGAGGCGGCTTATTCCCTTGGGCTCCTCGGGGGCTATGAATACGAGACGACGCGCCTGCGCTTCGTCTACTCCTCGCCCACGACGCCGCAGCAGACCTGGGACTACGATTTGGAAACTCGAGAGCGAGTGCTGCGGAAGGAGCAGGAGGTGCCGAGCGGGCACGAGGCTTCAGCTTATATCGCGGAGCGCGTCTTTGCGCCGGCGGAGGATGGAGAGCTGATTCCGATCACCCTTTTGCGTCATAGAGACACACCGATCGACGGTACTGCACCGCTCCTTCTCTACGGCTATGGCGCCTACGGTTTGTCCATGCCGGCGGCCTTTCAACTCAATCGTCTCAGCCTGGTGGACCGTGGCTTTGTCCACGCAACTGCCCACATCCGCGGTGGGACGGACAAGGGATGGGCCTGGTACAAGAAAGGTAAACTGTCCAACAAACAGAATAGCTTCTCCGACTTTCTTTCGAGCGCACGTTATCTCGTTTCCGAGGGCTATGCCGCAGCAGATCGGGTTGCCATACATGGAGGAAGCGCCGGCGGCCTCCTTGTGGGCGCGGCCTTGAACCAGGCGCCGGAACTCTTCGCCGCCGCGGTGCTCGAGGTACCCTTCGTCGATGTGCTCAACACGATGCTGGATGACACCCTGCCGCTGACACCTCCGGAGTGGAACGAATGGGGCAACCCGATTGAGTCGAAAGCCGCGTTCGAAACGATCCGCAGCTACTGCCCCTACCAGAACATCGGGAACCGAAATTATCCCCACATCCTGGCGACCGCGGGACTGACCGATCCGCGCGTGACCTACTGGGAACCTGCCAAGTGGGTTGCCAAGCTGCGCGCCTCCAAGACCGACAATAACCTGCTCTTGCTGAAGACCTATATGCAGGCTGGCCACGCGGGCGCGGCGGGGCGCTTCGAGAAGCTTCACGAGGTTGCGTTAGTTTACGCGTTCTTGCTGCAGGTCTTCGGTCTTGCCGAGACGCGATCGCTCTCGGCTTCAGCCTAAAGAAAAGGAAACTCAAGCCTCACGGTTCAAGGCGACCTGGTCTAACGGCTGTTCGGTGAGCGAGGTTTCATTGTGGCCCAGCGCCCGCAAGGCCGTCGATGCAATGTCGTCGGCGGTCAGGCCCGCCCAGGCCAATTGCTGCTCTGGGGTGCCGTGATCAATGAAGCGGTCGGGCAGGCACATCGGCCGGATCTTGAGCAGTCCGCTGTCCAGAAGACCTTCGTTCGCAAGCTGCTGCATGACCTGCGTCGCAAATCCCCCGATTGCGCCTTCTTCAAGCGTGATCAGGACCTCGTGCTCGCGGGCAAGCCGTCGCAGCAAATCCTGGTCCAGGGGCTTGGCAAAGCGTGCATCTGCCACTGTGGTAGACAGGCCCTTGGATGCGAGCTTATCCGCAGCGGCCAAGGCTTCTCCAAGGCGCGCGCCATAGGAAAGGATCGCTATCTTGCTACCTTCACGCAGCACTCGCCCCTTGCCGATTTCCAGTGGCTGCCCTCGGGCGGGAAGTTCAAGGCCGATACCTTCACCGCGAGGATAACGCAGCGCCGAGGGCGCTTCATCGAAGGCGACCTGGGTCGCTACCATGTGCATCAACTCCGCCTCGTCGGCTGCCGCCATCAGCACGAAGCCGGGCAGGCAGGCGAGATAGGTGATGTCGTAGGAACCCTGGTGGGTAACGCCATCCGCCCCTACCAGTCCAGCGCGGTCGATCGCAAAGCGCACGGGAAGCTTTTGGATCGCCACATCATGGACCACCTGATCATAGGCGCGCTGAAGAAAGGTGGAATAGATGGTGGCAAAGGGCTTGAAGCCTTCACAGGCGAGCCCCCCACAAAAGGTAACCGCATGTTGCTCCGCAATGCCGACGTCGAAGCAGCGCTCCGGAAATCGCTCGCCAAACTTGTCGAGCCCTGTGCCTGAGGGCATTGCTGCCGTGACAGCAACGATCTTCTCGTCCCGCTCTGCTTCCGCGATAAGCGCTTTGGCAAATACGCTGGTGTAGGAAGGTGCTTTGGGCTGGGGCTTCGCCTGCTTGCCGGTGACTACATCGAACTTGGCTACCCCGTGGTACTTATCCGCGGAATTCTCTGCTGGATCATAGCCCTTGCCCTTCTGGGTGACGACATGGACCAGCACGGGGCCATTGCGTTCAAGATCTCGGACGTTTCGCAGCACCGGGATGAGCTGGGACAGATCATGTCCATCCACCGGACCGACGTAGAAAAAGCCTAGCTCCTCAAAGAGCGTCCCGCCGGTGATCATGCCGCGCGCAAACTCATCGAACCGCGCTGCAGCACTCTTCAAGGGCGCAGGAAAGCGTTGCGAGAGGTTCTTGCCGACAGATCGGACCGAATGGAATGACTTCGACGAGAGTATACGCGACAGGTGACCATTCAACGCGCCGACGGGAGGCGCGATGGACATGTCGTTGTCGTTGAGGATCACGATCAGCTTGGATCCGCTGACGCCCGCGTTGTTCATGGCCTCATAGGCCATGCCTCCGGTCATGGCCCCGTCGCCTATGACCGAAACCACCCGCCAATTCTCGCCCGCCAGGTCCCGCGCCTTGGCGTAACCAAGTCCTGCCGAGATAGAGGTGGATGAATGGGCCGCACCAAAGGGATCGAACTCACTCTCGGCGCGGCTGGTAAAGCCGGATAGCCCTCCCGCCTGCCGAAGGGTACGGATCCGGTCTCTGCGACCGGTCAGAACCTTGTGCGGATAGCATTGATGACTGACGTCCCAGACGAGCTTGTCCCGCGGAGTGTCAAAGACGTAGTGCAGGGCCACCGTCAGTTCTACGACACCCAGGCCGGCACCAAGATGACCGCCGGTGACGGACACCGCATCGATGATCTCTGTGCGCAATTCGGCTGCCAGCGTGGGCAGGTCAGCTTCGTCCAGCTTCCGTACATCACATGGCAGGGAAACAGTATCGAGAAGAGGCGTTTTGCTCATTCTGTCGTTCAGACTCAAACTCTTCCGCATTAGAGGATCAACGTGCCCGATCCCAAGCCTGAGGCTTGAGCGACGGCTTCGCGCTTCGGCAGAAGGCGCACAATCGCACCTCTTGGGCCCTGATGCAAAGCTATCGGCTTGAGGATGCTCGTCGATAACTCAGACTTGACGGGTGAGCACGAAGTCGGCCGTGCGCTGCAGAAGGGCGGCGCGGCCCCCAAACGTCGCCAAGGCCTCTTTTGCAGCTTCTATCAACGCGGCAGCCCGCTCCCGTGCGGCCTCGGTGCCCAAGCGGCCAACGAAGGTCGCCTTGTCAGCCGCCGCGTCCTGGCCCACAGGCTTGCCAACGGCAGTGGGATCACCCTCAGCATCCAAGAGATCGTCCACGATCTGGAATGCCAAGCCGAGAGCAGAACCGAATTCTTCCACCGCCTCGATTTCTTCCTGGCTTGCCTCCCCCAAACGGGCGCCTGCGCGACACGCCTCTACGATCAAGGCGCCGGTCTTGAAGGATTGAAGCTCTTGAATGCCTTCGAGATCGAGCTCCTTCCGCTCGTCGGCGAGATCGATCGCTTGTCCGCCGATCATTCCGCCAATACCCCCAGCGCCGGCAAGGCCCGCGACCAACTGGCAACGCAGCTCTGCATCCGGATGCGTCTGAGGATCCGCCAGAACCGCGAAGGCGTGAGTCAGCAGTGCGTCGCCGACCAGGATCGCCGTTGCTTCGTCGAAGGCGCGATGAACCGTCGGCTTGCCTCTGCGTAAACTTGAATCATCCATCGCCGGCAGATCGTCATGCACGAGCGAATAGCAGTGAAGCATTTCAATGGCTGCTGCGGCCCGGAGCGCCCGGGCTGGGGGAACGCCGAACAGCCTTGCTGTCTGAAGCAGAAGGAAGGGACGCAGGCGCTTGCCTCCCCCCAGCACCGCATAGCGCACCGCCTCCTGCAGCCGGCGTCGTGGCCCTGGCGCAGGAAGTGGCAACAACCTGTCCAGTTCCGCTTCCACCAATGCCGCATCGTGCCTGAAAACATCGAGCATAAGCTGCCTCAAGATGCTTCGAAGGGCTCGCTTCGCGGCGCGCCATCGGGACCAAGAGTGATGCGCTCGATCTTTGCTTGCGCTTCGCGCAGCTTTGCCTCGCAGTGAGCTTTCAGACAGGCGCCCCGCTCGTAAGCTTCGATCGCTTCATCCAGGCGGCCCTCGCCGCTCTCGAGGCGACCGACTATCTGTTTCAGCTCCTCGAGGGCCTGCTCAAAACTCATCGCTCGGATATCGTCAGGTATGGCGTTCAAGTCGGCCATAGAAACCCCTTTCCCCAGAGCCGGTTCAACCGGCCATCAGCGCTCGCACGTGGGCGGCGACGCTTGTCTTCAAAGCGTCCAAGTCGTATCCGCCCTCCAGCGCGGAAACAAGTCGGCCGCGACAAGCATGGTTGGCGACGGCAAGCAGCTCACTGGTAGCCCAGGCGAAATCATCGTCTTGGAATTGCAGGCCTGCAAGCGGATCATCCTCGTGTGCATCGAAGCCAGCTGAAACCAGCAAGAAATCCGGATCGAAAGCCGACAACCGTGGCATCGCCTGGCTCGAGAAGGCATGTCTGAACTCGGCTGAGCCGGACAGGGGTGGCAGTGGAATGTTGAGGATGCTGTTTGCCGGACTCCGTTCCGTTGCAGCGCCCGTTCCAGGATAAAGCGGCGATTGGTGCAGGGAAATCAGCAGCATGTCCGGGTCGTCCCAGAAAGCGGCTTGGGTTCCGTTGCCATGATGAACATCGAAGTCAACAACGGCGATGCGGTTCAGCCTGTGGACTTCCCGCGCATGATAGGCGCCGACCGCGACGTTGGAAAACAGGCAAAAGCCCATTGCCTTTGATGGCTCTGCGTGGTGTCCCGGCGGTCGGACGGCACAGAAGGCATTGTCCCCTTCCCCAGCCATCACGGCATCAATCGCGGCACAGACAGCCCCGGCAGCGCGCAGCGCGGCAGCATCTGAGCCAGCCGACAAGGATGTGTCTCCATCCAGAGAAACAATTCCTTCATCAGGTACTTGTCCCAGCACCCAGTCGACGTAGCTAGCCGGATGCACCCTTTGGAGCTGTTCGCGGGATGCGAGGGGAGCAGCTCGGCGCTCGAGGGACGAAAACTCCTCTGCCTCCAACGCCTCGAGCACGGCCTTCAGGCGGGCAGGACTTTCCGGATGAAAGGCACCCATGTCGTGGTCGAAACATGCTTCGTGGGAAAACAGCAAAGTGGTCATCAGTTCCTCAGGGAGGGCGGAGTACCTAGCAAAGGCTTAAGCCAGTCTAGCGACTGGCCCGCGGGTTCGTCACCTGCTACCAACGGGGCACCGAAGCTCAGAGGGTGCGGCAGTGGAAACAGAGGCAAGAGAAAATCAGGCCACCAGCACGCGGGGAAGCGGGATTCTGCCGTCGCAAGCGCTGCGGAACCTGATTCACGCTGGAGAGATTCTATCGGACAATCCAGAAGTACTGGAGCAGGTGCAGCCCGCCAGCCTGGACCTGCAGCTCGGTCCGGTGGCTTATCGCGTGCGTGCTTCCTTCCTGCCCGGACCCGATCGCACCGTGGCGCAGCGGATCGATGAGCTGGCAATGCATGAAGTCGATCTAAGCCGCGGAGCCGTCCTAGAGACCGGTTGCGTCTATATCGTCCCCCTGCAGGAGCGCCTGGCACTCAACAACCGGATTGCCGGCATGGCCAATCCCAAGTCCTCCACCGGCCGGCTCAACGTCTTTACCCGTCTGATTGTGGATCGCGCAGGGGAGTTCGACTCCGTTCCCGCCGGATATCACGGGCCGCTTTATGCAGAGATTGCGCCCAACGCCTTTTCCATTTTGGTGCACGAGGGGGCCCGCCTGAACCAGCTTCGCCTGCGGCGGGGTACGCCGAATGTCGGCGACAAGGCGCTGGAAAAGCTGCACGAAGAAGTTGGGCTTCTCGGAGATGAAGCCGTTGCCCAGATCCGGCGCGGCCTCGTCTTCACCGTGAATCTGGAAGCTTCTGGTGACGCGCCGATCGGCTATAGAGCCAAGCGGCATACGGGGGTGATCGACCTACAGAAGATTGCGCACTACGACCCGCGAGAGTTCTGGGAGCCTTTGCCGGGCTCTGCGCGTCGAGATCTGATTCTTGATCCGAACGAATTCTACATCCTGGCCTCGCGGGAATCGGTACGGATTCCGCCGGCCTTCGCCGCCGAAATGATTCCTTACGATACGCAGATCGGCGAGTTCCGAGTTCACTACGCCGGTTTCTTCGACCCGGGTTTCGGCTGGAAGGCCGGCGGCGCTGGAACACCCGCGGTGCTGGAGGTTCGCTCCCACGAAGTGCCCTTCATCCTGGAACATGGTCAAGCCGTCGGCAGGCTGGTCTTCGA
>Ga0079223_10000199_pt1 | contig 26262 bp, 17 predicted proteins | sample Stecom2011_FD_75072 | JGI IMG/M metagenome (GOLD analysis project Ga0079223, IMG submission 75072) | Agricultural soil microbial communities from Utah to study Nitrogen management - Steer compost 2011 | ecosystem: Environmental > Terrestrial > Soil > Agricultural land | place: USA: Utah...
TAACCCTTTCGGTTAGGAGTTGATTTTATAAGTTGTTTTTTGTTTACCCTTATAAAATAAGTATTCCCAGCCGCAAAGGGTTTACTTTTTAGGAAAATAATCGCTCAATTCAGGTTCTAATTATTACTTTCCTTAGCTGTATCTGCCTTAATTTTAAATCATATAATAAACTTCGGCAGGAAAACATTTCTTTCACTGTTTATGACCCTTGATTCATTATGAAAAGACTCCAGTTTTCCTTTTCAAAATACTCATAAAAGAGATTATCCACTTTTTTTGGATACTACTAACTTTTTTATAAAAATGTTATTTTAAAGTACAAACTTAAGTTGGAAGGAATCGAATGGACAAACTTTTTTTAATTCTAATTTTGTTTTCTTTAGCTTTACCTGCTCAAAACATTAAAAAAACTCCTGTAGAATTACACGGGAATCTTTATGTAAAAGGAAACAAGATTTATGATCAGCATAACAATACTGTCCAGCTGCGAGGAATGAGTCTTTTCTGGAGTCAATGGATGGAACAGTTTTATAACAAAAAAACAGTGCGATGGCTGGTCAACGACTGGAAAATTACAGTTATAAGAGCTGCTATGGGGATTAAACATGAACCAACATTAAGTGGATACTATTATAACGGAGCAGAAAAAAGAAAGATTGAGACTGTAATTGAAGCGGCTTTGAAAGAGGGAATCTATGTTATTATTGACTGGCATGATCATAATGCTCATGAGCATGAACAACATGCAATCAGATTCTTTAAAGAGATGGCCTCAAAATATGGTGAATACCCGAATGTTATTTATGAAATATATAACGAACCTGAAAAAGTATCCTGGACCAAAACAGTCAAACCATATTCCGAAAGAATTGTTGAAACTATCAGGGAAATTGATCCGGATAATCTGATTATTATTGGTACACCATCCTGGTGCCAGGATGTTGATGAAGCTGCGGATGATCCTTTAAAAGGAAAAAACCTTGTATACGCTCTTCATTTTTATGCTGCTACTCATGGTGCAGAATTGCGTCAAAAAGCTCAGTACGCTATCAATAAAAATATTCCTCTTTTTGTATCAGAATTTGGAACCTGTCTGGCTTCGGGTGATGGATTTCTGGACAGCACAGAAACCGAGTTATGGTTTGATTTTATGGATAAATATCACTTGAGCTGGTGTAACTGGTCTATTGGGAATAAAAATGAAACCGCTTCAGCACTTATTCCCGGAGCCAGGTATTATGGTCAATGGAAAGTTAAACACCTCACAAGATCTGGCAGGATAATAAGACACAAGCTTAGATGGTATTCAGGTATCAGAGAGGATTATGCTCCACCTGAAAAGAAAAAAAAATCCTGGCTAAAAATTAAACCTGTAACACCATAGAAATATGAGCACATTTTCAATTTAATTTATTAATATACAACAATTTGAAACTACTTTGTATGTACCATTTATTGAAAAGTACATGAGCAGACAGTTATTTTTTGATCTCGTTTATTTTATTTGATATTTCTGTTTAGAAATCTTTAATTACGGAAGGCTCATAAACACATGTTAAATTCCAGTACCCAAAGAATACTTAACAAATTTTCGCAGCCTCTTGAATTGATTCTTTTTTTAGCGTTAACAATTTCAGCTCAGAATTTTTTCTCCATATCAGATTCAAAATCCTTATCTTCAGAATCATCACAACCTTATGATTCATCAAAAATTTCCGAGTATGAGAAACAGGCACGCATGCAGGGTTATTCTGATGAACAGATTGATCTTATTAAAAGCCGGTATGGAAATACTTCAAAAACGACTAATAAATCTGTTATTGAAACTACAGCACCGGATTACTCATTTCGATTAAACGATTCAAATGTAACTAAACCAGACAGCATTAAGGATACTTATACAGATACAATTTATTCAGATCAAAAAGACCATCTTATATCAGTTCCATATTTTGGTTATTCAATTTTTAATCAGATTCCTGAAGCTTTTAAACCTAATACCGTGGGCCCTGTTGACCCCGGTTACATTGTAGGTCCTGGTGATGTCCTTCGGTTAGCTGTTTGGGGCCAGGTTGAATTCCAGTATGAACTAACCGTAAATAAAGAAGGGAAAATTTTTGTACCTGTAGCCGGACAGGTCCATGTAACTGGAATTCCATTCATTGAACTTCAGAACAAAATCAAAATGTTGCTATCGCGGCACTATTCCGGTCTGGCATCTGATCCTCCACGAACCTTTTTAGATCTGACTGTTGCCCAATTACGTCCTTTGAGAATTTTTATTATGGGTGAAGTAGAGTCACCCGGGGGCTATACTGTATCAAGTTATGCAACAACATTTAATGCATTATATAGTGTAGGAGGGCCGCTTACCCAGGGTACTTTAAGAAATATTAAGGTGCTTCGAAACGGAGAAGAAATCACAACTGTAGATCTTTATCAATATCTTCTTACCGGAAAATGTACCACTGATGTTCGGCTTCAAAACAATGATGTAATATTTGTACCTAAACGTGGAAAAACTGTAACAACCACCGGATCTGTATTCAGGCCAGGTATTTATGAACTTAAAGACGATGAAAATTTAAAATCATTACTGGATTATTGCGGCAGTATACCAGCATCAACAAATATTGACCGTGCTCTGATTCATCGTATTCTGCCTTTTGACCAACGACAGTTAACAAAATCAGTAATTAATATTGTTGATCTTGATTTAAAAAAGCATCTCGAATCCGGAGAAGATTACTTATTATTTGATGGAGATTCTCTTGATATTATTCCACTTACCAATGATCTGCATAATTATGTGCGTCTGGATGGAGCTGTTTATTACCCTGGAGTTTATCAGAGTGACAATCTAAGTTTGTCTGAATTAATTTTTAATTATGGAAAACCGATTGAAAAAACTGCATATATGAAACGGGCTGATCTGATCAGATTAAATGACGACCTTGTTACAACCACTTTGTTTCCTGTTGATCTGGACCGTTTGAAAGAGGATAAATCTCATGATGTGAAGCTACAAGCCGGTGATGAAATAATTGTTTATGAAAAGAATGTTGAAAAACCAACAGATCTTCTGGTAACAATTGAAGGTGAAGTGAAAAACCCGGATACTTTCACACTCGACACAAACATGACTGTTATGGATTTATTAATCAGAGCCGGTGGATTTACCCGTAATGCTTATCGAAAATCCGTTGATGTGTTCAGGCTTATCGAAAATCGGGAAACACACGATACCCTGATTAAGATCTTCAAGATCAATCTCCCGGATTCACTTGATTTTACAGACCAAAAACAAAGATTATTTCAGTTAAAAGACAGAGATCGTATTATTGTAAGACCTGATCCGAACATAGTCACTAATAATTATGTAATTATTGATGGTCTGGTTAAATATAGAGGCAAATATGCAATCGAAAAGCGGGGTGAACGTCTTTCTGATCTGGTTGAACGTGCCGGAGGGCTTATGCCTGATGCATTTCCTGAAGGAGCAAAAATAGTACGAAACAATAAACGGGTAGTGGTTAATTTCAGTAGAGCTTTGCAAAACACCGAAAGCAAAGAAAATGTTCTTATCCAAAAAGGTGACAGTATTTTAATACCAGTTCGGCCGAATGCAGTTTATGTTCATGGAAATGTAAATAATCCCGGATTATTCAGCTATGATAAAAATAGTCGGGCGCGGGACTACGTTGACCGGGCGGGCGGTTTAGCTGACAGCAGTCATTTCATATTAATAAAATCCCCAAATGGCGAAACAGAAAAAATTAGAAAAAGGGGATTTTCGAATCCTCGAGTTGATGATGGAACTGAAATTTTCGTTATGAAGGAAAAACCAAAAGAAAAAACTGAAAAACAGGGACCCACTATTGCGGAAGTAATCAGGGATACACTTGCAATTATGACAAGTGCTGTTAGTATTGTAGTTTTGATAGTGCAATTAAATAAATAATGTAGCTAATAATGAAAATGATTTTTTAAAAAACTTAAGTACTTTTGTCTAAGTTATTGTTTTTTCATCCAAGATGACAATTCAATCACAGGTTTCCATTAATTTATGTTTTCAGGTTGATTAGTTGAATTATAAAACCGAATCGTTTATATTACAGTTACCCGGCAATACGTTATTTAATAATTTTTATAAAAGTCTGTATTTAAATAATCACCAGGAACTTAATTTTTTTTATTTGAATAATAACTTAGAACATGATAAAATCTATTTCCTTTAGTTATATCAAACCCTTTTCTCATAGTAGCATACATGATGAATACACTTTCCGCTTTATCTAAAATCAGCTTCTTTTTAATTTCATCATTTCTTATTTCCTGTTTTCTTATAAAGGTTTTCTTGCGAACACCCCTTACAAATGTTTTCATTGATCGCCCCGATTCCAGAAAAGTTCATTCAAGCCCTTTACCCAGACTTGGCGGCATTGCCATTATAATTTCTTTTGTAACAATGACTTTTATCTGGTTTTTTCTTAAACACACATCAATTTTTTATTCTGTTTTTCCTTATAAAATTATCTTCCCTGTTATAATATCTTCCGTAATAATTTGTTTGTTTGGTTTTTTAGACGACAGCCACTATGTATCTGTACGCGCCAGACATAAAATTGCAGCAGAATTAATCATTTCCATTAGCACTGTTTATATTTTTGGTGTTCACTCAGGCCCTCTTTCGATATTGGGACTTTTTACGTTTCCTTTATGGTTTAGTAAAATTATTTCTGCGTTGTGGATTTTAGGTATTATCAATGCTTTTAATATCATTGATGGTGTTGATGGTTTGGCTGGAGGTATTTCTTTAATCAGCATATTAACACTTAGTTCCATTTCTGCCATTGCATCAGATACTTCAATTGTTTTGTTGGGAATAATTCTTTCTGGTTCAATTATTGGATTCCTTTTTCATAACAGCCCGCCGGCTAAAGTGTTTTTGGGTGATACAGGATCACTTTTTCTTGGTTCAATGATTTCTTTATTCTCGTTGTATATTGCAGGCAAGATTTCCGGGCCACGGTCTGTAATAATCATGCCGTTAATTGCAGGAATCCCAATTATTGAAGTTCTTGTTACAATGACACGCCGATACTTTAAAGCTAAAGACCAGAAAAAACCTTTTTATACTCGAATACGGAGCATGGCGATTCCAGATAATTCACATATCCATCACCGTTTAATTTTCAGAGGTTTCAATCATCTTGAAACATCAAGCATACTCTGTATTATTGGTGGAAATCTTTGTATTGGTGCAATCTGTATTCAACTCGTACCTGTTTATGCAATCGCTCCAATAGTTTTATATCTATTAATTCCAATAATTTTTGCGCTTGACCGCCTTGGTTTTGGAGGCAGGTTTAAAAAAGCTCTTCATTTAAGTAAAACCAGATATAATGGATTTCGTAAGATTTCTGTAATTGGAGTTGTAGATCAAAACGGTTATTTACCACTTGCTTTAAACAAGCAGAAAAATAAAAACGGGATGGTTTTTATTCCTCTAAGTGAGAACAACCTTTATGTTAAAAATAATCTTAAAGCAGCAGTAATAAAAAATTTAAAAGAAGAATCTTTAGATACACATAAAGCAGAAGAGATCGCCTTGATAATTAATGCACCTGTTTATCTTATTGGAAATAATCAGGGATCCAAATACAAGATTAAAGAGATCAAAAAAAATGGTACTACAATCATAAAAGATAAATTCAAAACTATCAACGAACTAGTACAGGAAATTCAATATTTATCTGATGATTATTATCAGAAAGTCTACGTGTGTGATAATAAGCAAAATAAAACAGGTATCTTTCATGGTTCCTAATAATTTTATCAAACCTAAATGTTTGGTTTTTGCAAAAAATATTAATTCCAAGTTTGAAAATTTACTTAAAAGCTTAGGATATCAAGTCTTTTTTTTTGATCGCCGAAAGGATGCTTTCAAATTTTTATTAACTCACCGTCCAGCATTAATCATAGTTGATGCCAATTTTTTACCCAAAAATCCCAATCGTGTTTTTCAATCATTTAAAATTGCTCACAGTACCCCTGGAATGCTTATTCTGACAGAAAACAAGCATGATTGTTATACTTATTGCTGGCTCAATGGTGGTTTTTTTGAGGTAATTGAAATCCCATGCGATTTAGAGGAGATTGAATTATCATTAAAACGAATAACTGAATATTTGCACCTCCATTCTAAAAATCTGTTTTATAGAGATATTCTGATACAAGCCGGATTAGCTTTCCCTGTATTAATTCTTCTTACATTTTTATTGGCACGAATTTGATAGAAGTTGCTGAGTAGTGAAATCCAATTTCTCCTCACATAATCTGTCCGGATAAAATTATCTTTGATTGTTCAAGATGGCAGGTTTCAGGAATTAACAGGGAGGGTAAATTTTCCAATAATAGATGTAATATGCTTTAATATTTTAACATGAATAGCGCGAACCTGTGTTTTTGTTAATCGGTTGCATTATTTTAACATTTTGGTATTTTTAAAGCATATATGCAGATTTCAAGCATCTATTTGAACTAACACAGCATTACTCTCAACATGATTGAATCTTTAACGCAAAAGACAATTAAAAGAAACTGTTTGAATGCGATTTATAATTATTTCATTGAATATGTTCATAACAGTAAATTTAAATAACCTTAGCATTGACTCAAAAAATGAAAGATAATGAACAGAACCATTAAATTGACCGATAAAACAATGAAAACTATTATTTGTGTGTTTTTTCTATTTCTTTCTTTCTGTTTATTCTGTTCTCAGGGACATATTACTCAGAAACCTCCTGATTCATCTGAACGCAGTCACCTGGTATTTGAGTTTACTATGACTAATGATCAGGAAAGAATGATTCACGATAGAATAGGCGAAAAATTTTATATTGAAGAACCCTTACCCAACCTCTATTATGATAGTATACTTTATAAACTCGAACGGTTTAAAATCAGGGGTAATGCTTCATTAGGTTTCAGAAGAAAAAGTTTTTCAGTAAAGCTTGAAAAAAATATTTTCCTTGAAGATCAAGGTGTCATCAGGCCAATAGATAAGTTTAAGCTTATATCACTTGTATTTGATTCAACATATATTGAGAACAGTATAGCAATTGGTTTTTGCCATGAACTTGATTTATGGCCACTTTGCTGTTTTTATACAGAAACTAAAATTAACGAAAACACACAAGGATTATATTTATTTATTGAAGATCCAGAAAATTACTTTCTTAACAGATTGAATTCTGCTTTTATTCTGAAAAGGGATTACAATCAAGGTATCAAGGATTATAAGCTTAACAAGAATATTTCTACAAAAGCAGAATCATATTATATCGATAAATTCAGATTAATTTATAAATTCCTTAAAGAATATAAAGAAAAAGAGCTTTATGATACACTTGTTTCTTATATAGATCTCGAACAATATTTTACAAAAATAGCTTTGGACCTTCTTTTACAAAATGGCGATGCCGCTGATGAAGTTTACCTGTATACCAAATCTGACAATGATAACACGGAAATTTTTGGAATTTGTCCCTGGGATTACGATGATTTGTTTGCTGAAATGCCCCATGAAATTGGATCTGACTGGTCTGTAGGTACATTTATCAAAGAGCGGTATTATTCTTCCATGGATGATGTTATTAATGATGTGGGAGAAAAATTACTTTTTTCTATTGAAGATGATCTGGATTATATAATAGCGATTGATGATTACCTGTACTCAGAGTATATTAAGATACTTAAAAATATATACACAAACAGAATAACTGAATCGACAATAGAAAAGGTGCTTACAAATACACAAAGGGAAATTGAACCCTTTTATAGTTATCAAGATATTATCGAACAATCAAAACACGATTTTAACAAAACATCTAAAGAAGCCTTTTACTCAAATCTTGTCTCAAAAAAAGATTTTTTAATTGAAAGAAGAGATTGGATTATTCAAAAACTGGATTTGTAAATTAAAAATGAAACTCAGAAAATATTTTTTTTTTATTCTTTTGGTTTATTGTGACAATCAAGTATTTACACCCGATGATTGTGATGAGCCTGGTTGTTTTAACTTAAGTGATCTAAAAAGTAAAACAAATCACTTTTTCCCTTTTAAATTGTATAACGACATCAATGATAATCCAGATTTCACTTTACTTAACGGCAACGAAATTTCTTTTAATTACGGTCATACTATTAATTTTAATAATACCGGTTTCTTTGAACTTATTATGGGGTATAGGGACAATCATGATACTGTCCTTTTTACCTTGGCAGACGAATTGCGTTTTTTAACTGAATGGGGTATTCCTTCCTGGACACCTTCTCCAATTACCCCAGATATTGTCAATCCATGTGAAATTATTCCCATTTATCCTAAAAAATTCATAAAAGGTACTGGAATCCCTTTTATATTCTATTTATATAATAATGATGTCAGAGCAGAAGGTTACAGTCTTGGGAAATACTGTTTGTCCGGGGATTCATTTTTTATCAAACACGGGGAAGGCTCCATTCTATTACAACCATTTTCAAATGATTCCATTTTCAATTTTAGTATAAATGGCCAAGATATCTCCTTAAAATCATCTTTCATTGAAAGTGCTTCAGTCTTTATTGAAGGCGAGATACAGCAAAACATGATAATTGAGGCAAATAAAGTTGTAAGGATCAATCAGGACCTTATTATACCATCCGGATACTCTCTGACCATCAATGAGGGCGCTATTGTTACTGTTGATGAATCTGTCAATATCATAAATTACGGAACAATCAATATATCAGGCACTAAGGAGAATCCTGTTTTTTTTACATCATCTGAATTCGACAAATTCTGGGGAGGATTCATATCTGTTGGTAATAACAGTAAAGTAATCTCAGAAAACACAATCTTCTGCCATAGTGGATTCAGTAATAGTGGTAAATATGGAAATGTAGGACATGCTCATCAACAGGCACTCTTTTATTCAGAAGACAGTGATCTTTATTTAAATCACTGCTATATTATCGACCATAAGGGTCAATCATTTTATTCTCTCAATTCAAAATTGACACTTGAAACCATTTTGGTTCAACGCCTGATTAGTGGCGGACAGGTCAATTCCAGCCAGGTCACAATCAAGAACAGTATTTTTACCGATTTTCCCAATGATAATCAGGATTTTATTGATGCAGATAATGATGCTTTATATATTCATGCATCGGATGTAATTATTGACAGCTCTTGCTTTATGTACACAAAAGATGATGGTCTTGATTCTGGTGGTAGTGATGGTGGTATAATTACTGTAAGTAACAGCCGGTTTGAAGCATGTTTTCATGAAGGAGCTGCTCTCTCCAGTGAAAACGATGTTTTAAAATCACACAATTTTATTAATTGTATTTTTCTGAACTGCGGACAAGGTATCGAACTTGGATACAGCAGCCCTAATCATAGTGTAACTGTTGATAACTGTCTGTTTCTAAATAATGGTATAGGTATCCGTTATGGAGATAATTACAATGGATCTGAAGTTAATGGGCTCATGTATGTTAAAAATACAAAAAGTTGTAATAATATCATTGATATCTGGAATATGGTCTATAAGTTATGGGCTCCCAAACTGGATAATATGATCTTTGAAAACGTCCAGATATCTTCCTTTTCAAGACAATATCCTGATCTTGAAATCACCCCATAATATTTTTGCAACAAACACTGGCTGTTTTTTCCCTCAAAAAAATTAACTAACCAAAAATTGTTTTTTTAAAATGGGGATTCCTATGAAGCTGTATTTTAATAAAAAATTAACATTTGATTAGAAATGAGATGTCATTTTCTATCTAAAAACGTTTATTCATGTATCCAGATTTTGCGTTTAGATCTTTTTTCATCAAATTTTGGCCCGGGCTTCCTTAAAACACATATACACCGCAGAGAATTTTTAGTATAAGATTCAAAATCAAATCCGCCAAAGGCGTTTTCTAATTTAAAGCCTGTCGATTCATACATTTCTTTAATATCCTCAAGACTATATGCACGTTGAAAATGTTTTTCTATTTCACCATCAGGAAATTCGAAGATTGTAACAGCCAGGTTCTTTTCTTTGTTATAAGACCGATGCTGCTTGAACTTCACACCATTTATATCACGTAATATTTCTCCTTTATGATAATATGTATATAGATTTTCTGTATTAAAATCGAATATCAAAAAACTTTCCGGTTTTAATTTTTCGAATACATTCTTAAAAAACCAATCGACATCTTCCCTTTCAAGCATGTAATTGAATGCATCAAAGGTGTTAACAGCCAAATCATACTTTCCATTAACATTCAATTTGGTCATATCCTGTACTTCAAATGCTGCTCCGGGGATATTTTTAGAACATGCACACCAAATCATTTCTGGTGAAAGATCAATTCCAGTAACACAATGCCCCATTTCCGACATTATCGCGGCCAATGCACCTGTCCCACAAGCGATATCCAGCACTCTTGAAGGTGTTGGCAATTGATGGAATACCATTTGGAGGAGTGGAAGATACTGGCAGCACCAATTCCCCCAATCCTGGTCATAAAATGTATACAGTCTGGAATATGCGGGATGTTCCATATAACTTCAAGTTAGAATTTTATTCACTCAAATTAACAGTCAATTTATCTTTAAATCTTCCGACTTTTCCTGCAAATTTAATACCATTGGTTTTTATCATTAAATTCTTGAAATAATTGTTTTTGACAAGTATAACTAATCAGGAAAAAACTGTATCCAATCAGTGTCGAACTATCACCAATATGAATTTTTTTGTATACTATTTTTGTTTTGTAAATTTACAATAGCAACCCTTTTCATGAAATCTGGCCTAAATGATTCTAAGCAAAATTGCTTTCTTTAGAAAACCTCAGAATTGTTTTTACTATTATTTTTATTTCAATTTAGATTTAATGGTATCCGGGAAGTATTTTCCTTTTGTTTGTACTTCATCTGGCAGGTTATGTATTACTATATGGACAGCTTTTTTGATGATAATATCAAGGAAGAGATTCGTTTAAGGGCAGATATCGCATCCATAGTGGGAAGATATGTTAACTTAAAAGGATCCGGACAAACTCTTAAAGGATTATGTCCATTTCATAAAGAAAAAACGCCCTCTTTCCACGTAAATCCATCCAAAGGCTTTTTTTATTGTTTTGGATGTGGAAAAGGTGGCGATATATACACATTTCTTCAGGAAATTGAAGGTATCGGGTTTAGTGATGCATTAGCAATGCTTGCTGAAGAAACAGGCGTTGAGATTAAGAAATCAAACATACAGCATAAAAAAGAGCACCAGGATAAAATTTTAAATCTTACTAAAACTGATATGTTTCGTATTCACGAAATATGTGCCCGTTTTTTTTATAAAAACATTCGAAAATACCCACAGTCAGTAGAATATTTTAAATCCCGTAAGCTTCATCCCGAAACTGTCAGAGATTTTCGTCTCGGATTTGCTCCTCCGGAATGGGCAAATTTAATTACATTTTGTTCGAAAGAACAGATCAATACACTTTCGCTTATATCGTGTGGATTAGCTGTTGAAAAAGACGGTGGCAACACTTACGATCGTTTTCGAAACAGAGTTATTTTTTCTCTTATAGATCTTTCTGGAAGAGTTATTGGATTTGCCGGAAGGGGATTGGTAAAAGATGCTATTCCTAAATATCTGAATTCTCCGGAGACTTTAATTTATCGAAAAAAAACATTTTTATATGGTTTATATCAAGCGCGAACTGCAATTAAAGAAAAAAGGTATGCAATTGTTGTTGAAGGTTACATGGACCATCTCACATTGTATCAATCGGGAATACATAATGTGGTTGCTACATCGGGTACAGCTTTCACTCCAGAACATGCGCATCTGCTTTCAAGATTCACTTCAAAAATCGTTCTTGTTTTTGATGGAGATGAAGCAGGGCAATCTGCAGCGAAGCGAGCTATACCAATTCTGGTTCAATTAGATCTTGAAGTTTCTATCCTTATTTTACCTGATAAACATGATCCCGATTCGTATATTAAAAGCCATGATTCTGAAAAGTTTCTTTTTCTTGTTGAAAATTCCAGAAAATGGACTACTTTTATTATTGAAAAGACAATTGAAGAACATGATATTTCAAGTATAAGAGGAAAATCAGCGGTAATCAATAATATGGAGCCATTATACAGATCAATGAAACCATTATTGAAACCACTATTTGTAAAAGAAGTTGCAGAATATCTTCTCCTTAAGGAAGAAGATGTGCTATATCGCTTAAAATCTCCGAATAAAACCGCTGTAAGAAATATTTTTAATAGTAATGAATCGATAGAAGAGTACGACATAAATTCGCTGGAGAGTACATTTTTACGCATACTTTTTACTAAACCGGAACTTATTCGAGAAGCAATGCAATTTGTTGTACCCGAAACAGTTACAGATAGTGTTTCCAGTGATATATATTCATTAATGATTGAAACTTACAATCAAAATGGAAATCTGAACAGAATATGTGATCGTACTGATAATTCTGAGATTAAGCGTATAATTTCTCTTCTTCTGGTAAAACCAGCTTTAGAGGATCATATAAATGAAGAACTGGTTCAAAAAATTGTTCATTTGCGTGCAAAATTTCTGAGATTTAAACTCCGAGAAATTCAAGTGCAGATGAAAAAAGAACCTAAACGACGTACTGAACTGCTTTGCCAGTTACAGGATTATTCGACTCAATTAAAAGATCTGGGTGAGGGAGAATGATCAAGAAAAAAGATTCAGAAAAGCAAGATGAAAAAACACCAGTAATGGATCGTACTACTAAAAAGTTGCACAAACTTGCAGCTCTTCAGGGGTTTGTTACAGAAGCCCAGATTGAAGAAGTCGCTTCAACTGCTCAGGAGAGAGAGCGGGTTCACGAAATACTTAATCGTGAAAATATTACCATTAACACTTTTGTAAAGGAAAAAATTCCACTATATGAGCGTAGAAACCGTAAACTGATTTCTACAAAACGAAATGCCAGGTATACCGACCCCACATGGGTATATCTTAACAGCGTAGGGCGTGTTCCGCTTCTTTCCCGGGGACAGGAAACCGAATATGCAATGCAAATGGAATACGCTAATAGAAAACTTTTTGATATGGCATTCCGCAATGAAGGCGCACTCGAAAGCCTTTATCATATAGCTGAGGAATTAAAAAATGAAAAACTTGATGTTCTTGATGTCCTGGCAATCGAAGAAGAAAGTACAGATAATGATGATGATTATGAAAATATAAGAAAAGATTTTTTAAAACATATTTCACTCATTAAACGAAAATCTACAGCTATAAAGAACTTTTTGGATGACAATATCGACAATGAGCAAATAGAAAAAATTAACAAGTTAGAAGATGACATTGTTTCTTTATGCCATCAACTTCATTTAAATTCGAAACAAATCGAACTGATTCTTGAAAAATATAAACACTCTCTTAAGATTGATAAAAAAAACAGGGAACTGGATGAGTTCAAGCATTGGGAAGGCATGCGCAATCAGGCAAAATGTGCAATAATTGAGGCAAATGTGCGATTAGTAGTCAGTATCGCCAAAAAATATATTTTGCGTGGAATGGAAATTATCGATCTGATTCAGGAAGGAAACCGGGGTCTTATTAAAGCTGTCGAAAATTTTGATTACCGAAAAGGATACAAGTTCAGTACCTATGCAACATGGTGGATCAGGCAGGCTATTTCCCGTGCTATTAACGATAAATCCAAAGCTATCAGAATTCCGGCAAATACACTTGATCTTGTTAATAAAACGATTAGAATGTGCAAAAAATGGGTCATGCAGTATGGATATGAACCCAGCCATGAGGAACTTGCCGAGAAACTTGGCTGCACTGTAAATAAGGTACAAATGGCACTTGAGTATTCTATGGAACCTATTTCACTTGATATGGAAATTGGCAACGATGGAGGAGCTACTGTTGGGGAATATATTGAAGATACTAAAGCGGAAGACCCTTCATTACGAATCTCTTTTTTGCATCTTCGGGAGCAGATTAAACAGGTACTCGAATCTCTTGCACCCAAGGAAAAGGAAATTGTTATAATGCGTTTTGGTCTTGATGACGGACGTATTAAAACCTTAAAGGAAATAGGTGAGATTTTCAATATTTCCCGTGAGCGTGTAAGGCAGATCGAAACTAAAGCTCTTGGTAAACTTAAACATCCCAGCCGTACTCGTCAGTTAATGGCATGGAAAGACGAACGTGCTGAAACTTTGACTGAGGATGATCTCTTCTGAAACTCTATATCCTTTAAAAAGTATTTACCTTCATAAATAAACCTGATGTCTTTTTGTTAATATATGTTTTCCAATCGTACTTTACTTATTATTTAATAAGTATATTTTTCCGGAAAGTACCCGGAATTTTTGCATTTAAATAACAATAGAATCCATTAGTAAACTTGCTATCAGAAATTACAGGTTCATAACAGACATTTAATTGCAAATAATTGGTCGGGTTATATTCATACCCAATCTGGGTTGACAGTTTTTTTACCGGGTTTTGTGTCCAATAGGGAGCGTCTTCCAGATATGGTCTACCATCAGCATACCAGTCAGACTCAATATTACCTTCTCCTTTCAGCCAATAATTAATTTCCAATTTACCTTTCATCTTTTCATTGAAATTAAAAAGTGCATGTGCAGTAAATACATCCTGATCGTTACCCCAGGGCCATCCCATTGATTCACCCCAGTGAGAATGACGGCTAAGAACTCTTGAGTGCGAATATACATATGGCGAAACATGAGTATATTCCAAACCGGCCTGCAGAAGAGGATCTTTTCCATAAAAAACGAATCCCAATTGTAATGCAAATTTATCCGGATTACCTGTTTTTTGAAAACACGTAATATCATCATTAAGAAATTCACCATATAAACGAAACCGTTTGACCATAACGTTTATATCAATTCCACCAAGAAGATTTGCATTGTTTGTACCACTGGATTCGTTTGCCAAATAATAGATCTGAAGCGGATTGGCAAAACGACTTAACTCATTTGTTCCAAAAAAGTCTACGAGTTCATAAACTCCAATTTGAACATGTTTTCCAATCCGTAAATCCAGACGTTGACCCGCTCCATATCGGGGATAAAAATTTCTCAGATTTATTCCATTGCTTTTAACTCTTATTGTATCAGAAATATCCATTTCTGCTCTATATATGCTTTCATCGTCATATCCACATAAAAAAGCTTCCATGTTGATTAAATTTCCAAAGTTAAGATTCAGGTTATAATAATAAAATGGTGAATAAGCTGTTCCGGAAAGACCCAGAGTACCTTTATATCCAGGTCCCCACCGTTTTTTCATTTTTCCAACAGATAATTTCAGGTATTTCAGATTTGTTTCAATATATGCGGTTGGAAGATTAAAACGAAAATCAAAAACACCATCAATTGGTTCGTGTGCATTCTCTTTTATAAATCTCTCAAATTGAATATCCTGGACTTCTGAAAATATTCTTCTTTCTGTTGTATATGCATCAACCGAAACAAATCCATTCAGATATTTTGATTTATATGCTGTCTCACCAGAAAGCACAACAAATCGATTGCTGTTTTTAAACTGTTCATAACCCAAAACAGTACTGATATTTAAACCAAGCATCTGCCCGGATGTCAGAAAATTAAATGTATAATTTTCATCTGTGCTTTTGAATGTTGAAAACCATGGTGTTCCCAATGAATCATCAATACTCCTGTTTAACTTATACAAATGATCATAAGACATTTCATACCTGTTAAACACTGAAAATTTATTTTGTGCTTCGGCAGAAAACATTAAAGTCGAAATTAGAAATAAGACAGTCAATGTTTTTCCGATTAAATTATTTCTACTCCACATAAAAAACACCTCTCAGGCAGGCAAAAATTTATTCTTTATGTAATAAGTCATTTGCTGACCTTAATTTTCATAATGAACATAAGCCAGATCATTAATAATACTGTTAGCCATTCAGGTTAATGTCAAGGTTCCCATGATTTGTTCAAAAACTGAAGCAAAGTTTTCAAAAAGACTGTTCTTTGTCCAGAATGCAATTCTTATATCATAAGTTGTGCTGCAAAAGAAATATTCGGCGAATTTGAATCCTTCTTTTTCATAAACCCATTTTACGGCAGGATGATTATTGACATAGACATCAACAAGCCCGCTGTCGTTACGGATATCTTCCCTGTTTATCATACGTACATATTCTGCATATTCCCTGGCTGGAATATTCAGATTCACAGCTACTCCCCGAGTTCCAATAAAACCCTCGACATTTTCACCTATAAACAGAAGTTCAACACCCGATTTTTTTAAATTACGGGCATGATTACGGTTCGCGCGATCCATATCATTGGGATCTGTTATTATATTCCAGTTCCCGATAAATGTCAGCAGAAATCCCAATGGTCTGTTTTAATAAATATCATCTTCATCATAGTAAAAATCCGGATAAAACTGGTTTATTGAGGGAGCACAGGAAAAAAGAAAACATACCATGAATATTGTAAAATGTTGAAACCATTTAAAACAGATAATCATAAATCTGCTCCGAACAGACAGACTTTTTCCCTTCTATCATCTATTCTTTTAATTGAAGCACCCAGTCTGTTCAATCGAGTATCAATCTGTTCATAACCTCTGTCTATTTGTTCTATATTATTTATCACACTTTTTCCTTCTGCAGTACAGGCAGCAATAAGGAGTGCCATACCTGCCCTTATGTCCGGAGAACTGATTGTAGATCCATATAACTGTGATGGACCAACAATAACAGCTCTGTGTGGATCACACAAAACAATTTGTGCACCCATTGAAATAAGTTTATCAGTAAAAAACAGTCTTGATTCAAACATTTTCTCGTGAATTAAACATGTTCCTTCTGATTGTGTAGCTGTTACCAGCAATATTGACATTAGATCTGTTGGAAACCCTGGCCACGGACTGTCTTCAATTCTTGGTATAGCTCCACCTATATCTTTACGAATTTTGAATGTTTGACGATCTGGTACGTGAACTGCTTTATTATTTGAATCTGTTTCGACAAAAACACCGATTCTTTCAAACTGAAATAAAATCATTCTCAGATGCTGCAAATCGACTCCGGTGATTAATAAATCTGATCCGGTTGCTGCAGCAAGTCCAATAAATGAACCAGCCTCAATATAATCACTGCCTATCTGATGTTTACATTTTGCAAAGGTTTCAGAACCATAAATTGTTAGCACATTTGAACCTGTTCCCTCAATCTTTACTCCCAGTTTTTCCAAAAAATGGCATAAGCCCTGAACATGAGGTTCTGATGCGGCATTGGAAATAACAGTTTTCCCCTTTGCCCCCGATGCTGCTATGATAGCATTTTCAGTTGCAGTAACCGATGCTTCATCAAGGTAAATATCAGCACCCGTCAGTCCGTGTGACGCATCAAGTATATATATGGTTTCCTGAGTTACATCCAGATTTTTTTTATATTCTACATGCAGTTTTGCTCCAAGTGCTTTAAAAACCAAAAAATGACTATCAAGCCTTCTTCGTCCAATTGTGTCTCCACCTGGTTGACATATTGTTGCTTTTCCGGTTCTTACCAGCAGAGACGATGCAAATAGAATTGAAGCCCTTATCTTACTCGATAGCTCTATTGGCAAAATAGAAGAATCGACTTTTCCGGCATCAATACTTACAGAACCACTTAATACAGGTGAAACAACAGCACCCAGGTTTTCCGATATATTAAGCATGCAGCGCACATCACCAATATCCGGTAAATTACATATTTCTACAGGATCTGAACAAAGCAAAGAAGCTGCTATTACAGGGAGAGCTTCATTTTTATTCCCTGATACTCTGATGCTCCCATTAAGCTTTCGTTTGCCTTCAACAACAAAACAACCCATCAGCAATCCTTATTTTTAATCAAAATTATAAAAAATAGCTTTTCACTTATTCAATCTCAAAATCGTATATTTTTATTTATTCTCGATAGTACATGTAATACAAATTATCTTGAAATCTTTGGCGCAGCTATCAGGTTTCTATCTGTGCACAATAATAATGATTTTTGGTTCAAATTCATTATTATCAATAAAATTCTATATTTTCAGGATAAAATACTTCAAAAACAGAAAATACCTAAATGGAGACGATTAATTTATGACGAGCCCAGAGAGCTGCACTATCGCAGAAAGGGTTTTATGAATGTGAAGGTCATATCTGCCTGGCCTTTTTCGGTATCGGTATCGTAACAGATATCCTCATTATCGTATCGAGCGATTCTTAAAAATTCGAAATACGAAACAAGAATAAAGAAAAAATCTGAAGATAAAATCATTTCCCCTGGCTGGTCGTATCAGCATCGAATTATTGAAACAGAGTTAATTACGGACTGGTTTTTTTGGGTCAGGTAATGAGAAAAAACACAGTCCGCCCCCAAATCGCAGACATTGAACGGTTTCCGATATTGAAACAAGTTATTGATTAAATTCATAAGGCACAATTTAAATTAATTTTCGGTACAGAAGTTTATTATATTTAGCTTATAATAAGAATCAAATTATGCTCTGTCTGTTTGTGTGCTAATTTCTTGACTAACATCTTTCTCATGGGAATTCTTCTTTGGGCAGTAAGTGCGGGCCGTCCACTAAGACGGATTAACGAGCTGTTCAAGGGAACAACCACTATTCCAAAAATGAGATCAAGAAACGGCCGCAGACAGGGCTTTTTTATAAACACGAACCTGATCAGGAATAATTTTTTTGTTAAATACTCCTTTCTGATTTTAATCTGCCCTTATAATACAATCTGTTTTAAAATTCTGTTTCTTTAATACTACTAAAGTGAATAAATTGGAACTTTTTGATCACTATTTATATATATTTAGATTTCAATAATATAATAGACAACTTAACTTAAACCCTTAAGGGAGGTCATATGATAAATAGATCTATGGGTATAGTTTTCATGTTATTATTTACATGCATGTCATTTACGTTACTGACAGGTTGTGGAACAAGCGAAAAAAAACTGGAGGAGATTGAGGGCAGAATTAGTGCTCTTGAAGAAAAAGGTGTTCCGGACAGTGTGCTTTCTTCAGTTAAAGTTTATGTATACAATGTAAAAGCAGCCAAAAAAGGAAGTAATGCCGGAATAATCAGGAAATATGCAGATTCTATGGCTATTGGTATTGAACAGGCCGAAAGCTGGTATCAAAAGTCTATGGAAGAATTCAAGCCTTATGTTGAATCAAAAAAACAGGAACTTGGAGAGCAGAAAATTAATCTCACCGGGCTCCAACTTAAAACTGTAGACAGTATGTTTACTCTGGTTGATTCTCTGGTTCAGATTAACTGGTTGATTCAGGCAAAAAATAAAGTCGATAAACTGGATTCTATTATGCCTGTTTTACTTGAAAATGAGAAGAAAGCCTCTGAAATCCGAAATAAACTAACAGGTAAATGGACTGATATACATTGGGTTAAACCTGAAGATGTCAATTACAAGGCTTTGGATAAACGAATCTATACATTCAAAAAAGACGGTAGTTTTGAGGGATCTGAATCACTAAAAGGGCAAACTACCGAATTTTTGAAAGAGGACTGGCATTTTCTTTCATGGGGAAAATATGATCTTAAGGGAGACACTATTCATCTTTTTATTGATCGGGAAAAATGTTTACGTCAGATTTTCATTCAATGGCATATTAACAAAAAAACATGGGTTAAAGATGAAAAACCAACTTACGATTCAACAATAACAGATGGCAGCAAAGACCGTTTTATTACATTTGATTATCTGAAAGAAAATTTCAGAAAATAGTCTAATTTATCCGGAGATTTCTTTTTTAAATATACAACAGACCCGAAAATCAACTCGGGTCTTTTTGTTATCCACGTCAATAAAAAAATCCCACAGCCTTTCACTTTCTCCATATCTGGCAATTTTCCGATTTTAACTCTGTTCAGGTACGTGCTGGCCAATTTGAAACATTACTTCTTTTAGAATCAATGATATTCACCAAAAAAATGTGGCATTGTATCAAACAATAATCACTTGTTCAGATGGTATATTACTTAGACCGTTTCACTTTCCTACTGCAGATTATATTTTTAAACTTAACAACTTTGTTTAATATTGGAGGCTCCTATGAATCAAGGCTTGTTCGAGAGCCTGACCGGAGAATTTCTTGATAACACTCCTATTGATAGTACACCGGTAAAAAACCGCCGTATTAAATCGATAATGGATCATCTTAATCGAATGTTCAATACACGAAAAGGCAGCCTTCCACATCTTAAAGATTATGGATTACCCGATATTTCTGAAATTTATAGAAAAATGCCTCATGGTATCAAGGAGCTTCAGGAAGCAATACAAAGAGCTGTCGAAATATATGAACCACGCATGGAAAATGTACAGGTAATGCAAAAAGACTCTGAAGATTTAAAATTTAAACTAATATTTATTATCTCCGGTGAAATGAAAAATGGCGGCGCAGTTCTTTTTCAAACAACTTTTACCAGCATGGGAAATTCATCTATCACACCATGGAAAAAACCGGAATAATGCTATTTAGCGAGGGTTTCTAATGGTCGAGAAATTTTATGAGGAAGAGTTATTCTATCTATACGATTCCGGAAAAGAGTTTGCCAAAGCACATCCGGATCGGGCTCAATTTCTAAACATAGATGCTGTTGGTGATCGGGATCCCTATGTTGAAAGACTATTTGAAGGATTTGCATTTCTTGCAGCACGCGTAAGAGAGAAACTTGACGATTCTTTTCCTGAACTTACCGAAGGTCTGATTAATCTCTTATGGCCTCATTTTCAAAAAGAGATTCCATCACTTACAATAGTTGAGTTTAAACCACGTATCGGACATCTTCAGGAAACACGTATTCTGCCAAAAGGTTCAGAACTCATATCAAACCCGGTAGGTCCGGATGTTGTATCATGCAGATTTATTACTACTCAGGATGTCATATTAAACCCGATAAGACTCACAGGTATAGACAAATCTGTCGATACTAAAGGCAAAGGAACCTTAAAATTCAATTTCGGGCTGGATGGTGGTGCAAAATGGAAAAATCTGGATACAAGTATTTTACAGATGTATATTCATGCAGAAATTCCTACCGCTCTTGCTCTTTGTGAACTCCTTACCAGACATGTAGTTTCGGCAAAAGTCAGTTTAGACAACGACCGTGCAGTTTTCGAACTGGATCCAGAGAATGTAATAAGTCAAGGTGGATTCTCTCCTGATGAATCACTTCTTCCGGATGACTCCAGATCTTTTCGGGGTTATGCCTTATTGCTTGAATATTTTGTATATCCCGAAAAATTTTTATTTGTGAATTTCCATGGATTGGAGAATGCTCCCTTACTTGATCCTTCTCCGTCCACATTTTCGATTACATTAACATTCGATTGTGATTTTCCGTCTGGAAAACCTTTCGGTCAAGATAATTTCAGACTGTCCTGCGCGCCTGCAGTAAACCTTTTTCTCCAGGACACTGAACCTATTGTAAACACCGGACGAACAACTGAGTACATTGTTAAAGCAGATTCAAACTGCTTATCTACTGTTGTTCATAGTATCATTTCTGTTGTCGGGATTGACCGCAAAACAGGTAAAAGATCTGAGTACGAACCATTTCATTCCTTTCGTTGTATAGGAAAACCAAATAATCGCACCTATATTCCTCATTACCGCCAGGGTGTTAATAATAAAAGGGAACTGTATATTACCATCGGAGGCAAACAGGTTGAAGAAGGGGTTTTACGTAATGAAAATATCTCTATTGAAGCCTGGTGTACCAATGGTGTTCTACCCAGAGAGGAACTTCGGGAAGGGTCTATTTCGAAACAAAGCAGGGATATACCTGAGTTTCTTATGTTTACAAATATAACCAGACCAACTCTTCCATGTCTTCCGCCTCCAGATAAGGATTATTTGTGGGTGTTTCTATCTCATCTTGGAGCTACTTATAATTCCTTCTCTTCACCAGACAGTTTAAAATCCTTTATAAAACTCTATGACTGGTCTAATTCAGAAGGAAGATCCCGTCGTATTGAAGCAATATGCGATGTTTCAATTGAACCGGCAGAATCACTGATACAAGGAAATATTGTAAGAGGAATAGAATTTTCAATTTCTGTACAGGAAGCAGAATTCGCCGACACGGGTGACCTTTATCTTTTCGGTGAGGTTTTACGAGCTTTTTTTTCACAATATGTTTCTATTAATTCTTTTCTGGAGCTTGTTATTATTGCACGTCCATCTGGAAAACAGATTCGCCTGAACTCTCTGAAAGGTAAAAAATGGCCGATCTGATCGAACGATTAATTAATGAAGCGCATGAATTCAATTTTTTTCAGGCTGTGTCTTTACTCGAAGATAAATTTCTGTCTGAATCTGTAACCGATGTCTTCAAATCCGGTAAAATACGTTTTATTCCGGATAGATCTATTTCATTTCCACCCAATGACATTGCTGATATACGCAAAGAAAAAGATACCATCATATTCAAGCTCTCTTTTATGGGACTGGTTGGTGCTGTTTCACCATTACCCCTTTATTTTTCTGAATTTCTTTCACGATTCCCCGAAAAAGCAGAACCTTTGTATGATTTTTTATCCATTTTCAACCACAGAATATATTGTTTTTTTTATCAGGCCTGGAAAAAATATCATTTCATACAATGGTTTACAGAATCTTCTTCAGATTCTTTCATTCAAAAAATCGCTTTCCTTGCCGGATTCGATATTAAAAATCCCTGCTTTTCAAATAAAAGTCTGAATCTTCTAGCTTACTGCAGTCTATTTGCTGGTTCAAGCAGAAGCGCTTCAGGTCTTGCTTCAATTATTTCTGATTATTTTGGTGGAATACCTGTACGTTTATTTGAGTTTCTGCCAAGATGGAGCGAAATACGAAATGTAAAACCTGTGTGTGAAATACAATTAGGAAAAAACAGTATTCTTGGAACAAGGTTTTATGATATCTGCGGAAAATTCAGAGTTGTTGTTGGACCACTCAAAAGAAATATGTATGAAACCTTTTTTCCTGAATCTGACAACATTAAAAATTTGCAGGAAATTGTTAAATTATATTTGTCTGAACCGCTTCGATATGAAATCGAAGTACAATTACAGAGTATGGATCTTACTCCTGTTGTACTCGGCACAGATAATGCCAGAATTGGAAGAACATCTGCTCTTGGGAAATCCGTTGGAAAAACTGATGTTCAATCAATAATTATTTGAATTCCATGATGGTTATCTTTAATGAGGTACGGAAAGTTTTAATTTGTAATTTTTCAATATTCAGTTTAACCGATTTCCTTCCCTCTTATAAGGAGTTATTACACCATGATTGTTAAAGACATCCGTTCATTACTGGAAAAACTTGATAACACCTGCACAAAAACCCTCGAACGTGCTATCGGTTTTTGCGTCAGCAGAGGACATTATGAAGTTCGATGGGAACATTTGTTTATCGAATTTCTGGATAATCATGATAACGATATTCCTCTGATTTTACATCATTATGGAATAGAAATTCCTCATTTGAAAAAAAGTATTCAGGCTGATCTTGAAAATCTTGGAACCGGTAATACCGGAAAACCATCTTTTTCTCCTCCATTTCTTGAATCTCTTGAACTGGCATGGAGTTTATGCTCACTGAATTATGGCCTCCCCAAAATCACTTCCGGCACTCTTTTCATTGCTGCTCTTGAAAAAAGTCAATTAAGTCTGTCTACAAGCTCCGAAATTCTAAAAACAATAAATGTTGAAACCCTGAAAAATGAATTTCTTTCTGTTGTTGCATCTTCTCCGGAATACTCATCTTCAGAAACTTCAGGATCTTCTTCAGGTACCGGATCAGCAATGACTTCCGAATCAAGTATTGAAATTTTAAAACAGTATTGTACAAATTTTACTGAAGATGCCAGGAACGGAAAAATTGACCCGATTCTTGGAAGAGATGATGAAATCAGGCAGGCTCTGGATATTCTAAACCGCCGTCGAAAAAACAATCCTATACTTGTTGGCGAGGCTGGAGTTGGAAAAACAGCAATAATAGAAGGCATTGCACTTCGTATAGCAAAGGGAGATGTTCCCGATCATTTGAAAAATGTTGATTTATGGGGGCTTGATCTTGGACTACTTCAGGCTGGGGCAAGTATCAAAGGTGAGTTTGAAAAAAGACTTAAAAATGTCATAGACGCTATCAAAAACAGCCCTAAACCGACGATTCTGTTTATTGATGAAGCTCATACGCTTATTGGGGCTGGTGGATCAGCCGGACAAAATGATGCCGCGAACCTGCTTAAACCGGCATTGGCCAGAGGAGAACTGCGTACCCTTGCTGCTACAACATGGTCTGAATATCGCAAATACTTCGAAAAAGATCCTGCTCTGGCCCGACGTTTTCAGCTTGTAAAAATTGATGAACCGGATGAAGAACGTTGTTCGATAATGCTCAGAGGTATAGCCTCAAGCTTCGAAAAACATCACGGTGTAAGAATCTCATACGACGGAATCAAAGGTGCTGTTTCTTATTCACACAGATATATCTCGGGACGTCAACTCCCAGACAAAGCTGTTGATGTTCTTGATACTGCATGTGCACGGGTTAAAATGAGCCAAAGCACGAAACCCGCTTCACTCGACATCGCTGAACGTGCTCTTCTGAATGCGCAACTTGAACTGAAAACTCTGATTAAAGACCAGGATGCCGGCATTGAGATAAGTGAAGAAGATATTGAAAATTGTCGTGAATTTATTTCTTTAAAAGAAGTAGAAATTAAACAACTTACAGAAAAATGGAATAGTGAAAAGGAACTTGCCGAAAAAGTAATTAATCTTCAAAATGAGTTAGTCAGGTTACGTGAAGATGAATCAGAACAAAATATTATTGAAGAAAAAAATAATGAAGTAAATGAGGCGATGAAGAGTCTTGAAGATGTTCAAGGCGAAACTCCCATGGTTTTTTCACATGTGTCAGCACCTGTTTGTGCACAGGTTATTGCAGACTGGACCGGAATTCCAGTAGGTTCAATGCTCAAGGACGAAGCCAGGGCACTCCTTGAGCTCGAACAGCGTCTTGGTGAAAGGGTAATAGGCCAGGATTCGGCAATTATGGAATTGGCTAATACTATCCGGTCCAGTAAAACAGGTATGGGAAATCCCGATGCACCTTTAGGTGTATTTCTCTTTTGTGGACCATCAGGTGTTGGAAAAACCGAATGCGCACTTGCCCTGGCTGATTCTCTGTTTGGTGGCGAAAAATTCATGACAGTCATTAATATGTCGGAATACCAGGAAAAACATACGATCTCTCAACTCAAAGGTTCGCCTCCAGGCTATGTAGGATATGGTGAAGGCGGCATACTGACTGAAGCTGTTCGTCAGAAACCCTATTCAGTTATAATATTGGATGAAGTTGAAAAAGCACATATTGAAGTAATGAATCTGTTTTACCAGGTATTTGATAAAGGTTTTATGCGAGATGGTGAAGGAAGAGAAATTAATTTCAGAAACACAATTATAATTATGACCTCTAATCTCGGATCAGATATTATTGCTGAAATCTGTTCAGGAGAGGAAGAGGTATCGGATTCAGAAATAGTTAGCGCTATCAGACCCACTCTTACTGCTCATTTTCAACCTGCCCTTCTTGCAAGAGCCAAAGTTATACCATTCAGAATTCTGTCTAAAGAGGTTATGCGGGGTGTGGTTGCCCTTAAACTTGACAAAATTGCACAACGAATTCTTAAAATACATGGTATCTCTTTCAGTTGTTCTCCATCACTGATAGATCAAATTGCAGAGAACTGCACTGCTGTTGAAGCTGGTGCGAGAAATGCTGATGCTGTTATTGACCAGGCCTTACTTCCCGGCATCTCCAGACAACTTCTGCTGCACCTTGGTGAAGAAGATAAAACGTATAGTCATCTTCATATTGGTGCAACAGATGAGGGAGATTTCGAAATTATTTTTTCTGAAGACGGAGAACTTGAAAATGAACCGCAAAATGGAAACACAGAAATTTGCAACGAAAATGAACAAACAACCGAGGAAGATCTGATTGAAAGCTGATGATCAGCTTTGGACAAAAATGATTGTTCATTAAAGATTGAGCTGTGGTCGTAAATCAGTTTTTACGGCCACTTTCATTAAACCTGATTTGAAAAATGTTATTTCCGGGTGA
>Ga0079223_10000200_pt1 | contig 26237 bp, 22 predicted proteins | sample Stecom2011_FD_75072 | JGI IMG/M metagenome (GOLD analysis project Ga0079223, IMG submission 75072) | Agricultural soil microbial communities from Utah to study Nitrogen management - Steer compost 2011 | ecosystem: Environmental > Terrestrial > Soil > Agricultural land | place: USA: Utah...
AAATGTTAAAGCACTTTGGGGGCTATACAGAGTACTGATCAACAATATGGTAACTGGTGTTTCGCAAGGGTATAAACGTGAACTGGAAATTGTTGGTGTAGGATACAAGGCAGAATTAAAAGGGAAGGATTTGGCAGTATCTGTTGGGTTTGCAAGTCCGAAACCATATAAAGCTCCTGATGGTATCACATTTACGTTGGATAATCCTAACAAAATAACCATACAGGGAATTGATAAGCAGAAAGTGGGCCAGGTTGCTGCAGATATCCGTCGTATCCGACCGCCGGAGCCTTATAAAGGGAAGGGTATAAGATATCTGGGTGAACAGATTAGAAGAAAAGTTGGAAAAGCTGCTGGTAAATAAGTTAAAGTGTGGAGCGAAATATAAAAATGGATAAAGCAAAATTAAGGATTAGTGGGCGCTCTCGAAGAGCTGCTCGTGTACGGAAAAAAGTGATTGGTACACCCGATCGTCCTCGTTTGTGTGTCCGCAGAAGTTTAAAACACATATATGCACAGTTAGTTGATGATATCAATGGAACAACAATTGTTCAGGTGGGAAGCAGGGGAAAATCTTTTTCGGAAAAAGTTGTTGGAAAAGATTTGACAAAAAAAGATGTGTCGAAACTGGTTGGCGAGTTACTGGCAGATATGGCGATACAAAAGGGTGTAAAAAGTATAGTGTTTGACAGAAAAGGGTATCTGTTCCACGGACGAGTAAAAACACTGGCTGAAGCAGCCCGTGAAAAAGGGTTGGTCTTCTGAAGTGAAAGGGGTTTAAGGCTTGAGCAACGAAGAATTTATTGGTAGTGGTGAAGAATCTCAGCTAACAGACAGATTGGTATCTGTAAGTAGGGTTGCCAAAGTAGTTAAGGGCGGAAGAAGATTCGGTTTTAATGCACTTGTCACTGTTGGTGATGGGAACGGAAAAATTGGAATCGGAATGGGAAAGGCAAACGATGTTACTGAGGCAATTAGAAAAGCTATAGAAGCTGCAAAAAAGAATCTGGTAGTAGTAAATCTGATAAATGGTACTATACCACATGAGGTTATAGGACATTTTGGAGCAGGTAAAATTATTCTTAAACCAGCTGCTCCCGGTACCGGTGTTATTGCAGGGGGACCGGCAAGAGCTGTATTGGAATTGGCTGGTATCAAAAATATCTTGACAAAGTGTTTAGGGACTACAAATTCTCATAATGTTGTTAAGGCAACAATGGATGGATTAATGCAGCTTAAGACAAAAGAGCAGATCTGGAAATTAAGACAAGTACCAACACAAAAAGCAAGTGCATAAAAAAAGAGGTTTAAGATGGCCAGGAAAATTAAAATTACACAGATCAGGAGTACAATCAAGAGATTAGAAAATCAAAAATGTACTATTAAAGCTCTGGGTCTTGGTAAAATAAACAAAACGGTTATTCATAATGATACACCTTCAATTAGGGGTATGATTAATACTGTAAATCATCTTGTGAAATATGAAGAAATTGATGGAGAATAAAATGCTGAAGCTGAACGAAATAAAACCTGTAACAGGCTGCAGGAAAAATGCAAAAAGAATCGGTCGGGGACAGGGAAGTGGAACGGGTACTACTGCTGGCAAAGGTAATAATGGTTATAAAGCACGTAAAGGTGCTTCTGGAAAAGATTATTTTGAAGGTGGTCAGACTCCCCTTACACGGAGATTACCAAAAAGGGGTTTTTATAATCCATTTAAAAAAGAGTTTCAGATAGTAAATGTTGGTAATCTTGAAAAACTGGATAATGAAGGTGAGATTAATATCGAAACACTTCATGATCTTGGACTTATTCATGAAATTGATAGGCCGGTTAAGGTTCTGGGTGACGGTGAAATTACAAAACCAATTACAATAAAGGCTCACTCATTTTCCAAGACAGCCAGAGAAAAGATAGAAAAAGCTAAAGGGAAAGCAGAGGTAATAGGTCGTGCTTGAAACTTTCAAGAATATTTTTAGAATTCCGGAGTTAAGGAAGCGTATATTGTTTACGCTTCTAATGGTCTTCTTTTATAGACTGGGTGGACATGTACCTACACCGGGTATTGATCCGCGAGTATTGGCAGATTTTTTTGCTCAATCTCAGAATTCTTTATTTGGTCTTTATGATATGTTTGTAGGGGGGGCATTCAAAAGAGTAACAGTATTTGCTTTAGGTATTATGCCCTATATCAGTGCTTCAATTATAATACAGCTATTGGGAACAGTTTTTCCCTATTTTCATAAACTTCAGCGTGAAGGTGGAGAGGGGAGAAAAAAGATTACTCAGTATACAAGATATGGTACAGTCTTATTATCCCTGATACAGGCGATTGGGATCAGTATTTTTTTACAGAGTATAACATCTCCAATAACAGGCATACATGCTGTTAATTCAAGCTTAATGGGAATAAAATTTACACTGTTGACAGCACTGAGTCTTACAACAGGTACAATGATTATTATGTGGCTTGGAGAGCAGATTACTAACAGGGGCATTGGAAATGGAATTTCATTGATAATTTTTATTGGGATAGTTGCCGGTTTACCGAATGCAGTTATTGCTGAAACTCAACAGATTATTGCAGGTACAAGGCATCCGTTCATGGAGTTACTCATTCTTGCAATCATTATTGGGATGACTGCGTTTATTGTTATGATGACCCAGGCGATGAGAAGGATTCCAATTCAGACGCCAAAAAAGGTAGTGGGAACCAAGATGTATGCGGGCCAAAATACTGTATTACCATTAAGATTAAATATGGCAGGGGTAATACCGATAATCTTTGCGTCATCACTTATGACATTTCCTGGAATGATAAAAAGTTTCTTTCCTGAATCTGTAATTATGGAAGATATTACAAGATTGTTTGCTCCGGGTGGATTTTTATATTCGATTATATATGGATTATTAATAATATTCTTTACATATTTTTATACAGCAGTTATTTTTAACCCACTTGATATTGCTGACAACTTGAAAAGATCCGGTGGTTTTATTCCAGGTATAAGACCAGGAAAGAAAACGGCTGAATTTCTGGATAATGTATTAAGTCGTATTACTCTTCCAGGATCTGTTTTCTTGGCATTTATCGCAATAATTCCATTCCTTTTAATGGGCAGCATGAAAATAAATTTTTATTTTGGTGGAACAAGTGTACTGATTGTAGTTGGAGTTGCTCTAGATACATTGCAGCAACTGGAATCTCATCTTCAGATGAGAAATTATGAAGGATTTATGAAGAAAGGGAGATTACGAGGCAGGCGGCACTAGCTTGTTAGATATTATATTATGGCAAAACATGATTCGATACAGGTGGAAGGTAAAATTACAGAAACTTTGCCGAATGCTACATTCAAAGTGATGCTTGAAAATAAACATGAAATTTTGGCACATATTTCCGGAAAGATGCGAATGAATTATATTCGGATTCTTCCTGGGGATAAAGTTCTGGTAGAATTATCTCCCTATGATTTGAATAGAGGAAGAATCGTATACAGATATAAATAGGAGTGTGCAAATTGAAAGTTCGGGCTTCAGTAAAAAGAATTTGTAAAGATTGCAAAATAATAAAACGAAAAGGTGTAGTCAGAGTGATTTGCGCCAAGAGTCCCAAGCATAAACAGCGTCAGGGATAAAGTAATCTGTAAAAATATTTTGAGTGTGATTATGAATAAGAGTATGTATGAACATTAGGATTTCTTATAAGGGGGTCGCAAAGTGGCTCGTGTAGCGGGAGTAGACATTCCGAATAATAAGCGTAGTTTAATAGCGCTGACATATGTTTTCGGTATAGGTGAGTCGTCGGCGCAAAAGATTCTGGAAAAAGCTGGAATTGATGGAAACAGAAAGATAAAGGATCTTTCTGAAGAAGAGTTGGACAGGATCAGAAGAATAGTTGATAGTGAATATCAGACTGAAGGTAATTTGCGTGGTTCAGTAAGGATGAATATAAAGCGGTTAATGGATGTTGGATGTTACAGGGGATTACGGCATCGCCGTGGATTACCTGCTAACGGACAGCGTACAAGAACAAACGCGCGTACCCGGAAAGGACCTCGCCGTACTATTGCGAACAAGAAAAGGGCTCCAACAAAGGGCTGATTATAACCAGGAGAAGTTCTAGTCATGAATAAAGATAGCGGTACAAAAAAACTGAAGAAGAAGGCATCTGCCGAGGGTGTTGCACACATCAGAGCGACATTTAATAATACAATTGTGAATATAACAGATGCAAAAGGCAATGTGATCGTATGGAATACACCTGGAAAATCAGGTTTTAAAGGATCCAGAAAAAGCACTCCATTTGCTGCTGGAATTGCAGCTGAGGTTGTAGGTAAAATGGCTTTTGATGCTGGAGTTCGTAAGATAGAAGTGCACTTGAGAGGAGCCGGGAATGGAAGAGAAGGTGCTATCAGGGCGCTCGCTGCAGCAGGATTACGAATTGTTGCTATTAAAGATTTTACTGCGGTTCCACATAATGGGTGCAGACCGCCAAAAAGAAGAAGAGTATAGATATAAATTATTGTAAAGTAATTAGCATTAAAAGATAAGTAGATATAGGAGAAGTACGACATGGCGCTTTATCATGGCCCTCGGTGTAGACAGTGTCGCAGGGAAGGCATGAAGTTAATGTTAAAGGGAGAACGATGCAAGTCGGAGAATTGTGCTATTGAGCGAAGGCCGTTTCCTCCAGGTATGAGAGTTTCAAAACGTAGACGCTCATCAACTGAGTATAATCTGCAGTTGCGTGAAAAACAGAAAATACGGCGTATTTATGGTGTTTTGGAAAAACAGTTTGAAAGGTATTTTACTATATCTTCAAAATCATCCGGAGTTACAGGTGATCGGTTATTACAATTACTTGAGATGAGATTGGATAATATCGTATATCGTCTGGGATTTGCTCCATCTCGTTCCAGTGCTCGACAGCTCGTTTTGCATAATCATTTCAGAGTAAATGGTAAGAAGGTTAACATACCATCTTATCAGTTGAAAGAAGGGGATCTGGTACAGGTAAGGGAAAAAAGCAAAAACTTGGAAAATATTCACAACTCATTGAAATCCTTACGCGATACGCCAGAATGGCTTTCAATAGATAAAGTGAAGCTTGAAGGATCAGCGATTCGTGTACCGGAAAGAAACGAGATTCCGGTTAATGTCCAGGAACAACTCGTGGTCGAACTTTACTCCAGATAAAAGGGAGAATGGAAACGAAATGAAATGGAAAAGCTTGCTGATGCCCAAAGGCATCCAGATTGAAAATCCAGACAATATTCCGAATTATGGAAAAGTTATTGTCGAACCGCTTGAGAGAGGATGGGGACATACTGTTGGAAATGCTCTCAGAAGAGTTCTGTTATCGGCACTTCAGGGAGCTGCGGTAAATTCTATTCGAATTGATGGTGTAATGCATGAATACTCTACTATTGAGGGCGTGGTTGAAGATGTAACTGATATTATTCTTAATATTAAACAGTTACGTTTAAAACTGATTGCCGACCATGATACTACACTAAGACTTGAAGTTAGTGGGGAAGGGGAGGTAAAGGCATCTGATATAGAAAAGAATCCAGATGTCGTTATTCTTAACCCGGATCTACATATTGCAACTATCAATTCCCATGCCAAACTGAAAATCGAAATGAGAGTATCGGATGGAAGAGGGTATGTACCTGCTGAATTGAACCGGCGGGAGGAAGATCCTGTTGGAACAATTCCGATAGATTCAATTTACTCTCCTATTAAAAAAGTAAATTATGTTGTAGAGAACACCCGTGTCGGCCAACGTACCGATATGGACAGAATTATTTTTGACATATGGACTGATGGAAGTTTAACTGTTGAAGATGCACTGGGATATGCTGCAAAACTTCTATATGATAATTTGGAAGTTTTTATAAATATTGAAGGTGAGTTTGAGCCGGTTCAGGAAACGGTAAGAGATGAAAAAACTGAAAGACTTCGTCAACTACTGAAAATGAGAGTGGATGAACTGGAATTATCTGTAAGATCAAATAATTGTCTACGTGCAGCAAACATTCATACATTAGCAGATCTGGTCAGAAATCAGGAATCAGATATGCTGAAATATAAAAATTTTGGACGTAAATCATTAATTGAACTTAATCAGGTTCTTACAAATCTTGGTTTGACATTCGGTATGGATGTAGACAATATTATGGGAGCTGGTCAGGAAGTATCCTGAATAGAATAACATAAATAATAGTAATAAGTATCAAAGATCAATAGAAGGTAAAAACGATGCGCCATCTGGTATCTGGACGGAAATTAAACAGAACTGCCAGTCATCGGAGAGCCATGCTTTCAAATTTGGCTGTTTCGATTCTGGATAAAGAAAGGGTGACGACTACTCTGGCAAAAGCCAAAGAAGTTCGTAGTGTTGTGGAGCGTCTTATTACCTACGGGAAAAAAGGTGATCTAAATTCGATTAGAATAGCTGCCCGAAGGATAAATGATAAGACTGTACTTAAAAAACTGTTTGATGATATTGCTCAAGGATATAAGGAGCGTGAAGGTGGATACACCAGAATCATCAAAATCAATAATCGAAAGGGAGACAATGCCCAAATGTCGATTATTGAACTGGTTGGAAGAGGAACCAGTGATGCTGTTCGGAAAAGGAAAAAGAAAGAAAAGGCTAAAAAAACTCAAACACAGGTAAATGAGAAAAAAGAAGTTACCGATGAGGTCGGAAAAGAAATTTCGGAAGCATCATCAGATTCTGAAAAATAAAAATGATAATTAAATGAAATAGCCGACCACGAAAGCATATTTCGTGATCGGCTATTTTTGTATTAATTTTCCTGAAAGGACTGTTTATGGCTGTTAGTTACAAAGAATTAGGATTTGTAAATACCCGTGAAATGTTCAAAAAAGCATTTGAAGGTGGGTATGCCATACCTGCGTATAATTTTAATAATATGGAGCAGATTCAATCAATTGTTACCGCTTGTGGTAAATCAAAATCTCCGGTGATAATGCAGGTTTCCAGTGGTGCGCGAAAATATGCTAATCCAATTTTACTGAGATATATGGCACAGGGTGCTGTTGAAATGGTACGTGATGCCGGATTTAGCATACCAATTGCTCTTCATCTGGATCATGGCGATACATATGAATTGTGTGTATCATGTATTGAAAGTGGCTTTTCGTCTGTGATGATTGATGGATCTCATCATTCTTACGAAAAAAATGTTGAGTTAACTGCTAAAGTCGTGGAATATGCTCATAAACATGATGTAACAGTTGAAGGTGAACTTGGTGTACTCGCTGGTATTGAAGATGATGTACAGGCAGCAAAATCTATTTACACACAACCTGAACAGGTTGAGGATTTTGTAAAAAAAACCGGCGTTGATTCTTTGGCAATCTCCATTGGAACATCACATGGGGCTTATAAATTCAAACCGGAACAATGTACAAAGAATGAAAAGGGTGTTCTAGTTCCTCCACCACTCAGGTTTGATATCCTTGAGGAGATCGAAAAGAGGATACCGGGTTTCCCGATTGTTCTTCATGGTGCAAGTTCTGTTCTCCCTGAATATGTAGACATAATCAACAGTAATGGTGGAAAATTAAAAGCTGCAGTTGGTATACCTGCTGATCAGCTTCGTCGTGCAGCGAAATCAGCGGTTTGTAAGATAAATATCGACTCTGATGGTCGTCTGGTTATGACTGCTATGATAAGAAAAACTTTTAATGAAAAACCGGAGGAGTTTGATCCTAGAAAATATCTTGGACCAGCACGTGAAGAGCTTATTAAAATGATGATTGATAAGAATGAAAATGTGCTTGGCAGTGCGGGTAATGCATAATTTAAACTTATTTATGTAAATTGGGAGACGCTTGAAATTGAGCGTCTCTTTTTTTATCCTGTGAAAAGACAATTAGTAGAAAATTGAGGATCACAAGTAAGATTTAATCCAAGTTTTCTCAGTCCGGCTTCATCACCAGGTGTGGGGATATGTGTGAGATGAACATCACACCCCCGAATTTCTTTAAGTTTCTCGATAGCAGATTGGGCAGCTGGATTTGTAGTACCACTGATACTTAATGCGATTAGTGTTTCTTCAAGATCAAGACTTAATCTTTTTCCTCTGAGAACTTCCTGTTTAAAATGGTTGAGAGATTCGATTATGCTTTTGGGAAGCAGGTCGAGAGTAGAGGGTATACCTGCAAGATGTTTGGCTGTATTAAGAATTAAAGCTGCTGCAGCGTGCATGGTCTGAGAATTATTTCCTGTTATAATTGTTTTATCTGGTAATTCCATTGCGGCGCCACAATAGATACCATCATTACCTTTTCTTTTACGACAAGCTGCTTCTGCCGCTTTTCTGGCAGGAAGAACAACCGGGCGATCTTGAGCTTTTGCTCCGACTTTGTTCATTATCAATTCAGCGCGTTCAACGGTTTCTTTGTCTGTCAGCCCCATTACATATTCACATGAATAACGGAAGTATCTTCTGATAATTTCCTGAACAGAGGCTTGGTGTACTGCCTGGTCATCAATAATTCCGAATCCGACTCTGTTAACTCCCATATCTGTAGGAGATTTATAGGTACACGGCTGACCAGTAATTTTTTCGATTATTCTTTTTAGCAGCGGAAATGCTTCCAGATCCCGGTTATAATTTACAGTTTCTATGTTATAGAATTCGAGATGATGATAGTCGATCATATTATAATCACGAAGGTCTGCTGTTGCAGATTCGTAAGCTACATTAACCGGGTGTTTAAGCGGGAGATTCCAGATCGGGAATGTTTCGAATTTTGCATACCCGGCTTTCACTCCTCGTTTACTCTCATGGTATAATTGAGATAGAGCAGTTGCAAGTTTTCCGCTGCCTGGTCCGGGGCCTGTAATAACAACTATTGGTTTGGTCGTTTCGATATACTGATTACTTCCGTATCCTTTATCACTTACAATTGTTTCTACATCGGTGGGGTAACCTTTTGTTGTTCTATGCGTATACACTTTTATATTTCTTCTGTTCAAGCGGTTTTTGAACTGAATTGCTGCTGGCTGGTTCTCAAATCGTGTAATTACAACTGCACAAATATCAATACCCCAATCTCTGAGGTCATCGATGAGTTTAAGAGCATCCGCATCATAAGAAATTCCAAAATCGGCACGCATTTTTTTCTGTTCAATATCTCCTGCATAAATGCACATGATTACATCAATTTTATCCTTAAGCTTCTGAAGAAGGCGCATTTTTGCATTGGGATCATAACCGGGCAGGACTCTTGAAGCATGATAGTCATAGAGGAGTTTACCGCCGAATTCAAGAAACAGTTTGTTGCCGAATAGTTTAATTCGTTCAAGAATCTCAGCGCTTTGTTCTGTAATATATTTGTCATTATCAAATCCAATACCGGTTAGCATCTTTTCGGTTCCCCTCTTTTTCCTTTAGTGGAAAATGCATGAATAATGTATCTTTGTATAGGTATTCAATTTTGATGTTTGCAATAATGTTTATTTTAATGTGGTTCCTGAGGTGTTGCATTAAAGATAACAGGTGCAAACCAACACTGAAAGTATTTCTTAATATATTTTTGTTCTATTTGATTTTGAATAAGGGTCAGGATTTCAAAATATCTAAACTGAATATAAATATTTATGTCTACTTTTGTATTTCTTTAAGTTACCTGAGTTCTGGTATTTTTAGAATGATACCTGAATTGAATGATTATTCTTCAGATTAATGCAAGTTATACGGGAATACAATGTTGAGAATATCACCGTTAAAACGGAAAATTTTTGCTGATTAATAATGCTTTTATCTCAGCGCCAGGAAAAATCACTTCCATCACCTGTCACGTGAATAAGTCCCAGTGGGGATATGATTGCTGATTAAGATAAAATATATGATTTTTATGAATAATTATTAATCTTCTGGACATATTATTCATCGCTAAGAGTTGTGTAAATTAGAACGAGTGTTCAGTTTTTATTTTTAACAAGCATGAAACAGAATATGAAACGAATCATTATTTCAATAATATTTATACCTCTTTTTATAATTATTATACTCTCAAGTTTACTGTTAATAGGTATTAAAAGCAGCTCTTTTCATCAGTTTGTAATATCTAAAGTAAATGAAACGATTCCAGGATCTCTAACTTTAGGAAGTTTAAATATATCCCTGACAGGTATGCGTTTTGAGATACGCAATATTGAATTGAGCGACCCGAAAGGGAAAAAAATTGCAGGCTTTAAACGGTTTTCAGTTGATGCTTCAGTTCTTGGCTTGTTAAAACGAAAAGTTATTGTAAAAAATGTAATTCTGGATAATCCATGGGTTGTACTTGAAACTGATTCCGTGGGTAATTTTACAATAGTAAGTGCTTTTTACCAGGGGCAGGAGCTGGCAAATGACACTGTTGAAAAGAAAGAAGACACAATAACTGAATTGTTTCCATTTGAGATCAGAAAATTAAATGTAAATGATGCGAGTGCTTTTTTTAAGACTGAAAACGACAGTTTTAAAGTACGTGCAGACGGGTTATCCATATCAGCAAAAGGTAAAACAGATAGTTTATGGGCAGATGTTTCAGTTGCTCTCGACTCTGCATTAATAGAGCTTTCGGGTCGAGAAATCTGCTTACGAAACATTTCTTTAATGACCTGTATAAATAATCTGGAAATTGATACTGTTGATTTGAAATTAGATACAGACAACTCAACAGTTAAAGTAAGTGGAAAGGCCGGTTCTTTGAAAAATGATCCGGTTGTGAATATTGGTGCTGAATTAGAGCTGTCGCTTGCAGAAATTGATTCGGTTATTGGTTTAGGAAGAAAATTAGATGGCTCTTCGAACTTAAAAATGACAGTTTCAGGCAAAGTATCTAATCCGGATCTTCACCTTGAGATCACTTGTAATCAGGGAAAGGTATGGGGATATCACCTTGACAGTCTGTGCTTAAAATCACATCTTCAAGACAGAGTTCTCAGCTTTAAGCCGTTTCATCTGGGTGTTGGTGAGGGAAATGTTGATCTGGTTGGAGATTTTAATCTGGCTGGCATGTTTCCTGAAGGTTTTCTGGAAAATACAGGTTCCATACAAAAACTCAAATATAGGCTGGACATATTGGGAGAAGATGTCTCAATAGGTAAGCTGGTGCCTTCAATTGATGGTATTGCAGATATGTCTATAAATCTGGACGGAATGGGATTACATCCGGATTCACTTATTTCCTCTTTAGGTGTGAATTTTAACTTAAGAGAGTTTCGGTTTGATTCTTCATTTTTACCAATTAACAGTTCTGTTGCATGTACAGTTGAAGTATCGGATGGTAAAGTTGCTGTCCGAACTGTGGATGTAGGAGTAGGAGCAATGGATGAGACAGTGGGATTGCAATTAAACGGTATCTATGATATTTGTACAGAAAATATTAATGCAGATCTGGAACTGTCAGTTAAAAGTATTGATAACCTTCTAAAAACGGCAAAGTTAGATAGTGGAAATGGAGAACTGAAATTATCGGCTTTTGTAGAAGGTAAGTTGAGAGCCCCTGTTGTAAATGTTAATATGAATGCAGGTTGTCTGGAATTCGGGAAAACCAGTGTCGGAGATATCAGTCTGGTGATGAAACTTGACAGCAATGGTAATACACACTTGAATGAATTAATATTAACTAATGATAGCTCGCTTGTTGAAATCAGTGGTGTTGCCTCAGTTTTAAACAAAGGTGTGCCGATTCCATTAGATCAGATTGGTTTTAATGTTTCAGTATTATCTGATCGGTTATTTATAGATGATTTTATCGATTCTGTGCAGGGTAATATAAAAATTAATGCTGATATTAACGGGAATGTAAATGATTTGACAGGTGGAATAAAGGTTAATTTATCTGATCTGATTGCGGCAGGTCAGCATGTCCCTAAAGTTGATCTAATAACCCGATTGGAACATCATAAAGCCATAATTGAACCATTATTAATTGAGATTGGTCCTGAACAGGAAATTGGTGTAAATGGATGGGTTTCGTTAAAGGATTCGTTAGATTTGAGGCTTGAGGTTTCAAAGATAAATCTTGACGAGTTATCGCTGCTCGAAAATGTAAATTCGCTCAGTGGCATTTTTACAATGAATATTGACGCAGGAGGTACATATACAGATCCGATTGCAGATGGTTCTATTGTTATCAGTAATATTGTATCAGGAGAGAAGCCAATTGATGATATCAGTCTGAAATTGAAATTAATTGACAATAAATTAAAAGTTGCAGGTTTGGTTGGCGGAAACCTGGATGCTGGTTATGATCTGGGGACACGGGACTTTTTTGCCAAATTGCTTTTAGATAATCTTCAGTTAGAACCATATCTTGCTTTATCAGGCCAGGATCTGGAAGGTGCAATAACTGCTTCATTGCAGGTTGCAGGCAATATTGATACGCTGGAAAGGATATCTGGTGAACTGGATTTATCCAGTTTAGTTTTGTACTATAAAGAATTTAATGTACTTGAGACTTATGATTTAAGCGCCAGATTTAACAATAAAAGGTATGTTGTTTCTGATTTTGGTATGAAACTGGCAGAAAAAGGTCAGATTAACGGACGAGCAAGCGGTTTTGTTGACGGTACGCATGATGTGGTTGTTAATGGAATAGTACCTCTGGATATTTTGAGACAATTTTCTTCAGATTTGTCTGATGTAGAGGGCAGAGTTTTGATTGATGTTGTATTCAGGGGAAAACCTGAAAAATCGGATTTAATGGCTGATTTAAGGTTAGAAAATGTTGGTATGACATTACCAGGAATATCACAGCGGCTTAATTCAATCAACGGGCGAATCCATGGCGATCAGAAAGGTATTCGAATCGAACGTATCGCAGGTAAGCTTGATGAAGGAGACATAAGCTTGAATGGTGAATTGAAACTGGACAAACTTGAACCGGCTGATCTGACGGCTGAAATTACTTTGAATAAATTACCCGTAAATGTTCCTGAAATGCTCGACGTTATGTTTGATGCGAAACTGAGGATTGCAGGAAATCCTGATACCACAAGTATTCAAGGGGATATCGTATTATTAGACGGATTATATTATCAGGATATTGATATAAATCCTTTTTCCGGAATGGGCCAGCGGAAAAGAAAAGAACCAGTGCGGCAAGAAGAAATTAGCATACCATATCTGAAAAACATGAAAATTGATGTTGGCATTCAGGCTCGATCACCTTTTCGCGTTGATAACAATATAGCCCAGCTTACTATTTCACCGGATCTTCATCTAATGGGTACGGTCCAGGCACCAACGCTTAACGGACGTGCAAATGTCGATAGTGGAAGTATAACCTATCTCAAGAGGGTTTTTACGGTAGAACGGGGTGTTATTGATTTTGTAAATCCTTATGCAATAGAGCCGCAAGTTGATATTATGGGCAAAATACCAATTCAGGATCGCATAATTTCCATAATCGTATCAGGGTCGCCTGATAATATGGTTTTTAAATTGGAATGTGATGATCCTGGGCTTGAAGATCAGGATATCATATCTCTTCTAGTTCTTGGGATGACAACATATGAATTGCAAAATGATTTTCAGTCGGGCTTAAGTTCAGGAGAATCTAATCAGCAGATGCTGGCGGCCCTGGTTGCATCAACATTTGGAGAGGATATCAGGAATGTAACAGGTCTTGATGTGCTGGAGGTTGAAACCGGTGATGATGACAATGATAATTCAGACCGAATTGCTGTTACCGTTGGCAAGCAACTTACGAGACGTCTGGGTACAAAGTATACTGTTGAAACCGAAAGTGGTGAAGTATTGCAGCGTGCAACAGCTGAATACCGTATTTTACAAAATTTATTTTTGGCTGGATTTCAGGATACAAAGGGTGTTTTTGGTGGTGAACTTCGATTTACATGGCAGAAACGGTAGTATGGAAAATAAAATAAAAAGGAATCTGTGGCTTTTACTGATGCTTCTCTGGTATGTAAATGTCAATGCGCAAATACAAGAAATTGAGAGTGTATCAGTGCATATAGACGAACAACCACATAATATTCAGCAATTATACGAAACGGCCCGAAAGCTGATTGTTATTGAAGAAAACAAAGTATTGGATACTGTTTTATTACAACAGTCGCTTGATGCACTCAGGATGTGCAGTTTTTTTGAGAGGGCTGATGTGGATATTTCTGACGGGAATGTAGTTTTTTCACTTGTTCCGGCAAAGTATATACGGGATATTCGTATCAGACGAGAAATTCCGCTGTTTGAAGATGATGTTATAAATGCTATGAGTATATATCCTGGTGATGTGTTTTATGACGGGATGTTGTCAGGCCAGGATTCTTTAATAACTTCATTGTATGAAAAAGAAGGTTTTATATCACCAGAAGTAAAGGTCGAATCTATAAAACACCGGAAAAGTTGTGATCAGGTTGTATATGTTTCCGTTCGGGCAGGAAAATATTATAGAATGAAAAACCTCGAAATTATTGGCAACAAAGCTTTTTCTGATTTTAAGCTGAAAAGCAGAATGAAAACATGGTCATCTTCAATGGTACCAGGGAGTGCAGGTAGATTTGTCAAAGCTGTTTTAAGGGAAGACATTAACAATCTTGTAGAGTTTTACAGATCCAAAAGGTTTGCAGATATAGAAATAAAAGATTCTGTTATCACTGATTCTTCAGATCACTCTGTTCATGTAATACTGACTATAAAGGAGGGAATGCGCTACAAAACAAGTTTTTCAAAGCGAAGTGAGCGAGGGTATCGTAAAGCAGCTTTGCGTAAAGATATTTCTATTTGCAAAACAGGCAATAAAAATAATATGGGGATTAGAAGGTCGGTTAAAGCGATACAGAAACGATTGGAAATGGGTGGGTACCTGGATGCTCATGTTGAAACCGATGAAAAAGAATTGGTAAAAAGAAAATATACCGAAAAACAGGTGCATTTTTCTGTAAAGAGTGGAAAACGTACTACTGTGTCATCAATAAATGTAAACGGATTGAATGGGTTAGACAAAAAACTTGTTCTTGGTCAAATGCTTCATGTAGATAGAGGCAGCAGAAAAAAACGAGCATATAATCCGGATAAACTAAAAGAGGACGTGTTTGCTGTTCAGATGTTATATCGTTCGCATGGATTTCTCAATGCGTCTATATCAGAAAATGTTGAAAAAGACAGCAGCTCGGCAGATATTTTCATTGAGGTTGATGAAGGGAAGCAGACAAGGGTCGGAGAAGTTGTTATTGATACTGCAGAATTCGATAATGTTAATACAAACAGTATAATTTCTGTAAATAAAGGCGATGTTTTCAACAACTCTAAAATCAATCAAATCGCCAGAGAGCTCCAAGTGATAATCGCAGAAAAGGGATATCCCCATGCAGAAATAATTCCGGAAATCGCAATTAATAATGACAGTACAGTTGCAGATGTCGAATTTAAAATTAATAAAGGGCCCTTTATTTCAATGGGTGAAGTCAATTTTACAGGGGCATTCAGAACACGTGATAAAGTTTTGCATAGAGAAATGAAGACCTCACCAGGAGAACCCCTTTCATTGAAAAAAATAATTGATAGTCAGAAAAATCTAAGGGACCTTGGTTTGTTTAATTCAGTTCGATTTAGAACAATAGGATTACGGGAAAGATGGGACACAGTTCACGTATTTGTTGAGGTTTCGGAAAAACCTCCATTCTTTGGTGAAGCAGCAGGTGGTTATTTGTCTGATAAGGGACCGTTTCTAAATGCAAAAGTTGGTGATCGAAACTTGTTCGGTCTTAACAAAGAGGCATGGGTAGGAGCAGAACTCAGCCAGGTTGGTGGACGGGGTGAATTTGGTTTGCTTGAACCGCGGTTATTCGGATATAATTATAGTGCTTTGTTTAATCTGTTTGGTGAAAAAAAATCAGAATTAAACCAGGACTGGAGTACTACATCGTATGGCTTTTCTGTTGGTTTGACATCAACAAAAGGGAAACATCTGATATATGGCCTGACAACCGGTTATGAGCGTCGCCGTCTTTATTTTGACAATGGAGTTTCAAAAGATATAGATGATGAAACTTTCAATGATGAACGTCCTCGTAACAGGGTAGTTGTTACGCCATCACTTTCTTATGATCGCAGAGATTCTTTTACAAGACCCAAAAAAGGGATATATCTGGGTACCAATGTTGATATATCCAAAAGTGTCAAAGCTGAACTGGATAATTTTATTAAAATGCAGATTGAGACAAGAGGATTTTTTAGCCCATTCACTGCTTTAACTTTTGCAAGTGTTGTCAGATGTGGTTGTTTGTACCCTTATGGCGGTGCATCAAATGTGCCTGCTGATCAGCGATTCTATCTGGGCGGAACGCGAAATGTACGTGGCTTTAAGGAAAACCTGCTTGATTCCAGTGGGGGTACAGTAACGTTGTCTGCAACTGTTGAAGCAAGAATTACTGTTGGATATAATATCGAGATTGCAGTTTTTACCGATATGGGGCGGCTCGAAAATGATTTCACGTCATTTTCACCTGATCAATTCCGTTTCTCTGCAGGAACCGGGTTACGATATATAACTCCAATTGGCCCTATTGGAATATTGTATGGATGGAAACTTGATCCTCAACCAGATGAAGACAAAGGGGCCTTTCATTTCTCTATTGGATACACCTTTTAATTCTATCTTTAAGGCATAAATCAGCAGTTCAGGTTAAAGTTTATTGCGATTGAGAACATATTTAAACGCATTATAAGTGAATGTTCTCATAGAGAATAAAATCACAAATTTCTCAATAAAATAATTCTTATTGCCATGGCGTTCTGCGAAGAAAAAGAACCGTCATCGAGGTACCTTTTGATTCTTAGAAACTGGATATTTTTTAAAAATGGCATAAATATTGCCTTATGATTACACAATTCATTTTACCTGCAGCAGGTGAAATGAAAACATTGACATGAGGGTGTTGACGGGAACAGGTATTCTTTAGAAGTAATAAACGATTAACAGGAGATGATATGAACAGGGCTATTGTAAAGAATGGAGATTTAATACAAATTGATTATACTGTGCGGCTTGAAGATGGTACGGTTATGGGATCAACTCTTGATAATGAGCCAGTAGAGACTGTAGTTGGTAATGGCGATTTGATTCCAGGATTGGAAAAAGCAGTTGTTGGAATAGCTCGTGGAGACTCAAAAAGTGTAAAACTGGTTTGTGATGAGGCTTATGGACCACGCCTTGATGAAATGGTGCAGGAAGTTGACCGGTGCAAGTTTCCTGAAGGGTTCAAACCGGTTGTTGGTCAAAAACTAGAGCTCGCCGGAGATGATGACTCATTATTTGCCACAATAATTGAAATTTCTGAAGAAAAAATAAAAATTGATGCTAACCATTTATTGGCTGGAAAAGATATTATAGTCGATTTCAGAATTGTTGATGTAAATAAAAGCAGTGATTGTTCCTGACAAGAATGCATTAAGATAAAAATGACTTGTATCTGATTGTGTCATTCTATTGTGGAAAATCATTACACTTGTCCGAAGGTTCGCTTGTAAACAGGTGAACCGGATTTTGATCCATGGAGCCAAACTGTTAAAAGTCGGGATTTGAATCCGTAACGATTATGTCATAACTGTTTGTACCATATATTCATATCTTCCAGAGAACCACAAATGTTAGTGTTCTTTATTAGAGATCCGCTAAAGAGATAGTTTCGTTGTTTAAAAATTTTGTTCATTCCATACGAAGCACTTCTGGCTATTGTAAATGCAGTTTTAATACCTTTTTTTTGCATTTCTTCATCCATTCTGGATAAAAGGTGCAGTCCGCAATGGTTGCCACGTGCACAGGGGCGTGTTGCAAAATCGGTCATTTCTGCAGAAAAAGATGAAGAATCTGTATCTGCCGACGAGAGGGCAACGAGTTGATTATTGTTATCCCTTATGCCATAATAAAAAACACCAGATTCCATTGTTGATTTAATAAATACCGGATCATGTATTGGAAACGGGTAAGTAGGAAATACCTCTTTATAGATATGTGTCATTTCGATTATGTCGTCAAAAGAACATTCGAAAGATTTCCATCCTGAAGGTAATTGAGGAGACCGGGCTTCTGTTTGCCATGTTTCTGACTGTTTAATTATTTCTGAGAGAAGAGAATAATTTGCATATTCCTTACGTTTCTTATTTCTGAACAGAGACATGAATAATACAGGAGAACCGGAATTGTAAAAATCAGGGATTGAAGCTTCTTGTTCAAATCCTGCCTGAATAAAACCATCTTTGGCCGAAGGATGTATTTTTGCGAAAACTTTTGAGTAATCGTACTTTTCAGCAAGTTCTCTGATTTCATTAATAATGAACGGGTAATCAGAAAGATGTAATTTAATAAGATAAACACGATCATTGTATGTACCGTGTTGAACTGTAGATTGACCTATGGTTATTACAGAATCCGGTTTTTGCATAAGGCAAAACCCTTTCTCTATGTTAATCATATTCATGAAAACTGTTTGGATTATTGTTTTTTATGTACAAGAACCTGAGCACGCATAACACTATTATGAACATTTATACCAATTTTGGTTTTTCAAAAACAGCATGAAATAAAAGAGATAAAATCATTGTTATAAAACTGATTTTATCTCTTTTATTTTTCTATTCTTCATCTGAATCGTCATTTTCTCTGCGTTTAACTCTTTCATTATCACTAGGTGTTAATGTTATAGTATCGTCAAAATCGCTAAGAAGCTTGAAAACGCCTTCGCTTTTATATTCACTGCCTTCTTTAAGCCTTAGTTGTAATGAACAGGCATCACAATTTCTATCACATGTTGGTGAAATATATGAATCTGGTTCTGCATAAGTAGTAATCACTCCTTCATAGTTTCTTAATACAACTTTATTAGTCGAAAGAGAGATCAGATAGTTAGGCATTACTGGAATCTTTCCACCACCTCCGGGTGCATCTATCACATATGTAGGTATTGCAAACCCGCTGGTATGTCCCCTTAGACTTTCAATAATTTCAACACCTTTTCCAATAGGTGTACGGAAATGAGACAGACCTTCCGAAAGATCACACTGAAACAGATAATATGGGCGCACTCTGTTTTTTACAAGCAGATGAACAAGACGTTTTATAATACGTGGACAATCGTTTATTCCTGAAAGCAGAACAGATTGATTTCCTAATGGTATTCCAGCGTCAGCCAGTTTGCTCAGGGCGGCTTTTGATGATGAGGTAATTTCCTGTGGGTGATTGAAATGGGTATTAATCCATAAGGGGTGATATTTTTTCAAAATTCTAACAAGATTATCAGTAATCCGGTATGGAAGTACAACCGGGGTTCTTGTCCCGATTCTGATCACCTCAACATGTGGTATTTCACGAATCCTCGAAAGAATCCAGTCCAGATATTCATCAGAGAGCAAAAACGGATCACCTCCGGATAAAAGAACATCGCGAACATTTGAATTTGAACGGATGTAATTTACCCCTTCTTCAATAGATTGCCGATCCGGTATTGAATCAATATCACCGACTTTCCTTTTTCTTGTGCAGTGACGGCAATACATTGAACATGTGTTACTTATATGGAAAAGCACACGATCTGGATATCGGTGGGTGATTCCTTTAACCGGACTGTCATGGTCTTCAGAAAGGGGGTCTCGCATATCATTGGAATCAATATTTAATTCATGCACAGACGGAAAGGATTGCAGAAAAACCGGATCAGTACTGTAATTTTCTGTATCTATAAGTGATAAATAGTATGGAGTTATTGAAAGAGGAAAAATTTCAACAACTTTGGAAAGTCGAATTTTTTCATCACTTGAAAGAATTATTCCTGTAAGACGCTCAAACTGATCTATCTTTCGGATCGCATGGCGCATTTGCCATTTCCAGTCTTTCCATGAGTTTTCATTTCCTGTTCCGATATTGTTGTATATCTCCTGCTGACGTTGTTTTAGATCTTCAACATATAAATCAGACCTGACTTCATCTGGTGTAACATTCATAAATACCTCTTTCATTTATAATTATATTATCGATCTTATATAGAAAAATTCAGGGCTGCTTCTTTAGGATCCGGTTTTAAACCTGCAAAAAAAGATGTTTCGGCCAAAACCAACAGTTTGAAAGCAGAAATTTCTGAGAAAAAATGACTAATACCGAAGAAATCGCTAACAGATTAAAATTAAAACTAAATGAAATATACCGATAGGGTTTTTAATGAATTCGATTAAGGTTTCAAAGTATTAATAATATATGGTAATGAGTCACTTATGCGATTTTTTTTAGTTTCGACCCATCATATTTCATGTTTAATAACCGAATCTCAATTACAAATTCATTAAAATACATGTACCATAATATCTATACAGTTCTGTCTGACAGGTACGTGTTTTTGCAAATTGTTTAATTTTTCTATTTAGGAATATAATAATTGTAACACCATTTATGTAATTAATCTACTAAAAAATTGTTAAACATTTTAACATCTTAATGTAAGATGCGTATTGCCTGAGATGAATAAAACAAGTATATTTTTATATATGCGTAATATGTTGAATCCTGAAAAACCCTTTTTTACAATTGGTGCTGTAGCTCAGTATATTGGAATCAAGCCCCGTATGCTTCGATTTTATGAAGAAAAGGGAGTGATCAAGCCTTCACGTACAATAGGAAACCGGCGACTCTATTCTCTTAATGATATTGATGTTCTTTCTTATATTCATTATCTTACTTGTGTAAAGAGAGTGAATTTAGCTGGGGTTTTGGAGATTCAAAGAATTCTTGATAAACTGGATCTGGAAACCCGAAAGAGTTTCATTGATGAGATTGGACAAAAAATCGACAGGCTGTCAAAAGAGGAAAAACAAGCCTATTCTGTTTCTAATGAAAAAATAGAGCAGGAAATTATTGATAATGCTCAGAAACTATCATGTGATTCATTAAAGGATCTTTCTCCCACCTGATATGTTAAAATTTTAATAGTTTAGATGTTTCCAAAGAACAGTTTCCAGTTCTTTTTGTGATATGGTTTTCTGATAGCATCTACAAATCCGTATTTCAGAGGATTGGCGATGATCGGATCTTCTGAAAATCCGCTTGTTGCAACAGCTTTAAGATCAGGGAATTGGTTTTTAAGTTTTTGCAATGTTTGGAATCCACCAATGTCACGTGGGACTGTAAGATCAAGGATGAGAATTAAATACATGGCGGTGATTCAGATATTATATTTTTAAAAGATCTTTTTCGAATTGATTCTCCAGAGAAGCAAACTTACTGTTACTTCTTCAGGGTGACTTTTAACAACGAGGTGAAACGTAGTGCATGGCTTCGAAGATTTAATTATTGGTAAACAGTTTTCACTATGTAACGGAACGGTACTTGTGGGGTTTTCGAGGTGGACGGATGGTGGGGAGGCGTCAAACGGCTCCATTCACTACCTGATCGAGTTTTTTAAAGCCACCCAATCAAATCTTCAGGTTTTTATAAAGCAATGACATCGCCTCTTGTTTCTATTCTTGTTCTCAACTGGAATGGCGAGCGCTTTCTTAAGCCATGTATTGCCTCCTTACTTAAAACCCAGTACAGGAATTTTGAAATTATCATTATTGATAATGCTTCAACCGATTCATCCGTGGAGATTATTAAATCCTTTTTAAAGCCCGTCAAATATGTTTTAAACAGTAAGAATCTCGGTTTTGCAGAGGGAATGAATTCCGGATTTAAAGCAGCAACCGGCAAGTATATCGTTACTTTGAATAATGATATAACGGTGGAACCTTCTTGGCTTAATCGGCCGATTGAAGTTTTTGAGAATAACAGCAGGATCGGTGTCGTCTGCTGCAGACAAATGCAGAGTTTGAAACCAGACGTCATTGATGGTCTTTATCATCAAATCAATTCAGACCTGTCTATAACTCCGGTCGGCGCCGGTGAGCTGTTCAACCCTCTAAATCCAGCGCATGCCAGAGAAGGATTTATCCTGAGTGCAAATGGAGGCTCATCTATTATACGGAAACAACTTATTGAGCAGACGGGTGGTTTTGATGAGACCTTTTTTGCCTATCTGGAAGAGGTTGATTTATGTTTCAGAGCCTTTTTAAAAGGCTGGAAAATGTATTATTGCTCTTCATCGGTTGTTTACCACCTCGGAAGTGCAAGTTTTTCGAAAATCAGACATATGAAATGTTACCTCAGAGAAAAAAATAGAGTTTTATTTTTTTATAAAAATCTGCCACTTTCTCTTATATTGAGCAGGCTTCCTTTGCTCTTATTATGGGAATTGAGAACTTTATGGTTTTTTTCAATTAAATGCAAAAAACCGCTGCTCTACTTTAAATCAAAAATTGATTCTATAATGACTCTCGGAAATTACAGGAAAATCCGGAAAACGAATTTATTGTTATTGAAAGAAAAAGCAGCGTTTTTTAAGGAGTTTTTAAAAAAACCTCTCATTCGCGATCTGGAATGATACCATCAGGTTGATTTAAACAGTTGTTTCAATTGGCAGCCAGGTTGTTCCCAGTTAGATTTTTTTTGAAGGCTGCATAAACCCCGTTGATCTGTTGTAATTTACTCTCGTAATCCACTATAAATATGTATTGACGATGCAATACTTTCATGCGAGAGAGGATCAAAATTGATGGCTGTATCACCAGCGATCTATTCCTTCACTGTACCCTTTGATGTAAGAACCGGGTAAATTTATATTGAGTGCTTCAAGAATCAAGATCCAGAAACCTTAGTATTTCGATGGATACATCAAGCTTTTACAATGAAGGTAATGGCGTGTCAACTCACAGTCGGTATTGACCATTATATATATATTCAATATAATAATCGAAAAGGAGACTTGTGGTCAGCAGCTTAAAAACCGTTGGATTACTCAAAAAAGCCATTTTTAATTCGATCAAAGGCGTGGATTTTCTTGCGAGGAGAAGGTTCAATCTGGGAATAACCCCGACATTTCTCTGGTTCGAAGCCACTTCTCAATGTAATGCACGATGCATTCATTGCAATATCTGGCGGGCACAGTCCTCTCCACTTGTACTTTCACCTCAGGATATAGAAACGACACTTTCGGATTCTCTGTTTCGTAATTTGAAAGTAGTAGTGGTTTCCGGAGGGGAGCCTACCATGCGGGCGGACTTAAAAGAGATTGTCATATGCATTCACCGGGTGAAACCGGATGCGGTGATCGTAATCAACAGCAATGCCATACTTGAGGATCGATTGATCGAAGCTGCTTCATTGTACCTCGATAGAGGAGGTATACTGCACATCGGTATTTCAGTTGATGGCATTGCTGAAAGCCACGATCGTTTACGAGGCGTCAAAGGACTGTTCTTAAAAACCCAGCGGGTGCTAAATAAGTTGATAGTTCTTAAAAAAACTCATGGCGAAAGGCTTGGCATCTCAGTAGGCTTCGTACTTTCTGACCTTACCGTCGACGCATTGATCCCGGTGAAAAGGTATACCGAAACAATTGGCGTTGAATTTAACCTTCAATGGTACAATGATGCCTTTTATTATGAAAACACAGGTGAAAAACGATTGACCAGATTGACGGAAATCGAAGCAGCACTGCGTAGTTTTCCCCCTTCGATTATCAATGAACGGGGCATGTCGCAGCTTCAAAACAGATCGATCCGTTTTTCCTGTTTTTCCATGTATAATTTCTGTGTTCTTAAAAGTAATGGAGACCTCGTACAATGTTTCAGGATGTGGAACTGTAAAATTGGCAATATTAAAGAAAACACACCTGCGGAAATCTGGAAATGCACCCAGGCTAATTCTGCACGAGATCAGGTTAAGCGTTGTGCCGGATGCCTTTTTACCTGCGCACAACAATGGAGCTTCGAAGCAAGTTTTTTTCCACGATTGTTTTTCCTTTTGCAGCATCCAGGCCTGCTTTTGAAAAAGATCCTGGCAGGTTGACATTATGATGGGAGATCATGTTATCTGGATAAATGGCAGTACCAGAGATTGCATTAACCTGAATCAACAACTATATTATAAATGATATCTTGATCTTGCGGAATTTGCTGACAATCATATTTGTAAACACATATCTCCAGAGATAAAAAAATCAGCACGATTTAAAACGGAATTAACATCTCGGGTGAAACTATAACCGGAATTGTATACAGCTCCGTTCTCAACGTCTATCGGAAACACCGGCAGTTGTTTTTTAAATGGCCATTGAACAAATTGGCAGATTATGTCAAGGTAATTAGAAACGATTACTACGTAAAAAAGCAGCGTTCCCGCAATAATATGTTGCTCAGAAGTTGTTTCCAGTCCGTTGTATCCACACCTCCATTGCAATGTAATCCATCATCTGATGTTGAATTACATGCCACCACCTCACATTTTCATCTGCCTATGTATATAACCGCAATAAAATCACTCTTACGTTACTATAATGATATAACGGTTATAGTTCACGATGACGGTAGTTTTACTGAAGAAGACAGGCACTTGGTGCAAGAGCACATCAGAGGAATAACCGTTATCGAAAAAACCAGGGCAGATGCGGTGCTGAAGGAAAAAATGACATCATTTCCTCTGTGCAGAAAATTCAGAAAAAATGTCATTAACGCAATGGAACTGTTTGATAATATCCTACTGGCTGGAAAAGAAAAGATAGTTTCAATGAACAGTGACGTATTATTTCTCAAAAAGCCACTAGATGTAATCAACTGGATTAAATCTGAATCACATAGTATTATGAGTGTGTACGAGGAACAACCAGCACATCAGAAAGATTTTTTACAGAAATGGAATTGTCGTATACCTCCTCATATCACACTCTGTTTAGTCGCTTTTTATAAAAAGTTTTTCGACATGGCATTTGTTGAAGATGTACTTTCCCATACCGGGTTTGACTGGTACACGGCCCAGAATGTTTATCCTCTTCTTTTTTCCCGGGCAGAAGATAAACAGCCAGTCGTTTTTTTAAATACTGATCAGTATCAGTCTTCAGGAGTTTTTCCTGATAACGCGGTTTTCCGCCAATATTGGACAAGCACTGGTTTTTTCAATGAGATTCAGTTCCGGGATGCGGATTCTGTTATCAGCGAACTATCAACTAAAGAAGTGGAAAAATACTCTTCGGGGAGGTGAATATGCGCATTCTGATTACCGGAGGCCTTGGAACGGTAGGAACAGTCTTAAGTCACTACCTTCGTGTGAAGGGCTTTGAAGTATGGACATGCGATCTTGTACACTGCCACCATCCGCAACATATTCGGTGTGATGTTGCTCACTACCGGCAATTAGAGCGGATTTTCAGAGAGCAGGCTTTTGATATGGTCTATCACCTTGCCGCTGAATATGGAAGATGGAATGGTGAGGATTATTATGAGCAGCTATGGCGTTCAAATGTTGTGGGTACTAAAAACATGCTCCGGATTCAGGAAACATACAAATTTAAAATGGTATTTGCCAGTACGTCTGAAGTTTACGGGGACACAAATGAGCTGATGAGTGAAGATTTGATGGACAAATACGAAATTCGACAGCTTAATGATTATGCTATTAGTAAATGGGTTGGAGAGATGCAGATCATGAATTCCAGCGAGATTACAGGTACCGAGACTGTGCGTGTCAGATTGTTCAATACCTACGGCCCGGGAGAGTACTTTACACCCTACCGCAGCGCCATCTGCCGGTTTATCTATTGTGCTTTAAAGGAATTGCCCTACACGGTGTATCTCAATCACAGACGGCCATCAATTTATATTAAAGATGCTGTAACTACTCTGATACGTTTGACAGAAAATTTTACCCCCGGTGATGTTTTCAATATTGGTGGGTATGAAAATCATACCATTAAAGATGTTTCTGATCTGATCCTGGAATATCTGGAAAAAGATGATTCTCTTGTGTCCTACGCAGAGGTTGAGCCGTTTACCACTCGAATTAAAAATCTTGATACGACAAAAGCACAAAAAAAGCTTAACCATTCACCTCAAGTGACACTTGAGAAAGGCCTTGTCAATACCATAGACTGGATGAGACGGGTTTATATCGATGGTGTGGATGTCGCGCCATACTCTTACATAGGAGAATATGATGAATATACTTGCTGTGGGTGCGCATCACGATGATATTGAGATTGGGTGTGGAGGAACACTCGCTCGAATGATTCTTGAAGGACATACTGTATTTGGCATTATTCTCACTGATTCCGAAACGCACTATACCCAGAGGAATATCCACCGAACATCACAGGAAGCACT
>Ga0079223_10000202_pt1 | contig 26125 bp, 19 predicted proteins | sample Stecom2011_FD_75072 | JGI IMG/M metagenome (GOLD analysis project Ga0079223, IMG submission 75072) | Agricultural soil microbial communities from Utah to study Nitrogen management - Steer compost 2011 | ecosystem: Environmental > Terrestrial > Soil > Agricultural land | place: USA: Utah...
CTTTTTTATGGCTCAAGTTTTTTATATATCTTTTCTTTTTCTAATTTTAGACAAAATCAATGCAAATGAACGACATACAAAAAGAGTACATGAGAAAGGCAATAGAACTTTCTAAAGTAAGTGTTGCAAACGGAGGAGGTCCTTTTGGCGCGGTCATCGTAAAAGATGGTAAAATAATCGCTGAAAGTTCAAACAGTGTAACCATTGATAACGACCCCACAGCTCATGCAGAAGTAAACGTAATTAGAAAAGCATGTAAAGCATTGAATTCTTTTGAATTAATTGGTTGTGATATATACTCTTCTTGTGAGCCTTGTCCAATGTGTTTAGGAGCTATATACTGGTCTCGATTAGAGAACTTATATTTTGCAAATACTAAAGATGACGCTGCTGATATTGGTTTTGATGATTCATTTATTTACGAAGAAATTAATGTTCCTGTAGAGAAAAGACGTGTAAAAACAATTCAATTCATGCGCGAAGAAGCCATAGTTGCGTTTCAAAACTGGGAAGAGAAAATGGATAAAACGGAATACTAATTCCGTACCATTACAAGTGTATAATTGAAAGAATATGGGTTATGTTCCCATGAAAAAAGAATATGGATATGAATAACATTGGAATCGTAAAGGGAAGTGTATGCTCGACTTCTGCAATGCCATCCCCTGAAGATGTAAAGGCAATAAGTAAGTTTGTTGATGTTTACATTCAGTCCAATGCCGGAATGGAGTGTGGGTATGGTGATAATGATTATGCACGTGAAGGTTGTTTTATTAGAGACAACAGCGAAGAAATTGTTGAGTTGGCGGATCTAATTCTTTTTCAAAACCCTATTTCTTCACCACTTCAGCCGAAAGATAAAAAGATCGTAATTGCGAATATTGATGTTTTTAAAGACTTAGAGCAATTAGAGCTTTTTAAACATGAGAATATTGATCTGTATACCTTTGAGGCGATAGATGATGGAACAGGAAACTTCAAGGATAAGTTTGTGAATTTTATTAGGTTTCATTTAGGAGACCCAATTCAATCAGAATATATTTCTCTTTTCTCACGTTCCAGAATACTAAAAGAAGGAGTAGTGGTGCATAAAGATTTAATGTAGAAGTGAAGTTTACTTCTGATCTTCTTGAACAATAACAAAGATATCTTCATTGTCGCGCTTGAATAACTTCTGTTCTCTTGCGAAACGTTCTAAAGCATCTGTATTGTCCAATTGATCTAAAGTGAATTTCGTTTCATTAAACTTCTCGGTCAACATTTCTTTTTCGAGCTCTAATTTATTGAGTTTTCTCTTTTGTCGAAAAATATTAAAAACATCAACATCGTCTAAAAATAAGGTGTACACTAAAAACACTACGAATGTAAGTGCAAATTTGTTTTTAAATATTTTTAGATGTTTCATATTGTTACAAATGTAAGAATAAATGGAGTGGATATAAATTGCTTACTTAAGAATTATAAAAGCAACGGTGTTAATAAGAAAGTGAGGTAAAATTCGCACAAAAAAAGTCCCAAATGAAAATTTGGGACTTTTTTATAAATATCAATTATTGATTAACCCATGAATGGGTATTTGTAATCTGTTGCAGGAATAAATGTTTCTTTAATCGTACGGGCAGAAACCCAACGTAAAAGGTTTAATTTCGCACCTGCTTTATCGTTCGTTCCTGAACCACGTGCTCCACCAAATGGTTGTTGACCTACAACCGCACCTGTTGGTTTATCGTTAATGTAGAAGTTACCTGCAGCATTTTCTAATTTGCGCAAAGCATGACTAATCGCATAACGGTCTTGACTGATAATCGAACCTGTCAATGCGTACTCAGAAGTTTCATCCAATAAAGTCAATGTCTCATCGAATTTATTTTCGTCGTAAACATAAATTGTAATTACAGGACCGAAGATTTCTTCAACCATTGATTTGAACTTTGGATCTGTAGTTACGATAACCGTTGGTTCAACAAAGTAACCTTCAGATTTGTCATAGTTTCCTCCAACAATAATCTCAGCGTCTTTGCTTTCTTTAGCATACTCAATGTATTCTGCAATGTTGTCAAATGATTTCTCATTAATCACTGCTGTAATAAAGTTAGTTGTGTCTTCTGGTGAGCCGATTTTAAAAGAAGTTACTTGTTCGATAACATGTTGCTTAACTTCTTCCCATAAGTTACTTGGAACGTATGCACGAGAAGCTGCAGAACATTTTTGACCTTGGAATTCGAAAGCTCCACGAGAAATTGCTGTAGCAACCATTAATGGTTTAGAAGAAGGATGAACCATAATAAAGTCTTTCCCTCCTGTTTCACCAACAATTCTTGGATAAGACTTGTAGTTCTCTATATTGTTTGCAATGTTTTTCCAAAGTGTACGGAAAACACCTGTTGAACCTGTAAAGTGAAGTCCAGCAAAATCTTTATGCTTAAATACAACATCACTGATATTTGCTCCACCAGTTGTAACCATATTGATTACTCCATCAGGAACTCCAGCTTCTTTGAAAATCTCCATAATTACATTTGCAGAATAAATTTGAGATTCTGCTGGTTTCCAAACCACAACGTTTCCTAACATTGCCGGAGCAGAAGGAAGGTTGGCAGCAATAGCCGTAAAGTTAAATGGAGTAATTGCTAAAACGAATCCTTCTAATGGACGCCATTCTAATCTGTTCCAAACGCCTGGAGAAGATTCTGGTTGCTCTTCATAAATTTCAGACATGTATTGAACGTTGAAGCGGAAGAAGTCAGCTGTTTCACACGCTGCATCAATTTCTGTTTGGTACACGTTTTTCGATTGACCTAACATTGTCGCTGCGTTGATTTTATCTCGGTAAGGACCTGAGATTAGATCTGCTGCTTTCAAGAAAATACTTGCTCTTTCTTCCCAAGGAAGGTTTGCCCATTTCGTTCTTGCTTCTAATGCTGCTTCAATTGCTTGTTCAACATGTGCTTTTTCACCGTAATTATAGTGACCTAAAACTTTTTGGTGATCGTGTGGTGAAGTTAAAGGACGCTTGTTTGAAGTTGTAACTTCCTTGTTGCCTATATACATCGGAACATCGATTGGTTCCTGATCATTCATCTCTTTATATTTTCCTAATAACGATTTAACTGCATCTGAATTTGGTTCATATGAGTTAACTGGTTCGTTGATTGGTTTTGGTACTTTGAAATGTGCATTTGCCATAATAAAAATCTTTTTTGTTGTTGCAAAAATAGCGATATATCTGTTCATTTCAAAACGTAAAATAAGTGCTTCGTATACTGCAGAATATGGCGTCTCGAAATGAGAAGTAAAAAAGCATGTTTTGACAGTCTTCAATGATTTACACAATTAGAAATGACTTAATGGCGTTAATTTTTTTACTTTTGTCTATTCACTACAAAATGCGTTGATGAAATATTACAAAGCTCTACTATTACTGGTTTTTCTATCTTCCCTTTGGAATATCAATGCCCAAGAGGGTATAGATAAAGAATTACGCGCCTATGAAACAGCTTCAGTTGATGACAAAATCAAATTGTTACATCTTTTTGTTGAAAGGCTTAGAGAGATAGACAAAGACAGTATTTTGTTTTATATAAAAGACTTACAAGCTGAAGGAATAAAACATCAAAGAGAAGACGCCATTGCAATGGCAAATTTTACAATGGTTTTTTATTTACAGGACAACTCACTTTTTGAAGAAGCTAATCAAAAGCTAAATAGTGCCATTAACTACTATGAAAAGTTTGAGAATGATACTTTGTTAGTAGAATGTTATAATTCAAAAGGGAACGTTGCATTTTTGCAAGGTAAAATAACTGCTGCAGAGATGTATTATTACAAATCTGCAGAATATGCCAAACGTTCAGGAAACAATAATTATTGGATGCTGTCTTCATACAGTATAGCAAAGATTAAAATACATCAAGGAGATTATGATGGAGCTGAGGAGAGAATCAATGATTATATTGATTTCTTAAAGAACAAAGGAGTAGGAGTGAAGATGTTAGCCGCAGCTTACGGACTTTTAGGACAAATGTATTTGGATCAAAAAATTTATGACAAAGCAATTAATCATTTTACCCAAAGTATGGAGTATGGTCTTACTGTTGGGAACATGAAAGCAGTAGCCAATGGCTATACCAACTTAGGGATAGTTGAGTATTACACAGAAAACATTGAAAGATCGGGTCAGTATTTTCATCTGGCCTTGGCATATAGGATTAAAGACAATGATTTGTTTTATATTTCTGAAGGACATTATAATTTGGGAGACTATTATTATGGAATTGGAGTTTTAGATTCTGCGATCGTTAGTTATAAAAGATCTGCTGAAGTGGCAAAAACGGCTAAAAACTTAAGAACTCAAAAAGAAGCTTTAATGCAATTGAGTGGCATTTATGATCAGCAAAATAATCAAATAGAACAAATTGCTTTGCTTAAAAAAATTGTTAAACTGCAGGAAGAAATCAATGAACAACAACATTCAGATGGACTTAAAGCTTTAAGATTGAGTTATGAGCAGACCATTGATGAAGCAACTGTCTTAGGAGGACTTCGAGAGGATGAACTTCAAGGGAAAGTAGGTGCTTTAGAATCTGTATTTAACAATTGGATTATTTTTACAATTGCATGTCTTTTTGGTTTGCTTGCCTTTATCTTCTTTATTAAAAAAAGAGTAAAGAGATAAAATTATTTTACTAACCTCAAAGAACTATTCTTCACTTATTTTGTTTATTAACTAAAGAAAGTATTTATTATGGCAGAAAGAGAAGCAACTTTAGGAGCAGGATGTTTTTGGTGTGTAGAAGCGATATTTGACCAATTGAATGGAGTAAAGGAAGTCAAACCTGGTTATGCAGGTGGACAAATCAAGAACCCAGCATATCGTGAGGTATGTGAAGGCAGAACTGGACATGCAGAAGTTATTCGAATTCTTTATGATGATGAAGTTGTAAGTTTTAATGAATTACTTGAAGTATTCTGGTTTGTCCATAATCCAACGACATTGAATAGACAAGGAAATGATATTGGAACACAATATAGGTCCGTTGTTTTTTATCATGATGACGCACAGAAAAATCTTGCTGAAGCCTATAAAATTAAACTTGATCAATCAGGAGCTTTTGATGATCCAATCGTAACTGAGATTTCTCCATTGGTTAATTATTTTGACGCCGAAAGTGACCATAAAGATTTTTATTTAAACAATCCTGAACAGGGATATTGCTATGCGGTTGTACGACCAAAAGTGGAGAAGTTTAAAGCAGCATTTAAAGAACGTTTAAAATAATTTTCATTTACTTCGATTGCTTCATTACTCCCATGAACATGAGTAAATCATAGGAGAAATGTGCAGCAATACAGAACCATAATCCAAAAGCTTCAAAGGCATAAGATAGGATAATGATAAATGGGAAAACTAAAATCCCAATTGCGCTTTTTCTCCATGAAGTAGGATTAAAGTATCCATAAACAGCTATAAATAAAAATGAGGTGAGCCAAGGCCCTAACCAGGTTTGCAATCCAGCACGAAACAACACTTCTTCACCAAAACCTGCGCAAAATGACATAAAAAGGATGTCCACCCAATTGAGTTTCAGATTTCTCAACATATTGCTTTGCGATTTGGAAAGTTCCTCAAAAATTGGAAATTGTGATACCCCAACAACCAAAAAACCATAGATAAAACCAAACTCCAATCCCAATAATGTAAAAGAACTGAAAAAACGATCCAATTCAAAGACAGACAACAATTCAATGTCTTCAAAAAACCATAAAAGTGTCAATCCTATGGCGGGAAAAACCAACAGGGTGACAAGGCTTAATATATGGAATTGTGTTTTAGGACGCATAGTTTTGTTACTTTTGCTTAAAAATAATTAAAACCATGAAAGAGTTAATTTTTAATTGGATTAAAACTTTTTATTCCATCGATAAATCAGCCCCGATTGAGGAATTACTAGCAGATCCAGGGTACTTAAGTCATAAGTTCTTTTGGATGCTCGCATTGTTAGGAGCAATAATTGTATTGTTTCTGTTGACCTGGTTCATCACTAGACAGGTGCTTATGGTTCTAATCAAAATGATTTCTGTACGCAGTAAAACAAAGTTTGATGACCTCTTGATAGAGAAGAAATTCTTTAAATCATTAGCACATATTGTCCCTTTATTGTTCTTGGATTATTTTTTCCAAATCGCTTTTATATCCTATCCAACTCTTTTAGATTTCTCATTGCGTTTAAATGATTTGTTAATCGTTTTAGTAATCTTAGCAAGTATTCGTCGATTCCTCAACGCAGTAAGTGTTGTTTTAGAGAAAAAGGAGTACTTCGCTGATAAACCAATTGGTGCCTATATTCAAACTGTAAAGCTGGTTCTGACAATTGTTTTTATCATTATTATGCTTTCTGTAATAACAGGTCAATCTCCTGTGTTTTTCCTAACTTCTTTAGGAGCCATGACAGCCATTCTGTTGTTGGTATTTAAAGATACAATTCTAGGTTTTGTTGGAAGTATTCAGATTTCAGCCAACGATATGTTACGAATTGGAGACTGGGTAACAATGGAGAAGTTTGGTGCCGATGGAGATGTTGTTGAAATCAACCTTACTACAGTAAAGGTTCAGAATTTTGATAAAACGATTACAACTATTCCAACCTATAACTTCATTTCCGACAGCTTTAAAAACTGGAGGGGAATGGCCAACTCCGGAGGTCGAAGATTGAAACGGTCTCTAAATATTAAAATCGATTCTATCAAGTTTGCAGATGATGAATTGATTGATAAACTGTCTAAGGTTAAGTTGTTCTCTAATTTCGTTATCGAACAACAAAAAGAAGTTGAGGCATACAATAAAGAGCATGGATTATTGGATGAATATCAGATTAATGCACGTCGTCCAACAAACGTAGGACTGTTCAGAAGGTATGTTGAATACTATTTAAAAAACAATCCGAATATCCATCAAGGAATGTCATTAATGGTGAGGCAACTTCAACCTGATTCCAAAGGACTTCCTATTGAATTGTACTGTTTTACGAAATCTATCGTATGGGCAGAGTATGAAGTAGCAATGGCAGACGTTTTTGATCATTTATTTGCTGTTCTCGACCGATTTGATTTAGAAATTCATGAGGAAATCACAGGTTCTGACTTACGTTTAATGAGTTTAGGTAAATAACATTACATTTTCTGAATAACGAAATCTGTTCTACGGTTTTCTCTCTTGTTTTCGGCACTCGTGTTGGGAACTTTTGGTTGTTCCTGTCCATATCCTTTTGCTTCTAATCTGTTTTTAGAAACTCCGTTTTGTATGAGAAAGTTTTTTACACCCTGCGCTCTTCGTTCTGATAATTCAAGGTTACGCTGCGGAATTCCTTCGTTATCTGTGTGTCCTTGGATAAGAATAGTAATGTTTTCATTCTCCTTTAGGAAACGACCAAACTGTTTCAATATAAACTTGGCGCGATCAGAAAGCTCATCAGAAGCAGTTTCATAAAGAATGTCATTAATGGTATAAGGTTCACCCACTTTAATTTCCCTTACTTCCATGTTTTGAGAACGGATTGTTTGACCTAAAGCCAACTCGTCTTTAGTAATGATTTTTGAATCAAAAGCATGTCCTTCCTTTTTGACATTAATCATTACATCTTCTTGGTTTTCTGTTTTCACTATAGCAGCATATTTACCATCGTTGCCATTGACTTTAACTTTGTCTACTTTGTCAGAATTTGAATAGGTGATTTCTATCTCTACATCTTCAATAGATTCATAGTTTTCTGCTGAAAGTTCTCCTTTCACAACAACTACAGCCTTAGGTCTTGCTTCTTCATATAGCTCAAAAGAGTAAATATCCCATACTCCTTTTTGGCGCGATGAAAAGAAGGCTTCTTTCCCATCGATAGAAACAAAAAGTCCGATTTCATCTTCCTCTGTGTTTATAGGATAACCAATATTTTTTGGCTTAGACCAAGTGTCGTCATTATTTTTCCGCATATAGAAAATGTCAGTTCCTCCTAAACCTTTCCTATCATTCGAAACACTGGATATAAAATAAAAAGTTTCGCTGTCTTGGTGAAAAAATGGACTCTTGTCTTTTCCAGGAGTATTGATTTCTGTAAATGGTTGTGCGGGACCCCATGTTCCATCTTGGAGTCTTTTGGAATAGAAAATATCGTCATTTTGAGTCGTTGGTCGGTTCGCTGCAAAATACAGTGTATTTCCATCGGCTGACATTGTAGGTTGACCTTCCCAACCATCAACAGTGTTTATTCCATCTCCCAAATTCTTTAATTCCGACCAAGTATAATCATTACCTCCTTCTCCTGTTCTCTCGTAGTAAGTGACGTATAAATCACAATTTCTATAAATTTGTCCCCTTACTTTTTCATCACGACAAGCGCAAATGATCATTTCCTTATTGTCTACAGATAATGTTGCAGCACCATAACTATCAAAGTAACCATTATTAAAAGGTGCGCTTAATGGTTTTCCACCATCAAATAAACTATTCATATCTTTTCTTCTGGACCAAGTAAATTCTTCTCGGATATTTGAAACAATATCTCCTTTAGCTGTTCTGTCCATCATTCTGGTATAGAATATCAATTCGTTGTCTGGAGAAATCATCGGAAAATATTCATCTCTTGAAGTACTCACATTGATTACTTTTTTTGGAGAAAAAGGAACTTCTTTTTCATAGAATGATTGTTCTTCTTCAAATTTCTCTAAAACTTCTGCAACATCTTTTAATCTTTTTTCATGGTCTGGAGCGAATCGATCAATTTCTGTATGGTCATATTTTTTAAAATCACGGAAATAGGTCATTGCTTCTTTTTCTTTACCAAAGCTGTAATTGATAATACCTAAATAATAAAAGCAGTCTGAATGAAAGTCTGAACATCTTTCAATGGTTTGAAGAAATAGTCTTTCTGCAACACGCATATAGTTATCTCCTTGTTTAGGATCAGGATTTCTTTCATACATATCCAATGCTTTATTGTAAGCATAAGTGGCAAACTCAAAGTAAGGTGTTGCATTGTCTGGTTCAGCATCTATGGCATCGTTAAAAAGAACAGATGCCTCTCTAGACTCCAGAGGTTTTGCTTTGTCGATTAGTTTTAATGTCTTCTTTTTAGGAGGTAAACAAGATTCATCTTCAACTTGCGCTAAATTGATAAATGGAAAAAGAACGAAAATTACAGCAAAAAAATATAGTTTATTCATGTTTAAATAAATAAGAATCAATAACGGATTGTAACCTTAAATAACGTGATTTTTCAATAAAAGTTACATTTAAGCGCATAAAAAAGGCGCCATTACTTAATGACGCCTTTTTCTAAAAAATTAAACTACTCTATTATCTCAAAAGTTGAACATGTCCATTTATGATTTGTCGTTTGTCTTTTCCATTTTCTTTGAATTCGACTTTCCATATATAAACTCCTTCTTCAGCAACTTTATCTCCACCATACGTTCCGTTCCATCCAATTTTATCGTTATTTGATTCAAATAGGATCTCCCCCCAACGATTAAATATCTTCAAATTGAAGTTTTGAGGATCAAATCCGGATATAAATTGTGGTTGAAAAGTTTCATTGTAATTGTTTCCGTCTGGAGTGAATGTGTTGGGAACATGCATAACCAATTTATCATGTACAATTACGGATGAGAATGTGGTGTCAATACAACCTTCCTTCGTAGCGGTAATTAACCTGATGTCGTGAGTATCAGGAATGGCTTCGAATTCAAAAATAGGTTCATACTTATTATTGCTGGCATATGGGAAAATGGTCCAGCTATAGGTATCAGCATGAATTGAGTTGTTGGTGATTCTAATTGTAGGATCCAAAACATCTATTTCTACTGGACTATAAGTGAACTCAGCAACTGGGTTGTGATATACATCTATATAATTAAACTTTTTATGAGAATCAATACAACCATGTGTAGTAGTAATGATCAACTCAACATTGTAAGTGTTTACACTTCCTGTATTGTTTTCTAAGCAATCATTTAGGTTTGGAGATGTGGTAGAGTAGCTACTTCCATCACTAAACTTCCACTCATAATTTTCAATATTCCCAGGCGCATTTACCTGCGATGTTGAAGTTAAATTAAAACAAACAGGAGCACATCCGTTTAAATCCGTACCGACAAAGCTGGCGGTCGGTTTTGGGTGAACAGTCACCGTTATTGTTTCTTGATTCGAGCATCCGTGATTAGAAATCACTTCTAATTGAGAAGTGTAATCTCCATCACTTAAATAGGTGTGTGTCGGACTACTTAGTCGAGAAGTGTTCCCGTTTCCAAAATTCCAATTCCAATCAACAATTTCGTTTGTTGTAAATGCGTTTGAAATAGTTGAGGCATCACTAAACTGAGTAGGGAAATTTAAACAAACATCTGTAGGGGTAAAGTTCACTTGGGGTAAAGGCCAAACTACTGCATTTCTTGTATACGTGTCTACACAACCATAGTTTGATGTTACAGTAAGAGTTGTTGGATAGATGTTCTGACTATTGTAATTGTGTGTCGGAGAAGTATTACTCGAAGTATTCCCATCTCCAAAATCCCAATTCCATGTATTTATAGCATCTCCGTCTATATTAGTAATTGAAGAACCATCATTGTAAATTGAGTTTGATCCAAAGCATTTTGGGTCCACTGTAAAACGAGCGTCCGGCTGAGCATAAGCTGCAATTGTTTTTGTAACACTATGTTCACATCCATCTACTGTCGTTACAGTAAGTTCAACAGTGTATTGTCCTGCATTCGCATACCTATGATTAGGACTCTCATTGGTGCTGATTGCTGAGCCATCTCCAAAACTCCATTCAAATGAGTTTGCATTAGATGAAGAGGTGTTCTGAAAAACTATATCATTGTAAAAGCAAGCGTTTGTAAAATTGAAGTTTGCTACAGGAAGTTGAAAAATGTCAACTGCTTTAGTAATTCTATCCACACAATTATTGTTTGTTGTTGCTTCAAGAGTAACATCATATACGCCAGAATTAGCATAGGTATTCTGTGGGTTTTGAGTATTCGCAGTATTGGCATCATCGAAGTCCCAATTCCAATTTGTAACCGTTCCTCCTAATGGAACTGTTGTTAGGTTTGTGAATGTAGTTGGGTTTCCTAAGCACAATGGATCTGAATCGAAATCTACTATTGGAAGCGGATAAACATCTAAAGTTTGTACTATTTCATCCATACATCCATGATTAGTTGTGACAATAAGATTAACATCGTAAGTACCATAACCATTGTAGTTATGAGTAACGTTTTGAGTTGTATAGCGAATGGAACCATTGTGTTCCATATCCCAACCGTAACCGATGATTATACCAGGTGCATCAACGGTGGAGGTTGAGTTCAGAACTGTGTTCATGTCTTCACAAACTTCTGAAAAAGTGAATGAAGCAACTGGTAGAGGGTTGACAATAATATCAGCATCGGCAGTTCCTACACAACCAACAAGCGTATAAGTAACTCCATAGTTTGCAGTTGCATTTGGAGAATGACTAATAGATTGTGTTGTTTCTCCATTAGGCGTCCATAAATATGTACCACCTGTTAAGTCAGGTATAGCTGTCAATGTAGCTGTTTCTCCAAAACAAATTTCTTCAGTATCTATGGTAATTACAGGTACAGGATTTACAGTAATGTCGACAGATTCAGAATAAGTACATCCATTTAATTCATAGCTTATGGTATAAGTATGTACACCTGTGGTTGGAGAAACCGTAGCAGAATTTGTAGTGCTGATATTTGGTGTCCAAGTATAGTTTCCACCTAAATAGTCTGGTGTTGCTGTAATAGTTGTGCTTTCACCCTCACATAATGTTGCGGAAGTTAAGTTTAATGTTGTAGGTTGAGGATGTGTCGTAATTGTTTTTGTTATTACATCCTCACAACCATTAACTGTTTCAACAGTCAACTCAACATCATAGTCGCCTGCAGCAGCATATGCATAATTTGGGTTTTTGGTTGTATTAATTGTAGAAGCATCTCCAAAGTCCCAATTAAATAGTGTTGCAATTGGACTTGAGTTATTTTGGAAGACGATGTCTTGCTGGAAACATGCATTTGTAAAATCAAAATCAGCAACGGGTAATTGATGAACTTCTACTGGTTTTGTTACTGCGTTAATACAACCGTTGTTTGTTGTTGCTTCAAGTGAAACATTACGAACTCCGTGTGTATTAAAGGTGTTTTGTGGATTCTGAGTATTTCCTGTGTTGGTAGCATCAAAAGTCCAATTCCAATTAGTAACAGCCCCTCCTGCTGGAACAGTCGTTAAATCAGTGAAAGAAGTTACATTCCCTAAGCATTCTGACGTTGAGCTAAAATCAACATTTGGAAGAGGGAATACATCTACGTTTTGTGTTGTTCTATGGGTACATCCATTATCTGTTGTCACCAATAAACTCACGGCATAGGTTCCATAACCATTAAAGTCATGAGAAGCACTTTGTGTTGTGTAATCAATTGTACCGTTATTTAAAATATCCCATTTATAATCTGTGATCACATTTGGAGCAGTAACAGTTGATGTTGAGTTTAAATCTGTGAGTTCATCTTCACAAACTTCTGCAAACGTAAATGATGAAACTGGAGCAGGATGAACAACAACTTCTGCATTACTTGTTGCCGAACATCCATTTAAAAAGTAGGTAACTCCATAATTGGTTGTTGTATTTGGAGAAGGGTGAATGGTTTTTAAAGTTTCTCCATTTGGAGTCCACAAGAATGTTCCTCCTAATAAGCTTGGGTTTGCAGTCAGTATAGCTGTTTCACCGTTACATATCTCCTTGTCATCTACTGTTATTGTAGGTACGGGTTTTACATTCACATTTACTGATTCAGAATACGTACATCCATTAAGAACATAGTCTACATTGTATGTGCTTACTCCTAAATTAGGTGAAACGGTTGCTGAGTTGGTTGTACTCACATTTGGAGTCCACGTATAATTTCCGCCTGGGAAATTTGGTGTAGCCGTAATCGTGGTGCTTCCACCCTCACAAATGGCAACATCTGTTAATCCAAGCGTTGTTGGTTGTGGTTTTACTGTAACTGTTCCTGTTTGACTGACTTCACAGCCGTTTAAGCTATAACTTAAATTATAAGTTGTAGTTGTTGTGGGACGAACATTGACGAGACTTGCTGTCGTTTGGAAAGAAGGTGTCCATAAATAGGTTCCACCAGGTAAGTCAACATTACTCGTAAGTGTTGCCGACTGACCATTACAAACTGACTGACTATTTACCGTTAACGCAGGGCGGGGCCTAATGTTCACACAGGTCACATTCGAAAATACTGTTGGGCCACAGCCGCTTACTTGCGCTCTAAAACAAGTGTTCGCATTAATGGTGGGGCTCGTAATATTGGTATTTGTTGCTCCAAGAATATTGGTCCAGGGACCTGCAGTGCTTGTTGCTCTTTGCCATTGAATATTTCCATAATGTCCAGCTAAACTCAAATTGGTAGTTTCGCCTATACAAACTGTTGCTGATGCGGCAGAAGATGTTCCACGAACAGGAATCGGTGGAACTGTAACGGTTACAGATCTTGTTGCAGTTAGGTTACTACATTGTTCTCTTACAGTAACTGTATAAGTTGTAGTGGTTGCAGGGCTAACGTTAATAGATGGGTTTGTAGATCCATTGCTCCAAGTATATAGAGGTGCTAAGCCACAACCCCCAACAACAGCTGCCGTCAAATTCGTGCTACTTCCTAAACAAACGGTAGGTGCATTCGGAGTAATGTTTACATTTAAAGGAGTTACTGTTCCTGGAGCGAAGAAATTAATAGGTGCTGTCCAATCTCCTACTTCACCATTGTGATTTTCTCTCATTCGTACTTTATATTCAACTCCAGGGCACAAAGCCGAATAAGGAATGGTTACCCAAGGGTAGGGTAATTCTTCACAGTCAGGTTTTAACATCTGAGCAGATTGAAAATAAGGATACGCATTTAATGGTCCATGAAAACCAGGGTTAAAAGGGGCACCATCAAAAGGTTCTCCTGTACATCTAACTTCAATGTCTAGCCAGTATTCACTACAGCCACATGTCCCAGGATTTGAAGCAGCCCTAACGCGCACTCCTACTCCAGTAGTTTGTAATGTTTCGCTCACTAATGGCATGGCATGGCATGCTTTTACTTCATTCACAGTAAGTAGAAAAGTGAATAGAATAGTGATATTCCGTAATAATTTCATAAGAGTATATTCTATGGTAAGATTAAAAGTATAGCTGTTTTCTTAACGTACTTGTTACTATAAGGTTGCTTAATTTTTAACAATTTTTAATACAGAGTGTTCTGAAGTGTCATTTAAATGTATTATGTAAGTTCCAGAACTGAATTTCCCCATATCGATTTGAATACTATTTTCACCTTTAAATTTAATAATTGTCTTTCCTTCAATTGTCATAACTATACCATTGAAAGTGCCTTGTTTTTCTATATTAATCCTATCAGATATTGGATTAGGGTATACTATTGCGCCATTATTAAGCTTGTCTTTAGAGATAATCACTCCAATAGTTGAAAGATTTAGTGTATCACTCGAGGAATCACACTTACCGAGTTGTGTACTGATAACAGTATAGCTTCCGTTCACCTCAGGCATTATCGAACCTGTATTGCTTGCAATAACATTTCCATCAAGATACCAGTCTATGTCTTCGGATGTAGAAGCAAATAAAGAGTCCCCCGATAAAATTATTGTGGGTTGTAATGGTTGACATAGATATGCTAAAAATCCATCAGAAGTACCTCCCGAATAATTTGAAGAGTGGCTATTCCCGTGACCGAAAATCGGATCATCTTTGTTAACAGAACCTGAGACGATGAGGTTTTCAGAGATTAAAGAAATACTAATAACTTCCTCATTACCAATACCTCCTAAATAAGTGCCCCAAATAAGATTGCCTTCATAATCAAATGCTTGGATGAATCCATCGTAGCCAGCACCTTTTGTAGGTTGATAGGTGTCTGCAGTTACTATTTCATCGTTACTTAATGTTTTTCCACCAATATAAACAGCATTTTTATTTACGTGAATTGAAGTTAAATAATCAGTGTCTGTTCCTCCTGTATAAGTAGCCCAATTCAATTCACCTGCTGCATTAAAGTTGGCAACAAAGCCTTGTTCAGAACTTAGTCTATTGGGTTGATGAACTCCATTTGTGGCGATGTTGTTTAAACTGCTGGTATTTCCTGCGATGAAAACTCCTCCTGTAGAGTCAGGACCAATGGCGTTTGCTTCATCGCTATAGTCTCCTCCAAAATAAGTTGACCACAGTAAGGTTCCGTCATTTTCGAACTTTGCAAGAAATGCATCTTTAAAACCAGCAAAGGATTCTTGGTGCGAATTTGCTGTAGAGATTCCATTTAAAGCATTGGATCGGCCTGTCACAAAGATTTTATTATCAGACCTTGTAATGCCTTGTATTGAGTTACTATTTTCTGAACCGAAATAAGTTCCCCAAAGAAAATTTCCAGCTGTACTGAATAAGGTCAAGTGTCCAGCCTCATTTGCAGAATATGTTTCTAAATGGACGCCACTTGTAGAGATGTTGTTGATACTTCTTGTATGTCCTACCATAAAAATAGTATCGTTTTCCACCAACATATCAGTAATGAAGTCATGGTCATTTCCACCGTGATAAGTACACCAGATTCTATTGCCATAAGCATCCATCTTAAGAATGAAGATATCATCTGCGCCTTCGATGGATGATTGTTGAGCATCAGTGGTAACAACTCCAATTGAGCTAAAGGTACAGCCTCCTAAGTAGATAAAACCATTTTCTTCAGCTATGCCATAAATTCTTTCTGAAGATGGTCCTCCGTAATATGTGGCCCAAATTAAAGTTCCATTTTCTGAAAATTTATTGATAAATATGTCCAGGTCACCTTGATGACTCGTCTGAAATGCGCCAGATGTTGAAATATTGTTAAGACTACTTGTTATTCCAGTAGTGTAAATAAAGCCATCTTCAGTAGTCACAGTTCCAGAAGTAAAGTCATAATCTTCACCTCCAATAAAAGTGCTCCAAACCAAATCGGGAACAGGATCAATAATTAAGACTTGATTATCAGTGTTTGTTTCTGAGGTAAAAACCAGATTTTCATTCTGTAGTGAAAAATTAATTTTAACCAGTAATTTATCTATACCTATATAGCTTATCGGAATGTTTTCATTGACTTGGCCTAATTCAGTGCTGATTTGAAGCATGTCGTCTACAATACTTAAATCACCAGAAGTTTTAACTTTTAAATAGAAGTCCTTTAATTTTCCAGAAGCTGATTTGAGAATGTTGTATTTGAATTTATTATCAACAATAAGAAACTCAATGTCAAACCCGTTATCAACTCCTTTATATAGGATTCGTTTATATTGCTGAGTTTTAAACTCACCGTTTTCATTAAAGTATCTCATTTTACTTTCAGAAACACCTTCCGAAATTATTTCAGAGGGAAGCTGAGGAAAGACAAAGTCAATACGTTCTATGATAGATTCTATTTTTGAATTGACATCTTTTTCTAAAGGTATCTTTTTCAAATCTGTAGCTTCTTGTGCTTTTAATTCATAAGAAAAGCCGTTTTTACGCAATGTAATTTGCAGATTGCTCTGATGATAAATATACAGTACATCCGTGTTAGTGGACCTATCCGTATCCACAACTTGGCCTATATTTTTTTCAAAGCCATAATTTGCCGATAATAGGTATAAAGGCAAAATGGAAAATAGGGTCATTAAGTACCTCATAATAGTGATTTTAGCTGGTGCAAAAGTAGTAATTATATACTTATCTTTTTATCAAAATAGAAAGTAAAGAATATACTTTTAATAAAGCCAAATCACTATCTGTGCAAATGTTAATGAACAATCACTTTTCGACTTGAAATGCGGTCTTTATTTTTAAGGTGAATAAAATAAATTCCCTGTGGTAATTCAAACTGAATTGTGCTATTTATTGAAATGCTAAACTCTTCCTTAACGATCTTTCCTAAGCTATTTGTAATAAATAACTCATCAGCATTTGTGTGGCTCATTTCGATATTTATTAATCCTTTACTCGGATTAGGATATACATTGAAGTCGAGAGATTCTACAACTAAGTCTGCACTGTTGTTTTGATGAATTACTCCTACAGCATCCAAGTCAAAACCACTTGAAGAGAAAGGGGTAGGGAAGGGGTCGTTGATTTTATTTCCATAGCTGTCTATAGAGCCTTCTGGGCCAATTGACCCAACAACATCGATTAATTTGACGTGTGTAATTTGATTAACATTGAGGTTTGCACTGTCTTTCAATTCTTCTAAGTCGAATGGTGTCCCGTATCCAGACGTGTATTTTCCAGCAAGATTATTCAAATACTTTGCATCAATGGTCATGTATGGACCTACCTGATTGTCAGTTTGAGTTTCTGAATGCGAAGGAAAACGAACATAATTTATTCCGTCAGAACTCACTTCAACATGTGCTAACTCTAAGAAAGACTTTTCGATGTTGTTTTCTAAGGTGATGAATCCATTTTCAAAAACAGCAAAATCGTTACCAGGTCCATTGGTAATTGGTTTGGCAAAAGTAATTATTGCAACACCGCTATCCCCTAATGACACAAGGGCGCCATTTACTTGTCCGACTGCATTCTCTGGTTTTCCTGTGGTTGCTCTGTTGGAAGTTCCAAAAGTTATATTTGTGTCGCTGATGTCAATAAAGCCTCTAATGACCTCAACGTTTGTGGCCCAAGCAACAAAAGCAGAGCTGTCGGCTTTCATAGCTGTTGTTCCAAGTTCTCCAGCTGCTGGAGCGTATTGCTGTGCAAATGTCATTGTACTTGCACTTACTAATAGAAGTAAAATAAATTTATTCATAATGTATAATTGAATTGGGGTTTAGTCCCACGTTAAAACTATTTGTTAATTGTCCTGTTGAATTGAAAAAGCGCAAATAGCCGCTATTCGTAAAGTTCATAGCATCAATACAGATGAGTTGCTCTGTTTTGAAGGGTACGATTCCGTAAAGTGTGGTGATGTCTTGATTACTAATTAAACTGTGGTCAATCAGAGTTTGACTTGAACAATCAAATATTGAAACATTCGAGGCATTCGCATTGAAATCATAATGGCCTAAATATAAAAGATTACCTTTTTTGGTTAATGTTGTTGCTACATGACCAAGGTTGGTAACGACCTTGTCGTGTGTATTCAGTCTGATCAACTCGGAAGGGTCTGATCCGTAATTACCACGTTTTACGACGTATACATTACTGTATTCGTCTGCGATTATTGCTCCTGGATTTGGACCTACAATAAAAGTGTCAACCACACTTAAGGAAGTTAGGTCAATTTCGAAAACGGTGGAGTCAGGGTTGTTATAATCGAGTCCGCCTGAATTGGCGACAAATAAAGAATTGTTTGAAATACATATTCCTTCTGGATTTCTACCTACTTTAATTCGATTTGTAACGGTTAAAGAAGAAGTGTCAATTGCAGAAACATATCCGTCGTAACTTGAAACAAAAACCTTTCCATTGTGGGAAGCAAGATTTCTCGGTTGTTGAGACTGATTGTTATGGTTAAATGGAATTTGTTTTATACTTACAAGTGTATTTCTATCAATTACCTCTACCGTACTCGAAACACTAATTACGATATAGATTTTGTTTCCATACAACAACATGTCATTGCCTGTGTCACCTAACTGTCGGTTGTTGATAGAAAGAAACAAATCATTTGTCACTTCATTTGTGGATAAATCTAACCATGACAAAGTACTGTTGTTTAAATTGAATAAACCTTCGTTAAGAATCAATATCCCGTTCTTAAACTCTCCTTCAAATGCAGGTGTCACCTCTTCTTTTTTACATGAAGAAAACAGTAAAAGTGCTATCGCAAAATATTTAATTGAATTCATAACTTAATTTTATAAAGTAATTTCTCCCAGGCATTACATAGTATCGTATAAAGCTATATGCAGCATTACTCACATTCTTTATTCCGGCATGTACCTTTAAGGTGTGCTTAGTTTTTATTCTCATTGTATAGTTTGCAGAAACATCGTATGAAATATATGGATCAAGATAATTGTTCAGAATGTTTTCATTTAAACTGTATCGACTTCCAACAAATAGTCCTGTAATTTGTAATCCTGTGTTCTTATACTGAGCATTTAAAGTTGTGTTACCAGTAAGCGCTGGAGTGTACGCAATTTGGTGTTTATATGTCGGAGAATTGGCATCACTAATGTCTAGTGCTTTTTGGTAACTTACTCCCAATTGTAGTTGAACCTTCCAATCAGTATTGATATCGTAGCTTGTGTTCAAATGAATGTCTCCACCCAGAATATCTACTTTTCCAATGTTTTGAATTGACCATACAAATAGGTTCTGTGTCGGTAAAGCTAAAATCTTATCTTTTACTGTGTTTTTAAATAGATTTCCATTGATTTGAAAATCAAACTTGTTGAATGTTTTGAAATATTTAAAACCTAAGTCTATTTGTGAAGACTCTTCAGGCCTCAAAGCTTTGTTTCCAACTTGTGAATAGTATAATTCATTGAATGAAGGAGCGCGAGAAGATGGTTTATACCAAGCAAAAAACTGAAGGTTAGAAAATAACTGATCAGATGTAAATACCGCAAACTGTGGGTGGACTTTGTGATAAGTTTTCCTGTGGTTTTGTATATTGTTTTCGTCTAAAAATACCTGTGAAAAAGCACTGGCTTCTACATACAAATATTTCATTTGATATTTAGCTTTAAGCATAGAAGTGTTAGAAAAACGATCTGGACTTCCTAAGTCTCTGGAACTTTTGAGCATATCATACCTTAAGTCATTCCCTAGATTAAAAGTGAAACTATTTAGAATATAGCGCAGGTGGAAACCACCGATAAAAGAATTCGTTGTGTATTGGTTGTCAATAAATCCATCTGCATTTAAATATGTTGGATCATGATAATGTAAAAAGCGATTAGCATATTGGCCAAAAGCTTTCAGACTAAAAGCTTTAGAAATAAGGCCGTAATTAATCCCCACATTTGAGTTTTGAGTTTTTAATGTGGACTGTGCCATGTCATTATAGTAAATCACTGCACCAGGTAATTCTTGATCAATGGCAAATGTTTTTCCAGAAAATTTTAGAATGTGGTGGGTTGTGTTTTCACCCCATTTTACTCCACCCCCAATGGATAAATGATAATCATTAAGCGCATTATTTCTTCTGAATAACTCTTTAGTTTCCGTTCCGTAATTAAGTTGGTATGGATAATTTCCATCATAAGAACGAAGTCCACCTGTAAAACTCACAAAACTTCTTTTCCTTCCATTCTTTAATGCAACAAAAGCTTCTTTCTGACCAAAGCTTCCAAGCGTAATGCTACTGCGTATAGAAAGTAAGTGAGGAGAGAATTGTTGGTCAAAAGTTTTTAAATGAATTGCACTCCCTTTGATTAAAGCTGAAATAGGAACAAGATTGCTCTCACTTTGGTGGCTTACCTTCACCTCTTCCAGGTTGTTGGGTTGGATGTTTGCAAGGTTTGTCTGCCCATTTTGGGGATCGTTAACAGGAATTCCGTCAATTACCAGTTGGGTATGCTCTCCGCCCAAACCACGATGAGAAAGTGTCTTCATTCCACCGATTCCACCATAGTTCTTTATGGTTACACCAGTAATGTATTGTAGAAGTGTTCCTAAATCATGGGGAGCCAAATTATTTATTTCTGATTTAGATAAAGTAGTGTGTTGGTCTGTTTTAAAGTGATTTCCTTTAATGATCACCTCTTCAAATGTGGTAGTGTCTTGCTGACAGATGGTAAAAAAAGGAATAAACAACAGTAGACCACAGGTGAACCCCGTGCGTTTTAAACCGTTGCTTATTCCTTTGATTAACAAGCCTTATTTTTATTTGATAATCAATTTTCTAACTTCTGCTGAAGAAAGAGAGGTGTTCTTAACAAAATAAACCCCATTATTTAATGCAGATACATTTACCTGGCTAATGTTATTGTGTTGGAACTCAATTACTGATTTACCGTGAATATTATAAATCACATACAAACCCGCATCCCCTTTTATATTTAATTGACTGTTTGCTGGGTTAGGATACATTGTGAAATAAGACTTTTGTTCTTGAATCACTCCTGTTGTGTTTGTATAAACAAAATTATCCATTGCAAAGTAACCTGGCGTGTTCAACCATGGTCCATTTGGACTCATATCAGAAGAATAGAATTCAAATGTTAAGTAGTTAACACCTGTCAAAGCTGATAGATCAACAGATTTCCACTCATCAATAATGTAATGATCTGCACTTACTTCCGATCTAAAATCAGCTAAGTAATAATCCACCGAATCAACAAGATTGTCATTTACATCATGACCATAAATCCGTACATAGAAAAAGTCTTTACCTTCTGTGCCATCTGGTAAATCATTTGCTCCATTTACACTCCCGAATTTTTTTGAATATCCATCTCCATTTTTCATAGAAAGATAAGCATACGTTGTATTTGTTAACTCTACTCTTAAGACATTCGCATTTGTTCCTGGCAAAAACAGCGTGTCGCCATCAGTGTATATCGCATACTTTTCAGATGCGTCTGCACCATTTGCTGGATATGCGCTGTATTGATTTAAATAACCCGGAGTTGAATCATTTCTCATGTTTGAATATGAAAAACCAGACCAATAACCTCCACCAGTAGTGTATTTGTTACCAAATGTAATTCCACCAGAAGTAAATCCACCTGCTTCGTCACTTCCATTGTAGAAAGTGTCTACTTTAGCTAAAGGTAAGTCCTCAAAATCAACTGTAGTTTGCGCTTTTAGAGTTGTTACAGCAAGTAGCGCACTTGCTAAAAAGTAAATTTTCTTCATTTTAAATATTTTAATGAAATAATTAATAAAATGAAGACATCAAATAGGCAATAAGCCACAAAGATTAGAAATATCAATACTGTAAAACAGTATACTTGATAAGTCCGACTTTATTCTGAAGTCTCCTTAAACGCATTTTAGACAAGTCTTCTGACTTACTTTTTATTCTTTTCTGCCTTCCCAACCGTCGGGTGACGGGTCAGTGGCTTAATGAAAAGAACTTATAAAGCTTACAGCTGCAGATACAGTTCTTGATTCTAACAAGATTCCTTTAGTACGATTCTCACGCACTTTCTAAAACGTAGCACAAAAATAGCTAGAATAGTTGATTAAACAAACTATAGCTTAAAACAAAAAATGGAAGCACTCCAGTATCAAGAGACTTCCATTTTGTTATAAATATTCTAAGAAAGGAATACCTATCTCATAATTTTCTTTCTACTGATAAGTTCATTGTTAGAATCAGTAAGAACTAAAAATGACATTCCTAGAGTTGAATTATGAACAGTGTTCTCTCCACTGCCTATAGTGTATGCACCTTGTAATTGACCAATACTATTATAGATGTTTAGGGTTCCTGGTGTTTTGCTATTGATAATTAGATCATTAGGGTTAACGGTTACATTAAAGCTCTCGGTATCTTCCATGCCTATACTTGCGGTAGTAGGAATGCCCGTAATTTTAATGTAATCAATTTTAATGACTTTGCTTTGGGTATTAGAGAATACCATTTCTTTTAGGTCAGTAGGACTGAATGAACCGCTATCAAATGTAAATAAAAGCCTATTTATACCATCTCCATTGTGTTGTTTATAGGTAAATAGATGGGTCAATTCCCCACCACTATATCCATTAAAAGTAATTGGAAATTGAGTTGAAAGGTCAGCATTGAGGTGAATTTCACAAGTAACATCTTTGTAGAACTGTTGATCGTTTAAATTAAGAGTACCAGTTTCGTTGCTTCCAATTACAATTAAAGCCGAGGTACTGAACCCCAAATCACCTGTTATTGTCCAGCTCTGTGGAGTCATTTGATTTGAAGCGCCGTTTTGTTCAAAAATAGTTACGGCTTGCGCTTGAGTACTGCCAATGGATAACATTGCTGATACTGAAAGTGCTGCAATACTTTGTAGAATTATTTTCATAAGTTTTAGTTTTAATTTAAAGCTAATGTAATTTTTTTTTGATAAAATTTACAACTTTTTGTCTTTTAAAATACATCAGCTGATTTATTCATTTGTACATTTGTCAAACATAATTTACCATCAATATTACTTAATAATTAATTCGTTTATGAAGCCATACATTATCCTTTATAGTTTTTTAGCTCTTTTTATGATATTCACTTCTTGCGAATCAAAAGTTAAAAATGATTTTGCAGAGATAGGTAATATAACTAGTTTAGACACGATAGTTAATGATTTTGCTGAAGCTTTTCAAATCATCTATCACCACGACGATATAGAAATCAATATAATTGATCCTTCTACAAAAGAAATCATCAACACCTATAAAGTTGGCAAAGAAAGTCAAGGAGCCTACAACACTTTTACGCATGATTTGAATAGGGTTGTTGCGATGTCCACTACGCATATTGGAATGATGCGAAAGCTCGGACTCGAAGAAAGGGTAAGTGGTGTATCCAATTACAAGTACTTATGTCATCCAGTGAGTAAATCAAGTGTAATGGAAGTGGGTGATATGGGAATGGCAGATGCTGAATCCTTCTTAGCAGTAAAGCCAGATGTGATACTGTATTCAGGTTTTAATTTAAATGCACCTGTTTTAAATAAGTTAGAGCAGGCCAACTTAAAAAGTTTTTTAATCTATGAATGGAAAGAAACCCATCCATTGGGAAGGGCAGAGTGGATCAAGGTGTTTGGAGTTTTGTTTCAAAAGCAACAAGAGGCAAAAGCAATATACGATGAAATAAAGTCCAAATATTACAGCATAACTGATAAGTTAAAGTTGGCGGAGAAAGGACCTAATGTTTTCGCAGGAACGTATTTTGGAGATGTCTTTAATGTACCCGCTGGAAACAGCTATATGGCTAAGTTATTTAAAGATGCGAATATTAATTATGTGTACTCAAGAACTGCCGGAACAGGAAGTTTAACCCTTTCGCTTGAGGAGCTGATTACAAAAAATACAGATACAGAATATTGGTTGAATCCAAGTGTGGCAACAAAAAGCGAACTGTTAGCACAGAGTGAAAAGTTTGATTTAATGAAATCCGTCAAAACAGGAAAGGTTTATTCATACTTTAACAATACGAATTGTTTTTGGGAAAACTCAGCTATCGAACCTCATAAAGTCTTAGAAGATTTTGGTAAAATTTTTCATCCTACTCTATTTGATGACAGAGAGCTGACTTTCTATTCACGTGTTAAAGATTAGGTGTTTGAGCAATCAGAAAAATTTAATCTATTAAATGAACGTTTTTTTGGTTGGGCTTAATAACTTTGCCCACAATGCAAACAATCAGTAAAACATATTGGAGAAGAAGTGGCTTATTATTCATAGTGCTGCTCTTATTGGTATTGTTTGATTTGACATTAGGGAGCTTTACAATTTCCTATAAAGATATTTATAATGGGTTGTTTAATTACAATCCGGATTCTACGGGAGAAGTAACTATGCGGGTTTTTAGATTCCCACGCGTAATTACTGCAGTTCTGGCTGGAGCCGCACTTTCAATTTCAGGTCTTTTAATGCAAACGTTGTTTCAGAACCCACTTGCTGGTCCTTATGTCTTGGGAATAAACTCAGGGGCGTCCTTATTGGTTGCTTTAGGTACAATGTCATCTTTTCAACTTGTAGGCAGTGACGTCGGATTAGTCGCTTCAGCAATGGTTGGTGCTTTTGGAGCAGGGTTGTTTATTCTCTTCAGCTCATTATACGTTAAAAACAAAGTTTCTCTACTTCTTATAGGAATAATGTTTGGTAGTTTTTCAGGAGCTTTGGTGAATGTTGTACAGGCATACGCAGATCCAAATAACCTTAAAACTTTTATGCTTTGGAGCTTTGGTTCCTTGCAAGGCGTAGAGTATAGTCAACTCGGAGTGCTTAGCCTTGTAGTTGTAAAAGGAATTGTGATTTCTATTCTATTGGTTAAACCTCTAAACCTCTTATTGCTTGGGGATAAAAGTGCATCACTATTAGGAATTAATGTAAAAAGAGTCAGACTACTGGTGATTCTTGCAACAGCAATATTAACAGGCGCAGTGACAGCTTTTTGTGGACCGATTGCATTTGTAGGCTTGGTTGTTCCCAACATGATTAAGTTGATTTATAAAACCACCAATCATTATCATTTAATGATTGGGAGTGTATTGGGAGGTGCTTTGTTAATTGTAATTTGCGACATAGCGATGCAAATGTTGATGCCTTTTCTCAATTTACCTTTGAATGCACTTACGGCTCTGATCGGCGCACCAGTAGTAATGTGGATAATAATGAGAAAATTCTAATGTTAAAACTCGAAGAACTACATATTGGTTATAATGACGGCAAGCGAAAGCCAATGCGAAAGTTATTTGAAACAGAGGACATAACATTTTATCCAGGTGATTTTGTAGCTGTAATTGGTCCAAATGGTTCAGGTAAAACCACCTTATTCAATACGATTTTATCTGAACAAGCTGCAATTGCTGGTCAAATACTTTACAAAGACAGTGAATGGAGTACTATATCGAGAGATGAGAAAGTGAAAATAATAAGTTTTGTTCCTTCTAAGTTCAATGGTGTCGACAACTTAACTGTATATGACCTTATTGCAATGGGAAGAGCACCTTATACCAATATATTAAATCAGTTAACAGTGCATGACCATTCTGTTGTAGAGAAGGTAGTCGCTCAATTGGGGTTGCAAGAGTTTGTACATAACAATACACTTAAGTTAAGTGATGGTGAGCGTCAAATCGCTATGATAGGTAAGGCATTGGCGCAAGAAACCAGTGTTATGATTTTAGATGAGCCTACCGCTTTTCTAGATTACAATAACCGAAGAAAAGTACTTCGATTGTTACAGGAAATCGCAATTGAAAACAATCAACTTATCTTTATTTCCTCCCATGATTTAGAACTGTGTTTTGAATACTGTAATAGAGTAGTGGCAATAGATAGTAAAGCCCAAAAACTTATAGATTTCAATGCACCTTTTGACAAGAATGGTATCATTAACTCTGTTTTTTAGTTCTTCAATAACGTTCTCATGAGGTGGGGAGGTTATGATGCTACCGCGA
>Ga0079223_10000203_pt1 | contig 26064 bp, 23 predicted proteins | sample Stecom2011_FD_75072 | JGI IMG/M metagenome (GOLD analysis project Ga0079223, IMG submission 75072) | Agricultural soil microbial communities from Utah to study Nitrogen management - Steer compost 2011 | ecosystem: Environmental > Terrestrial > Soil > Agricultural land | place: USA: Utah...
AAATCCGATAGTTTTAGCTATCGGATTTTTTTATTATAATTCTTTCCTAAATGTTTTTCGACGTTTAATAATCTCAGTATCAAAATCTTTCCAAATTTGTTGAGAAGCTAAATTATCTGCCAATTCAGGTAAGCGAATACAAGTTTCTATGTTCTGCTTTTTTAATGTTTCGTAGAATTCTTTAAAAATAATAGCAGTAACTCCTTTATTATGATAGTTTGGTTCCACGCCAATTAAATAGAACAAAACAGTTTTACTATGTTTTTTTGCTTTCAGTAATTTTAAAAATCCAAAAGGGAATAATTTTCCATTCGCTTCTTGAAGAGCATGTGAAAAAGAAGGTAGGACAATAGCAAATGCCACCATGTTATCGTTTTCATCAAAAACAAACTTGATGTATTCTGGATTGATAAAATTGATGAATTTTTGTTTAAAATATTCTCTTTGCTCATCGGACACAGGAACAAAAGTAGATAGCTTGGCATACGATTTATTGAATAAATCGAACATGCTATCGATATGTGGAATGACCTCTTTTGTTTTAGTGAATTTACTAGGTCTTAATTTAAAACGCTTCGTTATAATTTCGTTTACCCGAGTAAAACGTTCTACGGGTATGGTATTAAAGGGGAATTTACTTTCTATATATTCTTTTTCAGGTAAATAGCCCAATTCTTCAAAATGCGTTATGTAATACGGATGATTATACCAAGTAGCCATAGTTCCAATATGGTCGAAACCAAAGGTTAACGCGCCATTTTTATCTAAATTAGAAAAGCCTACTGGCCCTTCAATAAACTCTAAGTTATTCAATTTTCCTATGTTTGCTACCTTGTCCAACAAAGCTTTAGAAACAGAAATATCATCTATCATATCAAGCCAACCAAAACGCATTTTCTTTACGTTTTGTGTTTTAATTTCTGTCCAATTTAAAATGGCAGCGACTCTTCCTACAATTTTATTGTCTTTATAGGCTAAAAAGAAATACGCATCAGCATGTAAAAAAGCTGGATTTTTATCTGAACTTAAAGTGGCAACTTCATCTGAAATAATAGGTGGTACCCAATATTTTGAGTTTTTATATAATTGAAAAGGAAAAGTTACAAATGCTTTTAATTCCTTTTTATTTTTAACTTCTTTAAGTGTAATCATAAGTTTAAAAATATCAATTTAAATATCAAAATCTATATCTTCCTTTTTTCTCTTGTTTTTCTCTTCGCCTCGTGCTTTGTTTTCCCTTCTTTCAAGTTCATCTTTGGCCGAGGTACCATCTTTTACCTCTTTGTCTTCATGAAAATCCAATCGGTAGGAGGCTCCTATGGCAACACCGAAAACCGAAGGCGTATCTTTGGTGTTAAATGTAGCAGCCGCATCTACTTGGAGGTTTCTGGTCCATAAATAAGCCCCTCCAAAACGAATTAAGTTATCTGCATAAAAATCGCTGCTAATATTTTCAGATTCAACAAAAACAGCCCATTGGTCTGCAATCGATTTTGTAAGGGTTAAAATAAAAGAAAAATCAGATTGATCTGTTCCAATTCTATCTTTTGCAAAGTTCATTACAAACACCCATCCTCCAGAAAAGTTATTTTGAGTAGAAATCATAATTTTCGGACTAAATCCTTCAACACCTGCAGCTGTAAATGGATTGTCCTTGGTGTCGAAATTTGCGCCCGCGTAAACCGCAACAGCAGGAATTAAATATTTCCATTTAAAGGCACGGTTGGCTTTCCAGCTATATAAATTAGGTTTTTCCTCTTCAGCATTTCTAAACGGATCGTAAACCAGATACTTAGCTCCAAGAGTTAAAGTTTTAAAATTGCTAAAACTATCTTCGTTTGGTAGGGTGTTGGTGTAAGATCTTTTTGTGGATTGATAGGTGCCTTCCAAATTTAATTCTAGTGCAGGCCATAAAAGTCCGTATCTCAAGGCAAAATTAGCACCGAAACTTTTATCTTCTCTATTTAGGAGTTGGTGTTTTTCCTTCGACATATAAGGTCCAGCCTCAAACTGAATTACGTTAGTTCCAACCGAGAAAGCACTTTGTGAGACTCCAGGTCTGTTGGAGTTAATAACTTCGGTGTATTGCGAATATCCATTTATGGTAAAGCCAAAAGCGAAAAGGAATACATAGGTTTTTAAATATTTCATATGTAAAAGATATTTTAATGGAGCTTGTTTTTTATAACAACTTATCTTCTAGGTTTTTATAAAAATATATACAGCATGTACTTCATGCCGTCTAGATAGATTCAAATATATAGATTTTATAATTTTTTTAAGTATTTATTTCAGTTTTTAAATAAGTAGATTTGTATTTTTGTTTAAAATTATATCTATGCTACAGTATGCATCTATAACGGGCGTTTTAAGGGTTATTTTAATTATTCTATTAATTTATTATGGAATAAAAATACTTACCAGATTGTTTGCGCCTTTATTAATGAAATATGTTGCTAAAAAAGCTGCAGAACGTTTTGGTGGTCAGTTTGGGCAACACCAACCACCTAAACAAGAAAAAAATAATGAAGGTGAAGTTACCATAGATAAAGCACCTGAAAGAATGAGTTCAAATAAAAATGTAGGAGAATATGTAGATTACGAAGAAATTGATTAATTTTCGCTTTCACAGTATAACATATTTTCATGCCTGTTTCATTTAAAAAATTCCTTCCTCACATCCTTGTCTTAGTAGGATTTGTGATTATTTCTTTAGCTTATTTTAGTCCTGTACTTCAAGGGAAATCCATTTACCAAAGTGACATTGTGCATTATATTGGCATGTCCAAGCAACAAAAAGATTTTAAAGAAGCTACTGGAGAAGAAACTTATTGGACATATAGTGCTTTTGGTGGTATGCCCACTTATCAATTAGGAGCACATTACCCAAATAATTTTATTAAAAAACTAGATTTAACGCTTCGGTTTTTACCTAGACCAGCCGATTATCTGTTCTTATATTTTCTAGGATTTTACATACTTTTGTTAGTTTTAAAAGTCGATTTCAAACTCGCAGCCCTTGGGGCACTTGCTTTTGGATTTTCAACATATCTCATAATTATACTTGGCGTTGGACATAATAGCAAGGCGCATGCCATTGCATATATGCCCTTAGTTTTAAGTGGTATTGTCCTCACTTTTAGAAAACGTTATATTTTTGGGTTTTTACTAACTTCCTTAGCTTTAGCTTTGGAGCTGGTTGCCAATCATCCACAAATGACTTATTATTTAATGTTTTTGGTGGTGATATTAGGAGTAGCCTATTTGATTGATGCGTATAGAAAACAAGAACTCCCTCATTTCTTCAAAGCTGTGGGAATTTTATTGCTTGCTGTGGTTTTAGCTGTAGGAATGAATGCTACCGGTTTGATGGCTACCCAAGAATACGCCAAGGAAAGCACTCGTGGACAAAGTGAATTGACCATCAATCCAGATGGTTCACCAAAAGAAATTACAACCGGTCTTGATAGAGATTATATTACCGAATACAGTTATGGTATTCTGGAGACTTTTAATCTATATATCCCGAGATTTTTAGGTGGTGGAAGCCACGAGGATGTTGGTAAGGATTCAGAATCGTACCAATTCTTTTTAAAACAAGGTGTTCCTCCATTGGATGCCAGAGAGTATGCCAAACAAACCCCTACTTATTGGGGCAAACAAACCATTGTGGAAGCCCCTGCATATATTGGAGCTGTCGTAATATTCTTGTTTGTTTTTGCGCTGTTTTTAGTTAAAGGTCGTTTAAAATGGTGGCTTGTTGGTGGTAGTTTACTATCGCTTATTTTGTCGTATGGAGACAGTCAGCCATTTAAGTTTATAACCGACTTTTTTATAGATTATGTGCCGCTGTACAACAAGTTTAGAGCCGTAAGTTCTACTCAAGTTATTTTGGAATTATGTATTCCGGTTTTAGCAATTTTTGGACTTGTCAAGCTTTTCAATAATTTTAATAAAGAGGAAGAAAAACTAAAAGCTCTAAAATTTGCAGTGATGATAACTGCTGGATTAGCTGTTGTTTTTCTATTGTTTAAATCGTCCCTGTTTAATTTTGTAGGTGGAAGCGATGGTTTTTATCGTCAGAATTACGGACAGCAATTTATGGACGCCCTGATTGCAGACAGAAAAGCATTTTTTACCCAAGACACCTTAAGAACATTGGTGTTAGTATTATTATCTGCCGGGACCATTTATTTGTTTCTGAAAAAGAAAATTTCTGAAACAAAAGTGATTATGGCATTTGCTATTTTAATTCTTATCGATTTGGTTGGAGTAGATAGACGCTATGTAAACAACGATTCTTTTGTGCCTTCTATAAGAATGAACAAACCATATCAAGCTACAGAAGTTGATAAAGCTATTATGCAGGACCCAGGGCATTTTAGAGTGTTTGATTTGGTTTCTAGAGCGCCTGCCAAAGCATCGTACTTTTATAATTCTTTAACAGGATATCATGCTGCCAAATTAAAACGTTATGATGAGCTGTATGATTTTTACATCTCCAAAAACAACATCAACGTGTTAAACATGTTGAATACCAAATATATCATTGCTGAAGATGAAGAAGGAAATCCATTTCCTTATACCAATCCCGATGCCAATGGAAATGCTTGGTTTGTTGAAAACATCAAGTTTGTTAATTCGGCAAATGAGGAAATGTTAGCGCTCGATAGTTTGGATACCAAGCGAGTGGCTGTTATGATAACTGATAATGAGTATGCTTCTTTTTTAAAGGATGATATGATGATCGACACGACAGCAACGATTGCTGTTGAAACATACCAACCTAGTTATATAAAATATAAGTCGAACAGCGCTGTTGATGGATTTGTAGTATTTTCAGAAATTTATTATAAAGATGGATGGAATGCTTATATAGATGGCCAGTTAACGCCACATTCGCGAGTAAATTATCTGTTGCGGGGTATGAATGTGCCTGCAGGTAAACACGACATAGAATTTAAATTTGAACCACAAGTTATTAAAACTGGAGGTAACATTGCTTTGGCAAGTTCCATAGTATTTGTTTTACTGCTTCTTGGTGGACTTTTCTATAATTTTAAGAAAGACAAAGACTAGGCTTTTATGGCTTTACTCCAATAAAAATGACTAAAACCAAGGTTCTAATTATCGCATACTATTGGCCGCCAGCTGGAGGTCCAGGGGTGCAACGTTGGTTGAAATTCACGAAATATTTACCAGAATTTGGTATAGAGCCCATTGTTTATGTACCTTCAAACCCTAGTTATCCTATTATAGATGAAACGCTGCTTGAAGAAGTTTCAGATACCATTACCATCTTAAAACAACCCATAAAAGAACCTTATAAGTTTGCTGGTATTCTATCTAAAAACAAATCTAAAACCATAAGCAAAGGAATTATTCCAAAACAAAAGCAACAATCTCTTATTGATAAATTATTACTTTTTGTGAGAGGAAATTTTTTTATTCCAGATGCTAGAATAAATTGGGTAAAACCTTCCGTACAGTATTTAGATAGGTATATATATGATTATAATATTAAAATCATAATCACTACTGGACCGCCACATAGTTTGCATTTAATAGGTTTGGAGCTTCAGAAAAGAGCAGGAGTTAGATGGATTGCAGATTTTAGAGATCCTTGGACGACCATAGGATATCATAAACAACTAAAACTGACCGATCTTGCAAAACAAAAGCATCAAGCTTTAGAAAAAGAAGTTCTTCAAACTGCCGATCAAATTATTGTTACCAGTGAAGTGACTAAAACGGAGTTTTCTTATTTAACTAAAAAACCAATTTCGGTCATTACAAATGGCTATGATAGAAATACTGTTGCTATTCCACCTTTAGATAAAAAGTTTACTTTAGCGCATATTGGCTCCTTATTATCCCAACGTAATCCAGAAGTGCTCTGGCAAGTTTTAAAAGAACTTATTGAGGAACATTCAGATTTTGCAAAAGATTTTGAACTTCATTTTATAGGTTCTGTAAGCGAAGAAGTGCTCGAATCCTTAAAAGGCTATAATTTAAGCGCTTACGTAACCAATCATAGTTATGTTACGCATAGTAAAGCCGTTGAATTTCAAAAGAAATCGCAAGTGTTATTATTGATTGAAATAGACTCTGAAGAAACCAAATGTATTATTCCAGGAAAACTGTTTGAATACATGGTTTCGAGCAGACCTATATTAGCAATTGGTCCAAAAGATTCAGATATTGAGCGTATCATTAAAGAGACCAATACAGGATCTTATTTTAATTACCAAGATCACGAAACCATTAAAATAACACTTTTAAACTTTTATAGAGCGTATCAGGAAGGACATTTAAAATCCCATGCCATTGGATTGCAAAAATATAGTAGAAAAGCTTTAACCGAATCTTTAACTAAATTGATTTTATGGGAGTCGTACTAAATCAGTCTATAAAAAACACACTTATTACCTATTTAGGTTTTGGAATTGGAGCCATTAATGTCCTGTTTTTATATACTTCATTTTTAAGTGACGAGTATTTTGGATTGGTAAGTTATCTGCTTTCCACAGCTAATATTATGATGCCACTTATGGCTTTTGGTGTTCATAATATCATTGTGAAATTTTATTCTTCGTTTAAAACCAAACAATCTCAGAATAGCTTTTTAACCTTAATGTTGTTTTTGCCTTTACTGATAATTATTCCTTTTGGACTGATTGGGTATTTCGCTTTTTCATTTATTAGCACTTGGTTGGCAGGAGATAATTTGATTGTGGTCGATTATGTTTGGTTAATTTACTTCGCAGCCATAACCTTTGCCTATTTTGAAGTCTTTTATGCGTGGTCTAAAGTACAAATGCAAACTGTTTTTGGCAATTTTATGAAAGAGGTATTTCATAGATTATTTACAACAGTTTTACTTCTTGTTTTATACGCAGGCTATTTAACTGTGGACGAGTTTATTTATAGTATTGTTGGTGTTTACGCCTTGCGAATGGTTATTATGAAGTTGTATGCGTTTAGTCTCCGTTTTCCAAAATTGAAATTTGAAAGAATCCCTAATCTGATATCTATTTTAAAATACACGAGCTTAATAATTATAGCAGGTTCTGTAGCAAACGTGATTTTAGAAATTGATAAATTCATGATTAATCGCTACGAAGCCATTGAAAACGTAGCTTATTATGGAGTTGCTATTTACATTGCTACCGTAATTGGTGTGCCTTATCGATCTATGTATCAAATTGTAAATCCGTTGACAGCAAAACTTTTAAACGAAAAAAATAAAGTGGATTTAAAGATTCTTTATCAAAAAAGTTCGTTGACCTTATTCATTATTAGCGGGTTTATATTTTTAATTATTATTTTAAATATTAATGAACTTTACAAACTAATCAACGAAAATTATGTTGATGGTTTAATCGTGGTTTTCATTATAGGCCTTACCAAATTGTTGGATAGTTTGCTTGGTAATAATAATGCGATTCTTTTTAATAGCGATTATTACAGAATGGTGCTAATTCTAGGAGTTTTCCTAGCCGTTTTAACCGTTGTTTTAAACATGGTTTTTATTCCTTTGTATGGAATAAATGGCGCTGCATTTGCCACTTTTATAGCCATTCTAATTTACAATATTTCAAAAATAGTCTTTGTATACTATAAGTTTAATATGCTGCCATTTTCAGCTAATACGGTAAAGGTTATTTTACTTCTTTTAGTAAGTTTAGGTGTTTTTTATTTCTGGGATTTCCCGTTTCATCCTATTATTAATATCACTTTCAAAAGCACGCTTATTTCTATAAGCTATGGCTCATTGGTTTATGGATTTAATTTATCTGATGATATTTCTGTTTTGTTGAATAGAATTTTCAGAATAGGAAAGTGAGGTTCTTAAATGTTATTTTATAACTATTAGTTTGTTTTTTGTAGGTTTTTTAATTCAAACAAAAATAGTAATGGTATAAAATAGGAAAATCCCACAATGTTGCTTTGAGGCAAACTACTTGCAGGACTTTCCAACTTAACCAACCAAAAACTAACTATCTTCTGCCTCTAGTATTTGAAGCTACTGGACTGTTAGTATTCTCTTTATTATATGTACGACTATTTGATTGTTTTGGTTTTCCATCAGGTACATTATTCTTTACTACAGGTTTTGTTGAATTCCCTCTAGTTTGTGTTCTAGGTTGTGAAACCATTGGGCTGTTTGCTCTAGGCGAATTTTCCACTGAACTCTTTCTTGGCTTTACAGTATTTGTTTCAGTTCTAGGTTTTGTTGTCACCTGATTATTAGATCTAGGTGAATTAACTTGTGATTCTCCACGAGGTCTTACCGTATTTGTTGCTTCTCTAGGTTTTACGGCTACCTGATTATTAGATCTAGGTGTGTTAACCTGAGAATTTTCGCTAGGTCTTACAGTATTGTTCGTGCTTCTAGGCTGAGTAGCAACTTGATTGCTCGATCTTGGATTTGCAGTTCCAACATCACGTCTTGGCGTATTGTTTGCCTGAGTTGGTCTAGTAGCTAAATCACTTTGTCTAGTAACTGTAGTTCCACGCCTGCTTGCAACAGCAGTAGTACGTCTGTAATTGTTAGTATACGGTTTATTGTAATTATATCTTACAGGTGTATAATATTGTCTATATGGTTTATGGTAAACGACACAGTGGGTATAAGCCGGAACTGTATAGTACCCATGCCAAGGTCTGTAAATATAATACGGATTGAAGGCATTGATATATCCAGTGTAATATGTATACTGTCTGTAAGAGTTATAATGAATATAAAGGCCTCCAATTCTAGATACATGTCCAAAACCATTATAGTTTACAAACACATTTCCAATTTGGCTTACACGACCGTAAAAATCGTAGTAAACTGGTACATGTTCCACTTGGATAATGGCTCCATACTCATCGTATTGTAAAAATGGATTGTAATTGTATCCAGAATTAAAACTGATGCTTATTCCAGGTCCATACACATTAACATTTGGTCCATAGTTTGGCATATAAAAATCGAACTGTCCGTCTGGAAATATCGAAAACTCGATGCCATTTTCAACAAATATGAAAGAATTACCATAACCTCTCAAAGCTGTTGTATTGTCAATATGACTTGGTTTGTTGGTAGTTGTTGCACTAACAGTTAATCCTCCCAGGACCAAAGCTGCTATTAAAAACATAAATTTTTTCATAATTGTTAGATTTAAAATGAAACTTGTCTAGTATAAAACAAACAACATGCCAAAAATGTTTTTAAATAAAACAGACGGCTTAACTAATTGAAAACAAGATGCATATAAAAATAAAGATTATGGTCATTTATCAAATGCAAGAGGTTTAAGGTTTTGGTCCTATTGTTTTTCAGTATAAAATAAATCACTTCACCAGTATTTTATGTGTGGTTTTTTTTGAAAGGATTAGAAGAATCTTAATAGTTATTTGTATTCATAAGAGTCTTTTTTCATACATTTATAAGATCAATTATTGAATATGCCAACCAAGCAAACCACTTGTAAAAATTGTGAAAAAGCATTTAAAAGCGACTTTTCTTTTTGTCCTCATTGCGGTCAAAAGTCAAAGGACGAATTAACGCTTCGTGTGTTATTCTCTAACACCCTTAGCAATTATTTTTCTGTTGATGCGCGTTTTTTCAAGAGTTTTCTTCCTTTATTATTTAAACCAGGTTATATAGCTAGAAAATTTGTTGAGGGCAAACGCTTGCTTTATTTGCATCCAGCTCAAATGTATTTGTTTATAGCAATTGTGTTTTTCTTTTTATTTTCATTTAATGCCAATAAACAAGCAAAGGAAATTGATGAAGGTCTTGCTACTGCTTTTCAGAAAAATGAGAAAAATGATAATCTTTCATTTGTAGAAATTCAAGCAAATAGAATTAAAGACTCTATAGATAGAGAAGAAGCTCGAGAAACCCTTAAAAAAACCTCTATTTATACAGGAATGTCAGCTAAGGAAATTGACTCTTTGGTAGAAAGTGAAAATTTCAATCCTAAAAAGAACAACGTTAGTCTAACATCTGTAGAAACAGATTCTTTAATAAAAATAAATGCTCCAGATAAAGAAATTTATAGGTCCATGGGATTAAAAGATGATGATAGCGCATTTAAAAGGCGCTTATATGCGCAAGGATTAAAGTTTCTTAAATCTAAACAAGGAGGAAGTATTTTACAGACCTTTTATGATACTGTTCCTATTGCCATGTTTTTTGTCTTGCCGTTATTTGCTTTATTATTAAAACTAGTTTACAGAAAAAGTGGACGTTATGCGCATCATTTGGTGTTTAGCTTTTACTTTTTTGCCTTTATATTTACGGTGTTTAGTTTTCTTGTTGGAATAAATTTTATAATAGATATTCCAGATTGGATAGATGCTCTAATCGTTTTATCTATATTTTTCTATCTAATTATTGCTTTAAAATGTTTTTATCAACAAAGTTGGTTTAAGAGTTTTTTAAAAGGCAGTATAACAACGTTCATGTTTTTTCCAATAGTACTAATGGTGGCTGCATTTGTGGGCTTCTTTGCTTTTATGTTTTATTAAAGTTTTTCCTTTAAATATTTACCAGTAATGGATTTGCTATTGGCAACAATTTCCTCAGGTGTTCCAGAAGCGACTAAATAACCACCATATTCACCACCTTCTGGACCTAAATCGATAATATGATCGGCACATTTAATCAATTCTAGATTGTGTTCTACCACCAAAATGGAGTGTCCTTTTTCAATTAGGGCATTAAACGATTTTAGAAGCTTTTGTATGTCATGAAAGTGCAATCCTGTAGTTGGTTCATCGAAAATAAACAAGGTATTGTCACTTTTACTTCCTTTTCCTAAAAACGACGCCAATTTTATACGTTGTGCTTCACCGCCAGAAAGGGTAGAAGAGCTTTGGCCTAAAGTTACGTAACCTAGACCAACATCTTGTAAAGGTTGTAGTTTACCTTGAATTTTACCTTGGTCGTGTGTTTCAAAAAAGGTAATGGCATCATCAATGGTCATATTTAAAACATCGTCGATACTTTTGTCGTTAAAAGTAACTTCCAAAACTTCCTTTTTAAAACGTTTGCCATTACAGGTTTCGCAAGTTAAGTGCACATCTGCCATAAATTGCATCTCGATAGTAACTTCACCTTCACCTTTACAGGTTTCGCAACGTCCACCATCCACATTAAAGGAGAAATGTTTTGGCTGATAATTTCTAATCTTACTTAATTTCTGATTGGCATATAAGGCACGAATATCGTCGTATGCCTTGATATAAGTTACTGGATTTGAGCGAGAAGAACGGCCAATAGGATTTTGATCTACAAACTCAATCTGTTTCACATTACTAAAGTTTCCTTTTAGCTCTGAAAATTGCCCAGGTTTATCGCCAAAATCGGTTAATATTTTTTGAAGTGCTGGATACAATATTTTCTTTACCAAGGTGCTTTTTCCACTTCCCGAAACTCCTGTAATAACTGTCAACACTCCAAGTGGAATGCTAACATCTATGTTCTTTAAATTGTTTTCCCTAGCACCAAGAATATCTACATGATACTTAGAAGTTCTTCTTTTTTTAGGAACTTTAATTTCTAATGTGCCATTTAAATATTGAGCTGTTAATGAGTTGGAAGCTAAAATATCTTTATATGTTCCGGTTGCAACTACTTCTCCTCCAAGAGTTCCAGCTTCTGGACCAATATCGATAATCTCGTCGGCTTCTTTCATAATGTCTTCATCATGCTCCACCACGATAACCGTGTTTCCTATATCTCTAAGTGATTTTAAAACACCAATCAATTTTTCGGTATCTTTTGGATGCAGACCAATACTAGGTTCGTCAAGAATATACATCGAACCAACCAAACTACTTCCTAGAGATGTTGCTAAATTTATTCGTTGACTTTCTCCTCCAGAAAGTGTATTCGATTTCCTATTTAAAGTTAAATAGTTTAAACCCACGTTGTCCAAAAACATCAAACGGTTATTGATTTCCTTAAGCAAGCGTTTGGCAATTGTTAAATCGTAGTCGTTTAATTCCAACTGTTTAAAGAAGGCCATTAGTTTGTTTAATGGCAGATCTACTAAATCGGTAATAGTGGCACCTCCAATTTTAATATAATCTGCTTCTGGTCTTAAACGCTTTCCTTTACAAGCTTTACATTTGGTCTTTCCTCTGTAACGAGAAAGCATCACACGATTTTGGATTTTATAAGCTTTGGATTCCAACTCGGCAAAAAATGAATTTAAGCCTTCAAAATATTTATTACCATCCCAAATAAGTTGTTTCTGCTCTTCGCTTAACTGAAAAAAGGGTTTATGGATGGGAAAATCGAATTTATGGGAATTGTTCACCAATTGATCGCGATACCAACTCATGCTTTCTCCACGCCAAGCGAAAATAGCATTTTCAAAAACAGATAAAGCTGTATTTGGAATTACTAAATCTTCGTCTATACCTACAATATCTCCATAACCTTCACATTTAGGACAAGCACCATAGGGATTGTTAAAACTGAATAAATGCACATTGGGTTCCAAAAAATCTATGCCATCCAATTCGAACTTATTGCTAAAAAATCGTTGTTTGCTATCTTTTAATGTTTCTATATAACATTCTCCTTTTCCTTCAAAAAATGCAGTTTGGATTGCATCTGCCAAACGGTTGTAAAAATCTTCTTCGTTTTTGGTGATAATTCTATCGACTACTAAAAATATGGAATCATTTTCAGAAACATCTTTTGCTTCCTCAATTCTTAAAACTTCTTTATCCACTTTAATTCTAGCATAACCTTGCTGTTGAAGCACTTTTAGCTTGTCTTCCATGGTGCGTCCTTTTTCTAAATAAATAGGAGCGAGGAGCAGGAGTTTTTCACCTTCATCAAAAGTTTTAATATAGTTTAAAACATCTGAAACCGTATCTTTCTTAACTTCCTTTCCGGATTTTGGAGAATAGGTTTTTCCAATTCTGGCAAACAGTAATTTGAAATAATCGTAAATTTCTGTTGAAGTACCTACTGTAGAACGAGGATTGGTAGAATTTACTTTTTGTTCTATGGCAATAGCAGGAGCAATGCCTTTTATGTAATCAACTTTAGGTTTGTTAAGTCTTCCTAAAAATTGTCTGGCATAACTGGACAGGCTTTCCACATATCGGCGTTGTCCTTCGGCATACAATGTATCAAAAGCCAAACTAGATTTCCCAGAGCCAGACAAACCAGTAATAACAACCAATTTATTTCTTGGAATTACAACATCGATATGCTTTAAATTGTGCAAACTAGCACCTTTAATAATGATATTTTCTTTCGGGTTTACTTGAGAAATTTTAGGAGTCATAAGTTGTATAGGCGCTAATTTTGCAAAGATACTATAAGTAAATCAACCAAGAAAATAGAATCTTATCGAATATTTTTTTTCAAATAATTTCAATTAATTTGTAGAATAACAAAGAATGTTGTTATATTTGGGACTTACTAATCTTAAAATCACTCGTCTAGCCTATAGCATAAAATTACTTTAAAATAGATTTAACCCCAAACATAAAGGAAACTTTGTGTTCAAAGTAATAATTATGCAAAACGAACTTGTCACAGATGCTACGCTAGTCAGTAACTACATTAAAGGTGATGAACCTGCTTTAGAGGTTTTAATTAAGAGACACAAACAACGCGTTTTTAGTTTTATTTATTCCAAGGTTTTGGATAAGGATATGGCTGAAGATATTTTTCAAGACACATTTATTAAGGTAATTAAAACCTTAAAAAGAGGAAAGTATAACGAGGAAGGTAAATTCTTGCCCTGGGTGATGCGTATTTCCCATAATTTGGTAATCGATCATTTTAGGCGAAATAATCGCATGCCTAAATTTAGCAATTCGGGAGATTTTAATATTTTTTCGGTCTTGTGCGATACAACTTTAGATGCTGAACGAAGCATAATTAAAATGCAAGTTGAAGCTGATGTTAGAAAACTTATTGAAGAACTTCCAGCCGATCAAAAAGAAGTATTGATGATGCGTATGTACAACGACATGAGTTTTAAGGAAATTTCCGATAAAACAGGTGTTAGTATCAATACAGCATTAGGTAGAATGCGTTACGCTTTAATTAATATGAGAAAAATTATTGATAAACATAATATTATTTTAACCAATTAAACAATAATAATCAGACTGTTGCGTTTTAGATTGTAAATAAACCCATTAAAAAATAAAACTAAATGGCAAAACTTTACTCTGAAAAAAATCCCCAAAGGCAGCTTGATTTAAACCCAAAAGAAGAGACCATACAGTTTCTTCTTGATTATTCGAAGGCTTTAAGTGTTATAAATTGTAATAAGATGAAGTTTGAAGCGCTTCTCAACTAAACTTTGAAAAAGTCCTAATTAGTCGTTAGGACTTTTTTGCTTTAGTTTCTTTTTATCAATATGCATGAAGTTTGAAGGATTAAATCCCAGATAGCTAAAATTCTATATTTTGTCGTCTATATATTGAGGATGTGCTTTTAAAACACTTTTTCTTCCAATAGTTTTTGTAATAATGTCTTTATTCAAATCCCAACCTCTTGCGGGAGAATATTGACGTCCATACCAAATAATTTGTAGATGTAAATCGTTCCAAATTTCTTCTGGAAACAGGCGTTTCGCATCTTTTTCTGTTTGAACCACATTTTTCCCATTGGTAAATCCCCATCGATACATCAATCTATGTATATGTGTATCTACTGGAAATGCTGGAATTCCAAAAGCTTGAGATAAAACCACAGCAGCTGTTTTATGTCCTACAGCTGGTAATTCTTCTAGTTCTTCATATGTTTTTGGTACTTGCCCATCATGTTTATCTATTAATATATGCGACAGGCCATAAATGCCTTTGCTTTTCATTGGCGATAAGCCCACAGGTCTAATAATATCCCTGATTTCTTCAACAGAAAGCTTTATCATATCGTACGGATTATCTGCCTTTGCAAATAATAATGGAGTAATCTGATTTACGCGAACATCTGTACATTGTGCAGACAATAATACAGCAATTAGTAAAGTATAAGGATCTTTATGGTCTAACGCTACAGGAATGGTTGGGTAAATTTCATTTAACGTTTTTATAACGAATTCTACCTTTTCTTGCTTAGTCATAAGTTGTATTTTTACAAAAATTGAATTTAAACAAAGATACTATGACAAATTTGAAACCAGGAGATAAAGCACCAGATTTTACTGCAAAAGACCAAGATGGAAACAGCATTTCTTTAAAAGATTTTCAAGGAAAAAAATTGGTGTTGTTTTTTTATCCAAAAGCAAGTACGCCAGGTTGTACAGCTGAAGCTTGTAATTTAAGCGATAATTATTCTAGATTTCAAAAAGCAGGTTATGAGATTCTAGGTGCGAGTGCAGATAGTGAGAAAAGACAAAGCAATTTTAAAAACAAATACAAGTTCCCTTATCCATTATTGGCGGATGAAGATAAAAGCGTGATTGAAGCTTATGGGGTTTGGGGACCAAAAAAGTTTATGGGAAAAGAATATGAAGGCATCCATAGAACCACATTTGTAATTGATGAAAAAGGAATTATCGAGGATGTAATATCAAAAGTGAAAACCAAAGAACATACCGATCAAATATTAAAGTAATAATACGCTGTCTTACAAGTAGGATTAATTTATTTTGTTAGATTCATTGTAGTCAAAACCTCAATGGATATTGAGGTTTTCTTGTTTTAAACTGTGATCGAACCAACCTAAAACCTGCTTTTAAGACAGCGCTTTCTATCTGGAAATTTACTCATTTCTAAAAGTTTCCTCAGTTTCACAACCAAACAGACTTTTCTCTTTAATTAATTTCGAAACACCTTCTGGCAACATAGTTTCCCAACCTTCTTCGCCATCCGTAATCATTTTTAATACAGTTCTTGAGAATACGGTTAAAATGGTTTCATCGTAATCCGTAATATCCACCAACTTACCATTGTACTTAAAAAATTTGTACAATTCTTTCATCCTAGGATGAACTTTTACGTTTTCGCTATTGGTAATTGTGCCATCATCGTTGTGCATTGGATATAAGTATACTCTCAAATCTTTAAAGAATAACTTTCCAAAAGCCTCTAAAATACCACCACTTAAATGACGGTAATATTTTTCGTCAAAAATATCCACGAGATTGTTAACACCCATAGCAAGTCCCATTCTGCTCTTGGTATATTGAGAGAAGTATTCCACCAATTTGTAATACTCCTGGAAATTAGAAATTAAAACGGTTTGTCCTAAAGAGCAAAGCAACTTGGCTCTATCCATAAAGTCCTGTTCATCAATTTCGCCCTCAGCACGTAAATTAGATAGCGTAATTTCGAAAACAACTTGGGTTCTTTCTTCCTCTACTTTATTTTCTTTAATAAACATTTCGTAAGACCTATGGAACATGTCCATATTTACCTTGGTTACAGGCCTAAAACTTCCACGTAAAGCTAAAATATTCTTTTTGTATAAAACTTTTGCTGGCAAAACGTTGTTTCCATCAGGAGAAAACATTACGGCATCTGTCATCCCGTTTTTAACCAACTGTAAACTCATTAATCGGTTGTCCACATCTTCAAAAATGGGGCCTGAAAAGTTTATGGTGTCAATTTCAATCTGGTCTTTATCTAAATGGTCATATAAGTAACGAAGTAAATTTTTAGGTTGCTTATATTTATAATAAGCACCATAAATCAAGTTTGTTCCTAAAATCCCTAAAGTTTCTTGTTGTAATCTGGCATCGTTTTCTTTAAACCTAAGATGTAAAATAATCTCGTTATAATCCTTCTCAGGATCTATTTGATAACGAATACCAACCCAACCATGACCTTTGTATTGTTTTGCAAAATCTATGGTGGTTACTGTGTTGGCAAAAGAAAAGAACATTTTATTTGGATGTTTATCTCTTGTCAAACGTTTTTCAATGAGGCCAATTTCGTGGTTTAGCATTTTACGTAAACGAGCTTCAGTTACATAACGTCCATCCTTTTCTACACCGTAAATAGCATCGCTAAAATCCTTGTCGTATGCCGACATAGCTTTCGCTATGGTTCCCGAAGCGCCACCTGCCCTAAAAAAATGTCTCACCGTTTCTTGTCCTGCACCAATTTCTGCAAAAGTTCCGTAAATATGCTCGTTTAAATTTATACGAAGGGCTTTTGTTTTTAATGAAGGAATGTCATCAAACTCTTTATCTCCTTTTAGGGTTATTTCCATTCTAAATTTTGAATTAAATCTTAACTACAAAGGTAATTAATTAGCAGGTTAAACAAAAAAATAACCTTATTTTTGTTTTAAAATTAAAAGGTTTGAAAGTGACATTTTTAGGCACGGGAACATCGCAAGGAATTCCGGTTATAGGAAGTACTCATCCTGTTTGTTTAAGTACAAATTTTAAGGATAAACGCTTAAGAGTTTCAGTTCTTATTGAATGGGATTCTTTTGTTTACGTGATAGATTGTGGCCCCGATTTTAGACAACAAATGTTAACGGTAGGATGCAACAAAATAGATGGCATTTTATTTACTCACGAACATGCAGATCATACAGCCGGTTTAGATGATATTAGACCCTATTTTTTTAATCAAGGTCCTATTCCTGTGTATGCTCATAAACGGGTTATAGGAGAATTGACGCGTAGATTTGATTATATTTTTGCTGTCGAAGACAAATATCCTGGAGCACCTGGTGTTCTTATAAACGAAGTTAAGAATGAAGCATTCCCTTTAGCCAATCTAAATGTGGTTCCAATTGATGGGATGCATTATAATCTTCAGGTTTTTGGCTACAGATTTGATAAATTTGCCTATTTAACAGACATGAAAACGGTTGAGGATAAAGAAATAGAAAAACTAAAAAACCTGGACGTGTTAGTGATCAATGCGTTAAGGCAACAGCCTCACGCTACGCATTTTAATTTGGAAGAAGCTTTAGATTTTATTGAAAAAGTAAACCCTAAAAGAGCTTATTTAACCCATATTAGCCATTTAATGGGGTTTCATGACGACGTGCAACAAAACTTACCAGAAAATATTTTTCTGGCTTATGATAACCTACAAATTACTATCTAATGAAGAATAAAATTTTAATGTACCTATTTGTTTTTGCGCTTTTACTCGTTGTTTTTCAATATGTGAATTCTAAAAATATTCTAGAAGCGTATGATGTGAAATACGAAAGAAGCCTTGAGAAAAAGCAAGCTTATGAAGACACAATTTCTGTTTTACGAGATCGAATTTTAACTTTATCTGAATTTAAACTCGACCAAACAGAAGCTGCCCTGTCTTATTTTGAAGCACGAGGTTTTAATGTCTCTGAATTGATTCCTTTTATCAAAGATGAAATATACGAGTTGAACGCACTTCCAGGTGAAGAACACGTGCTAATTCCTTATGCATCCATGACCGGCGCAAAAATGCTTATTAATTCCATTAGAATTTTAAATCATAAATGGATCATTGCCAACTTTTCTGATGGGAAATATTGGGGAGAATTATTGATTCATTATGAAATAACCGAAGACGAGCAGTTAAAATTTAAACTTATCGATTCGTTTTTATATCCAACGCAATAAAACTCTAAATTCTATCGATTAACCATTTTTTGAGCTCGTAAAAATTCTGTGGAGCAACACCGTGACCCACAGGAAATTCGGAATACTGGTTCTCAATGTTTAAAGCATTTAAGAATTTTGGTGCTTCTCTAGCCCATTCAACAGGTAATACCTGATCGACACTGCCGTGCGAGCAATAAAAACTTAAATGTGAATAGTCTTTTCCGGTAAGGTTTTCAGGAATAATCTTCGTATTAATATAGCCACTTAAAGCAATAACTTGGTTTACTTTTTCAGGATAAGTTAAAGCCACAGCATAACTTAAAATAGTACCTTGACTAAATCCTAAAATAGTAACATTATCCTTATTTACTGGGTATTTACTACAAGCTTCGTCTATAAATTTGGCTATTAAATCCCTTGAAGTTTTGGCTTGCTCGTCGTCGCTCCATTTGTTTTGATCTGCATCAAAATTAATGGCAAACCACGCATTTCCATAGGGTTGTAATGGATATGGTGCTTTAAGTGAAATAATAAATAATTCCTCAGGTAATTCTGAAGCAAAAGAAAATAAGTCGTTCTCATCACTTCCATAGCCATGGCACATTATTAATAATGGCGCATTTTCTTTTAAGGTAGATGGTCTAGTAATATATGTTAAGCTCAATTTACTGTGTTTTTTTAATTAATATTTTTGAACCATTCCTGGAATTTTTCTCCAAGAACGGGAATTGGTTTTGCTTGTCCTTTTGAAGCATAAAATATTCCAAAAAGCCAACAAACAAAGGTTATAATCCAAAAGCTAGTCCCTAACAAACTGTTGACATATTCTTCAACTAAATTTGAAAAAAGAAGCATAATGATTAATCCCAACATCTGTCGGACATGAAAAAAGGTAAAGGGATTCTTTTTCTCAAGATTCATTATAATAGCTACTATTAACCCAATAAAGGTCAAATAACTAATAATTGCCATGGTCTTTCCTTCTTGAACGGTTTGATCTATCATGAATTTAATTTAAAATAAGTTTATTATTAGCAACAATACCATATACCTTGCCTTTGGTTTCGTAACCAAGGAAGATGGCGTTTTTTGAAGTCGATTTAATAGCATCTTTCGTGAATTTTTGTGTCCCATTAGGATTAAACAAACTTAAATCGGCTTTGTTTCCTATAGCAATAGCTTGAGAAGTTACTCCAAATCTGTTTTTTCCTTTGGTTAAATAATCGATGGTTTTTTTTGTACTAAAATGGGAGTTTAAAATACCAAAAGCAGATTCTAAACCAAGAGTTCCGTATTTGGCAAAATCGAACTCAATTTTTTTATGCTCTATGTCAATCGGGTTATGATTGCTAGTTACCATATCTATCGTGCCATCTTTTAAACCATCTATTAAAGCACTTATATCTTCTTTGGTACGCAAAGGCGGAAGTACTTTAAAGTTGGTATTAAAAGTGGTTAAACTCTCGTCTGTTATAATTAGATTATGAATGGCCACACTACAACTTACATTCAATTTTTTCCTTTTTGCCTCGCGAATCAGTTCCACCGATTTTGCTGTAGAAATGGTTGGAATATGAAGTTTTCCCTCCGTGTATTCCAATAAGAACAAATCTCTGGAAATTTGCAATTCTTCGGCCATATTTGGATTGCCTTTCAATCCTATAGAAGTACTGGTAAACTGTTCGTTCATAACACCTTTTCCTGAAATTTTATTTTCTTGTGGAAAAGAAAGTACCAAGCCATCAAAATTACTGGCATATTGCAAGGCTATTTTAAGTAAATTCGGATTTTCTATAGGTTTTTCATAGTCACCAAAAGCTATGGCACCCGCATTTTTCATATCGAATAATTCAGCCAAATCCACTCCTTTGCTTTCTTTGGTTAAAGCACCAATAGGGTAGAGGTTAACAGCATGTTTTTCTGCTTTTGCTTTTACAAAAGACACATCAGAATTGCAATCGATTACTGGATTTGTGTTGGGGTTTAATGCCACAGACGTAAAACCTGAAAGCGCCGCTGTTTTTAAACCATTTTCTATGGTTTCACGTTCTTCGTAACCAGGTTCTCCAAAACTCACGCTACTATCAAACCAACCTTGGGATACATGCAGATTTTCTAAATCTATTTCCTGAATGCTTTTAGGGTTTTTTAGTGTTTTTGAAATTTCGGTAATCACACCATTTTCAATTAAAATATCAACCGTTTGATTATGGAAATCGCTTTTAGGGTCGATAATTGTGGCAGATTTTAAAAGTGCGTTCATTTAAAGTATTTTAAGATGAGCAGTTCAATGGCTAGAAAGCCTAGTGCAAAAATAACAAACCATTTCCATAGCTCGTTAATTTTTGAGTCACTTTTTAAATTCCCTAATAAATCGGGTAGGGAATGGGATAAGTTGATGTGTTTTATACCCGAAAGATCTTGATATTGCAACATACTTTCGTCTCTTTTATAATTAAAACTGATATTTTCTATAAAATCCAGTTTATTGCTTACCGTATAAGTTCCTGCTGTAGCCGGAACATCATTCGTTGTAATTTGGACTTTATTATTGAAATATTGCTGTTGCGGAATCAAACTTTCATCATTTAAAGTCATCATTAAAATATCGTCCTGTTGTAAACTTATTGGAATGTCAAATTTATTTTCTTCCGCGATAACATAGTACAATTCCGAGGTTTTTAAACTCTGTTTTCCAACGTTGTAAAGCGTAGGAACTATTAAAGGCGAATTTTTAAAGTTTGAATTTTCAGTTTTTAAGGAAGCTGAAAACGCATAAACTTGGTCACTTTTTGTTAAAAATGCTTTGCCATCTTCAAATTGTAATGGCGTACTTCCATTGGAACTGTTTAGTGTGTAAAAACTTTGAACTTTAGGATATTGGAAGTTAGAAACCTCTTTATTAAAAACATCCTTATAAAGTGGATGTGAATAATGGATGGTTGTAATTCTCTTTTCTGAAGAATTTAATGCAGTAAAACGCATGTTGTATGGCAGCAACAAGTCGTTATAGGTTTGTAAATCACTTTTTTCTGATGGAATGATCATTAGAAAACCACCTTTATCGGTAAAAGCCTTTAGAGCGGTTGTTAAAGAATTTGGGATGCTTTCCAATTCGTTTAAAACAATGAGGTTTTGGTTTTCAATGTCGCTATAATTGAGCTCATTTAAAGAGACTGAAGTATATTGAAATTCATTTTCCGAATAAATTCGTTTTAAAAACGTATCGTCGCTTTCGTTTATGGCAAGTACGTTTGCTTTAGTTGCTTTATTGATACTAAAAAACAAGGTATTGTCGAAAGCTAGGTTGATATCGTCAATAACAATGCTTCCGTTTACGCTTTCTTCATTGTTTACAGTAAAAACAGCTGTAGCATTTTGTTCAATATCTATGGCTGTTTTTGCTATTAGATTTTCATTATTGAACAAAGAGATTGGAATGTTTTTTAGCGGTTTTCCTTGGTTGGAAACATGTGCTGTAAGCTCGATGTTTAATGGTGTTTTGTTAGAAATGTATAAGCTGTCAATAGACAGGTTGTTGGAGTTTACAGGTTTTAATTGAACGGCATGGAGACTTATTAAAGAATCTAATGTGGGTGTGAATGCCGTTTCCTTGGTTTGAAAATCCGACACCAGGATTAACTGTTGTTGGTTTCCTGAATTGGTGGAAAAGAGGTTTTTGCCTTTTAATAAAACAGCGTCGTAGTTAAGTTGGTTGGAAGCGTAGTCCAGTTGTAGCAATTCATTTTTAATAGCAGTAATTGTTGTGTTTTTAAAAGTGTAGTTATTTGTGAAAACCGAGAAATTTTCTGTTACCTCTAGGTTTTCAATGAGATCTTGGACGGCTCTTTTAAGTAATTCACCTTCTTGGCCTTTGGCTTGCATGCTAAAGGAGTTATCTATATACACTACTGTTTCTTTTTGGGTGTTTAGCGCATTTATTTTTGAAGTGAAAGGTTGGGCAAATGCAAAAATTAGAGCTGCAAACACCAACATTCTTGTAAATAAAATGAGCCATTTTTTTATTTGAGAACTTTTTCTGCTTTGGGCCGTTACTTTTTTAAGAAACGCCACATTGGTAAACGCCTGCTTTTTAAACTTTCTAAGTTGAAATAGGTGAATAAGAATTGGGATAAGCAGCGCAAATAAAGCGTAAAGAAGTTCAGGATGTTTAAACTGCATTCTTATTTGTTTATTTACAAAAATAACGTTTACTCTGATATAGAAAACCTTTTAACAACAAATTAAATTTTTTAGGTCGGAAAATCTCTAATAATTTTTGTAATTCTTACTTCTTAGATGCTTTAGATAGAAGAATTTCGATAAAAATTCAGAATCCAGTAGAAACAGAACTAAATTTTAAAATTCAAGTACACGTGTGGCTTAGCGCTTAACTTGGAATAGCTTCACTAGGCGTTATTCTTTTTTCGTTTGGAATGCTAATGGTAAAACAAGTGCCCACATTAACTTCACTTTCAACCTCAATTTTCCCACCATAAGTTTCTATTTGATTTTTTATCAGATATAAACCAACTCCTTCCGCATCTTTGTTTTTATGAAAGGTTTTATAAAGTCCAAATATTGAATCGCCAAACTTCACTAAATCGATTCCTAGGCCATTGTCGGATATTTTAATTTGTATGTTTTTATCATCAATAACACTTTCAATCTTAATTTCTGGATCCCTATCTGGATGCTTATATTTAATAGCATTGGTCAATAGGTTTTGAATGATGCTTTCAATGTAAGATGGGTTGTAATAAACATATAAATTAGGGTTGATGTGATTGGTGATTTTAGCATTGTTTTCTGAAATAACCATGTTTAGTACATTTAGGATATGGTTGACTTCTTTTGCCAGATATAGTTTTTCTATTCGGGCTGTTCGATTGTTTTGAACAGACACAATCTCAGTTAAATTTCCTATAGTTTTTGTTAAGGACGCAGATAAGGTATTTAAATAAGTTATTATTTCCTCTTTCTCATGGTTGGATGTGGCTTCTTCATAAAAAATAAGGAGACTTTCAAAATTGGCAGCATGTTGTTTTAAATTATGTGTAACAATATGTGCGAAGTTTTTAAGCTGATTGTTTTGTTTGGTTATAATATTAAGCGTGTCGGTTAATTTGATTTCACTTTCAACATGCTTGCTAATATCAACATGGGTTCCAATAAACCGAATGGGATTGCCATTGGCATCTCTTTCAGTAATTTTTCCTTTATCCAAAATCCACTTATAACTGCCGTCTTTGCATTTTATACGGTGTTCATTAACATACAGGTTTTTTACACCATGGATATGATCTTGGAAATCTTGAAAATACTTGTCTCTATCTTCTGGATGTACACGATCGTTCCAAGCGTTTATGTTGTCGCCAAATGTTGGGTCGTTTTCAAAACCAATAATGCGTTTGGAGGCCTCAGAGAAATACACCTTGTTGCTTATAGCGTTAAACTCCCATACGCCAACATTGGTCATTTCAACGGCTAACTGCCACATGCGTTTTTCGTTGTAACCGTTGAGGGAATTTAAATCGTTTGATATTTTTGAGTTTTTAAAATCCATATTTTCTAAACAATTTTTAAGATAGTTTTGAAGTTAATATGGGGAGAATCTAAAAAATGCTATAGTTTTCACTACTAAAATAGTTAATAATCAGCTATCTAAATAGTAATACACAAGAAAGTTTTGTTTATTTTCTTGGATGAAAGCTATGAAGCACATTTTTTAAATGACTTTTATCCACATGCATATAGATTTCGGTTGTGGTAATACTTTCATGACCCAACATGAGTTGAATGGTTCTTAAGTCGGCTCCGTTTTCTAATAGGTGCGTGGCAAACGAGTGTCTAAAGGTATGTGGGGAAATGCTTTTCTTTAAATCTATCTTTACGGCAAGTTGTTTGATAATGGTGAAAATCATAGCTCGGGTAAGCTGTTTTCCTCTTCGGTTTAAAAACAAGGTGTCTTCATGTCCTTTTTGAATGTCTAAATGAACTCGGATCTCCTTTTTATATAAATTAATGTATTTCTGAGCGGATTCTACAATGGGTACAAAGCGTTGTTTGTCTCCTTTTCCAGTAACTTTTATAAAACCTTCCTCAAAAAATAAATCAGAAATCTTTAAGTTGGTCAACTCGCTAACACGCAGGCCACAACTGTATAAGGTTTCTAGCATGGCTCGATTGCGTTCGCCTTCAGGTTTGCTTAAATCTATAGCTTCAATTAAATGGTTAATATCCTCTAATGAAAGTGTGTCTGGAAGTTTTCGACCTGTTTTTGGGGATTCTATTAACTCTAAAGGATTATCCGTTCTATAATCCTCAAAAATGAGATAGTTAAAAAAACTTCGAAGCCCAGAAATAATTCTAGATTGGCTTCTGGCATTTACATGCTTGGCAGTTTCGTAAACAAAAGGCTGAATGCTTTCTTTGGTAATAGATATAGGATTAGCTGGCATTTTGTTAGCCTCCAAAAATTTCATTAACTTTTCTACATCCAAACCATAGCTGGCAATGGAATTGGCAGAAAGTCCTCTTTCAATTTTCAAGTAAAGTTTATAGTCTTTTAAGGCGTGTTCCCATTTCATTAGTGCAAAAATAAACTAAATAGACTAGTTAAATAAGCGGGTTAGAGATAATTAAAGCTAGAATTGATATAAATTGTTAATAACTTATTACACATCATGCTGATTAGTAGGTGTTTAGAATTACAGCCTCTTATAAATGTTGATAATTATGAGTTATTTTGTTCGTAAATTGAAAAAAAAGTACTTAGTTTGTTCTATCAATTTAAAAACTTAATAAATTATGAAAAAATTATTATTTACTGCAGCAATTGCAGTTTTCGGATTTTCAGTAATGAGTGCTCAAGGAGGATTCAAAGTAGGTGCAAACTTTGCTTTACCAGTTGGTGATGCAGGAGATGTCTCATCTTTTAGTATTGGTTTAGATGCAGCTTATTTAATTGAGGTTTCTGATAAATTTTCTGTTGGTGGTGCCACAGGTTTTACTAATGCTTTTGGTAAAACTGAATCTATCAATATTTTCGGTTATTCAGTTGAAGTAGATTATGATGATGTACAGTTTATTCCTGTTGCTGCTGCAGCACGTTTTAATGCTACAGATGCGCTTTATGTTGGAGCCGATTTAGGTTATGCTATTGGAATTAACGACGGTAATGATGGTGGTTTTTACTACCGTCCAAGAGTTGGATATAGCTTTACTGATATGATTGGTGCCAATATTTCTTACACAGGCGTAAGCTTAGATGGAGGAGATTGGTCAACCATTGGTTTAGGAGTAGAGTTTTCATTCTAATTTCTATAATCCATATAAATACAAGAGACTGTCTGAAAAGATAGTCTTTTTTTTTGCGTTTTTTTCATGATTAAAATAAATTTTAATTTTTTAACACCTGCTTAAGCCATTAAAATATAGGCAGTTATAGGTCGGTTGTTTTGTGTTTATTTTTAAGAAGAAGATTCTCACTTTTTTGTAGGTCAGAATAGATATAATGTTTAATTTTGCC
>Ga0079223_10000206_pt1 | contig 25973 bp, 31 predicted proteins | sample Stecom2011_FD_75072 | JGI IMG/M metagenome (GOLD analysis project Ga0079223, IMG submission 75072) | Agricultural soil microbial communities from Utah to study Nitrogen management - Steer compost 2011 | ecosystem: Environmental > Terrestrial > Soil > Agricultural land | place: USA: Utah...
AACAAGTAATACCATTAGTTTAACAATTGGCTTAAATAGCAGGTTTTCAAAAAATGAATGCTTGTTTTGAACCATTGCTGAAAAATTAACTTGGTGTATTATCTAACATTATACCACGTCTTCTACTAAATTCACATATTCCATTGTGTGAAAAATGTGAATATTATTTTAAATATAATCTTCAAAATTGATCCTTTATTCTTTCCTGGCTATGCTCGATGAAACACTAAAACATATATTTAAAACATTAAGCCGGACTGCATGGTTCGCACAAATTGACATTAACAATTTTAAGCTCTCATTTTTCATAGAAAACTAAAGTCCATCGAAAACATTTAAACTCCTCTTTTCCGTCTGGCAGCCGATGGACTACGATTGTCGAAATTTAAAAAACTAAAGTATAATCAAAAAAGCAGGTACGAAATGACCAATATCATTCAATTTATTCCTACGAAAGCTGACGGTTATCATTTCAAAAGATTAAGACAACAACTATATTTATGAAATATTGAAAACAGAATAGACCATAAATTTAAATCTATATATTATGAAGCGATACATATTAATAACTCTACTGTTGGCTAGTATATCCTTTCACACAAATGCCCAAGTACTCACAAAAATCGATAAAGTAACTCTCCTTCAAGAAGGTCTCGGAGGGGTGGAAAAAGGAGGTGAATGGGGATTTATAGACTCGAATGGAATACTAGTAATCAACTACCGCAAGGATATAGTCGTACCATCAGGCGGAACCCCAACTTTTAGCAGTGGGATGTGTTTGATACAAGAAGTAACAGATGGTATAACGTTCTACGGCTACATCAACACTAAGGGCGAAAAAGTGATCCCTGCAGAATATCTGGTCGCTACACCTTTTGAAAATGGATATGCCCGGGTTATAAAATACTATAAAGAAGATACGGGAACAATTAATGCGCTTGGGAAGAACATTGTAAATTATAGCTACAATGAACTGGTAATTAACACTAAAAACAAAACTATACAACACCTGCGAGGGCCCTATCATTTATTGTTCGACCGCTTGCATATACAGCAGAACCCACCTGTAATCACCTCCACATTTATCAGTGATAACCTTATAGCCGTGCGTGAGAATGACAATACCTACACGATTTATAAATTGGGCAAATAAAAATATGAAAAAATTGGATTTTAGATATTCTTCAACAACTCAAAGGCTTGTTTTGCAATCTCCAATTCCTCATTTGTCGGAATGACTAGGATTTTCACTTTGGAGGTGGCAATGTTTATTTCCCGTAGATCTTTGGATTTTTTTTCGTTTTTAGCTTCATCCAAAGCAATTCCGAAGAAATCCATATCTGTACACACAAGTTCGCGAATCACACTTGAATTCTCACCGATTCCAGCAGTGAAGATGATGGCGTCCAAACCGTTCATTGCGGCAGTATAAGCCCCAATATATTTTTGAATTCGATAGGCATTCATTGCCAAAGCGAGGATACAATTTTCATTTCCCTTCTCGGCTTCAGCCTCAATATCCCTTAAATCGCCATATCCCGTAAGCCCCAACATTCCGCTTTTATTTGTGAGCAGATCTTTGACCTCGTCCAAACTGAAGCCCAAGTTCTTCACCAAATAGAAGATAATTCCCTGGTCAATATCGCCACTTCTTGAACCCATAATCAATCCATTGGACGGTGTAAACCCTAAACTGTGATCTATACTTTTACCATCTACAATCGCAGTCATACTGCAACCATTGCCTAAGTGGATGGAAATGATTTTGGACGATTTTAATCCTAAATATTCAATTGCTTTATCAGAAACATATTGGTGGCTGGTGCCGTGAAACCCATACACTTGAATATTTTGTTCTTCGTACAGCTCATTGGAAATTGCATATTTTTTTGCTTTCTCCGGAATAGTTTGATGAAAAGCAGTATCAAAAACCGCAACTTGTTTTGCCAAGGGAAAGAATTCCTCAGAAACCAGAATACCTTCAAGATTTCCAGGGTTGTGCAGAGGTGCCAAAGGCGCATATTCTTGAATTTCCTTTTTCACTTCCTCAGTGATTAAAGCAGTGGCCGAAAATGAATTTCCTCCGTGAACAACACGATGGCCCACAACCTCAATCTCATCTGTACTCTTAAGAACTCCTATTTCCGGATCAAGTAATAATTCCACAATTTTATGGAGCCCTTGATTGTGTGTTTTTATATTATGTATTTGCTGAAGCGAAGTTGAATTTGTCTTATAATTTACAATGGCATCCTTGTGGCCAATGCGCTCTACTGATCCACTACATATCAAGGCTTCGGAAGGCATTCCTATCAACTGAAACTTTACAGAGGAGCTTCCGGAATTGATTATCAATATATTCATTTTATTTTCTTTTTCTTTGGGCTGGCTATAGGGGTTGCCAATGGTTAATATTATAAATGGACGTAGGACTGAATGACTTAAGACGTAGGACTGAATGAAATGAAATGCAATAGTTACAATACAATTAGTCCTATGTCCTACGTCTTAACGTCCTAAGTCAATTATCAATTATTTTGTTTATAAAAATCATCGGTTTAAGAATCTTGTGCCTGAATTGCGGTGACAATAACGGTATTAAAAATATCGTCTATGGTACAACCTCGGCTTAAATCGTTAACGGGTTTGTTTAATCCTTGAATTATCGGGCCAATGGCCAATGCTTTTGTTTCTCGCTGCACTGCCTTGTAGGTGTTGTTTCCGGTATTTAAATCTGGGAAAATAAACACATTTGCTTGTCCGGCGACTTCAGAGTCTGGCATTTTCAATTTTCCAACGGCAAGATCAACGGCTGCATCATATTGAATTGGACCTTCCACTTTTAGATCAGGTCTTTTTTCCCTGACAATTCTTGTAGCCTCTCGCACTCTTTCCACGTCTGCTCCAACTCCCGAAGCTCCTGAAGAATAAGACAACATTGCGATTTTAGGTTCAATCTCAAATGCCAAACTGGTGGCCGCGGAGGAAATGGCAATTTCAGCCAATTGTTCTGCGGTAGGATTCGGGTTTATGGCACAATCTCCATATACAGAAACACGATCTTCCAAAAGCATAAAGAAAACGGAAGACACAATCGAGGCTTCGGGTTTGGTTTTTATAAACTGAAGCGCTGGGAGAATGGTGTGTTGGGTGGTATGTTCTGCACCGGAAACCATTCCATCGGCATGGCCTTTGTAAACCATCATCGTCCCAAAATAGGACACGTCTATCATTAAATCCTTAGCCATCGCCAAATTGACGTTTCTGTGCTTTCTAAGCTCATAAAGCGTTTCTGCATACGAATCGAAATGTACTGATTCAATTGGGTTTACAATGTTGATCTTGTTCAGATTCAGCGCAATATCAAGTGTGGTTAGTTTTTCTTCTATTTGCTTTTTGTCTCCAAGTAATGTGATTTGAACAGCATCCAGATCAATCAATAGTTTTGTAGCTCTTAGAATACGCTCATCCAAGCCTTCGGGCAAGACAATGTGCTTTTTGCTGGACTTTGCCTTTTTCAATAAGTTATACTGAAACATTCTAGGCGTGATTCCACTTGATTGAAACGTGATGAGCCGTTCTATCAGCGCATCAACTTTTATGTGCTTTTCAAAATCCTGAATGGAGGTGGTTATCTTTTCCGTGTTCTCGGCATAGATCTGCGATTTTATACTTCCAAGACTATTGGTAACGGAGAAAGTTCCTCCTTGTACCGAAATAATCGGAACAACGTCTGAAAGTCCTTCGATGAGTTTGATAATTGAATTTTCTGGCACTAATCCAGCTGTAAGGACAATCCCAGAGATAGATGGGTAGTTGTCCGAAATGTTTGCCTGCAGCGCGCCCAAAATAATATCGGCTCTGTCGCCTGGGGTTATTACCAAGGCATTTTCTTTTAAATGAAGGAGATAGTTGTGCAGTTGCATTGCGCCCACACTATAATTTCCTGCTTGATTATTGATGAAAGATTCCCCAAAAAGAACCTTTGCATCTAAGGTTTCAACTATTTCCTTAATGGAAGGATTTGCTAAAAGCGGATTTAAGGGAATTGCCCCAACAATCACTTCGGAAGGTAGGTATTTTTCCAATTCAGTGACCACCATCACTTGATTTTGGGGTTCCACTTTATTGGCGATAACAGCCAAGACCTCAACGCCTTTGTCTTTAAAGGAATCAAAAGCCATTTGTAGATTCCCTACAAACTCCTCCAGTGTTTTGCCAATACCGCTAGCCAGAATAATTGCTGGCACCCCAAGGTTTTTAGCGATCAACACATTAATATCGAATTCTCTAAGAGAGCTTTCGCCACTAAATCCAGTTCCTTCAATCAATATAAAATCAAAACGCTCCTCAAGAGCCTTGTACTTTTCAATAATCCGACTGATGATTTCCCCGTCCTTATTTTCATTTATCTTTCGAATTACCTCGCTTCGTCTAAAAGCATAGGCATCTTCAAACTTAATATCCAAATTGAAAAAGGTGGAGACTGTTTTAATGTGGTTGTCCATTTCGCCAGGCTTAAAGTCGTCAATAATAGGCCGGAAGTAACCAACCTTGGCCGCCTTTCCCAATAGCGACTGCATTAATCCCAGGGAGACAATAGACTTACCACTGTCGGGTTCTGTAGTGGCAATGTAGATGGCTTTGTTCATTTTCAATATTTTTTTCAAAAGTAAGCAACATTATTTATCTCATTTGCGCAATCTCGCATTATATGAATGAGATTTGAATTCTAAAAATGTAAAGCTACTGCCGATATAAAATATATCAAATGATCAATATCATAGCCATCGAATTATTCGTTTGCTTTATCTGTTCTGACTATTTTTATGTGAAGAATTCTACTTTTTATATTTGAACAGACCATCCAATCTTTTAGTGATTTTGGCCGTAAAATTTGGTACATCCTTAATTATAGATGCTCCTGTTATCGCATCGATATTCTCCATTTTTTCCAAACCGTTCCACGAGGTGGTCAACATCACTATTTTATTATTTGACTCTAAATTTTTCTCCATAAACGATTGCACAATATCGATTGGAGCACCAGCTTCCCATCTATGTAGGATGAGGATGGCGTCATAATTGGCAGCATCAGCATTTCCCAAGTCCCTAACATCGATAATCTCAACTAATACGCGGGAAGACTTGTAATGATCCAACAGTTGCGCATTAATCGAATCCTTAAAAGGACTGGCCTCTGTGGCAATCAATAACTTTCGAACAACATTCATGGACTTGACCTCCAAAGGATCATCGACCTTCTTGAAAGGGCTCTGTTCGTACAAGAATAGAAAAAGGAGGGATGCGCATATCAGAAGTATGGTGGTCAGAGCGAAAAGTATTTTAGGCTTAAGTAACTTCATAAAAATATATACTTTCAAACATTTACCACAGCCATTACCTATTCAACTTGAACTGCTTCTCAATTTTCCTATCGATTCATAAAATGTAAAGCTACTGCCGATATAAAATATATCAAATGATCAATATCATAGCCACCGAATTATTGGAAGGTTAATGCTGGATTATAATCGAAAAGGAAGCTGCCAGATTAAAACAATTCAATAGACTACCAATAATTGTAAATAGCCCGTAGAATGAAAAAATGCTACCAGCTTTTTACAAATAATGAATTTGACAAAAGTGAATATGTGGGCGAAATTCCATACTCAATTATTTAATTTAAAGAAACTCGGTATTATAATTTTATCGATTCATTATAAGATTGAGTCTTCAGCTCTTTGTAACTTGTGTAAAATTCACCGAGAAGGTTATGAAGAGGAGGAACAACTACCCACCGAAGTACTAAAAATGAGAAACGATGGAAATAGCAAGAGTAGAAATTTCGAATCCCGATAAAATATTGTTTCCCAAAGAGGGAATCACAAAACTTCAAATGGTGCAGTATTACGAGAAAGTAGCGGAAAAGATGTTGCCTTATTTAAAAGACCGGCCGCTCACACTGCACAGATTCCCCAGTGGCATAAAAGATGACGGCTTTTATCAGAAAAATGCGGGAGATCATTTCCCTACTTTTATAAAACGGATACAAATAAAAACCGAGGACGGCAGTAATACACAAGTACTTTGCAACGATAAGAAGAGTTTGATATACCTCGCTAATCAAGGTACTTTAAGCTTTCATATTTGGCTATCTAAAAAGGACAAACTCAACAAACCCGACAAGATTGTTTTTGACTTGGATCCTTCCAAAAACGATTTTAAGAAGGTTCAGGAAGCTGCCAGTATTATTGGCACTTATTTGCGCAAAAAAATTATAGAACCAAACCTGATGACCACAGGGCAAAATGGCCTTCACGTTTGGTACCGTGTCCGCCGCACAAAGGATTTTGACCAAGTTCGGGAGGAAGTTAAGCTTATGGCCCAGGAACTGGAAAAACAACACCCAGAATTATTGACTACCGCTGTTCGTAAAAACAAGCGAAATGACAAAATATTTGTAGACTATCTCCGTAACGCCTATGGTCAAACTTCCGTCTGCCCCTATTCGCTTCGACCTAATGAAGTTGCCGGTATTGCCATGCCGATCTCTTGGAAAGAATTGGAGAAAATAGATTCCAGTGATCAATTTAGATTGTCGAGTTTTATGGACATCTAATTTAAAGTCCTTCGTCCTATACTCTCGTTAGTTTTGCATCAAAATCTTAGCGGATGATGATAAATAGGATAGATGGACTTTCACAGCGAATAATTTTTAAACGCGAATATCAAAATATCCCATTGCTATTTTTAATTTCGCAGGGTAAAATAAAATTGAATTAAAAACCAAGTCTTCTTTATGAAAAAGTTATTTTTTTTGACATTCCTCATTATTGCAGTAGCCTGTAAGCAATCCGGAACCGATGAAGAATCTTCCAAACAAATTGCCCAACTTCATCAGTGGGCTATACAAGCGGATTTTTTCAACTTGCAGGAAAACTTTAACAAGCATAAAAACACAGTCTCAAAAACCGATTCTCTTTATTTTGAAGCGCTTCTCGCGGGAGCCTATAACCAACCGGAAGCTTCCAACAAGGCGATAGAAGAATTTTTCAAAATCCATAAAATAACATATAAAGACAGTTTGTCCATAAAACTCCTAGAGACCAAACTGGTAAACCAGATTAATTTATTTGAGTATAAAAATGCCATAATAACAAGTGATACACTTCAAAAACTATACGCACCGCAGTTTGAATTTGATAAGCTCGAGGATTTAAGAAACTCTTTCTATCTCCTGAAGTCACTTGAAAACACTCCAAAGCAAGAAATTGAAATCTCCGCAGATGCCGAGTTGCCTATAATAAAGGACAAAGCTGGACTTTCTAATCTTGAGGTGACTTTTGGCGAGAAAAAAATAAATTTCGTTTTCAATACGGGCGCCAATTTTTCGGTGATTCAAAAATCGGTGGCGGAAGAAATGGGATTAAAGATTATTCAATCAAAGTTTATGACGGATAACGCGGCGGGCAGAAAAGTAAATACCAATTTAGCCTTGGCGGAGCGATTAGAGATTGGTCCTATTATACTGCGCAATGTAGTGTTTCTAATTTTCGACGATGCCGATCTCACTTTCCCTCCCATCGATTATGAAATGAAAGGAATCCTCGGTTTTCCAGTTACACGGGCGTTTGAGGAAATTAGAATTGCGAAAGACAGCTTATTTATTCCCCAGGAAGCTGTTGATTATAATTTGTACAATTTGGCCTTTGACGGCCTCATTCCCCTTGTCAAAGTGGAATATAAAGGTGATGCACTACCCTTCCAATTTGATACTGGAGCGCAGACAACCACCCTTTATTCAAAATTTTTAGAGAGGTATAAATCTGAAATCGAAGCCAATTACGCCAAGACTAATTTAAGTGTAGCCGGAGGTCAATACACAATTGGGGGTTATTTATTGGATTCTGTGGATCTCACTGTGGGAGATTCCAAAGTTTCAATGAAGGACGTACAATTGTTTCCCGAGCGAATTAGCGCTACTGATGTGCAGTACGGTAATTTAGGGCAGGATTACATCAAAGAATTTGAGACTATGATCATCAGTTTTAAATCGGCTTCGCTGCTGTTTCGTTGATTCGAGTGTTAAATAGAACCATCTAAACAAATCCTTGAATAGGCAGTAGAGCTGTAAAAGAGATTTAAATCGTTTCGTTTTTTAGCCAATAATGTGGGTAAATGAAACTTATGATCCCTCATTGGGAGCATCCAATTCTTTTAAAATCTGGTTTACGTCTTCCTCAGTGGTTGTGAGTTTCCTTTTGCAAATCTTGATCAAGGCCGCGGCGCGCTTTACCTTTTCCGAAAGCACGTCGACAGATATTTCACCTTGCTCAATTTCCAAGACAATATTTTGCAATTCCTCAAAAGCTTCGGTGTATTTAATGGTTTCGCTCATTTTTATTATTTGGTTTTAGTGACAGTACTTTCTACTACTCCATCAAAAATAATGGTCTGTAGCAAATCTCCTGGTTTTATTTCAGATATTTCTTTTATGGCCTTCCCATTGAATCGGGTGATGCTGTAGCCGCGTTTCAAAACATTCTTTGGATCCATATTGTGAATGTTTTTTTCAATATTATCAAGGATGAGTTCACTTTGCTGTAATTGGTTTTCAGTTTTTGAAAACAGTTTATCCTTTATTTGAATAATATTGAGTTTTGACTGATCTATGGAAAAATTGCTGTTCCTTCCAATATTGAACACATAATCCCTCAAAACCCCATCTTCATTTTTGAAACGGAAACGAACTTGTTGAACCAAAGATGCTGCAGTGTTGGCAATTTTACTGCGATTGGTGTTCAGAACGTTTTCCGTCAAAGATCGAAAAAGCTTTATTTCCGAATGAAATCGCGTTTTTTCATCTTTTAAAATCCGTTGCGATTTATCTTTCAATTTGCGCTCGGCCTCTTGAACGGGAACTGAAAAGTCGTGGAATTTCTGAAGAAGGAATTGCGCCAGTTTTGATGGGGTGATGGCATTGGAAAAAGCCACCATTTCCGAAACGGTTTCATTGGTAGCATGCCCAATTCCGGTTACAACAGGAATAGGGAAATCGGCTATTTGTGTTGCGAGTTCGTAGTTGTTATAACAGGAAAGTCCCACTTCGCCACCGCCGCCACGGATTATTGCCACAACATCAAAATGGTGTTTCACCTTCTTAATTCTTTCCAGCTGATGGGAAATCCTTTCGGCTGCTTTATCGCCTTGAAGCAGGGCCGGAAATAGATGGAGAAAGAACTTATAGTTCCAAGAGTTATTTTGGATTATTTTTAAAAAATCGGCATAACCCTTACTGGTTTCAACAGAAATAATCGCGATGCGCTGCGGCAATAGGGGAAAATTCAATTGTTGATTTTTATGAAAAACACCTTCTTTATGTAATCTTTTGATGGTTTCTTGTTTCTCCTTTTCCAAATCGCCCAGCGTAAAACTAGGATCGATATCACTTATTATTAACGATAGTCCGTGGGTAGGGTTATATGATATTCGCGCCAAGAATAGGATTTTGATACCATCCTTTAGGGGTTCCTTTAATATTTCTTGAAAGCGTTTATTGATTCGCAGATAGTCTGTCTTCCACAAAACCCCTCTTATTTCAGCTATTACTTTGCCATCTCTTTTTTCAACTAAAGAAGGATAGCAATGGCCCGAATGGGGATAATAATTGAGTTTATTCATCTCTGCTTTAATCCAATAGCTAGATTTATAACGATTGGCAAGCGTTCTTTCAATGCTCTTGGTAACCTCTAAAAGCGTGAATATTTTAATGTTTTCCTTCGACTCCGACATGCGTTTAAATCACTTAAAATTTTGCCAGTACAAGCTAGTCAATGAAAATGAATTGCGGAAGATTGGAAATTGATAAATTTTTGAATCCAAGCGCAGATTGAAAACATCCTACCAACTTCCCATTAAAAGCAATTCAACTTTTTGAAATTTAAAAAGATTAACTTATCTTAGAATGTCTTATTATCCAGAAAACCCTGAGGGATAATTGGCTGATGATGACCATAATCAATACGTTCTATAAAGAATATCTTATATTTCCACCGTCTCGATAGCAGCTTGGGATCTGAAAAAAGAGCCATTCTTGAAAAATATGGCAAAGTGTTTTCTCCGGCTATTGATTACCGCGTAGAGTTCAACAGCATAGAAATGTTGGTCGAGCAGTTTAAAAATCAAAAGATCGATGTAGTAATCGGCAGTAATATGGGCGGCTTTGTTGGATATTATGTGGCCGATGCGTACCAAAAACCTGCCTTACTGTTTAATCCATCCTTGACTAAGAGATCAGTGCGGCAAAAAATTCCAATTTACAAAGCTCCCCCTCTCGGCTTTAAACAATTAGTTCTTGGAATCCGGAGTGACCGTATCGACCCGAGGGGTACATTAGAGTTTTTGAGTAAAAATCTTCAAGTCTATACCAATTATCGGATCCATATAAGGCAAAATCTAGGACACGAAATTCCCATAGATGTTTTCAAGGAAGAGGTGGTGGAGTTTTTTAAGTTTTTATAAAGGAGTGCATATCACTAATCGCTGAAATAAAAAAGAGCCCAGTATTACTCTTAGCTCTTTTTACTTTTACATAAACCTTTATAAGTCAATCAATTTCTAGCGGCATTTTCCCTAGCCCATTGCTGATATGCCTTAAACTGGGACGCATCCAAAATATCACTAAGAATTTTATCCTGTTGTTCTACTCGTTCGTAATTGTTCATTTCTTGATTGCGATTATTCCTTTTCCAAGCATTCACGGAAGTTTTCCAGTCATTTTGAAAACGGCTAATTTGATCCTGGCTCATATTAACGGCGGTATACATTTCATTCATTTTCGCTTCATTTAAAGCCCCTGAATTGGTAGTTATACCTGATGCTGCCGTTGCTCTCGCAGTTGCTTGGCGCGATACTGTAGATTGATTAGCGGCACTGGATGCTTCGGTGTTCACTCTTCCCCTTGTGCCCGGTTCTTTGCTGGCAGCACTTTGCTTAGTGGCCTCACAAGAGGTCAAGAGAGCTAAAAGACCTACAGCTAGCATTATTTTTAAACTTTTCATAGCGTTTAAATTTTCGTTTCAGGGGACTAATTTACAAAGCAAGCTACTTTTAAATGGGCTCTTTAAGAAAACATTGTATTCTTTGATGCGCATTTTCCTTCAATCAATTTTAGTCTGGAAACGAATAACTTTCCAAGTTAAAAACCAGAACCCATCTCAAATAAAAACCTCAGATAACTCCATATCAGCCATTTAACAAGAACAAGCTCACTTCCATAAAACACTTAATTCCAATTTGAAAATGAAAAGTTATCTTAAAATCTCCTTCGCTTAAATAAAAATCATTACATTTGTCAACCATTTGGTTAAACCATAGAGTTAGATTATGTCAAAGACAAAAACAGTTTCAGATACTGAAGGCCAAATCTTGGAAGCCGCAAAGGAAGTATTTCAGAAAAAAGGAATGGATGGGGCGCGTATGCAAGAAATAGCAGATCAGGCAGGGATCAATAAAGCTATGCTTCACTATTATTACCGAAGCAAGCAGTTACTTTTTGAGTCAGTTTTCAAAAATGCTTTTGCGCTAATTGCTCCCCAGTTGAATACAATTTTAAATGACGATTCCTCCATTGAGGAAAAGATAAAAACTTTCACCAACAACTATATTTCCTTTATTGCCAAACATCCTTATCTCCCCAATTTTATCATTCAGGAAATGAACCGGAATCCGAAGTTCTTTGAAAAAATTCAACAAAACGACGCTTTCCCCAGTTTAGAAAAGTTCAATAAACAAGTGGCTTTGGAAGTGGAACAGGGCATTTTAAGACCTACCGATGGCAAGCAGCTTTTTATCAACATCATCTCACTGAATATTTTTCCCTTTGTGGCAACGCCATTGTTTAAAGGATTTCTGAAGATTAACGACAAAGAATTTAAGCAATTGATGGAGGTAAGAAAAATAGCAGTATCGGAATTCATCATCAATTCAATTAAAAAATGAAAGCACTCCTATTCATGTTTTTCACATTCGTGCCACTTCTGCTCTCTGCCCAGCAGGTTTTAACGCTTGAGGAGTGCTATGGTTTGGCGGAAAGAAATTATCCCCTTGCCCGGCAGACCGATTTGTTGGAAGAAAGGTCAAAGTCCGAGGTCAATATTATCAATAAGGAAAAACTCCCCCAGCTTAATCTCAACGCCCAGGCCACTTATCAATCGGATGTAATACAGTTTCCGATACAAATGCCAGGCGTTACTGTTGAGCCTCCCAACAATGACCAGTATCGAGCTAGTTTGGACGTGAATCAGCTTATCTATCACGGCGGAAGTATTGAAGCCAACACCAACCTGAAAAAAGCTGAGCTGCAAACCCAACAGCAGCAGGTGGTTGTAAATCTGTATTCTCTTAGGACAATCATAAACCAGAATTATTTCAGTGTGTTATTGTTTCAGGAGCAAGCCAAACAGCAAATTTCAAAAAAAGAGCAACTCCAAGCCCGTTTAAACGAAATTGACAGTGGGGTAAAATACGGGGCGGTGCTTCCTTCTACTTCTCAACTGCTGCAGGCCGAAATTTTGAAGTTGGAACAACAGCTTTCGGAAACCGAGCACAATCGAAAAAGTGCATTGGACAAGCTGGCTTCCCTCCTATCCAAAAATCTGGACAGCGATACCTTTTTGGCCAAGCCGGAGATTCTTATCATCACAGATAATGTTTCCAATCGCCCGGAATTGAAACTCTTTGAGATGCAACAAAACCAACTCCAAACTTCAAAAGAAGTTATTTCTAAAACCAATTATCCGCGATTGTCTGGTTTTGCCCAAGCGGGATTCGGGAATCCCGGATTGAATATGTTGGACAATTCCTTTCAGGATTTCTATATGGCAGGACTAAAACTAAATTGGAACATCCTAGATTGGGGAAAAGCAAAGGAGCGGAAACAGGCGGTCGATATTTCACAGGAAATCGTTTCCACAGAAAAGGAAACCTTTGTCCTGAACAACAATATACAGCTGGATGAGGCTAAAAACAATATAAATAAATATGAAGAAATGCTTCAAAAGGACACAGAGATCATCAATCTGAGGCAGCAAGTTTTAGAGGCTACAACTTCTCAATTCCAAAATGGCGCCATCCGCTCTTCGGAATACATCACCGAGCTCAACAATCTATACGAAGCCAGAATCACAAAGGAATTGCACAGTACCCAACTCAGCTTGGCAAAGGCAAATTACAAAGTAATAAAAGGAGACTAAAAATGACCACGAATCCACGTACCATAAATAGCACTAGTACACCTGCCCTTCCGGCACGCGGGTTTTTGGTAAAATTAACCACAATGAAAAAACAACATATCCTTATAGCAAGCCTACTGTTAGGCATGCTCTTTTCCTGCTCCAACGAAGAAAAAGCGGACGGCTACGGCAATTTTGAAGCCACTGAAATCACAGTTTCCTCCGAAGCCAACGGAAAGTTACTATTTCTCAAGGTGGAGGAAGGGCAACTTTTGGAAAAGGGAGAAGGGATGGGTTTGGTAGATACCTTTCAGTTATATCTTAACAAACAGCAATTGCTGGCCAACAAAGCCACCGTAGCTTCCAAGTCTGGCGGGATATGGTCGCAGGTGGAAGTGCTCAATCAGCAATTGCAAAACGCAAAAACCGAGCAACAACGCGTTCAAAATATGTTTAATGATAAAGCGGCCACCCAACAACAGCTGGACCAAGCAAATAACCAGATGGACGTCTTTAAAAAACAAATAAAAAATGTAGAGAGTCAGAATTCTCCAATCATAAACGAGGTCAAAGCCATAGACGCCAAGATTGACTTAATTGATGAACAAATAGCTCTGAGCAAAATAACAAACCCCATAAGCGGAAGTGTCCTGACCAAATATGCCGAAGCAGGTGAAATTGTCTCTTTTGGGAAACCCTTGTACAAAATTGCAAACTTGGACGAAATGAACCTTCGGGTTTTTATAGGTCAAACGCATTTACCGAACATCAAAATAGGTCAAGAAGTCACCGTGAAAATAGATGTGGGTGACGCGATGAAGGATTATAAAGGAACAATAGGTTGGATTTCCTCCACCGCGGAATTCACTCCGAAAATCATCCAAACCAAGGAAGAGAGAGTCAACTTAGTATATGCCGTAAAGATTTTGGTGAAAAACGACGGAAGCTTAAAGATAGGGATGCCTGCGGAAATGTGGATTGAGGGGGAATGAAGTTCAAATCGAAATTGAAATTGAAATTAAATATTAATGGGAATACGCTTAAACTGACAACTGATAAAAATGAAAACGGATACAGACAATTTAGACAGTTATTTAGACAATCACTTCATACATAGAAGTAATTGGTTGAGGGCGGCTGTTCTTGGGGCTAATGACGGGATTTTATCTACGGCCAGTATCGCGATTGGAGTAGCTGCGGCAAGTGACCTAAGAGAACCTGTAATATTGGCAACAGTGGCAGGGCTTGTGGCAGGGGCTTTATCAATGGCTGCAGGGGAATATGTTTCAGTAAGCTCTCAAACAGATATTGAAAAAGCCGATATAGAACGGGAAAGATTAGAGCTAGAGGAAATGCCAGAAATTGAGCTGCTTCGATTGGCGGAAATCTATGAAAAAAGAGGATTGAAAAAAGAGACTGCCCTCCTAGTAGCACAAGAGTTTACGGAAAAAGATGCCTTGGCAGCACATGTTCGGGATGAATTGGGAATCAACGAAATCAGTCAGGCAAAACCCTTGCAGGCAGCAATGGCTTCAGGAGCCTCATTTATCATTGGAGGGGTACTTCCGCTTATCGTAACAATATTTCTGCCTTTAAAAAGCATGGAATACAGCTTATATGGTTCCGCTATTTTTTTCCTGATTATTTTAGGAATATTAGCTGCCAAAACGGGCGGTTCAGGTATTTGGAAAGCAATTATCCGAATTACCTTTTGGGGCACAATAGCAATGGGGATTACGGCCTTGGTCGGATATTTAGTCGGAATAAATATTTCATAAAACTAAAGTAATGGAAACATTGGAATTTATATTATATGTCTCGAACCAAGCCCGGAGCACTGTATTTTATGAAAAACTGCTGGGAATTGCTCCGAGTTTGAACGTACCTGGAATGACGGAATTCCCCCTTTTGCCAAATGTCAAGCTTGGATTGATGCCCGAAAGTGGCATTGCGAAAATCATTTCCCCAGGAATGCCCCATCCGGAAACTGGCAATGGCATCCCGCGCTGCGAGGTATATTTAAAGTTAAAAGACCCAGAAACATATTTAGATCGCGCCGTGACATTGGGCGGTAAAATAATAAGTCCGCTATATCCTCGCAATTGGGGGGATACCGTAGGATACCTCGCCGATTTGGACGGTCACGTAATCGCCTTTGCAAAAACATCATACAATTGACCATTAACACTTAAACACTAATAATTATAAACCTTTAAAATTTAAAACAATGAAAAAAACCATCCTTACCGCAGCAATTCTTTCAGTATTTCTGATTGGCTGTAAAGACAACAAATCTACAAATTCAGAAACCTCAGTAGAAACTGAAATGGTTCATGAACACGAAGCGGAAGCTGACCACGACGGCGATCACGATGGAATGGCCCTAAACAACGCTTGGGTAAATGAAATCCAACTCGACAACGGCAGTAAATGGGATGCCAATCTCGAAACCACTCAAGGGGTCGAAACAATGCTACAAGAGCTTGAAACCAGCAATCCTGAAACCGTTGCGGATTACCATCAATTGGCTTCCAAATTAAATGACGAGAAAAACACGGTAGTGAAAAAATGCACTATGGTAGGGCCATCGCACGACAATCTGCACGTTTTCCTACATCCCTTAATCGACAAAATAGCTGCTTTGGGCAAAGTTACCTCTGTGGACGAAGGTTCGGAAATTACGGTGAGCATCAAAGAAAACCTAGACGCGTATTACGATTATTTTAAATAAAAAAATAACAAAATAAAACATGGAAAAACATCAATTCAAAGTCGATTTAAAGTGGACACAAGACCGTAAGGGTCTCCTTTGTTCCCCAGAATTATCGGAAGGCAAAAGCGCTGCAGGCAACTGCATTGAAGTAGCCACTCCCCCGGAATTCCCAAAGGGAATGCCCAACATTTGGTCGCCTGAACATTTGTTCACCGCCTCCGTGAGCAGCTGCTTGATGACCACGTTTTTAGCGGTTGCCGAAAACTCCAATCTCAGTTTCGAAGCCTTCAGTTGTAAAGCCATAGGAATTATGGAAAGAGAGAACGGCAAATACTTAATGACGGAAATTCTACTGAAGCCAACCGTAACAATAAGAGACGAAAAGGACCACCACCGTATGGAACGCGTCCTTCAAAAATCGGAGGCAGCTTGTTTAATATCCAATTCAATAAAAACAAAGGTTTCAATGGATATAAATATAGAAACGATTTAAAACAAAAGTTATGAAGAAATTAAATGAGATAGGATTGGACATTACCGAGTCAAAATGGACCGCTGAAAAGCTGAACGATTTATTGGCAAATTACTCTATATTCTATCAGAATGTCCGTGGTTTCCACTGGCATATAAAAGGGAATGACTTTTTTGAACTCCACGACAAGTTCGAAGAGCTTTACAGCGACTTGCAGATAAAGATCGATGAAATAGCGGAGCGCATTTTAACCTTGGGCCATTCCCCAGAACACACTTACACCAAATATGTAGAGGATTCCTTAATCGCCGAAAGCAAAAAAACAACCAATGGAAAGGAGGCTATAGGAAATGTTCTGGATTCTTATTCCGCCGTGATAACCATGCAGAGAGAAATTCTCGAGAAGGCTGCCGAGGCGAAAGACGAGGGTACAGTAGCGTTGTTGAGCGATTATATTCAGCAGCAGGAAAAAGAAGTGTGGATGTATTCTTCATTTTTAAACAAAAACAAATCCGAGAGTATAAGATTGCCTAGACGGTAATAGTTTGGACAACAAATAAGAACAAAATACACAATGGGTATTTCCCTGAACAATATTAACAAGTCCTATAAGAAGCTAAAGGCCGTGCACGACATCACGTTCGATGTAAAACTGGGCGAGCTCTTTGGTCTTATAGGGCCTGATGGGGCTGGGAAAACCACCATTTTCAGGATTTTGACCACTCTCTTACTTCCGGATGAAGGAGAGGCCACAGTGGCGGGACTTGATATTGTTAAGGATTATAAAGCCATCCGAAATTCCGTTGGCTATATGCCGGGGCGATTTTCCCTGTATCAAGATCTGACAGTGGAGGAAAACCTCACTTTTTTTGCCACTATTTTCGGGACTACTATTGAGGAGAATTACGATTTGATCAAGGATATTTACGAGCAGATAGAACCTTTTAAAGACCGTCGTGCAGGCAAGTTATCGGGCGGGATGAAACAGAAACTGGCTCTTTCCTGCGCACTTATCCACAAGCCAAAAGTGCTTTTTCTAGATGAGCCTACAACCGGAGTAGATCCTGTTTCCCGAAAGGAATTTTGGGAAATGCTCAAAAGATTGCAAAAGCGGGGAATTACGATCTTGGTTTCAACCCCATATATGGATGAAGCCGCTCTTTGCGACAGGATTGCGTTGATACAAGATGGCAGAATATTGGAAATCGATACGCCTGCAGCCATTGTAAAAAAGTTTCCAAAAACCATCTATAATATTGGCGCAAACAATATGTACAAGCTAATCCAGACGCTTCAGGGCTATGAACATACCTATAGCGTTTTTCCCTTTGGGGAATTTGTACACTATACTGATAAGAGAGAAGCTTTTGAAACACAGGATTTAAAACATTATTTGGAAAAAGCAGATCTCAGTGAAATCCTGATAGAACCCACCCAAGCCGATATAGAGGACGCCTTTATGGAATTAGCCAGAAAATGAAAGAGGAAAACGTAATAGAAGCAGAGGATTTAACGAAGGCATTTGGCGATTTCACCGCGGTGAATGCGATTAGTTTTGAGGTCAAAAAGGGCGAGATATTCGGCTTTTTGGGGGCCAATGGGGCAGGAAAAACCACGGCGATGAAAATGCTGATAGGAATTTCAAAACCTTCCTCGGGCAAAGCGACCGTTGCGGGTTTTGATGTTTACACCCAGCACCAATCAATAAAGAAAAATATCGGGTATATGAGTCAAAGATTTGCGCTCTATGACGATTTAACCGTAAAGGAAAACATCACCTTTTTTGGAGGAATCTATGGTTTATCGCGAGCTCGAATACGAGAGAAGAGAAAACAATTGGTCGCGGAACTGGGCTTGGATGAGATTTCCGATAAACTGGTCGGTTCGCTACCCTTGGGATGGAAACAAAAGCTTTCATTTTCAGTATCACTAATTCACGACCCGAAGATTGTTTTTTTGGATGAGCCAACAGGAGGTGTTGACCCTATAACGCGTCGGCAATTTTGGGAAATGATTTATAAAGCAGCCGATCAGGGCACCACCATTTTCGTGACCACCCATTATATGGACGAAGCTGAGTATTGCGATCGGGTTTCCATAATGGTGGAAGGAAAAATTGAAGCCTTGGACACCCCAAAAAATTTGAAACAACAATACCAAGTCAATTCCATGAATGATGTGTTTTTGAAATTGGCGAGAACCCCATCCCCGACCCTTCCCGAAGGGAAGGGGGAAAATACGGTTATCGAGTAACATTCATACACTAAAGTTAATTCCTCCCCTTTGGGGAGTTAGAGGGGAACATGAAACGATTTATAGGTTTTATAACAAAAGAATTCTACCATATCTTTCGGGATAGGCGCTCGCTTTTTATACTGTTCGGGATGCCTATTGCCCAGATAATGCTATTTGGATTTGCCATCACCAACGAAATCAACAATGTGGATATCGCCATTTTAGATCATTCCAAAGACGCGACTACCGAAGAGATTATCAATAAGATTTCGAGTTCCAAATACTTCACCATAAAACAAATAATAACCCGGGAAGCCGATATTGAAACCGTTTTCAAAAAAGGAAAAATAAAGGCGGTATTAAACTTCGAAAAGGATTTTAGTCGAAATCTTATAAAGGAACAAAAAGCCAATATTCAGATTATAACCGACGCCACCGACCCGAATACGGCCAATGCAATCACAAGTTATATCAACGCCATCCTTAAAAACTATCAGCAATCAAAAAACGAAGATATTCAACAACCCTATCAGATAATTCCCCAAACAATAATGTTCTATAACCCAGAGTTGAAGAGCGTATTTATGTTTGTGCCAGGGGTGATGACCATTATCCTGATGCTGGTTTCGGCTATGATGACCTCCATCTCCATCACCCGCGAAAAGGAATTGGGAACTATGGAAATTCTATTGGTTTCCCCTTTAAAACCCTTTCAAGTGATAATTGGGAAAGTAGTGCCCTACATATTTCTATCAATCATAAACGCTGCTGTTATAGTGCTTTTGAGCATTTTCATCTTTAAAATGCCAGTTGAAGGCAGCTTATTTTTGTTGGGCGCGGAAAGCGTTTTATTTATTGTCTGCTCCCTTGCCCTCGGGATACTGATTTCAACCATCGCGGAAACCCAACAGGCGGCCATGATGATATCGCTAATGGGCCTGATGCTACCGGTAATCCTGCTCTCGGGCTTTATTTTTCCCATTTCGAGTATGCCGACTCCTTTACAGGTAATTAGCAACATCATTCCTGCAAAATGGTTTATCATCATCATCAAGGGCATTATGCTCAAAGGCGTTGGCATGGCCTACATTTGGAAGGAAACATTGATATTAGTAGGGATGACGGTGTTTTTTATAGGCCTTAGTATTAAGAAATATAAAATCAGGCTGGAATAATGAAGACTATAGGCTATATCATACAAAAGGAATTCAAGCAAATCTTTAGAAATAAGGGGATGCTGCCGATTATTTTTATACTGCCCATTTTGCAATTGGTCATTCTTTCCAATGCCGCTACTTATGAGGTAAAAAACATCAAGTTCGCTTATATAGATTCCGACCACACTTCCAGTTCCAGGGCACTGCTCGAAAAATTCAATGCTTCCTCCTATTTTGATATTTTGGCTGCATATCCTTCCCACAAACAAGCGAGTTCGGCTATGTTGGCGGGTGAGGTGGATGTGGTGCTGGAAATTCCCTATCATTTTGAACGGAATCTGCTAAAGGAAAAAACAGCCGACTTAGGTATCACCATCAACGCTATTGACGGCGCGGCCGCGGGAGTGGAAAGCGGGTATATAAATCAGATAATACAAGGCTATAACCAGGAGGTGCGTATAAGTTATATGGATGCCTCGCAAAGGGTTTTTCAACCTGTACAGATTGCCAGCGTCCCGTCGTTTTGGTACAATACTACCTTAGATTATAAAACTTTTATGGTGCCCGGTATCTTGGTATTGTTGGTCACCATGATTACCTTATTCCTGTCCGGGATGAATATTGTAAGGGAAAAAGAGATAGGCACCTTGGAGCAGATAAACGTTACCCCTATTAGCAAAAGCCAATTCATCATCGGCAAGCTTTTCCCCTTTTGGGTAATTGGAATGGGCTTGTTGACTATTGGATTGATCTTGGCAAAACTGATTTTCAACACCCCCATGCTCGGCAGTATATTATTGCTATATCTCTATACTTCTATTTATATCTTGGTAGTTTTGGGGATGGGATTGTTGATTTCCAACTTTACCGATACCCAGCAACAGGCTATGTTTATCGCTTGGTTTTTTATGGTGATTTTCATTTTGATGAGCGGGCTATTCACACCGATAGAGAGCATGCCGAAATGGGCACAAATAATCACGGAATTCAATCCCATAAAATACTTTGTGGAAATCGTGAGGATGGTGCTGCTAAAGGGTTCCGGCTTGCAGGATATTATGCCCCAACTCTTAAAAACACTGGTTTATGCGGTGGTGATGAACGGGTTGGCGGTGTGGAGTTATAAAAAGGTGAACTAATGAGATTTGAGATATGAGACTTGAGACGGGAGATTTCGAAATTGTGATTAAACTATAAAAATTAATGAAAAAAGACATCAAATATCACTTACAAAAAACTGAGGCGCCTTTTCTTCAGAGGCGGCGTTCGCGGTTTAAGGAATTTATTTTTACATTAAAAGTTCAGTATTATTTTATAAAAGGTTTTCGGAAAATGCACTTTATTGGCCCTTGTGCAACGGTGTATGGATCTGCGCGCTTTGAACCGGATTCCGACCACTATAAACACGCAGAGAAAATTGGAGCCGACCTTGCCAAGCTTGGGTTTACCGTTATGACAGGCGGAGGGCCCGGACTTATGGAAGCCGCCAATAAAGGAGCTTTTGAGGCCGGAGGGTATTCCGTAGGAGTGAATATCATCCTGCCTTTTGAACAAAAACCCAATCCTTATTTGCACAAGTGGATTGACATTCCCTATTTCTTTGTTCGAAAATACCTCTTGATGAAATACTCCTATGCCTTTGTAATCATGCCAGGCGGAATGGGTACGCTCGACGAACTGTTTGAGGCGCTTACATTAATCCAAAACCATATGGTCGAGAATTTCCCAGTGGTAATTTTTGACAGGGCTTACCACAAGGATTTGATTGAACATATTGAATTAATGGCAAGAACTGAAAGTATTAGCCCAGAGGATATGGAGTTGATATTTGTAACCGATTCCCCCTCCGAAGTTGTTGCGCATATAAAAACCCACGCCATAGAAAAATTTGGATTGAGCATGATGGAATATGAGCCTAAGTGGTGGCATGGGAAGAATCGGCGGAAATTTTAACTGTTTGGGGTTTATTGTTTGAAACCTGAAACCCTTAATCCTTAGGTGAAAGAAAGTTCAAGATCGATGATTTCATAGAGAAAATTAAAGAAAAAATTAAACGACATAATTATGAAGAACAATAAGATCTTTAAAAAAAGTATTGCAATTGCGCTGATCGCTTTTGCCTTAATCACTGTGTTCGTGAGCAGTTCCGTGCTGTTTGATTGGTTTGGGATCCGGGCGAAACAGGGGAACTACGTGCCGTTTATAGTGAAGACTAATTTAACCGTAGGATTGATCTATTTAATTGCGGCCTATGGATTTATAAAATCGAATAGATGGGCGTTTTGGGCGATGCTTTCGGCGGCACTCCTCCTTGTTTACGCCTTCATCTTGTTTTATGTGCATATGCATACTGGGGGGCTTTATGAAGAGCGCACTTTTGGTATTATGATTTTTAGAATTGTATTTACCCTGGTTTTCGCTGTGCTTATTTATATAAGTTCAAAAAACGAAACATGATTCGTGCGAACCAAATGGTCTTACTAAGATAACCGAAGGAAATTTTAAACCGTTAAATCATGAAAAGGAATAAAATGTTTAGATCCCTTTTCGCAATTGTGCTAATTGCTTTTGCGTCGGCTACCCTCTTCATGAGCAGCTCGGTGATATTCGATTGGTTTGGGATACGCGAGATGGAAGGGGACTACGTGCCTTTTATAGTGTCGACAAATTTTATAGCGGGTTGGCTCTATTTAGTTTCAGCTTATGGTTTGCTCAAAGCCAAAAAATGGGCTTTTTGGATTCTGATAGGAACCACCCTGTTTTTGGCAATTGCTCTGGTGGCTCTGGCATTGTATATAAACTCTGGCGGTGCCTTCGAATTAAAAAATGTTGGAGCCATGGGATTCAGAATTGCCCTCACCATTGCTTTCTCTTTGTTAGCCTATTATAGCTTAAAGAAATATTAATATGAAATTATTCAGAAAAACAATACTGGCAATGGGAGCTGTAATGATACTAACCTCCTTTCAATCGGTTCCGGTAGAAAACACTTTTTCCTTAACGATAAAGGTCGATGAGCTACGAAATTCAAAAGGCGTAGTACAGTTTGCCCTATACAATCGCGACGGCACTATTACCGATGAAAATTTCAAACATTATTATAAGATGGGAACTTCGGATATCGACAATGGGAGCGCGATCCTTATATTTTCCAACTTGCCACCAGGGAGATATGCGGTAAATATCCTGCACGACGAGAATGAAAATGGGAAGATAGACAAAGGTTTGGTCCTTCCGAAAGAGGGGATCGGATTCTCCAATTATGAAACCATAAACCTTTTGAACAGGCCCAAGTTTTCCAAAGCGAGTTTTGAACTTAATAAGGATAGCACCAAGCTCATCAAAATTATTTATATGTGAACCAGATTATGTACATATCGGTTATGTTCCTCTTAGTCGTGGCGGGAATGTGGGCTCAGAAACCCGCAGACACACTTCCGAGGCTGAACTTGGCCAAGATCGCACATATCAATCAAGGAGATAGTTATATAACCTTTCCCACAGATATAGGCAATCTGGAGCCGCTAATGTTTGAGGCTAACCTCAACCCGAATTTTGTAGTTCGAAAACGTGAGGATTCAAAACTGATGATGGTACTTACACCACAGATAACCATCAGAATGTACAATGAAGATTCATATCCGGTAAAAACCCCGAGCTATATACCCCAACTTTCCCTTTATTATTTAATTGGGAAGTCTCAAGATTTGAGACATTTAACGGTTTTCGGCAGATTGGCGCACTACTCCAACGGACAGGATGGCAATTTTTATAATAAGGATGGTTCTATCAACCTGCAAACGGGAAATTTTTCAACCAATTTCTTTGAGCTCGGTTATATTGTCACTTCCTACAGCTTAAATTTAAAAGCTGTAAAATTCTTTAAAAGCTCTTTGGAAGTGCATCCCAGAAGTTGGATGTGGGAAGACCTGAAAGGCAAATACAGTGGACTTCGGTGGCATAACTCTTTTATTGTATATAAGCTTCCGTGGGATCGCAATTTATTCAGCCAAAAAAGAAAAGCCAATTTCTCGATGAAAGTGGAAACCACTTGGATGTTTGATGCAATCAACGACTGGGGCACTTTCGATTTAAATAGATTCAACGGGGCACTGACCCTTTATTACCACCCCAAATTTTTAGAGGAAATCGGTCTTTTCGTACAGTTTTATCACGGTCAGGATTATTACAATATATATTTCAGTCATCAACTGAACGTAATCCGTTTTGGGCTTATGACCGAGGTTCTTCGGTTTTAAAAATTAAATTATAAATCATGGATAAGAAAACAATATATATCGAGAAATTCAACGGCGAGATTGAAGAGTTCAAGGTTGAAAAATTAAAGACTTCCCTGAGAAGAAGTAAGGCTTCCGAAAGTGAAATAGATACTGTTGTGGAGCATATTATGCCCACGCTTTACGACGGCATGTCCTCTAAGGAAATATACAGAAAGGCTTTCTCCTTATTGAAAAAACACAACCGAATCTCGGCTTCAAAATACAGCTTAAAGCGGGCTATATTGGACCTGGGGCCCACAGGTTTTCCCTTCGAACGATTGATAAGCGCCTTACTCCAACAAAAGGGTTTTGAAACTAAGGTCGGTATAATTCTTCAAGGAGAATGTGTGACCCACGAGGTAGATGTACTGGCGGAAAAAGATGGAAATACCTATGCCGTAGAATGCAAATTTCATTCGGATCCAAGAGCCGTGAGCAATGTAAGGGTGCCATTATACATTAATTCCCGCTTTCTCGATATTCAAAAACACTGGAACAAAGACCCTGCGAAAGCATCACATTTAAAACAAGGATGGCTGGTCACCAACACCCGATTTTCATCAGACGCAATAAATTACTCCAAGTGTGTTGGCCTGCAACTGTTGAGTTGGGATTATCCTGAAAACAATGGCATTAAGCAAAACGTTGACAGGTTTGCCCTCTACCCCATCACCACCTTGACTACCTTGACAAAACACGAAAAGGATCTTCTCATAGAAAAGGATGTAATTCTAACCAAAGAGCTTTTTGAAAACTCACATCTTCTGGAGAAAATCGGGGTTCCTACAGTGAGAATAAAAAAGGTATTGAACGAAATAAAAAATCTGTGCGATTTATAATCAGTTATTATGGAAAAAGAAACTACTCCTATCAGCAATAAAAAACAAGAAAAACTAGAGCGATACGATGCCCGAGGAGTGCAGACCCTTTTTAGAACGCTCTCCAGAAATCATTATAATTTATTGAAAATGGTTGACAATAAAGCCAGGATAGTGCTGACGGTCAATTCTATTATAACCTCATTGTTAATGGGATTGTTGTTTGTGATCCCGAAATCAAGGCAAGTTCCATTAGAATTCGGCGTGCGTATTTTGGTTGTCTGTAGCATGCTCTCGATGATTTTTGCGCTGTTCAGTATGTTGCCCTATCGGTATTTTGGGTCAGTTTATAAGAAGAGTGGATATAGGGGAACACTGTATGCCGAAAACTTTTCCAAATTATCACTCGACGAGTTTAAGGATGAGTTTGAACGCATCATGATGAGGGGGCAAAATGTTTACGATGAAATGATAGCCGATCTTTATTTTCTCGGAAAAAGCATCGTCCGAAAACAGAAGCTGCTTTATATCTCGGTTATCATTTTTTTGATTGGCCTGGCAAGTGCGATTATTTATTCTCTTATCAATGGCCTGGTGGAATTTGCTTGAGATATTTTTGGGTTAAACCTCTTAATTCCTCTAACATTTCATTACTTATCTTGGGAGTATCTAGGGGGTATCTAGGAGGGATTTAGGGGTAAATAAGGGTGAATTTTGATTTTGAATGTAATAGAAAGAAAAGTTGGTAGTTGGTAGTGGAGAATCGAAACAGGACTAAAGGGAATCAGGAAACAAGACGGTTTGCGTCTTCTCTAATTATAACCATAGCACGATCGGAATACGTTATTGTTGTTAATACATATGGGTAAAACGGATGTTATTTGGAAGTAGAGAAACTCCTGAATTATATTTTGTACCTAACGGCACAAGGACGCGGATGGTATCCTGTTTTCTACCCATATTTTGGTCCCTAACGGGACGTGGGTTTTTTTTTGAAATCATGGTTTATAAATGGGAATAATATATCGGTAACCCTAAGTGCAAGTATCATGCAAGTATCATG
>Ga0079223_10000209_pt1 | contig 25856 bp, 26 predicted proteins | sample Stecom2011_FD_75072 | JGI IMG/M metagenome (GOLD analysis project Ga0079223, IMG submission 75072) | Agricultural soil microbial communities from Utah to study Nitrogen management - Steer compost 2011 | ecosystem: Environmental > Terrestrial > Soil > Agricultural land | place: USA: Utah...
AATGCAGAAGTATTACTATTACCAAAGTCCCATTTAAAATCATTGACAACATCGCCATCAACTGGATTGACAAATGAACTATTGGTAAATGTTGTTATTGCATCTTCACACACTGCATCAGATGTAAAGTTTGTTACCGGAAGTGCATAAACTGTAATCTCATTTATTACTGTATCACGACATCCATTCGTGTTTTCTACAATCAACCTTACATCATGAAAGCCATCCTGAACGAAAGTATGGGCTGGATCATTGGAAGAGTAATCTGTCACATCGTCATTATCTACATCCCAGAAATAATCTAAATTGCCTGGGGCGTTTTTCGTTGAAGTACTTTCGAAAACGATATCTTCATTATCACACGCATTTGTAAAGTTGAAACTTGCTACTGGAAGTTCATCTACAGTTATAGAAACAGTTTCAGATTCAACACACCCTTTATCTGTCGTTACCGTCAATTCAACATTGTAATCTCCAGGTGCAAGGAAAGTATGTGACGGATTCTGCACAGCGCCAAAGTTTCCATCGGTATAGTCCCAATCCCAAGCAACATTTGAGTTTGTAGTATGGGCATTAGAAACGGTTGAACCATCTGTAAACTGAGTAGCAAAATGAAGACATTCTTTTGTTGCTGTAAAATCAGGAACTGGCAAAGGATAAACCTCTACTGGTTTCGTTATACTGTCAACGCAACCAAAATTTGATGTAGCTATTAATTTAACATTATGAATATTCTCCACACCAAAGGCTTGAGTTGGATTAGTTGCTAAAGATGTAGCTCCATTTCCAAAGTCCCATTCGTAACCTGTAATTACGTCACCATCTATAGGTAAAATTGTTGAAGTGTTGGTAAAGTTAGTTGTTGCATCTTCACAAACACCTGCTGCATTAAAATCTGGCACAGGTGCCGCTAAAACTGTAACCGGTACATTGACCCTATCCGTACATGTATTGTCATCCGTAACGGTCAGCACAGCTGAATAATGCCCTGCTTACGTATAAACATGCGTAGGATTAGCTGTGTTTTGTGGTACTGAACCGTCACCAAAATCCCATTCAAAATCAACTAAAGTACTACTTTGAGCGGGACTTGAGGCATCCCTAAAACTCATAATTTCTCCTAAACAAATCGGGGAACTTGAGCTTGCAGCAGCATTAATATCTGCTGATGGTGAAGGATTAATAGTAATTGTAAAAGGTGATGTACCACAAGAGTTACTCACTGTCATGTTTGCAATTTGTGGTATAGGACTCGGCGTAGGAACAAATGCAGGAATTTCACCCACTCCACTTGCTGGCAATCCTATACCAGGATTATCATTGGTCCAAACAGTATTTGTTGAAGCTGCAATTGGTCCAACCAAACCATTTTCGTCTGCACATTCTGTACTGTGTACATAATTTGGTGGTGGCGGAATCACAATAATTCCTGTTGATAAGGGGAACATATTACAACCATCTGCTGTAAATGCAGTATTCCCTGAAATTATCCTAAACTCAATGGAAACATTGGTAGGCAAAGATTCAAAATCATAAGCTACCCAATCATTATATTTATTGGCTTCACCTCCGGGACAAGCACCAAAAACGTGAATTGTACTTGCACATGGTAAGTTATCTCTTGGTACTCCAATTACACTTTGGTTCGGAATTCCTGTATGGGTAGTTGTTACTCCATTTACGATTACCTCCATGGTCATAGTTGTAGAGCCTGGGTTCTCTGAGCCGTGCCAATGCTCTACCCAAATCCTCACTTTCCCATCACAACTTGTACAGTATGCGAATTGAACAGAATGCGAAAAAGCAACCTGTGTTATAAACAATGTAACAAATAAGACAATGAGTTTATTAAGCTCTCTCATAATATAGTAGATTTTAGAATAATTAACTATTAATTTAACGTATCTATTTAGTTAGGGTTGCCTATTTACCTTCTTTTAAAAAATGAAAAAATTAGAACATCAAAACTAACACTTACAGCTTGCTTTTAAGGAAGTTACCTGTATAACTTTCTTTTACCATGACAATCTGCTCAGGAGTGCCTTGAGCAACAAGATTCCCTCCATGAATTCCACCATCAGGCCCTAAATCAATCACCCAATCAGCATTCTTAACGACATCCATATCATGTTCAATGATAACAACGGAATGGCCTATTTCAATTAAACGATTTAATGAGACAAGAAGCTTATTAACATCATCAAAGTGCAACCCTGTAGTAGGTTCATCAAAGATAAACATCGTTTTTGTAGGGTTCTTTGCCTTCACCAAGAAAGAGGCTAATTTGATACGTTGCGCCTCCCCTCCAGATAAAGTCGAAGAAGATTGCCCCATTGTTAAATAGCCTAAACCTACATCAACCAATGGTTGAATTCTATCAACAATTTTCTTTTCTAAACTTCCTTCTTTAGAACCAAAGAAGACCAATGCCTCATCAATATCCATCGCTAAAATATCAGCTATAGATTTATCTTCATATTTAATTTCTAAAGCATCTTGTTTATATCTGGAACCATCACAAGCTTCACAAGTCAATTGAATATCAGCCATAAATTGCATCGAAACTGTAATCACTCCTTCTCCTTCGCAAACTTCACACCTACCACCAGGAACATTAAAGCTAAAAAAACCTGGTTTTAAATTGCGCATTTTAGCAAGTTTCAATCGGGAAAATAACGTTCGTATTTCATCGAAAGCTTTGACATAAGTTACAGGGTTACTTCTTGAAGAACGCCCGATTGGATTCTGATCTATAAATTCTATCGCTTCAACCTGGGAAAAGTCTCCAGTAATTTCAGAATGCTTTCCAATTGTATTTCCATGTATACCCAACTCTTTAGCTAAGGCTGGATATAATATATCTTTTATTAAAGTTGATTTTCCAGACCCACTTACGCCTGTAACACATACTATTCCATGCAAAGGTATTTTTACACTTATTTTCTTTAAATTATTTTCTGAAGCTTCAATGATATGAATTGCATCTTTTAATTGTCTTCTTTTCTTTGGAACAGGTATTTCTTTTCTTCCCGTTAAATAATCAGCAGTTAAACTTCCTTTGGCATTTATCAATTCTTTGTGAGAACCCTGAAAAACAAGCTCTCCACCATTTACACCCGCACGTGGTCCGATGTCTAAAATTTCATCAGCAGCTTGCATAATGGCTTCTTCATGCTCAACAATAATTACCGTATTCCCAAGTTCTTTTAATGCATTCAAAACACCTACTAAACGCTCCGTGTCTTTTGGGTGAAGTCCTATACTTGGTTCATCTAAAATATACATTGAACCCACCAGACTACTGCCTAAAGATGTTGCTAAGTTGATGCGTTGAGATTCCCCACCAGATAAAGTGTTTGCTTGCCTATTCAAAGTTAAATATCCTAACCCTACTTCGCTCAACCATTTTAAACGGCTTTGTAACTCAACAAGAATTCGTTTACCAATTTCTAACTGTTGCTGATCAAGCGCTATGTTTTCAAAGAAAGTTAGGTTATCCTCAACCGAAGTTAAAATAATTTCAGAAACAGACTTCCCTCCTACTTTTACATAGTTCGCGTCTTTTCTTAATCGCGTTCCTTTACAATCTGGACATTTTGTTTTCCCTCTGTAGCGCGCCAACATAACACGTACATGAATTTTATACTTCTTGGTATTTAAATATTCAAAAAAGTGATTAATTCCATTTATCTTACCTTTACCATTCCAAAGTATTTCGTATTCCTCTTCTGTTAAATCCTTTATTGGTCGGTGAATAGGAAAGTTTATTCCAGCAGACGATTCAATAAATTGAGCCAAATAGTTACTCATTTTAGGTCCTCTCCAAGGCATTACAGCTCCATCATAAAGTGAACGCGATCGATCTGGAATTACTAAATCCTCATCTACACCGATAACTGATCCAAATCCTTCACATGTACCACAAGCACCATACGGATTGTTAAAGGTGAAAAAATGAAGATTAGGCTCGGCAAATTGCATTCCGTCTAATTCAAAACGATTAGAAAACGGAACAATCTCTTCGCCTTCGGGGAAATAAACCCAACATTCGCCATTCCCTTCGGCAAAACTAATTTGAATAGAATCCGCCAATCTCGATTGATGATCCTCATCGTCATGTCGGACTCCTAAACGATCAATAACCAATTCTAAATCATTTATCTTTTCCGGCAGTTTTTCAAGCACTTCATCTACTCTAAAAATCTCACCATCAATTCTAACACGTGCAAATCCCTGTTCTTTAAAGATCGTCAATTGTCGCTCAATTCCATAGCGTTGATAATTCTTAACAGGCGCTAAGATCATAAACTTCTCTCCTTCTTTTCGTGAGTTGATTAAGTTTACAACATCTGTAACATCATGTTTTTTCACCTCATTTCCACTGATAGGAGAATAGGTCTTCCCCACACGGGCAAACAAGACTTTTAAATAATCATAGATTTCTGTAACCGTTCCTACTGTTGAACGAGGATTGGTAGAAGTAACTTTTTGCTGTATAGCGATTGCTGGAGCAACACCTTTTATAAAATCTACGCTGGGCTTATCTAACTTACCTAAAAATTGACGTGCATAAGCTGACAAGCTTTCAATATATCGACGTTGTCCTTCAGCATACAATGTGTCAAAAGCCAAGGAAGACTTTCCCGAACCTGATAATCCAGTGATGACTGTCATTTTACCATGTGGTATTTTGACTTCTATATCTTTGAGATTATGTTCTCTTGCTCCTTTTATGTGAATAAATTCATTTTTCATTTTGATGCGAATTAATTACAACAGAAAAGCTTTAATCCTCTTTTTGCTCTTCCAGTAATTGCTTATTGTATATATCGAAATAAACACCACCTAAGGCTAAAAGTTCATCATGTGTACCTTCCTCTATCTTTCCACCTTCTTCCAGAACCAATATACGATTTGCATTTCGAATGGATGAGACCCTATGACTCACAATTAGAGTGGTATTCTCCTGAATGGTATTTTTAAGATTATTTAAAATAATTTCTTCTGTTTCTGTATCAACAGCAGACAAACAATCGTCGAAGATTAATAGTTTAGGTTTTCGTATCAAAGCTCTTGCAATACTGATTCTTTGCTTTTGTCCACCACTCAGATTCACTCCACGTTCTCCTAAAACGGTATCCAATCCTTGTTTAAAGGCTTTAATATTGTGCCACACATGTGTAGTTTTGAGCACTTCAACAATCTCCTCATCCGTAGCTTCTTGATCTCCTTTTAGACCAAATTTCACATTATTTCTAATGGAATCAGAAAACAAGAAAACACCCTGTGGAACAACCCCTGATTGCTTCCTGAAATCTCTAATGTTTATTGAAGACAAATCTTGATTGTCGACACTTATAGTTCCAGATGTAGGATCGAATTGACGCATTAAAAGATTAATAACTGTCGTTTTCCCTGATCCTGTTCTTCCAATAATTGCAAGGGTTTCTCCTTTTTTAATTGTAAAACTAAGGTTATTGATTGCTTTTATTCCAGATGTAGGGAAAGTATAGCTGACTTTCTTAAATTCAATACCACCTTTAAAATCAAATGGACTTTCGTTCGTATTTGTCACTTCAGGTTCTTCGTTCAAAAATTCGTTGATTCGTTCTTGACTTGCTGCGGCACGTTGAATAATAGAAGTCACCCATCCAACACTTGCAAAAGGCCATGTTAGCATGTTTACATAAAAAATAAAAGCTACAATATCACCAGCTGAAAGATTGTTTTGTGTTTCAAAAGAAAGAATTCCACCATAATATATGGTAAGAATTGTACTCAAACCAATCAAAAATGTAATTGTTGGCATAAAGAAGGCATTGGTTTTAACCAAAGCCATGTGTCGGTCTAAATAGCCATCCACATCTTCATTGAAGTCAGTTTGGAATTTTTCTTCTCCGCTATATGCTTTCAAAACAGTAATTCCTGAAAATGTTTCTTGGACTTTCGTTGATATTTTTGATTGTTGTTGCTGAACCTTTACACTTTGCCTATTTACAATACTAGAAACTTTATAAATGATATATGTCATTAAAGGTAAAGGCGCCAACGTGTAGAGCGTTAATTCCACATTAATGTTCAACATAAAGGTTAAAGTAAAAGCGAAAAGAATTGTAGTACTGATTGTATACATTACTCCAGGCCCTAAATACTGACGTACATAAGAAACGTCTTCTGAAATTCGGTTCATTAAATCTCCAGTATTATTTCCTTTATAGAAATTGTAACTCAATTTTTGATACTGCTCATAGATTTCATTTTTCAGATCATATTCAATTAGCCGGGAGACAATAATTATGGTTTGGCGTTGCATAAAAAGGAATATTCCTTTTCCTATTGACAAGAGCACATACATTCCTCCTAATGAAACGGCTAATTCCAACCACTTATCGGGATCAAAACCAGTTTCAAATTGATTCACTGCATTCTTTACTATAAGTGGCATATTCACGTAAAGAAAATTTGAACCAACAATGAAGAGAACTCCTAAGAGTAAACGCCATTTGTATTTAAGAAAATATTTGTTGAGATAGCTTAGAGACTTCATCTATTAATTTCCTATTTTTGCACAGACAATGTGCATTCTTTTGTATTAATACTACAAAAGTAGCCATTTGATTTTAATGAAGGTATAAAAAAGCTTAATTACAATGATAGAAACAAGAAAATTAAATGCAGAGGATTTGAAAGACAATCCTGTCATTGCAGCAATGGGTGAGTACAATCACGAACAGATTTTATTTTGCAACGATAACGCTACAGGATTAAAAGCGATTATTGCTATGCACAACACTACCTTAGGTCCTGCTCTTGGAGGAACTCGTATGTGGATGTACAACAATGAAATTGAAGCATTGAATGATGTAATGCGTCTATCTCGAGGGATGACTTATAAGAACTCTATTTCAGGTTTAAATTTAGGTGGAGGAAAAGCAGTTATCATTGGTGATTCTAAAACAATGAAATCAGAAGCTTTATTCCGTCGTTTTGGAAAGTTTGTAAATAGCTTAGCTGGAAAATACATTACGGCTGAAGATGTTGGGATTTCTCCAACAGACATGACGTGGGTGAATATGGAAACAGATCACGTTGTAGGCTTGCCAGGTAAGAGTGGTGACCCTTCTCCTGTTACAGCTTTAGGTACATACATGGGAATGAAAGCATGTGCTAAAAAACAATTCGGTAGCGATAGTTTAGCAGGTAAAAAAGTAGCAGTTCAAGGAGTTGGACATGTTGGAGAATACCTTGTTAAGTATTTACGTGAAGAAAATGCTGAAGTATTTATCTCTGATATCGATCAAGACGCTTTAAAACGCATTTCTAATCAATACGGAGCTAAAGTTGTTGGACTAGATGAGATCTACGATATAGATATGGACATTTATGCTCCATGTGCATTAGGTGCAACGGTAAATGACGATACACTTTCACGTTTAAAATGTTCGATCATTGCTGGTTCTGCAAACAACCAATTGGCGAATGAAGTAATACATGGAAAAGCAGTTTTAGATAAAGGAATTATTTATGCACCAGACTTCGCTTTGAATGCTGGAGGAGTAATTAATGTTTATGCAGAATTGACTGGTAACTCATCAGCATGGGCATTGCAGAAAGCTGACAGTATTTACGGTACCATTTATGAAATAATTTCTAGATCAGCAGACGAAAACATTCCTGCTTACGCTATTGCAAATAAAGTAGCTGAAGAAAGAATTGAGGCGGTTGGTAAAGTAAAATTATCTTATTAATGTTAAACAGAAGACACTTACGTATTAAGGTGCTACAAACGCTTTATGCTTTTTCACAGCATGAAGACAAAGAGTTCTTGTGGGCTAAAAAGGAATTATTTAAAGCAGTGGATCAAATGTATGAATTGTACATTTCATTGTTGATGATTTTTCCTGAGCTCAAACTCAAAGCAGAACACCGAATAGAGGAAAATAAAAAGAAAATGCTTCCTAAGGATGAGGACATCAATCCAAACCTTAAGTTTCATGATAATAAGATCATCGAAATATTAGAAGAAAGCGCAGAACTACGTCATCAATCTGAAGGTTTCAAAGCCAATTGGATGGGTGATGAAAAACAAGAGTTAATTCGTAAAATATACAATCATATTCGTCAAACAGAGGTTTTCTTTGAATTCATGAACAATGAGAAGGTAGGCTTTGAAGAGGACAAAGAATTTATGGTTCAGTTGTTCAAGTCAGAAATCGCTAACTCTCCATTCTTGTATGACTTTTTAGAAGAGAAGAGTGTGTATTGGGTAGATGATATTGACTTAGCATGCGCTATGGTAATTAAAACGATTAAGTCGTTTAAGGAACCAGTAGCTGAAAGTGATGGAGAAGTTGAAATGGAAGAAGTTGAAGAGGTGAAAAACAGCATTATGCCGTTATACAAACCGAACGACGATGAAGAGGAATTTCTTGCTGATTTACTTAGACAGGCAATTAGACTTCGTCCTGAAAACTTAAAACTTATTGACGAATTAACAGACAACTGGGAATTGGATCGTATTGCTAAGATGGATGTATTCTTAATGGAATTAGCCATTACTGAATTGGTGACATTCAACAATATCCCTACTAAAGTTACACTTAACGAGTACATAGAAATATCCAAGTTCTACAGTACACCGAAGAGTAATCAGTTTATCAATGGGGTTCTGGACAAGGCCATATCCAGATTAGAAAGCGAAGGCAAGATCAATAAAGTTGGTCGTGGCCTAATGAATTAAAATATGAAACAATGAAACGAATATTGAGTTTAGCTATTATTTCTTTTGCTCTACTTTCATGTGGAGGTGAAGAAAAAACGGAAGCACAAATTGGACAGTACACCACAATTGAAGTTTTAGAACTTTATAATGCAGGAACTGTAGCAAAAGGAGAGATTGTAACTTTAGAAATTGAAGTCAAAAACGTTGGTGATTATCCATTAGTTATAGCGGACATTAAACCTGCTTGTAATTGTACAGTTTCAGAATTTGATAGGAATCCAATTGCACCAGGCAAAACAACAATCATTAAAGCTTCAATTGACACAGATGCAGTAGGAAAAGGAGTAATTAAAAAACCTATTTCTATTTCGGCAAACACTAGACCATCGACCACCACGGTAATGCTTCAAGCTACTGTAATCGATTAAAAATAACCAAGTACAAATTTTAACAATTAAAAAAAGTAAGTTATGGGTGAAGGAGGAATGCAATTAGTTATGTTATTACTAATCTTAGGAGTATTTTATTTTTTTATGATACGTCCACAGATGAAAAAACAAAAAGAAGTAAAGAAGTTTCGCGAAGGATTAGCTGTTGGTGACAAAGTTGTTACTATTGGTGGAATTCACGGTAAGATTTTAGAAATAGGAGACACAAACATCCTACTAAGCTGCGAAGGTAGTTCTAAAATTCGCGTAGAAAAATCTGCAGTTTCTAATGGAATGGATGAACAACAACTTGTTCAGGCAAATAAATAACAAACTGTAACAGTATTAAAAGCCTCAAAAGATAATTACTTTTGGGGCTTTTCTTTTTTACTTTCCTTTTCAGCCTTGCGTATCGCTTTTCTATTTTTCTTTCTTTGTATTCTGTACTCTTTTTTACTTTCTTTAAATTCTTCTTTATCTAAGGTTTTAAAAACAGGATCAAAATCAACCTTTCCACTTATGATGTCCTGAATTACGCATTCTATTATAAAGTCCTCTGTATCTGGATAGTATTTAGCATCCAAATCTTGATCAAACATTACTGCTAAACCTGTATAAACTGAAGCATGAGCCCCATTTTTATACTTAGATATAATATCTCTCACCGTCATGCCCGTTTCTCGGTAAATTAATTTAGTTAAAATTATTCCCTCTGAAATATAAAGATCTTTTAATGAGAACTTAAAATCATGTTTTAAATTCTTATGAGTTTGTCGCATTAGTTTTCGTTGCTCTCTATTCTTATTCATCTCCTCTAATTCAATATCTAAAGAGTCAATGACTCTTGCGGCTTCCAATGCCAATGGATAAACACGCCTTACACGACGTAAAGTATTTCTGTATTGTGATTTAAAATTACTCGGTAAATCAAACCCGTCATACACTTGAAGTCTTTCAATGATGGTATCTTCAGGTTCACTTTGAGAGAACGAAACACCTGAAATCAATAAGAATAGAAAAATAAGTATCTTATACATTTGGGTTTAAAAGATTTTTTGAAGTATATTTAATAACGAACATTAACTTACAAAAATTTTGCCATGAAAACAAAACTCCACTACATCGCCTTTATTTTTGCTTTAGGTTTTATATTTTTTAGTTGCAAAAATGATTACCCTGAAGAAGAAAGCACTGAAATAGAAAGTACTCCAACTCAAGAAATCATTCAAGAGGTGGAAGAGCCAACCCTTGTGGCGGAAGAGGATATAGAAACAACGCCTGTTTATGAAAACCCAGAAGTTCAGGAGGCTCATGTCGCAATAGTTGAAAAATACGGACAACAATGGGATTTTTGTAAATGTATCATAAAGAGCGATTCTGTAAACAATGCTTTAATGGAAGCTGATGATGATGAATTTGATGCTGTTATGGAACGCTCTAACTTTATCGACAATAAATGTAAAGGCTTACTTATTCAACCAAATGCAACACCTGAAGACAGGTATAAGCACGAAAATAAAGTGAAAAGATGCTTGGATTCAGCTAAGCGTTAATAAAAACGACTTATAAAACAACTCATTTGGCGTTATTTGGAATTGAAAAGCGATGTGAATAATTTGAGAGAGAAATTCAGAGCGCTTTTCGCAACAAAAGTCATTAGATCAGATATGAAAAAGACCAAGTGATTCACTTGGTCTTTTCTATTGTATCCTTATTTCCAAACTTTTATTACCTATGGAATCAAGAAGTTATACCCTAAGGCTTGCAATTCAAAGATGCGCACATATGCATTATCAACAACTTTTAATCCTTTTGGTAAATCTTCAATACTCACTCCTAACCTATCCATTGCTACTGAACAAACAGAAACAGTGAGCTTTTCATCCAGACGTTCTGTGATAAAATCAAACAATTCTTTGTTTTCTTTTATGTCTTTTACAACCATACTCCACACTACGATTTCGTAATTATCAAACTTCACCCCACTTATCTTCATTTGTTCATACATCATAAATGCAGAACGCAAAGGACGTTCTTCTGAAACTCCAAAACCAATGTTAGGTGTTTTATTAAGGGTTTTAACGACTGATTTATCAATCATTTTTGGTGTATTTTGTGCCATCACCGCAGTAGAGAATAGCATCACACCCACTAAACTCAAAAATTGAAACGTTCTTTTCATCATCATATACCACTCTTTTAGTTAAGAGCTCAATATAGACGATAAAAACTAGCTTGACCGTGACAATTGTTACATAGCAACCTTCTTAAATCACTTCAGCGCGAAATGCTTTTCAGCCTTTTCAGCAATTTGTCCACCAATGGCCAATGATGCTGTTGCTGCTGGAGAAGGCGCGTTTAAAACGTGAATAGAATGGCCATGGTACTCAATTCTAAAATCATCTCTAGTGTCTCCATCTTGATTTAAAAGCATTGCTCTTACCCCTGAACCGCCTGGACGTAAATCATCCATTTCTAAAGACGGTATTAATCCTTGAAGGGTTTTTAAAAACAACTTCTTTGAAAATGCTCTACGGTATTCGTTGATACCAAATTTCATGTTGTTAAAGAATAATTTCCATGTTCCTTTATAGGATAATGCATCAAATGTGTCTTTCATATTGAAATCAGTCTTGCCATAGCCTTCACGTTTAAATGTAAACACAGCATTAGGGCCACATTCTGTTTCTCCGTTAGTCATTCTTGTAAAATGCACCCCTAAGAACGGAAAGTCAGGATTTGGAACAGGATAAATTAAATTTTTCACTTTATGTTTAGCCTCGTCTGTAAGTTCATAGTAATCTCCCCTAAACCCCACAACTTGTTCCTTTAACTTTACTCCATCTTTACGCGCTAATCGGTCAGCTTGAAGTCCAGCACAGAAGATTAAATGCTTTGCTTTAAACTTCTTGGTTGCACCAATAACTATAGAATAATCAGCTTCCTTTTCGACACCAATTACCTCTTCGCCCAAAACAGTTTTAGAATTACTATTCATTCCTTCTGCATTGGCAATCATTTTTTCTGTTGCTTTTCTATAATCAATAATTCCTGTACATGGAACCCAGATACCAGCAATTCCTTCAACAAAAGGTTCGTGTTCTTTAATTTGATCTGCATTTATCTTTTCAATTCCCTCTGTATTGTTGGCAATACCATTGTCAAAGATCTTATCCATGAATGGAAGCTCTTCCTTTTTCGTTGCCACAACTACTTTTCCACAAACATCATGAGGAACTTTATTTTCCTTTGCAAAAGCGACCAACTCATGTCTTCCTTTAACACAATTTTCAGCCTTCAAAGAACCAGGCTGATAATATAATCCCGAATGAATAACACCTGAGTTATTTCCAGTTTGATGATCAGCAAAACGCTTCTCTTTTTCTATTAAAACGATATTTAATTCTGGATTTCTTTTTTGAAGTTTATAAAATGTTGCTGCACCAACTATTCCTCCTCCTATAATTGCGATGTCGTAAACTTGATTTTCCACGTAAATTATTTTTTACAAAAATAACAAAATTGTTAACGCAGTATTTTCAAAAACCTTAATAAAGGTTCACAATATTTAATAAGATTTTCTACTCACCACGATAAACAAATATTTAAGCAGTTGTTGTTTCTAAACTACTCCAGTTCCTTCCATATCTGAGGAAAGAACTTTCTTTGTTGATATTTGGGGTGAAGATATTTTTTCCATGCACTTCCACCTGTTGCGGCTTGGTTTTCACCTTTTTTATCAAGGTAGCGCTGAGCTGTTTCCAAATGAACCATTGGCCATTTCACATTGTATAATTGATCGAATTCTTGTAAGACTTCAATCAGTTCATTGGAAGGGTTTTTCATATTAAGAAACTTCTCTTCTAAAGTTCTGCCTTTTACCTCATCTGATTTGGCCATGAGTTGATCAAGGTATTTTTCTTCAAACATTCTTAATGTTAACGTTTTCTCACCTGTCTTTCGGTTTAGACCAGCATCTTTCCAATAAATATTTTCAAAATACTCTGCTGTTGTCGGTTGATTAGAAATACGTTCTTTCCCTTTTTCATTTAAAAGGTTTTTAAGTTGTGTACAATATATTTCAACATAACGAAAAGACACACTTTGAAACCCACTTGCTGGAGCTAAGGTTTTACGGAAAGTATTATAATCGTCATAGTCCATTCCATGACTCATTACATCAAATGAGGTAATAAGCATCCCCGTATAACGGTTCAAACGATTTATTTTATCAATCCAAATCTCATCCGATAAATCTTCGTCCACCAATTGTTTAAGCTCATGCATCATCATTCCAAGAACAAGTTCAGTTACTTGATGATACATTATAAATATTTTCTCATCTTTAAAGTTGGTTCTTGGCTTTTGTAATGAAAAAAGTGTTTCTACTTCTATGTAATCCCAATAAGAAATTGGTTTGGCCTGTAATAAACCTTCTAAATATGTATTTGGATTCTCTCCTAAATCCTCATATTTTTTCGTGAGTTTATCAATTAAATCTTTATTTATATTTTCTTCGCTCATCTTTTATTTAAAATTTGAATAACGTATATCCTATATTGGCTAAAAGAACAACTTTAATCAATTCAAAAATAACGTAATAAATATGAATGGATGACTTTTGAGTAGATTTCCCTTCTATTTTGTTTTTAGCAGATCGCTTTAGGCTCGGCAGTAAGTATGAAGATTGAATAAATAATAAAAGAATAGGGCAAATAACAATCACCCAAAAATAAGTTGGAATCTGTTCAAAATTAATCACTAAAACTACTCCTAATACTATTGACAAAGCCCACTCCACTCTATTTAGAGCAGTAAAAACCAATTGTCCAATGCTTAATCCTATCTCTAAATTTACTCCTGGAGCACGAAATTTTAACCACGCTTCCATAAAACTTATGGCACATACAAAACCAATCCATAAATAGATGGAGACTATCGCTAATTCAAACATATTGAACTCAATTTAAAATAAAAGTAACATCCAAAGAATAATCAATGAATTAATGATTACACTTAAATAAAAAGTGATAATGCACGGCTTTGCATCCGCTTGTGCTATAAACATTGAATTTGAAGCCATCGTTAGAACAGCTACCACACTTACCAATGCCCAAATTCCATTTCCTATACATAGCATTGCTGCTACAGACCCTAAGCAGCTTTGGAATGTCAACATTACTGTCATTGCCCCAAACCTATTTTTCTCGAAAGTCGCTTCTTGTTTTGTCAACCAACCCATAGTCTATCGTTTTTAATTAGAACATATTAAGACCTTTTTATCTTCTATAATGCTAATCTAAATAAAAAATACAAAACAATCAAAATAAAAATGAGATTTATCTTTTTAAGAATGTCAAACCAGAATCTAATCCGTTGGCCAATTCTAATAATGAGGTTTGGGTAAGCATGTCTGCCAATTCATCACGAATAATTTTAAATTTATCATGAACAGGGCAAGGTTTGTCAGCATTACATTTGTCTAGGCCCAATGCACACCCCCGGTATATCTGATCTCCATCAATAGCTTTAACAATCTGACTTAATTTAATTTTATCTAATTGATCCTTTGGAATAAAGAATCCTCCCGACGGACCTTTGGTTGAATTAACTATTTTATTTCGTGAAAGAATCTGCATGATTTTAGCTGTAAAAGCTTCAGGAGAACCAATTTGTTTCGCTATATCCTTTACCCCTATCTTTTTTTCAGTATTAAGCGCTTGCTCTGCAATGTATAACGTTGCTTTAATACCATATTCACATGCTTTAGAAAACATCTTTTTGTCTTTAATTACAGTATTCAAAACTATAAATTTAGTTTAATTTTCTCGAAAGCAATTACTTTCGGGAAAAGGATATTGTTTTCTAAATGCAAATGCAGGCCTAAATCAGTATCTAGACTCTTCATTTTCGATAAAATATCATTCATTTCCACACTGTTTATGTCTTCAATAGTGTAGTCGTTCAAAACAGATCGAATATTTTTAAGCAATTGAAAGGCTGTGTCATGCTCATGAATCATCATATCGATAGGATTTTCCACAGATTTAAAACGCGGCTCCTCCATTGCTCCTCTTGTGGCAATCATCTTACGTATATAAGGAAACAAAATTAGTTCTTCTTTTTTCATATGTCCTCCTAATTCTTTAGACAATAAGTTAAGTTGCTCTTGAAAGATCAATAAATTTTCATTCTTCGGATGATGCGTTTCCAAATATTCATTGACTGCAGATTTAATTTGCACCAATATCAAATCTGTAAACCTATGATGAGTTTTCTGAATATAGTCTGCTAATAAATCAAGTGGCCAGTCTTCAATCTTTACATTAAAACCATAAGGTTTATTATCGTTTACTTCTTTCAGTCTTATTAAAAACTCGGTTTCGTTACGATCCGTATTTTTTAAAGCTTCTTTTAAAGTTGCGTTTCCATTGCAATAAAAGTCAATATTAAATTCTTGACACAATTTGATAAAAGCAAAATTATTTATTGCTATTTCACTCACTTTCTGGTCTAATAATGGATCCATGTTATTGTATATATTTTTTAATAAGTGCTAAATTATTAAACATTTTTTGTTTTAAAATATTTTATTTAACTTAACACCTTGTAAGAAACGTATAATCAACGAACTAAATATTAATTACTTGAGCAATCTCCTTAACATGGTATATTATCAGCTACCAAAAAGGACTTTAAGGTCTTTTTATGATTTTTATCATGTTTGCCATAGTTTTTTGTTATTTTGCAGATGTATGAATTACGTACGTCTATTTTTGTATCAATTAATTAAAACTAAAAAAAACGAGTTATGAAAAATTATTTTAAAATAGGATTACTCATCTTAGCAGTATCATTATACAGCTGTGGAGGTGAAGAGTCGGCAACTAAAAAGGAAGAGCCTGTAGCTCTAAATCCAAACAACCCAAACAATCCAAACAGTGGTGCTTCAGCATCTAATGATGCGGATGAAGCTGAGGAAGTACCTGCATCACAACGTGTGGACTTAGTAAACAAAGGAGTTGGTCCAGTAAAAAACGTTACTATTCCAGACGAAATTGATCAAAAACTAGCTGACAGAGGTCAAGAAGTTTATGAAAAAAACTGTACTGCTTGTCACAAAATTGATAAAAAGTTCGTTGGTCCAGCACCAAAAGGTATTCTTGAGCGTAGAACTCCAGAATGGGTAATGAATATGATTATTAATCCTGACAAAATGGTTCAAGAAGATCCTTTAGCAAGAGATTTATTAATCGAATTCAATGGTTCACCAATGTCAAACCAAGGAATCTCTGAAGACGATTCACGTGCCATTTTAGAGTACATCCGTACTTTATAAAAAACAAATAGTAAAAAAAATTAAAAAATAGACGTATGAGAATTCTAAAATTAGGAATCGGATTACTTACAGCAGCTACTTTGGTAACAAGCTGTGGAGGTTCCAACAAAAACGGCGCTGAAGGTGCTCTGAGAAAGAGTAATGCAGAAAAAGTTTATGTAGCTCCAGGAGAACATGATGAATATTATGCTTTCATATCTGGAGGATACAGCGGAAACTTACTTGTTTACGGACTGCCTTCAGGCCGTATGTTTAAAGAGATCCCAGTATTTAGCCAGTTCCCAACATCTGGGTATGGTTATTCTGAGGAAACAAAACCAATGTTTAACACTTCATATGGATTCATTCCATGGGGGGATGCTCACCACCCTGACATTTCTCAAACAAATGGAGTAATGGATGGTAGATGGGTTTTTATCAACGAAAACAATACACCACGTATTGCTCGAGTTGATTTAGAGACTTTTGAAACTGTAGAGATTATTGAAGTACCTAATAGTGCTGGAAACCACAGTTCATCTTTCATTACAGAAAACACTGAATATGTAGTTGCTGGAACACGTTTCTCGGTGCCAATTCCACAAGCTGACATTAGTATTAATGACTACAAAGGTAACTTTAAGGGGGCTTTATCTTTTATAGCTGTTGATCCTGAGTCAGGTAAAATGGCGATTGATTTCCAATTGTTAATGCCAGGATTTAACTATGATTTGTCTCACCCTGGTCGTGGTAAATCACATGGTTGGTTCTTCTTTACAACTTACAATACAGAAGAAGCAAACACATTATTGGAAGTAAACGCTTCTCAAAACGATAAAGACTTTATTGCAGCTGTTAACTGGAAGGTTATTGCCGAATACGTTAAAAATGGTGGAGGTACAATGATGCCTGCAGAGTATGCACATAATGAGTATGATCATTATACGCATAACGCAACTTCTACAATGCATAAAGAAGTACGTGTAATTAATCCAGCAGAAGTTCCAGGTGCAGTTTACTTCTTGCCTACTCCAAAATCACCACATGGTTGTGATGTTTCTCCAGACGGAGAGTTTATTGTAGGAAATGGTAAATTATCTACTGATTTAACTGTGCATTCATTCACTAAAATGATAGATGCAATTGACAAAAAGAAATTTGATGGAGAAGCTTATGGTATTCCAATCTTAAACTTTGATGATATCCACGCTGGATCTGTGAAAAAAGCAGGTCTTGGTCCACTTCATACTGAATTTGATGACAAAGGAAATGCATATACTACTTTCTTTATCTCATCTGAGGTTGTTAAATGGAAATTAGGAACTTGGGAAGTTATCGACAGAAAACCAACTTATTATTCTGTAGGTCACTTAACTATTCCTGGAGGTAACTCAAGAGAGCCAGACGGTAAATATATGTTCGCAATGAACAAAATTACAAAAGACCGTTACTTACCAGTTGGTCCAGAGTTAGAACACTCAGCACAACTATATGATATTTCTGGCGAAAAAATGGAGTTAATATTAGACTTCCCTACTCACGGTGAGCCTCATTATGCTGCCGCGATTAAAGCTGATGTTATTAAGCACAAATCGAGAGAGATCTATGAACTTGAGGAGAATAAACATAAGTATGCTGTGAAAACAGAAAAAGAAACACGTGTTGAAAGAAATGGGAAAGAAGTACACATTTATATGTCTACTATCCGAAGCCACTTTGCTCCTGATAACATTGAAGGTGTTAAAGTTGGTGATAAAGTATATTTCCATATCACTAACTTAGAACAAGACTTTGATGTTCCTCACGGATTCGCAATGATTGGTCAAAACAACTCTGAGTTGTTGATTATGCCAGGACAAACAAAAACAAGTGTTTGGTATCCTAAAAAAGTAGGTGTATGGCCATTCTATTGTACAGACTTCTGTTCTGCACTACACCAAGAGATGCAAGGATACATTCGTGTATCTCCTGAAGACTCTGATATTGAAATGACGTGGTCATTAGATGGTGAGTAGAAACACACTAGAGTTAAAAAACTCTTAAAACGTAAATTTTAGTTTACAATTAGATAAAAAAAGGATGAGCACTACATGGTATAGACTCATCCTTTTTCATAAAAATAAGTGATATGAAATTAGCAAGTACATTAATGGTAATTGGTTCAGCACTACTTCTTGGGTTATTTATTTTCCCATTATGGCACGTCGAATTGGTCGCACCTCAATACCCTAAAGGTTTGGGAATGAATATTCACCTTGACGGAATAATTGGGTACACAAAGCATGATATTCACAATATTGATGGTTTAAATCACTACATCGGTATGAAGACTTTACCAAAAAAAGAAGATATGTGGGAGTTTGTTGTATTTCCAATAGTTGTTGGTAGTATGGCGATACTCGGAATTATCATTGGCCTGTTTGGCTTTTTCAAAAAGTCTGCTTACAAATGGTTTATGGGCTGGTTTATTCTGATGACTGTCTTAGGAATTATTGGTATGATAGACTTCAATGCATGGATGACAGACTATGGTACGAATCTGGATCCAAAGGCCATCATGCAGATGACGGATGATTTTGGAAATCCAATGAGTTATAAACCACCCTTATTTGGGTCGAAAGACATTTTAAACTTTACTGCTGTTTCTTACCCATCAATGGGTGGAATTCTATTAGGAGTTGGAATGGCGTTGACTTTTATTTCTTTCTTCATAGGAAAGAAGTTTAATTCAAAAAATCAAATTAATCTTTAAATTAAGAATTATAGATATGAAAAATATATTTCTGTTTGTTTTGTTATCAGCTATTTTTTATAGCTGTAGCATTGAACCTAAACCAATTATTTACGGTTCAGATGCTTGCGATTTTTGTAAAATGAATATTGTAGATCAAATTCACGGTGCCGAGATAGTAACTGACAAAGGGAAAGTTTATAAGTTTGATGCAGCTGAATGCATGATTGATTTTAAAAATGAAATGAGTAAGGAGCAGCCTAAGTTGTTCCTTACCAATCATTATCATACACCTAAGGAATTAATTTTGGTAGAAGACGCTACATTTTTAATTAGCGAAAACCTTCCTAGTCCGATGGGTGAGTTTATCACTGCATTTCAAAGTGAAGAAGCAGCTATGGAAGCCCAAAAGGAATTGGAAGGAAAACTCTATAGTTGGGATGAATTACTCCAGCAACAAAGCAGTAAATAAATGATTAAATCACTAGTATATCGACTTCTATTTATTACACTTTTTGTAATGGGTACTTTTTCAATCTATGCTCAGGTCGTAGTTTGTAAAACATGTCCCATAAAAACAATAAAAGAAGGTATTCACCAAGCAAAGCCACATGAGAAAGTGACGGTAAAAGAAGGAATCTATAAAGAACATATGATTATTATAGACAAACCTTTGACTCTGTTCACTTCAGAACGAGCAACTATAGACGGTGAAAACAAAGATGATATTATTCAAATATTAGCAGACAGTGTTACTGTTGATGGTTTTCAGATCATTCATGTTGGTTCAAGTCACACAACAGATTATTCCGCAATTAGAGTCGATAGAAGCGCTCATTTTGTATTGCAAAATTTGGAGATGAGAAAAATATTTTTTGGAATTTATATTGCAAAATCTAAACATGGTATAATTAGAGACAATAAAGTATTAGGAGATGCCGAGCATGAGCACAATTCAGGAAATGCAATACATTTATGGCATTCCAATAATATTTTAATAGACAATAACCTTCTTGTTAAATCAAGAGATGGAATATATTTAGAGTTTGTTGATGACTGTATTATTTCAAACAACATTAGTAAAGACAACATACGTTACGGATTACACTTTATGTTTTCCAACAATGATGAATACAGCAATAATACATTCGAAAATAATGGAGCAGGGGTTGCAGTAATGTTCTCTAAAAAAATTAACATGCATGACAATCATTTCCAATACAATTGGGGAACCGCATCATATGGTTTGTTGCTGAAGGAAATAAATGATTCAGAAATCACAGGAAATACGTTCCAAGACAATACAATTGGAATTAACGTAGAGGGCTCTAATCGTATAAATTATGAAAACAACACATTTAGGAGTAATGGTTGGGCTGTTAAGGTAAAGGGAGCGTGTTACTACAACAAATTTACAAGGAACAATTTCTTATACAACTCTTTTGATGTGAGCTATGATGGCCGAATGAATCACAATACAATTAATGAAAACTTTTGGAGTGGTTATACTGGTTATGATTTGAATAAAGATGGGTTTGGTGATGTTCCTTATCGCCCTGTAAAACTTTTTAGTTACATCGTTAATCGCACACCAAACACGATTATACTTATGCGAAGCTTATTCGTGGATATTATAGATTTCTCAGAAAGTGTATCTCCGGCTTTTACTCCTGATGATTTGAAGGATGAAAGACCATTAATGAAGCAAGTAAAATGATTAGAATAGAGAATTTACATAAAAAATACGGGAAAAATAAAATTTTAACTGGAGTTGACTTAGAGATTCCAGAGAAAGGTATTTTCGCGATTCTTGGTCCAAACGGTTCTGGAAAAACGACAATGATCAAAACAATTCTTGGGATGGTTGTGCCTGAAAATGGAAAAATATATGTTGATGGAACACTCACCAATCCAAATGGATTATACCGTAAAAATATAGATTACTTGCCTCAAATCGCAAATTTCCCAGGTAATCTTGGCGTAAATGAATTAATCAAGATGATTAAAGACCTTCGTGGGATAAAAGCAAATGAACAAGAATTGATACAACTTTTTGGATTAACTCCTTATTTGAATAAGAAACTCAGCAATTTGTCTGGAGGAACAAAGCAGAAAGTAAATCTGGTACTTACTTTTATGTTTGATAGTCCAATCATTATTTTGGATGAACCTACATCAGGATTAGACCCTGTTGCTATGTTGAACTTAAAGAAATTAATTGCAACAGAAAAAGCGAAAGGAAAAACAATTTTGGTGACCTCTCATATTATGAGTTTTGTGGAAGAGATTTCAGATGAAATTGTATTCTTACTGGAAGGTAAAATCTATTTCAAAGGAACAATTCAAGAATTAAGAGAGAAAACGAACGAAATAGATTTGGAACACGCTATTGCTAACATATTAACTGAAAACAATGCTTAAAATACTCAAATACAGTTTTTACGATCTAATCAGAAGTAGATGGAGTTATGTTTACTTAATGTTTTATCTCCTACTGGGATTCGTATTACTTTTCTTAAATAATGACCTCAGCAAAGCTGTTATTACATTAATGAACGTGATTATTATTTTAGTTCCATTAATTGGAACAATTTTCGGAGTCATGTACTATTACAATTCTAAAGAGTTTACTGAGCTTCTCCTCGCCCAACCCATCAAACGTTCATCAATATTTATTGGTCAATACTTAGGTGTAGCGTTATCACTTGTTATGAGTTTGGTCATAGGCTTAGGCCTGCCTTTTGTTTTATATGGATTATTTGAATCATCGGCAATATGGGACTTCTCTCTTTTATTGATTACAGGAGCGATGTTGACATTGATATTTACAGCACTGGCTTTTAACATCGCCTTATACAATGAGAATAAGATCAAAGGGTTTAGTTATGCTATACTTCTGTGGTTATTTCTCGCAGTAATATATGATGGATTATTTTTGCTCTCGCTCATTGTGTTTGAAACATATCCTTTAGACACATTTACCTTAATTGCTACAATATTTAATCCCATAGATCTATCAAGAATCTTGATTCTTTTAAAATTAGATATTTCAGCATTATTAGGATATACTGGCGCAATTTTCAATCAGTTTTTTGGTACAAGTTTAGGTTTGTTTTCAGCTTTAGGAATGTTAAGTTTGTGGGTAGTGCTACCCGTTTGGAACATTAAAAGAAAAGCACAGAAAAAAGACTTCTAAAAACAAATGATAAAATTTAAAAGACACACACAAATAGCACTCGGTTTTTTTTTGGCAGCAGCAACTTTAGGTTTGTTATTGCGCTATATTGCAGTATCTTCTATAGAATTTGAATACAGATATGTTGTTCATGCCCATTCTCATGTTGCATTATTAGGGTGGGTTTATTTTGCATTAACCACGCTTATTGGACATTATTTTTTAAAGGATCATTTACCAAAAAAAATCTACAACAGAATATTTGGTTTTACAATATTTACAGTATTCGGGATGATGGTGAGTTTTCCATTTCAAGGATACGCTTTGTTCTCTATTATATTCTCTACCTTATTCTTGTTTGGTAGTTACTTTTATGCTTGGGCCTTTTTCAAATACACACCCATTGAGTTAAAGAAAACTCCAGCTTATACAACCATAAAATATGCAATGATTTATATGGTTTTTTCAAGTATTGGTCCTTGGACAATTGGTGGTGTAATGGCAACTATTGGTCCTGAGTCTGTATGGTATCGCTCTTCGATTTATTTTTATCTCCATTTTCAATATAATGCATGGATGATTTTAGGAATTATTGGTATTCTCTTAAAAATCTTAGAACATCATGATATAAAAATTGAAATAAAACTGTACAAACGTTTTATGATTACTTTCCATATTGGGGTTATCCTCACTTTTTTTCTATCCATATTATTTACTAAACCCCATATTTCAGCCTATATACTTTCTGTTATCGGTTCCTTAGTTCAACTCGCTTCATTTTTGTTTATCTTCAAGTTTATAAGGACATATTATAGAGAGATAGGCTTAATCTTCGGTAAAATTGGTTGGCAGTTATTGCGTTGGACATTCTTATTGCTATTCATGAAAATGATAATGCAGTTACTGGGATCATTTCAATATACTGCGAATTTAATATCGAATAACCTTTATCTAACGATTGGATTTTTACATTGGATATTCTTAGGTGTGGTTACAATGGGGATTTTAGCATTGCTCTTAAAGACTAAATTGATTCAGCTGAACCCTTTGAGCATTCGCTTATACGTCATTGGGTTTATCCTTACCGAATTTGTTATTTTATACAAACCTGCTGAAAGAATCTTAAATTTTCCTTTCTTACCTAATTATGATTGGTTATTGTTTGTAGCGAGTTTACTTATGGTCATTGCGATTGCATCAATTTTGATATTACAAGGTAGAAAAGAAAAGCATTAGCTCTTATTGATGAGACTTGAGGGTTTAGTAGTGCACATTTAAATCTTTATGCTTGTAAACCTCTTCCCTTCCATTTTGGTTTATAAAAAATTGAAAGCGTAATTACCGATATAAAAAGCAAAGGATATATCAACTGAAAGAAAGGCAACATCAATACATTTTTTGTTAGGTGTAAACGCTGAGCGTAATTAAGATAAACCAAAGCATCAATCATAAACCTAAGTACAAATACTATCGATAGAAGTACCCATTGAGATAGTATTAAAGAGATAAGAATAGCTATGAAACCACCTGTAAAGTATAAAAATAGGAAAGCACCAATCAGCGCATCGATCGCATCTAATTTAAATTTACTTTTGCCAATCCACCTTACCCTTTGATCAAAATAGGACTTTAAGGATTGAGGTGCAGAAGTATTAACACTTAAATTAAAGTCATTTCCTGTAAAAAAGAAAAGCTTTTTCTTTCGAAATGTTTTCAAGAGAAAAAAATCATCCCCGGATGCAAAATGCTTATGCTCTTTTAATTGACTTTCATAATTAATAGATTTAGAATTAAAAATTAAATTAGCTCCACTGATTGAAATTGGCCAAACAGAAGAAATAAGAAAATTAAAAGCATTAAAAAACAAATACTCAGTGCTGAATAAATTTTGCAAGAAAGTTTTGCCTTGCATAATTACGGGAAGAGACATTAAACTATGGGCAGGTAATTTTTGTAAAGAATTCATATAGCCATCATTCAATATCACATCAGCATCTAGAGTCAAAATGAATTGGGAGTTCGAATGTTGTACTCCATAATTCAAAGCTTCTTTTTTGCCATTCACTTTCTTTTCTAAATGAATTAATTCACCGACTTTATAAGAATTAATGAATTCTTGAATAATAGTCTCTGAGTTATCTTCAGAATGATCATTAACGAATATGATTTTACTTGGGAGAACAGGTTGTTTCGACAATGAATCCAAAAGCATTGGAAGATTATCTTCTTCATTTCTAAATGGTACAATAATAGATAAATCCTTTAGATCCATTTTTCTTGTTACAGGCTTTTTAATTCCAATAGAGTATAATTTAATTCCTGTAAACAGGATAAAAGAAACCAATAAAAAATCAAGATATAGCTCAGCCATTGACAAGAGATTTTTTTCTAATGATAAAGAACAATCCAATTAACGAAGGTACACCTAAGTTTACAAACCATAAAAGCAATGAAGAAACTACAATTACGGCATCATTATCAATAAAAAAGCTAAGAATAACTAAACCTACAGTTTCTCGAACAATTAATTTCCCGAAAATCAAACTGGGTGTAAGAGTACTTATGAAATAAAGCATAAATATACCTGTATATAGATTAAAGCTAGGCTCTTCTCCGAAAGCCATAAGCATCAAGAGGAATTGAAAGGTGAATACCAAGTAACGCATTGAACTATAAATGAATAATGGAAAGACTAACTTTTTAGAATATTTTTGAAAATGATTTAAAACGTTCCATTTCTTATTTAAGATCTTTAATTGAGGGAAGGAAATGAAAGGCACTAAAAAGTAGAATACAATAGAAATAAACGAAATTACCCATACAGTATTGACTATAGAGGTTCCGTAAGATTCGAAAATAAAAGAATGAAGCGTTAAAAAACTAAAAGCACCAAAGATTACTGTGACTAAAAACTGTGAGAAATTGCTATAAAGTGTACCCAATATAAGTTGCGCCCTAACCTTTCCTTTAAAAAAAAGCATTCTACCAATGAAATTACCAATTCTATTTGGAGTTATTATTCCAGTGGTTACACCAGAGAACAAAGAATAAACAAGTGTCTTTAAGCTTACATGAATATTATTTACTTTGAGTATATGTTTCCATTTCAACAATTCCAAACCCCAATTAAAAGGAAGTAAAATAAGAACAACAAATATAAAGTAAACACGGGTAATTTTTATTGTTTGAAACTGACTTAAACTTAAACGAGAAAACTGCAGAACAAAGAAATATAGAACCCCAACAAAGAGGATCAGTTTTAATGACCAGACCAAAGTCTTTCGTACCTTTATGCTTTTAATCACGCTGATATTAAATAATGGTTGAAGATAAAATAATTCTCGGAATTGACCCAGGTACAACGATCATGGGATATGGAATTATTCATATAAAAAACAAGAAAATGAGTCTTGTTACTTTTGGTGTTGTCAATCTTCAAAAATTAGATAATCATCCAGATAAGTTAAAGCGAATTTTTGAAC
>Ga0079223_10000210_pt1 | contig 25853 bp, 19 predicted proteins | sample Stecom2011_FD_75072 | JGI IMG/M metagenome (GOLD analysis project Ga0079223, IMG submission 75072) | Agricultural soil microbial communities from Utah to study Nitrogen management - Steer compost 2011 | ecosystem: Environmental > Terrestrial > Soil > Agricultural land | place: USA: Utah...
AGCCTCGAGGCGCTCACCCGCGATGGGGCTGAAGTCGATATCTATCGGCTTTCCCCCATGCAGGAGGCGATGCTCGTTCACTCGCTGACTGCCCGTGGCTCCGAAGTTAATTTCGAGCAAAGCTGCACGCGCTTCAGCGGCAGCATCGAGATGAAGGCCTTTGTGGAAGCATGGCGTCTCGTCTTCGAGCGTCATCCAGTGCTTCGTACGACCTTTCGCTGGCGGGGCCTGCCACATCCGGTGCAGGTGGTACGCCAGGCCGTCGACCTGCCTCTGACTGTCGTTTCCTGGCCAGAGTTCGATCCGGCACGCCTGGAAGATTGTCTCGCGCGCGATCGACAGCAAGGTTTCGATCTGGAAGAGGGGCCGCTCGTGCGCCTTCAGGCCATCCAGGTGGGGCGGAATGAACTCTATCTCATTGCGAGCTTTCACCACCTCATCATCGATGGCTGGTGTCTTGCGCAGCTGGATTACGAACTGCGCGCCGCTTACGAGGCAATACGCGCAGAGCAGCCGCTGCTCCTGCCACCTGCGCTGCCCTATCGGAACTATATTGCCTGGTTGGGAGAGATCGAGCGGGAGCAGGGTCGTCGCTACTTCCAAGAACTGCTGCGCGACGCGCCGCAGCAAAGGGCCTTGAGGCAAACACCGACAACCCTCGGGTTTGCCAACGCCCAGACTACACTGGACGCAGAAACCACCCGGACTATCACGAGTTTCGCCCGCCGGCGGGGCACGACGGTCGCAGCGCTCCTGCATCTTGCCTGGGGCCTCTGGCTCGCAGCGAAGCTCGGCAGCGACGACGTTATCTTCGGAACGACGGTGTCTGGCCGCCCCCATGAGGTTGCTGGCGTCGAACGTATTGTTGGCCTTTTCATCAACAACTTGCCGCTCCGCCTTCGCCTCTCGACGGATACCGGAGTGAACAGTCTGCTGGACGAAGTTGGCCGACAGCTCGGCTACCTTCAGGAGAACGCCCAGATCACGCCGCTGGAGGTTCTTGAGGTTGCCGGCATTGATGACGACCGAAAGGGCTTGTTCGATACCCTGGTGGTGGTCGAAAACCTGCCGTCTGGTAGCAGCGCCTGGGCCGATGCAAAGGGGCTGGTGGTTGAGTCGGTCTATGGCCGCCTCAAGACCGCCTATGATCTGACCTTCGTTGCGGTGCCGGGTGAGAGACTACGGCTGTCACTGATCCTGCCGGACTCAGACGGCACCGCCGAGAACACCGGCAACTCCTTTCTTGCCGAAGTAGCAGCCATCCTTGCGCGCCTGCCGCAGGCGGCCGCGGGAGCTGTATCCGCCTTGCCTCTCCCGGAGGCAATGGACTCGCCATCAAGCAGCCACGTGGAAAACAAAGGTTCGGCTGCTCGTATAGTGGTTCGGCCGCGAAGCGGCATGGAAGCGCGCGTCGCATCGACTGTCGCTGAACTGGCGGATTGCGATGTCGATCTGGATACCGACTTCGGCTCCCTTGGCTTTGATTCCCTGGCTATAAGCCGCCTCGCTTCCCGGCTGGGCCGCCAACTTGGTCGCTCTGTGCCTATATCGATGCTGCTGGAGCACTCCTCTATCGCCAGCCTCGCTGCAGCCCTCGGACGCAATCAGCCCTGGGATCCCGTAGTGCAGTTGCGCGAGGGCAAGGGCGGCCCCTTTGTTTGCGTTCATCCCATTGCCGGCGACGTTAGCGCCTTTATCGATCTGGCGCGGGCGATGCCATCGCAAATTCCCTTTTGGGCGATTCAGGCGCCCGGACTCGAAGAGGGGCAAAAGCCGCTTTCTTCGGTCGAGGAGTTGGCCGATCTGGCTTTATCCGCCTTGGCGGCCCGGGGGCTGGAGCGGCCGCCGTGCATCGGGGGATACTCCTTCGGCGGGCTGGTTGCCTATGAAATGGCCAGGCGTCTCGCGGCCGCTGGCGCGTCGCCGCGAACGATCATCATCGACACTCCTGCCCCGCTCGAGCGGCGCTCGATCCTGAGTTCCGACGAAGATCGAGCTTCGGCGGAATGGCTGGCTCGGATGATCGCAGTACGCGCACGCCATCACGCCTGCCCTGTGCCGTTAACTCTCGAAACGCTACAGGATCTCCCGGCCGAGCAGCGCTTCGAGCTGGCGATCGAGCGGCTGCGCCATTCCGGGCTTGTGTCCGAGGAGGCCGATGCTGCCTGGCTAAAGCGCGCCCATGCGACCGGCCTCGCCCAGTATCGGGCTTATCTCGCTTATACCCCGGAAGCAGCAGACCACCGTTCCTTGGATCTCGCTCTCATTCGAGCCGCATCGCCACGCAGAGAGGATCTCGAAGAGGCGCAAGCCCGCCAGCTCCAGAGCCCTTTCCTCGGGTGGGAGCACTTCGTCGATACCCCCATCGAGGTTGCCGCGATCGAAGGCGATCACATCTCCATCATGTTTGGAGATGCGGCGGCAACTCTGGCAGAGGCCATCACGCGATACCTGCCGAGGTAACCCTGGCCGGAGCTTTCGACCTCCGGCAGATGATCGCGGATAAGATCTACAGGGTCACTCCCGGAAAGAGCGGACCGCGGATGGGCTCACCGGCTTCGATGTCAACATGGAAACCTGCATCAGCCAGGCGATCCAGCACTGGGCGACCGTGTGGTGCCAGAACCGCCGAGGGCGCGGTCCAGCGGGTCACGAAGCGGCGCATATCATGGTCGAAGTTGTTTCCCGCCGAGCCGTGAAGGGTACGCGCGTGGAAGACAAGACAATCCCCCGCTTCAAGATCCCATCCAACTATGTCGTAGCGCGCGCGCTCCGCCTCTATGTCTGGAATCTCGCTAAAAAGGCTTTCGTCGGCTTGGCCACCGGTACTTTTGTGATAATCGAGGTAAAAGCGGCTGGCGGCGTCGCTAGTCGCCTCTGATGTCGCGAAAAACCCCTTCGGCATGAACAGCTTGGGGATCAAGTGTGACCCCCTGACAAACTCCAGCGCGGCTTCCCGCGGCGTGGGGTCGAGCGCCACCCAGACGGAGCAGAAGGGGCTCAGTATTACATTGTCGTGGTGCCAGGGCGTCCGCTCCGTCGCACCGGCCCGCTTCATGAACCACACATCCTGAACCAGCGAGACGGTCTCAGCGCCTAGACATTCCGCAGCCAAGGCGGCCGAGGGCCCCGCCAGAGCGCAATGCTCAAGTTCCGCTATATGAAAACGGGCCCACATGTCGGACAAAAACGCCTCGGTACCCTGGTCAGAGAGGCATTGGTAGAAGGGGCCAGGCGTTTCGACATTGCGAGCAATGCCGGTCCTTGCCGCAGCGATCCAATCGTCGTCGAAGGCGTTCCGCACGCAGACCACGCCGTCGCTGGCGAACCGCGCAGCCATGTCAGACGGAATTTCCATTTGGCGCTTCTCTAGCGAAAGTAGTTGTAATACGCGAGAATACTACAGTAAGCGCACTTAATGAAAGCCGCTGCCTTAAAAGTCGGCGTTCCCGCAATATGAGCGGGAAAAGCGATCTGTTTGAACAAGGAAAAAATCAAAAAATGGCGGACCCGTAGGGATTCGAACCCCAGACCTCTTCCTCCGGAGGGAAGCGCTCTATCCAGCTGAGCTACGGGTCCGCATGCGGCGGGACATTAGCGGAGGTGAGGCGGAGCGACAAGTCCGCGGATGGGGGAAACCGCGCTAAATGTCTCGTGTGGAGACTTTCTGCGAGATGATCAGCCTTCAGACATCTCCTCGCCGCGCGCGACCGGCGGGAGCGGGCTTTCGGTAGAAGGGAGCGGTGCATCCGGCTGTTCGATCCAGGCGTAAATATCGTCGATAACGCGGGGCCCCTGAAGATCTCGAGTGAGCAGGTGCCAGCCCTCGGGATAGCGGATGAAGCGATGGCCTGCGTGCTCGGGCATAGTCTGCCACAAGCGCTCGATCGGTCCGGGGGGGATGATTTCGTCTCGCTCCCCATAGAGCAGCAGGGTGGGCGTTTGGATCGCCGGCCCGGCGGTCAAGGCTACGTCCATGAGATCGACCAGCCCCGCGATCGTGTCCACCCGCGCACTGCTTAGCACCAATGGATCCTGACCCAGAGCCCGCAGCATCTCGATGTTGTCGGATGCTTGTATGTCGAGTCCCCGCGGGGAAGGTCGATACCAGGGCACGGTTTGCAACGCGAGCCACAAGGCCGCGCGCTGATACCATGGCTGCGTTTCCCGCGCCCAGACCGCAGGAGCCGACAGGATGAGACCGTCCGCGCCAAGAGGATCCTCGGCCTCGCCGGCCAGGACGACGGCGCCCCCCATGGACTCGCCCAGGATATAGAGCGGCACCCCGGGATGATCTGCGCGCAGTCGGGCAGCTGCTGCACGGAGATCTCCAGTCATTCTCCCCATACCGGCCCAGATACCCACGTTAACCCCGACACCGAAGCCGCGCTGGTCATAGGCATAGACCGCGACACCACGGGGAGCGATGGAACTGCCTAAAGGTTCAAAGGCTTTCGCGTAATCGTTGAAGCCATGGAGTGCGAGCAAGATGGCCTTGGGCGGCCCGCCATAAGGAAGCCAAGCGCGCAGCGGCAACTCAACGCCATCGAAGCTACGGAAACTGCCGCTCACGACCAGATGGTCCGCGTCCTCCGCGTTCGCGTCCACTCCGTCAGGCAAGAGCATCGATGGCTCTGCAAGCGGTGTTTCAGTGGTGTCGCCCATGGCGGAAGACCCAGGCGTACAGGCTGTCATGGCTCCGCAAAGCAACAGCGCCGCCATGCAGCCCGCTGCAAGGCGATGACCCAAGCCCCTGGAGGTGCCGAAAATGTTAACCGACATGCTCCTGCGGAACCGTGAGTGCTGCATCGTGGGCGCCGCGCGTCAGCTGAAGAAAAATGTCTTCCAGGTCCGCCTCTTCTGTCCGTAGATCCACCACGGTCAACCCGGCCCGGGAAAGGGCATCGAGAATGCCTGCCACCGGGCTTTCGCTTGCACGATAGCGGAAAAGCAGCCGATTGGGCGCCGTCAGCTCAGGAGAGAAGGCTTCCAGCTCCGGCGGAGTGACCCGCAGCGCCGCATCGACTTCTACCAGAAGCTCCTTGCTGTCGAGGCGTCGCAGCAGCTGTTCCTTAGGTTCGCAGGCGATCACGCGGCCGTGATTGATGATCGCGATGGTATCACAGAGCTCTTCGGCCTCCTCCAGGTAGTGGGTCGTCAGCAGGATGGTGGTACCCGCCTCGTTCAACTCCTTCACCTGCGACCAAAGTTGCTGGCGCAATTCGATATCAACACCGGCGGTCGGTTCGTCCAGCACCAGCACCGGCGGCCGATGCACCATGGCCTTGGCGACCATCAAGCGCCGCCGCATGCCCCCGGACAGGGTGCGCGTATAGGCCTCCGCCTTATCGGTCAGCCCCAGGCTCGCCAAGATCTGCTCACTCCGACGCTCCTTCTTGGGCACCCCATAGAGGCCGGCCTGCAGCTCGAGCAGCTCCTTGGGGGTAAAGAAGGGGTCGATATTGAGTTCCTGAGGAACAACGCCAATCGAGGCGCGCGACATCCGGGTCTGCTTGTCTATGTCGTAGCCCCAGATGGACGCCGTACCACTACTCTTCCGCACCAGGCCCGCGAGGATATTGATCAGTGTGGACTTGCCGGCGCCATTGGGGCCGAGCAGGGCGAAAAGCGAACCGCGCGGCACCTTCAGGTCAATGGCATGAAGAGCGGTCTTGTCGGGGGTGCGTCCGCTGGCTTTGTACACCTTGGTCAAGCCAGACACGGAAACGGCATCTCGGGGCGCGTCAACACCTCGATGATCGCTCGCTGGCATAAGCTGGGGCTCTTGTATTTCCATAGTCGAATGACTTAGGGCAGTGGCGATGTCGGTGCAAGCCATGCATCCCGCCGCCCACCTATGCCTCTGGCAGAAGGCTGGATGAACGACGCTTTGGCGGTTCAGCCGCCATTGCCAGCAGGGGCTTCGCCGCTATGATCGGGTTGCCAGAGCCTAGCTAGGAGCGCACGGATGCGATCGGAAGAGAAATACGAGGTTGAAACTGAGATTGTGGCCTGCGACGGCGGTGCCGGGGCCCTCGGGCACCCCAGGGTTTGGCTGAACATGCGCGGCCGCGGCCAGGTCGAGTGCCCCTACTGCAGCCGCACCTATGTCTTCAAGCAGAAGGTGGCCGCAGAGGGCCGGTAACCTCCTCCCGCCTTCCCTTGCTCGACACCCAGGCCGTCTGCGGGCATTCTCCGGCGCATGACCGACCAAAAGCCTCCCTACGACCATCTCTTCATCATCGACGGCTCCGGATACATCTTTCGCGCGTACTTCGCGTTGAAGACCCCGATGACCACCAGCCAGGGCGTGCCCGTTTCGGCCGTCTTCGGCTTCACGAACATGCTTTTGAAGTTCCTGCGGGATAACGAGGCCGGCGGGCTTGTCGTCGTGTTCGACAAGGGAAGGCGTACCTTTCGGCATGATATTTTCGAGGGTTATAAGGCGCAGCGGCCGGATCCGCCGGAAGATCTGATACCGCAGTTTGCGATCGTGCGTGAAGCGGCAGAGGCCTGCAGCCTGCCGATCATAGAGCTGGAAAACTACGAGGCCGACGACATCATCGCGACCCTGGCCTGCCGCGCGCGCGACGCCGGCGTCCAGGTCACCATCGTTTCCTCTGACAAGGACCTGATGCAGCTGGTGGGCGATGGCGTCGACATGCTGGATCCCATCCGCAACACCCCCATTGGGCCGGAAGAGGTCGAAGAGAAGTTCGGCGTTCCACCTGAAAAAGTAGTCGACGTCCAGGCGCTGGCTGGCGATTCCGTGGACAACGTCCCCGGCGTGCCCGGGATCGGCGTGAAGACGGCGGCGGAGTTAATCCGCACCCACGGCGATCTCGAGACACTACTGGCCCGTGCGCATGAGATAAAGCAGCCAAAGCGCCGGGAGCGCCTCATCGAATTTGCTGATCAGGCCAGGCTGTCCCGCCGCCTTGTGGAGCTGGACTGCGAGGTCCCACTGTCCAATGGGCTGACATCCTGGACCAAGCCCGACCTCGATCCCGAAAAACTGCGGACGTTTCTCGAGACCTATGAGTTCCGCTCCATATTGGCGCGCTTGAGTGACCAGCTAGGCATTCCCCCCTCCCCTTCCCAGGACACCAATAATGCCCCCGCCCTGGGAAACTACGAAAACTATGGCCTGATTCAGGATTGGGAGGCGCTGGAGGCCTGCCTGGCGTCAGCCTACGAAGCGGGCATCGTCGCCATAGATACCGAAACGACCTCACTGGACCCGCAGGTAGCAGAGCTTGTCGGTATCAGCCTGTCGGTTGCCGAAGGGCATGGCTGCTACATTCCGCTTGGGCACAAGGCTCCAAACGGGGACGAGGGCGGCTTGGAGCTCGAAGCACGCTTGATGCCACGGCAGCTCGATCGGGACGCTGTGCTGCAGCGTCTGGCCCCACTCTTGTCAGATCCTGCCGTGCTGAAGGTAGGCCAGAACCTCAAGTACGACATGCGCGTGCTGGGTCGCTACGGCCTCACCCTCTCGCCGATCGATGACACCATGCTGCTCTCCTATGTTCTGGAAGGCGGTCTGCACGGGCACGGCATGGATGAACTTGCCAAGCTGCACCTGAACCACAATTGCATTCCCTACAAGGAGATCGCCGGCAGTGGCCGCAGTCAGATCACCTTTGACCGGGTGCCTCTGGATAAAGCGCGCGACTATGCAGCAGAGGACGCCGACGTCACCTTTCGACTCTGGCGGCTGCTGAAGCCCCGGCTACCGCTGGAACGCGTGGCCACGGTCTACGAGACCATGGAGCGCCCGCTGGTGCCGGTGCTGCTGGACATGGAGTGGGCGGGCATCAAGGTGGATCGGGAGCATCTGCGCCGCCTCTCCAACGACTTTGCGCAGCGGATCGGCACGCTCGAGCAGGAAATCCACCAGCTCGCCGGCCGCCCCTTCACCATCGGCAGCCCGAAACAGCTGGGCGAGGTGCTGTTCGATGAACTGGGTCTCGACGGCGGCGGCCGAAAAGGCAAATCGGGAGCCTATTCAACAGGTGCCGACATCCTGGAGATGCTCGCGGCGCAAGGGCATGAGTTGCCGCGCAAGGTGCTCGACTGGCGCCAGCTAACCAAGCTCAAATCGACCTACACCGACGCCCTGCAACAGCAGATCAACAAGGAGACAGGGCGGGTCCATACTTGTTTCAGCCAGGCGGTCGCCTCGACTGGCCGCCTGTCCTCCAACGATCCGAACCTGCAAAACATCCCCATCCGCACAGAAGAAGGCCGCAAGATCCGCGAGGCCTTCGTTGCGGAAGCGGGCCACAAGCTGCTTTCCGTGGACTACAGCCAGATCGAACTGCGCTTGACGGCGCATATCGCAGAGGTTCCGTCGCTGCGGGAAGCTTTTGAACAGGGGTTGGACATTCATGCCATGACGGCCAGCCAGGTCTTCGGCGTGCCGCTGCAAGACATGGACCCGGCCACCCGCCGGCGCGCCAAGGCGATCAACTTCGGCATCATCTACGGCATTTCGCCCTATGGCTTGGCGCAGAATTTGGGAATCACCCAGGGTGAAGCGCGCGCCTACATCCAGGCCTACTTCGAGCGCTTCCCCGGCATCCGCGACTACATGGATCGCATGAAGGCACTCGGCAGGGAGCGTGGCTACGTAGAAACGCTCTTCGGCCGAAAGGTGCATGTGCCCGCGCTTCGCGAGAAGAACCCGGCCCGCCGCGCCTTTGGCGAGCGCGCAGCCATCAACGCCCCCATCCAGGGCACCGCTGCAGACATCATCAAGCGGGCCATGATCCGCGTGCCCCCTGCCCTCAAGCAGGCGGGCCTTAGTGCCAAGCTGCTGCTGCAGGTGCACGACGAGTTGCTCTTCGAGGTGCCGGAATCCGAGCTCGAGGAAACGCAGGCTCGGGTGAAGCAGATCATGGAAAATGCCTGCGCGCCGGTCGTCGAACTAAGCGTGCCTCTGGTGGCGGAAGCTGGAATTGGCAACAGCTGGGCCACTGCGCACTAGGATAGCCACTTGGCTCTATCACGTTGATCTAGACCGAAATGCGGCATGCCGCGCCGCCTTGCAATAGCGGCAGAATTGCTTGGATCTCCGACTTGCCCAAGACAGCCGGATAGCGGCTGCTGAGGTCAAGGCGAACGAGGCGCGAGAGGCAGGATGGAGCTGACTCTCGACCGCCTGATCAGGAGGCCAGCATGAACAGAGAGGTGATTATAACCTGTGCCGTAACCGGCGCGGGCGACACCACCAGCAAGCATCCCGCAATTCCGGTCACGGCCAAGCAGATCGCCGACGCCTGCCTGGAAGCTGCCGAGGCCGGGGCGGCCATCACCCACATCCATGTTCGCGATCCCGAGACCGGCCAAGGCAGTCGCGATCCCGCCCTCTATGCGGAGGTGGTCGAGCGCGTGCGGGAGAGGAACCAGGAAGTCATCCTGAACCTCACCGCCGGCATGGGCGGCGACCTGATCGTTGACGACGAAGAGCCTTCGCGGCCTGGCGAGGGAAGTGATCTGGTCAATGCGGCGGTGCGGCTGGAACACATCGAACTGCTCAAGCCCGAGATTTGCACTCTCGATTGCGGAACGATGAACTTCGGCGATAGCAATGCGGTGGTCGTGCAAACCCCCAACATCCTGCGCGCCATGGCGCGCCGGATTCAGGAGCTGGGCGTCAAGCCGGAAATGGAGGTCTTCGACACCGGCCACCTCTGGTTTGCAAAGCAGCTCGTCTCTGAAGGGCTGATCGACGAGCCACCGATGTTTCAGCTCTGCCTGGGTATCCCCTGGGGCGCTCCGGCAGACACGCGCACCATGGCGCATATGGCGCAACAGCTCCCCACCGGCGCAATCTGGGCAGGCTTCGGCATCAGTCGAATGCAAATGCCGATGGTCGCGCAGGCCGTCCTGCTAGGAGGACACGTACGCGTCGGCTTGGAAGACAATCTATACCTGGAGAAGGGCGTCTTCGCGAGCAACGGTGCCTTGGTCGAAAAGGCTGTGCGCCTTATCCGCACGTTGGGCGCTGAAGTCTGCACGCCCACGCAAGCTCGGCAGAAGCTTCGTATCTCCAATGCATAAGAGGACCCCGATGCCGTTTGATAAGCAAACAGGTCGCGTTGCCTGTATCGGAGCCGGGGTTATCGGCGGCGGTTGGGCGGCCCACTTCCTCGCGAAAGGCTTCGACGTTGTCGTCTGGGATCCGCATCCCGATGCGGAAGGAGCGCTGCGCCGACTTCTCAAGCTGGCCTGGCCCGCGCTCGAGGAACTAGGGCTAGCAGCCGAGGCCTCCCCCGATCGTTTGAGTTTTGCAGCGTCCCTGAAGGAAGCCGTCGCCGCCGTCGATTTCGTTCAGGAAAGTGCACCAGAACGGCTGGAGTTGAAGCAGTGCCTGCTGGCAGAACTGGCGACGGAAACCCCTGCCAACGTGGTTATTGCCTCTTCCACGTCCGGCTTCTCCATAACCGAGATGGCTAGATCGACCCACGATGCTTCTCGCCTCGTTGTCGGCCATCCCTTCAATCCACCCTACCTGATTCCGCTGGTCGAGGTCGTGGGAGGAGAAAGGAGCGAGACCTGGGCAGTAGAGCGGGCCTGCGCCTTCTATCAGGCGGCGGGCAAGTCGGTCATTCGTTTGGAACGCGAGCTTCCCGGTTTCATCGGCAACCGCCTTCAGGACGCCATCTGGCGTGAGGCACTACATATGGTCGCCGCCGGCGAGGCAACAGTAGAACAGATCGACCAGGCTATTGTGGACGGCCCCGGCTTGCGCTGGGCACTGATGGGCCCTTGCCTTACCTTTCACTTGGCCGGAGGTGAAGGGGGAATGGCGCACATGCTGGACCACTTCGGCCCTTCCCTGAAAGAACCCTGGACCCGCCTGGAAGCACCAGAACTGACGCCTGCCTTGCGAAACGCAATGGTAGAGGGCTGCACGCAGGAAGCCGCCAGCCGCACAATCGGCGACCTGGTGCGCGAACGCGATCGCGGCCTGGTGGCCATCCTCAAGGCGTTGAGAGCCGGGCGCGCTGGCGGCGCAAGAGCAACCTCCCAAACAGGCTGATCCGCCATGCATACCCGTAAGTTAAGACTGTATCAGGACGAAATACGTCCGGAAATGCTCGACTATAACGGGCATGTGACCGAAGGGTGGTATGTGCTTCTCTTCGGACATGCCAGTGACGCCCTCTATGAGAAGCTGGGGATGGACGCCCGTTGGCGGCTAGCAACGGTCGCTCCCTCTATACGGTGGAGTCCCACGTCCGCTACCTTCGCGAGCTTGCCCTCGGCGATCGGATTGAGATCATAAGCCGAATCATCGCTTGTGATAGCAAGCGCCTGCACTTCGCCCATGAGATGGAGCGGGATGGCGAGCTTGTTGCAACCGAGGAACTGCTGGCACTCTGCGTCGACACTCGTTTAGGCCGCAGGGTACCTTTTGAGGCTGGCTTGCTGGCCGCCTTCAAGGCGCATTGCACCCCCTCACCACCGAGCTATTCTGGACGACGCATTGCCTTGTCCTGACAGCTACCCCCTGATCAGGGGCAGGCAATAGGGCCGCTTGATTGGAGGGGGGAAACCGCGCTGATCGAGCAGTCTGCCGGAGATAGCGCGCGGGGTGGCCGGTGATCAGCGAACGCAATCGCAACACGCCTCAGAAGGTAGGATTCCTTTTGCTACCAGGCTTTTCCATGCTTTGCCTGGTATCGGCCATTGAACCGCTCCGCGTCGCCAACCAGCAGACGGGAAAGGTTCTTTATTCCTGGCATTTCTATTCCCGTGACGGACGAGCGGTCGAGGCCAGCAATGGCATGGTCATAATGGCCGAGGCGCCAATCGCGGAAGTTGGCGCCTTGCCGGTTGTGGTGGTGGTCGCGGGCTTTCACGTGAACAGTCAAGACAATAGCCAGATCGCGTCGTGGCTTCGTCGTGAGGCCATACGTGGCGCGGATCTGGGCGGGCTGGATACAGGGCCCTTTGTGTTGGCCGAAGCGGGCCTGCTTTCAGGCTACCGCGTCACTCTCCACTGGGAGGCACTTCCCGCCTTTCGTGAAGCCTTCCCGGAAATCGACGCCAGAGAGACGCTTTTTGAGATCGACCGCAGCCGCTTCACCTGTTCGGGCGGTACGGCGGCCCTGGATTTGATGCTGCACCTTATAGGACTGAGCCACGGGGAAGCGCTAGCCCGTCGCGTCAGTGAGCAATTCATCCATGACCAGATACGCACGGCGAAGGAGCAGCAGCGCATGCCCGCCGACCGGCGTGTGGGTGCGCAAAATCAGCGATTGGCTGCTGTCATCGAACTGATGGAGGAGAATATCGAGGATCCCCTCGGCCTGGATGAACTGGCTGGCCACGCAGGGCTCTCCAAACGCCAACTCTCCCGGTTGTTCCGGACCCATGTTGGCGAACCTCCGCTACGCCATTACCTGAACCTCCGGCTTGAGCGCGCGCGGCAGCTGCTGCGACAGTCGCGGATGCCGGTGTTCGAAGTGGGTCTTGCCTGCGGCTTTACCTCGGCCCCCTATTTCAGTCGAGCTTATCATGCACGCTTCGGTCACCCACCCTTGCGGGAAAGGCGGCAGGAAGCGTCCCACCTCACGCCCTACGGCCTTGTGTCTCCCACAGGGCTGGAACTCTAGGTCAGAGGCAGAAACGCGCCGGCAGGTGACGCCCGCCGCCGGGAGGTGTAAATTCTACGCATGGAAGATTTCACCGACGAACAGATCGAGCGCTATGCGCGCCACCTGGTCTTGCCGGAGATCGGCGAGGAGGGGCAGCGACGCCTTATGGAGGCCCGGGTACTGGTGATCGGCGCTGGCGGCCTGGGTTCCCCGGTTCTGCTATATCTCGCCGCAGCGGGTGTCGGCACGCTGGGTGTCATCGATGATGATCAGGTCGATCTCTCCAACCTTCAACGGCAGATCGTGCACGCTACGGCCGACATCGGCCAACAGAAGGTTGAGAGCGCGCGCAAGCGCCTGAAAGCGATCAATCCAGAAGTCGGCCTCGAAGCGCACCCCTTGCGCCTCACCACCAGCAATGCTCACTCGATCATTTCCTCCTACGACATCGTCGCAGACGGCAGCGATAACTTTGCGACCCGATACCTGGTGGCCGACGCCTGTCATCTGGCTGGGCGCACCCTCGTTTCGGCGGCCATGATGCGCTTCGAAGGACAGCTTTCGGTTTATCGATCGCATCTGGGCCACGGGCCGGACGGCACAGCCAATCCCTGTTGGCGGTGCGTTTACCCGGAACAGCCGGACGGTACGATGAAAAACTCCTGCGCCGATGTTGGAGTGCTTGCGATGCTGCCAGGCGTTCTGGGCACTTTGCAAGCAACGGAAGTGGTCAAGGAGATCCTGGGTGTCGGCCGCTCCTTGGCCGGGCGCCTGTTGCTGTACGAAGGATTGGAGGCGCGCTTTGCCGAGATGCGGCTAAAGGCTGACCCGGCGTGCGCCCTCTGTGGCAGTGAACCGACGATCACCTCGCTCGAGGACGGGCGCTATGGTGGTCGGGTTGTCGCTTGCGCGGCAGAGTAAGCTCAAGGAGCGCCTGATCGATGTGACCAGCTATCGACCACGGCTCCCCACGAAAGCTACCGCTTCCCCATGAGCGGTCTACTCCCCCTTGGCAGTGGGCTAGTTGCCCTGCTCGCTTTGTGCGTGAGTGCCTTCCTTTATATCAGGAGCCGAAAGGCGGAAAGGCGCCAGAGGGAAACCGCCACCGCCCTATCGGCCGCCGAGTTGCAGGTGGCCAGCCTTCAAGCGCAGTTCGACAGCCAGTCGCAGCTTCTCCGTGATGCAGCGCGTCAGCGAGACCTCCTTTCCGGCATTTTGGACCATTACCCCAAGCCGGTGTGGGCCCGAGCGCCCGATCTTACCCTCACCTACTGTAATCTGGCCTACGCCGAAGCGATCGGTCTCCCACGAGAAGATGTGCTGGCGGAGGATGAGCCGCTGGTCGAACAGCTCGATCGGGTGGCGGCCCATGAACTTGCGCTGAAAGCCCAGGAGAGCGGAACTGCCCAAAGCGCGCGCTTTCATGTCGTTCTCGCGGGCAAGCGCCGTCTCATGGAGATAACGGAACAGCCGCTGGCCAATGGAAGCTTGGTGAGTTTCGCCAGAGACCTGACCGATTTGGAGCAGGCCCAGCGCGACCTCGACCGGCGCAAGGAAATGGAGATGAGCATTCTGGAGCGTGTGGGCTTCGGAATTGCGGTTCTCGACCAGAAGCTGCGCCTCAGCTTCTTTAACCAGGCTTATGCTCGGATCTGGGGCTTCGACGAGGACTTCCTCAATAGCCGGCCCCACGTCAGTGAAATGCTGAACTGGCTGCGCGATCGCCGGCTTTTGCCGGAGCAGGCTGACTACGCAACCTTTCGTCGCCAGCGTCTGAACAAACTCGAAACCCTGCTGGAGGCCGAGGAGGAAAGCCACCACCTGCCAGACGGACGGAGCCTGCGGGCCACCTTGCACCCCAACCCCTTCGGCGGGGTGATACAGATCTATGAAGACGTCAGCGATAATCTCCGCCTGGAGCGAACCTACAACACGCTGCTCGCCGTGCAGCGGGCAACGCTCGACAGCCTGCATGAGGGGGTGGCGGTTTTCGGGCCCGACGGCCGCCTTCAACTGTGCAACCCCGCCTATGCCCAGATTTGGGACCTGCGTCTGCCCTGGCTGGATGAAAAGCCGCATGTACGAGATATTGTCGAGCGCTCCCGCCACCTCGTCGGCGTGAGCGACGAGGAGTGGCCAGACCTGCGCGAAGGCATCGTGGCGCTGACGACGGAGCGCGATCCGAGGCGCGGGCGCATTGAGCGGACTGATGGACGTGTCATCGATTGGCGCCAGATGCCACTGCCAGATGGAAACTGCGTGTTCAGCTATCTAGATGCAACGGCCAGCGCCCGGACCGCGGCTGCCCTGCGAGAACGAAACGAGGCGTTGGAGACAGCAGATCGCCTGAAAAGCGAGTTCATCGCTAACATCTCCTACGAGCTGCGGACGCCGCTCAACGCCATCACCGGCTTTTCCCAGCTGCTGCAGCAGGAATACCTCGGCAGCTTGACCTCGGGGCAGAAGGAATACGTTACGTCGATCATCACCTCGGCGGAACAGCTGACAGCTTTGATCGACGACATGATCGACTTGGCCTCTATCGAGGCCGGCTATATGGAACTCGAGCCCTCGGAAACCGATCTCAGGCAGTTGCTCCGCTCGCTCGACAAGCTATGGCGTCCCCGGGCGGAAGCGCGCAACATCACGCTCACCCTCACCTGTCCCGACGACATTGGCACGCTCTGGTGTGATGAACGCCGGCTTCGCCAAGCGCTCTTCAATCTCTTGTCCAACGCCTTCCGCTTTACGCCCGATTACGGCGTCATCGACATTTCGGCGGAGCGGCATGAAACCGAGGTGCTGCTGCGGGTTCGGGACGATGGAATCGGCATCCCGGAGGACGAGCAGGAAGCCATTCTTGGCCGCGCTTCGCTCAACCGTCTCGCGCGAGGGCGTCGCAGACGCATTGGTGCTGGGGTAGGCTTGATTTTGGCCAAGTCCCTGGTGGATCTGCACGGCGGTTGGTTAGAATTCGATTCCCACAGCAACACGGGCACCATCGCGACTTGCCACCTCCCCATCACAAATCAGCCGCATCTTCAAATCGCACCTGAGGATGCTCCGGCATCCCCCTGAAGCGAATGTCCAAGGAGGGAAGAGGGTGCGATTAATTCGAAGTTGTGCGCTTGTGGGGAGGCCTTAGCTAGACGCTGGGCGGCGGCAAGCTTGCAGCCGCAAGACATGCGGCCTAACTTCTAACCATTAGGTGAGGTGAATCAGGAAACTAAGGGTAGCTACCGATGCAGCGCTATTGGGTGATCGGCGGTCAATACAAGGATACCTCCTTCACAAAGATTGCCGCCGGTCGCGAAAAGTGGATCGGCCCCTTCGACTCCTTCGAGCAAGCCAAAAAAGAGTGGGCAAAACTTGCATGGGCAACTGTGGATGATGCGACGACCCGCTACCGCATCGAGGCGATGGACCCGGACGAATGCCCGCCTTGCACCGATTGAGGTGCCATCTGCCGCCCAATTCGAAGGTGTGACTGCGGGATGAGCTGGCCTCTTCCGCAGTCGGCGAACGACCTGCTAGGGCTTGCCTACGGCTATCCCTTCGCCGCACCGAACCAGGGCTTTCTTCTTCGAGACGGCGTGATCAATCCGCTTGAAGAGGCCTGTTTCAACGACCGGATCCCCGTTCTCGCGCATGGTTCTAACCGCGCTCCATCCCAGCTCGCCCGAAAATTTCCAGAGGGCGAAATACCCGTTACCCGGAGAGGGCTACGGGATTTCACGGTCGTCTATGCCGCTTGTCTAACACGCTATGGCGCGTGCCCCTCGCTGCTGCTTCCCTGCCCAGGCAGCCGCGTTCGCTTGGCACTGACCTGGCTTACGCGCGCCCAGTTGAAAGTGATGCACCTCACCGAGGGTTCCTATGGCTTCGGCGACCTCACGGCCGACTACGAGGCGGAGGAAGGTCCCTCCGTCGATCACTTCTACCTCTACCACAGTCCGCACGGGGCACTGCTGCTTGACGGCGAACCGCGATGCCTCGCCGCTGTTGAGGCCTACGGCAAGATTACGTGGCCGCGATTGGCGCAAAAGCAGATGTTAAGCGCGATCCAGCGGCTGCTGGGAATCGAAGGGTCTCTGGACGACTTTGCTCTGGGTGTGATCCGCGATCCGACAGAACGGCGTCGACTGATCCGCAGGCTCGGAGACCATTCACGCGACAGCGCCCTGCCCGGTTTCCGGCCGGTCGAAGAGCTTGCATTCCTACCTTTTGGCGCCGCGGTGAAAGACAGGATTCCTGCGACGCCGTAATGCCAGTGAAACAGGAGATGAATAGGTGTCTTTGAAAGTGGCTCGTCGCGGCCAGATTCCTCCCTTCATCGTGATGGATGTGCTGCGAGCTGCCAACGAACGAGCTGCCGCCGGCAATTCGGTACTGCATCTCGAGCTAGGTCAGCCCGGCAGCCCTGCCCCGGCCGGAGTTCGCGCTGCAGCCGCGCGTGCCCTCGAGCAGGATGCAATCGGCTATACGGACGCCTTGGGTCTTACGGATCTGCGTGAAGCGATCGCTCGGCATTACAAGGAGAGCTACAACGTTAGCGTCACTGCCGAGCGAGTCGCCGCAACGGTGGGATCCTCGGCAGGCTTTCTACTCACCTTCCTTGCGGCCTTCGAAGCCGGTGACCGGGTGGCTCTGGCCGCTCCCGGTTACCCCGCCTATCGCAACATCCTCAGCGCCCTGGGAATCGAGCCGGTGTTGTTGCCGACAACTCTGGAGCATCGCTACCAGCCGACACCGGAGCTGCTCGACGCCGCCGGTCCACTCGATGGATTGATCGTCGCCAGCCCCTCCAATCCGACGGGCACCATCTTGCGGCGCCAGGAAATGGCCGAGTTGGTCAGATGGTGCGATGCCAATGGCGTTCGCCTCGTTTCTGACGAGATCTATCATGGAATCAGCTTCGGCGAGCCGGCAGTTTCCGCGCTCGAGCTGAGCGATCAGGCAGTAGTGGTCAATTCCTTTTCCAAGTACTTCTGCATGACGGGCTGGCGGTTGGGCTGGCTCGTGCTGCCCGAAGAACTCCTTCGACCCGTCGAGTGCCTGGCGCAGAACTTCTTCGTGTCGCCGCCCAGCCTCTCACAGATTGCCGCGATCGCGGCATTCGACTGCCATGAAGAGCTACGTGCCCACGTGGCCTCCTATGGCCGCAAGCGGGAGCTGCTGCTGAACGAGCTGCCGAAAGCTGGATTCGAGGATATAGCCCCAGCCGATGGCGCCTTCTACCTCTACGCCGACGTCGCGCGGATGACGAATGATTCTCAGGAACTGTGTCGCCGCATTTTGGCCGAAACCGGAGTTGCCATCACCCCTGGCAGCGACTTCGATCCTGACCGAGGACACCGCTTCGTAAGGCTTTCCTTCGCCGCTTCTGAAGCAGATGTGGCCGAAGCGGCTCGAAGGCTTACGGTCTGGGGTCGGGGTCGCTAAACCGCCCGCACTACCGGGAAGGGATAGGACAAAGATGCCTTTGACCGGGCACGCGCGGCGGCCGGGTCAAAGGCAAGCTGATCTATGAGAAATCCAAAATGCGCGGCGGGTGATCCACGGCTTCCAGAAAGCGCAGAAGATCCAGGGGTGAAATCGCCACCGTCATCTCGTTAGTCAGGGGATGAACGTTTACCGGGTCCAATTTCAAAAGCGCGCTATCGATCGCGAACTCGACTTGTTTCAGCTTGTCGTTGATGACCGCCAGCGGAGTTACATCGCCGGGAATGACTCCCAGGTAGCGCATCAGGCGATCGGGCTTGCAGAAAGACAGGCGACCGGCACCGAGCAGCTCTCCGAGCGCCTTCAGATCGATTTCCCGATCTTCCAGGCAGGTTACCAACCACATCGACCCCTTCTTGTTGCGGAGAAAGAGATTCTTGGTGTGGCCACCCGGCAGCTCACCGCGCAGTTCCTTGGACTGCTCGACAGTGAAAAGTGGCGGATGGGAAACGCTTCTGTAAGCGATGCCCATTTCGTCGAGACGCTGAAAGAGCTGCTGCGGGGAGAAGGGCGCCGAGCCGTCCTCCAGCCGCTTTTCAATTTCACTGATGTCATGCATGGCGGCGGGACGATAGCTATTCGAGCTGGGACGATAAAGGCCCTTGCAACACCCGGCCGGAAAGGCTATTCACCCTCCGCGCCCAGCGGTGGGCGCCTTACCCGGTGCGGGCGTAGCTCAGGGGTAGAGCACAACCTTGCCAAGGTTGGGGTCGTGAGTTCGAATCTCATCGCCCGCTCCAATTCAGGTTTTTCTATAAGGGTCGCCTTTTTGGCGGCCTTTTTATTTGCGTTGCCTTTACGGTTGGGCCAGCTGTCGCATTTCCCAAATTGCCGCGCTTGAGGACTATGCTGGCCTTTCTGCGGTATCGGCTGGGGTGCTACAAGACGCAGAATGGCGCTCCTTGGGAGCGCACAGTAAATGAGGGTCCTGTTCACGTGAACCGCCAGAGCGTTGCCATTCGCTCGCCCGGCATCTGGAAGCTGCGACACGAAGTAGAAGTGCTGACCGGCCTTCAGCCTCAGCGCTACCACTTGCGCCCGCCCCCGGGTGCGAGCGCCTTGCTTGGCTGGGGGCACCGGCCGAGTGCGGCCCCTGTGCGCAGGCAGGCTGATGCCCTGGGCCTGCCCTTTTTGCGGCTGGAGGACGGTTTTCTGCGGTCGGTGCGGCCGGGCCGTGATCTGGACACCCCCTTAAGCTTCGTACTGGACCGGCAGGGTATCTATTACGACGCGCGCCAGCCCAGTGATCTGGAAGACCTCCTGCAAAGTGGCGCCTGCGCAACGCCAGCGCCCTTGGCGCGCGCCGCTGAGGGAATTGCCCTCCTGCGCAAACTACGTCTTTCCAAATACAATGACGGCCCCGAGCTTTCGGCAGCCGAACTGGGCCTGGAGGAGCCGCGGCAGAGAGCGCGAATCCTGGTGATCGACCAGACAGTCGGCGACATCTCAATTCCCGGCTCGCTGTCTGAGCCTGATGATTTTCAGCAGATGTTGCGCGCCGCCATCGCCGAAAACCCGGGTGCAGAGATCCTGGTCAAGGGACACCCAGAGGTCGCCCAAGGTCGCAAGCAGGGTTACCTCACTGCAACCGCAGCAGCGGCCGGTCTCAGACTTTTTGTGGAAACGGTAAATCCCTGGTGCCTTCTGGAACGCGTCGACAAGGTCTATACGGTCAGCAGCGGACTTGGCTTCGAAGCGCTCTGCGCGGGGCTGCCGGTGGTTTGCTTCGGCATGCCATTCTATGCGGGCTGGGGCGTTACCGAAGATCGGAAGGCCTGCCCCCGGCGCCGCCGCACCTGCAGCGTGGAAGAGATTTTTGCAGCGTCCTACCTGACCTATACCCGCTATCTCGATCCCTGGGATCGGCGCCCTATCGAGTTCGAGGAGGCGGCAGACGCCCTCGCCTTTCTGCGGGACATCTATATGGAGAACCGTACGCCCGCGGTTTTGGTGGGCTTCACCCGCTGGAAAAGGGAAACGGTGGCTGCGTTCCTGCCTGGCTCCGCTCCTCCGCGGTTCGAGCAGAAAGCCCGCAAGGCGGTGAAGCTAGCCGCCCAGAGAAGAGGCCGCTTGCTCGTCTGGAACACGCGCTGTCCTCCAGACCTGCGTAAGGCGGCTGCAGAGGCAGGCGTTGCCGTCACCAACGTGGAGGACGGCTTCCTCCGTTCCGTGGGGCTGGGCTCGGCGCTCACCCCGGCCGCCTCTCTGGTCTTTGACGATCTGGGCATCTACTACGATCCGCGCCAGAGGAGCCGTCTTGAAGAGCTGGCGGAGACCTGCACCTTCTCCCCGGAGCTGCTGGCGCGCGCCGCCGCCCTGCGCGAGACGATCGTTCATCGCGCTGTGACCAAGTACAACGTAGGCAAAAGGGACAAGCGCGCCCTCTTCCCATCCGGCCAAGAGGCCATCCTGGTCCCCGGCCAGGTGGAAGACGACCAGTCTGTACAGCTCGGCGCACCGGAAACCGGAGGCAATCTCGGCCTGCTGCGCCGCGCCCGTGAGCGTAACCCTCAGGGCTACATTCTCTACAAACCTCATCCCGACGTGGAAGCGGGTTATCGCCAGGGCGCCGTCGAAGATCGGTTGGTTCTGCAGCACGCGGATGCCATCGTCCGCGAGGTCGCCATGCCGGATATCCTGGCCCAATGCGACGCAGTTGAGACAATGAGTTCGCTTGTCGGCTTTGAGGCTTTGCTACGAGAAAAGAGGGTTGCGGTCCACGGGCGGCCTTTCTATGCGGGCTGGGGACTTACCGAAGATCTCCTACCGCTGCCGCGACGTAAGCGGCGACTAACCCTGGATGAGCTGGTCGCCGTCGCCCTCATTCTTTACCCGCGCTATCTGGATCCCGTATCCGGCCTTCCCTGCCGGCCGGAGCTGGTGGTTTCCCGCCTGGCTGAAGGCTACTCGAGTAAGCCCCCACGCCGCCTCGCCTGGCCTTTCAAGGTCGCGGCCTGGCATGCCTTTGCAGCGGGACGACGCCTTTGGAACCGGCGGCTGCAAACGGAGCGGTGATGCTGTACCCGCTGCTTGGACTGCTGGTGCTCCTGGTCGGGGCGGCGCTGCTCGAGCGGCAAACTCTTCCCCGCCCTCCTCGCTGGCGCCGTCCGTGGCTCGCATGGGGAAGCTTCTTTCTCCTCGGGTGCAGCTGGTACGGGCTACTGCTCGGTCTGACGGGAAGGGTTCTCATGGCGCTCGCCCTGGCCCTGGCTGGCGCTCTCGCTCTCACCTGGGTCAGCAACGCCAAGTACCGCCTTCTCCGCGAGCCACTGGTATTTTCAGACTTCGCGCTGGTCCCACAGGTGATCCGCCATCCACGTCTCTATTATGTTGAGTTGGTGCAGCAGGCCCGAACCTGGCTGCTGCTGGCGCCGCTCCTGGGGCTGATGCTGCTCTGGCTCTGGCTGGAGCCGAGCCCCCTTTCGCCCACAGAGCGGATCCTGCTCCTGATAGCCCCTACGGCCCTGCTGATTGCGGTCCCTTTTCTTCCCCTGATAGGGACACTGGTGCGCCAAGCTGCGGCACGCCATCTTCCCGATCCGGATCCTGCAGGAGGTATCGAGAAGCTGGGCCTGGCAGGAAGCCTTCTCCTGTCTTTCCTGCGGTGGCTCGAAACCCGCCCGACAGCGGCCGAAGAGGCCTTCCCGCTGCCGAGCATCAAGGATTGCGGCAAGCGAAGCGCCCCACTGGTCGTAGCGGTTCAGAGCGAATCCTTTCTTGATCTGCGAAGACTGCGCGAAGACGCTCCACCGCTTCCGAACATCGCAGCCGCTCAGGCTCGCGCGGCCGCCTGGGGTCCTTTACGGGTACCGGCCATCGGTGCCTACACCATGCGCACCGAGTATGCCTTCCTGACTGGCACGCCGAGCGCCAGGCTCGGCTTCGACGCTCTCGACCCCTATCTGCGCGCCGACACCTATCCCCTTCCGGCGCTGCCGGGACGGCTCTCACAGGCGGGCTGGCAAACCCTCTTCGTCCATCCCCATGTGGGGGACTTCTTTCGGCGCAACAAAGTCATGCCGGCGCTGGGGTTCGAACGCATGATCACGGAGGAGGCCTTCCATGGCGCCGAGCGCATTGGCCCCTACGTGTCCGATGCCGCCTTGACCAGCGAGATCCTCCGCCAGCTCGAGCAGGAGACTCGGCCTTGCTTTCTCTTTACCGTGACGATGGAGAATCATGGACCGTGGCGCCCGGGGCGCTTGCCGGGCCTTGTTCAGGAGACGGAAATCTACGGCCAACACCTGCTTCACGCAGATGCCATGGTAGGTCGTCTCCTATCAGCCCTGGAAAGCAGCGGCCGGCCCTGGGCTCTCTGCTTTTACGGCGATCACCCCCCCATCCTGCGTTCGATCGGTGATCCTGCGCCTGACCATCGGACCGACTATCTGATCGTCACCTCAAGAGATTGTCCCTGCGACGGTCCTGAGGAAATCGACGCAGCCGAGCTCGGGCGCCGGTTTCTCCGCTATCTGGCTGGCTTTGCCCCGGCCGAAGCCGTGCTCAGCCAGAACTGACCCAATCCTCCGCTCCGGCCATCTGTCACTTCCTATCCGCCGTGGAAGAAGTCGTGAATCTTCTTGGCGACTCCGCTGGAAATTCCTTCTACGGCCTCCAGATCTGCAAGTCCGGCCTGCTCGACTGCCCTGGCTGATCCGAAGTGATGCAAGAGCGCCTTCTTGCGCGTGGGTCCGATGCCTGGAATGTCATCCAGGACACTTTTCAGCCGCGCCTTGCTGCGACCTGCCCTGTGAGTTCCGATCGCAAAGCGGTGCGCTTCGTCACGCAGACGCTGAATGTAGTGCAGCAGAGGATCAGCCGGCTGCAGCAAGATGGGCGCCCGATCCGCCAGGAAGATGCGCTCTCGGCCTGCGTCGCGCTCCGGCCCCTTGGCGATACCAGCGACCGGAAGGTCTTCGATACCAAGTTCGGCGAAAACGTCGAGCGCGGCATTCAACTGGCCCCGCCCGCCATCTACCAGCACAAGATCCGGCCAACCGCCCTGTGTGCGCTCAGGATCCTCCTTCTGCGCCCGTGAGAAACGGCGCGTCAGCACCTCGCGCATCATGGCGTAGTCGTCGTTACTGGCGCTTTCCTCACCCTCTTCGCGTGACAGACCACGAATGGCAAAGCGCCGGTAGGCATTCTTTCGAAAGCCTTCTGGTCCAGCCACGATCATGGCGCCGTAGGGGTTACTCCCCTGAATATGGCTGTTGTCGTATACCTCTATGCGTTCCGGCGGCTGTTCGAGATCAAAAAGATCGGCAAGTTCCTGCAGCCGCTTGCTCTGGGCGCTGCTGTCGGCCAGGCGGCGCGCCAGGGCCTCCTCCGCATTCCGCTCGGCCGCCTCTACCAGCTTCCGCTTCGCGCCGCGCTTTGGCACGGCAATTTCCACCTGCCGCCCCGCTGACAGCGCGAGTGCATCGGCTACCAGTGCCTGCTCATCAAGCTCTGCGTTCAGCAGCACCAGCTTTGGAATCGGCTTGTTCTCGTAGAACTGCGCAACGAAGGCGCCCAGCACCTCTGACTGATCCAGGCTCTTGTCGTGGCTGGGGAAGTAGGAGCGGTTGCCATAGTTGCGACCTGCCCGGAAAAAGAAGACCTGGATGCAGGTCTGACCACCCATTTGCCGGGCGGCGATGACGTCCGCGTCCTCAACACCCGCAACGTTCACGTCCTGGTGCGACTGCACATGCGCCAGAGCCCGAATTCGATCGCGGTAACGAGCGGCCTGTTCAAAATCCAGCCGCTCTGATGCGTCTTGCATTGCTTCCGCCAGCTCTGCCTGCACCGCCTGGCTCTTCCCCGAAAGAAAGTCGCGGGCTTCGGCAACCAGCTTGGCATAGTCCGCTTCGCTGATCCGGCCCACACAAGGGGCAGAGCAGCGCTTGATCTGATACAGCAGGCAGGGCCGGGTGCGGTTCGCGAAGAGGGCATCCGAACAGGAGCGCAGCAAGAAAGCCTTCTCCAGCGCCGTGAGCGTTCGATTGACCGCCCCTGCTGAAGCGAAAGGACCGTAGTAGCTGCCAACGAGGTCCTGACTGCCGCGATGCTTCTGGATTCTCGGAAAGGGATGGTCTCCGCCGATCAGAATGTAGGGGAAAGACTTGTCGTCGCGCAGCAGCACGTTGTAGCACAGCATGAAGCGCTTGATGAGATTGCTCTCCAGCAGCAGCGCTTCCACTTCGCTCCCCGTGGCGACCACCTCCAAGGCAACCGTCTCGGCCACCATTCGCTGCAAGCGGCGTGGGAGCTTGCCCACCTGGGTATAGGCGTAGACCCTTTTGCGAAGGCTTTTGGCCTTGCCGACGTAGAGGACCTCACCCCGGCGATCCAGCATACGATAAACACCGGGCCCGGACGGCAGGGTCTTGACGGCCTGCGACAGCGCCGCAGCGCCTGCAGCTAACCCAGGCGCCCGCTCCGGACGCCGATCCTCCCGCTCGAGCAGCTCACCTTCTTCCGCGAGGCCGCCAAGGTGGATCTCCTGCGGTTCGTGAAGATTCGTCAGCTTCGTCAAGGAAAGGGGGGCACGTTTGCCGCCGCCAGTTGGGTCGGCGATTCGCGCTCTTCTACGTTTGCTGGTCATCGCGCATTTCCTGGCGTCGAAATCACCGGTAACGTCTTCATGAAAGGCCCTAAGCCCCGAGAATCACGGCGATATAGGGGTCTGTCCACGGAAGCTGTGGATAACTCTGTGCACAGCTTGTTGTCTTCAGCATCTCCCTTTTGAGGAATCAAGGCTTTGCCGCTGCTGCACAAAAAGTGGGCAGCACCATAACCCATTGAATTTACTCACCTTCCCCTCTGTCAATCGTAGCGTGCAAATCGTTCGCCAGAATCTAAAGTGGAATCGGAAATCCGAGCAGCCGCACGATTCGCATGTGCACAACTTCGGCGACCAGAGACAGAGTCAAGGGCTATTGCGCCGGGCGAGCGGCGATTGGGCCCAACCCAAATGCTGGCCGGCGTCAAGAGCGATCATTTGGCCCGTGACGGAACGCGCCTCCAGGAAGAAGCGAAGGCATGCGCGCATCTCCGCCATGTCAGGCGCGCGCTGGAGGGGCATCGTCTCCAGTTGCCTGGCAAACTGCTCATCTGTCTGATTCGGCGCTGGCAGGGTAAAGCCAGGGCCGATCCCGTTGACGCGAATGCGCGGCGCGAAAGCCAGCGCCAACTGGCGTGTAAGGCTCCACAGGCCGGACTTGGCCACTGTATAGCTCACAAAGTGTGGGGTAAGGCTCCAGACACGCTCATCGAGCATGTTGAGGATCATCCCATGAGCACCTTCGGGGAGTTGGTGCGCAAAATCCTGTGATAGGACAAAGGGCGCCCGCAGCCCTGTCTCCATATGGAAATCCCAGCTTTCCCGCGTGGCACTGTTCCACTCATCCCGCTCGAAGGCAGAGGCGTTGTTGACCAACACTCCCAGCGGCCCCACCAGTTCCTCTGCCTTGCGGACAAGGCCCTGGACCTCCGCTTCCTGGCTCAGGTCCGCTTGTAACGAGGCGGCGCGCCCCCCGGCATTCTCGATCTCCGCAATGGTTTCAGCCGCATCACTCTTCGAACGGGAGTAGTGAATGACAACCGAAAAGCCTTGCGCCGCCAGTTCCATGGCAAGGGCCCGCCCGATACGCCGCGCAGCGCCGGTAACCAGAGCGCCCGGGGCATACCCGGCTGCCACTAGCCCACTCAAGATTCTGGCTCGAACTTGAGGGCGAGGGAGTTGATGCAGTAACGCAG
>Ga0079223_10000212_pt1 | contig 25834 bp, 29 predicted proteins | sample Stecom2011_FD_75072 | JGI IMG/M metagenome (GOLD analysis project Ga0079223, IMG submission 75072) | Agricultural soil microbial communities from Utah to study Nitrogen management - Steer compost 2011 | ecosystem: Environmental > Terrestrial > Soil > Agricultural land | place: USA: Utah...
ATCAACCTATTCCTGCTCCCTTCTCAGCGCAGCTTCGGGTTGAGGGCGTCGCGCAGCCAGTCGCCCAGCAGATTGACGGACAGCGCCAGCAGGATGAGCGCCAGACCGGGAAACAGCGTGATCCACCACTCTCCGGAGAAGAGGAAATCGTTGCCGATCCGAATCAGCGTGCCGAGGGACGGCGTCGTCGGTGGAACGCCGACTCCGAGGAAGGACAGCGTCGCCTCGGCGATGATCGCCAGCGCCAAGCCGATGGTGGCGATCACCAGCACCGGCCCGAGCACGTTGGGCAGGACATGGCGCAGCATGATCAGCAACGGGTGAATGCCGATGACCCGCGCTGCCTGAACGTACTCCTTGTTCTTTTCCACCATGGCCGTGCCGCGCACCGTACGCGCGTACTGCACCCAATCGGAGAGGCCGATGGCGATGATCAGCACCCAAATGACCATCTCGCCCTGCATGCTTCGCGGCAGCATGGCGCGCGCCACTCCGAAGATCAGCAGTGCCACCAGAATCGCCGGGAAAGAAAGCTGTACGTCAGCGATGCGCATGATCAGGCTGTCCACCCAGCCACCCCGGTAGCCGGCCAGCAGCCCCAAGCTGATGCCCAACACCATCGCGAAGAGCACCGCGCAGAAGCCGACAAAAAGGCTGATGCGGGCGCCATAGAGGATAGTCGAAAAGACGTCGCGCCCCTGGTCGTCGGTGCCCAGCAGGTAAAGGTTCCCGGAAAAGGCTTCTCCCATGGGCGGCGTGAAGCCGTCCATCAGGTTGAGCTCCGCCGGGTTGAAGGGATTGTGAGGGGCGATCCAGGGAGCGAAGAGGGCGCCCACCACAAAGATCAGCACGATCAGAGCTGAAACGACGGTGACCGGAGAGCGGGTAAAGGAATACCAGATATCGCTGTCGAAGAAGCGCGCCCAGGCGGAAGGAGCGCGCGGCGGCTCTTCCGCCTTTGTCCGGTGCAGGGGATCGAGAGCACTCAAGCGTCCACCTCCTTCAGTGACCGCGCGCCGTTGACGCATCGAAGCGCAGGCGCGGGTCGACCGCATAGTAGAGCAGGTCGACCAGGAGATTGATGACGACGAAAAACAGGGCGATCAGCACCAGGTAGGCGGCCATTAACGGGATGTCCACGAACTGAATGGCGTTGATGAAAAGCAGCCCGACCCCGGGCCACTGGAATACCGTTTCCGTGATGATCGAAAAGGCGATGATAGAGCCGAGCTGCAAGCCGGTGATCGTGATGACCGGCACCAGGGTGTTTTTCAGCGCGTGGCCGAAGTTGATCGCCCGATCCGGCAGGCCACGAGCGCGGGCGAACTTGATGTAATCGGTCCGCAGCACTTCCAGCATCTCGGCCCGCACCAGCCGCATGATCAGGGTGAGCTGGAAAAGGCCGAGGGTAATGGCCGGCAGGATCAGCGCCTTCAGGCCGCTGGAGGTGAGAAACCCCGTTCGCCACCCCCCGAGATCGACCACGTCGCCTCGGCCGAAGGAGGGTAGCCACTGCAGCTGCACGGCAAAAACCCAGATCAGAAGGATGCCGATGAGGAAGGACGGCAGAGACACGCCAATCAGGGAGATCGTCATGATGACACGACTGATGATCCCCGAGCGGTTGAGCGCGGTATAGACGCCGGTAGCTACCCCCACTACCAGCGCAAAGAGAGCAGAAACGAAGGCCAGCTCCAGGGTCGCAGGCAGACGCTCGGCGATCACCACATCGACCGGCCGCGCGAGCCGGTAGGAAATGCCGAAATTGCCCTGCACCGCATTGCCGACGAAGCGCGCGAACTGAACAGCAAAGGGATCGTTGAGACCCAGCTCTTCGCGCAGCTGCTCGCGCTGCTGCTGCGTGGTTTCCTGCCCGACCATGTTGTTGATCGGGTCTCCGACGAAGTTGAACAGGCTGAAGGACACCAAGGCGACGACGAGCATCACGATGATGGACTGCAGCACTCGCCGGACGATAAAGGCAAGCATGTCAGGAACCCCGCATCAATCGTGGGGTAGAGGCGGGAAGGCCGCGACAGCGCTTCCCGCCCGCTCCCTCAATCGAAGGTCACGTGGGCAAAACGAGGGGAGTTGTCCGCTCGAATCGGAATATCCACGTTGGCCTGCATCGCCCAGTTCAAGACCTCATGGTGCAGGGGAATGTAGGTGAGGTCGTCGAGCGCGATCTCCCACGCTTCCGCAATCAGCTCGTCACGCGCGTCCAGATCCGTCTCGCCGCTCATGGCCTGGACCAGCTCATCCATGCGCTCGTTGCTGAAGCCGGTCATGTTCCAGGAGCCACGCTCCCCGTCATTCGTGTGGTAGAGGAAGTTGAAGATGTACTCGCTGTCGAAGGTGGGGACCCCCCAGCCCAGCATGTAGAAGTCCAGCTCCCCGTTCTGCAGCTGCTGGAAGTGGAGCGAGCGAGTCTGGGCGCGCAGGTTGGCTTCGATGCCTGCCTGCCCCAGCATACCCACCACGGCCTGGCAGATCGCTTCGTCGTTGTTGTAGCGATCGTTCGGGCAGGCGAAGTCGATGCTGAAGCCATCCTCGTAACCGGCTTCAGCGAGCAGTTCGCGCGCACGATCCAGATCTCGATCGGGGCGCTGGTCGAACTCCTCCTGGTAGCCGGTAATGTAGATCGGGGCGATGGAACCGGCCGGTACCGACTGGCCCCGCATCACCACCCGCTGGATGGCATCCACATCGATGGCCAAGTTGATGGCCTCGCGGACGCGCTTGTCCGCCAGCGGGTTCTGGCCCTCTACGGAGTCGCTGTCGAGATCGTCAGCCCCTTGGTTCAGGCCTAGGAAGATCGTCCGGTTTTCCGGCGTGCTCTTGACCTGAATGTCAGGGCTCTGTTCCAGCCGCTGCAGGTCCTGCACCGGCGGATAGAGGATCAGGTCAAGCTCGCCGGATAGCAGGGCCGCCACCCGGGTGGCGGCAGAGGCGATCGGCGTGAAGACGACGCGCTCCACCTCCATGGGAATGTTGTCGGCATCCCAATAGTCGTCATTGCGCACCAGCACGGTGCGCTCGTCCGGCGCGCGGGATTCCAGCTTGAAGGCCCCGGTGCCCATGGCGTTCCGCACGGCGTAGTTCTCTTCGCCCTCGGCATAGTTCTGGGCCTGCTCGACCCCATGCTCTTCCGCCCAGGCCTTGGACATCATCACGATGTTCGTGAGCTGCTGAGGCAGGATCGGATTAGGCGCCGAGGTTTCGATGTGGAGCGTGTAGTCATCGACCACGCGTACCTCGGAAATCGAAGAGATGTAGTTGCGGTAATCGGACGGGGGAACGCGCGCCCGCTCCAACGAGAAGGCCGCATCCTCCGCGGTGAAGTCGCTGCCATCGTGGAATTTCACGCCTTCGCGCAGCTTGAACTCCCACAGCGTTGGCTCCACCGTCTCCCAGGAAACGGCCAGGCCTTCCCGGATGCCCATCTCATCGTCGCGGATGATGAGTGGATCGTGGATCTGCTGAGCGAGGGTAATTGTCGGCCCCTCGTTCTGCGCGTGAGGATCCAGCGTCAGGGCGTCACTTTGGCTCGCGAAGCGCAATGTCTGAGCCGAGGCCTCGAGCGACATGGCGCCGAGAGCAGTACCCAGCAGCAACGCGTAGATCATGGGCTTCCGGATCATCTTTCACTCCTACCTGTCTTGGCGCTTGCCCCGGGCGCCAGTCGAATGGCAAAGGCGCCCGGAGGTCAAGGACCCTGAAAGCTAGTCTATCCGCACATGGCGCCAGACAAACTGGTTGTCGGCCCGCTGCACAAGGTTCACGCCATCTCTGACTCCCCATGCTAGAGCCTGCTGATGCAGCGGGATATAGCCGACGTCATCGTGCAGGATCTGCCAGGCTTCTTGAATCAGAGCGAGCCTCTCCTCTTGATCGGTAGCAGTCTGAATCAGGTCGGTCAGTTCATCCACCCTTGAATTGGAATAGCCACCCAGGTTGGTCGTGCCGCGGCCCCGTTCCGGATCGCGGGTCGCTACCAGATTGTAGAGGACGTTGTGGCTGTCGAAGCTGGAGGGAGTCCAGCCCAGCAGATAGAAGTCGGTGTCGTAGCCGCCTTGGGCCAAGACCTTGGCGAAGTAGAGGCTGCGGGTTTCCGCCAGCAGGTCGACCTCGATGCCGACCCGCGCCAGCATTGCCACTACCGCTTCACAAATCGCCTCGTCGTTGACATAGCGGTCGTTGGGGCAGTTCATCCTGAGGCTGAAGCCATCCGGATAGCCGGCCTCTTCCAGCAAGGCGCGCGCGGCGTCCGGATCATGCGGATAGCGCTCCAGGTCCTCCGGAAATCCGACGAGACCCGGCGCCAGCATGGCGGCTGACGGCAGAGATTGCCCGCGCATCACAACCCGATGGATCGCCTCGATGTCGATGGCCTGATACATGGCCTGCCGCACCCGCTGATCCTGAAGAGGGTTCTTGCCCTTGATGTTTGAGTAGGTCAGCTCGTCGCGCCACTGATCCATGCCCAGGAAGATGGTGCGCAGCTCGGGACCGGTGAGCGCCTTGGTGCCCGGATTCTCGTTGATACGGTCAATGTCCTGCAGCGGGATCGGCTCGGCGACATCGACCTCGCCCGACAGTAGCGCAGCGACGCGTGTGGAGGTCTGAGTGATCGGCTGGAAGACCACCCGGCTCAGATTATGCTCCGGCTCGTCCCACCAATCCTCGAAGGGCTCCAGGATCGTCTGGCCGTCTGGATCGTAGCTGACAAGGCGGAAGGGGCCGGTACCGTTGGCATTACGCGTCGTGTGATGCTCCCGGTCGGCGGCCACACTGGCGACGTCAAGCGCGCCCACTTCCTCGGCCCAGGGTTTGGACATGATGTACCAAGTGTCCCACTCGGCATGCAGGATTGCATCCGGCGCACCCGTGATGAAGTCGACCGTGTGATCGTCGACCTTGACCACCTCCACGATGCTGCCGACCTTGCCGTTCATGTCCGAAGCGTCGGAACTCGCCCGCTCGAACGAGAAGATAACGTCGTCGGCAGTAAAGGGATGCCCGCTATGGAAGGTGACTCCTTCGCGCAGCTTCACGCGCCAGCGCGTTGGCTCAACCATCTCCCAGCTGACAGCCAGAGCCGGCTCGATTTCCAGGTCGGGCGTGCGGCGGGTAAGCCCCTCGTAGATGTTCCCATGAAAACCGAGAGTGAAAGTCTCGTTCAGAGCATGGGGATCGAAGGAGTTGATACTGCTTTGGAAAGCGTAGCGGAGCGTCTTCGCTTCCGCAGGCGCCGTGAAGGCGAGTACGATTCCTAAGGCAACGGATGAAACCAGCGCTCTACCGAGACGCATAGACAGCCTCCCTTCCCTGAAGCTAACGCGCGTTATTGTTTCAAATCTCTTTGTGCGGCCGCCTTCCGCGGGCTTGGTCGACATCTCCCCCAAGACCGGCCTTTGTGTTGAAGCCACCTTAGTGCAACCTTTACGGATGGGGAACCCCGGCAGGAAGGTACGCTGCCAACCAGGAGGCCCAACCAGAAGGTGAGCTATCGAGGAGCTTGGGCAGCCGGTGCGACAGCTTCGAGGGGAAAGATGACCGAAGGCTCCGCTTCGCTTGTGGTCGAAGGCACGACGTCGATCCACAGCCGCGCCAAGCGCCTGGCGGTCATCCACAACCCTATTGCCGGGCGCGGCCGTCTACGTCGCTACGCCGCGTTCCTGGACGCCTTAAAGGCGCGGGGCCTGATCGTGAAGGAGTTGCCCACCAGCTGCCGAGGCGATGCGGAACGCTGGGCCCGCCAGGTGAGCAGCGCGGAAGGCGATATGCTCGTCGCAGCGGGCGGGGACGGCACGATCAACGAGGTCGTGAACGGCCTTCTGGCCAACCGCCAGGGAGGCCGCGAGCTTCCTCTCGCCATCCTGCCGCTTGGTACCGCCAACGTTCTGGCCGCAGAAATAGGTCTGAGCGATGACATCGAGAGCTGCGTCGACTGCATCGTTCGAGGTGAGGTTCGGCCCATCACCCTGGGACAGATGAATGATCGCTGCTTTCTCATCATGGCCGGCGTCGGCCTGGATGCCCACGTGGTGGCGCAGGTAGATGTGGGTCTCAAGCGCAAGCTCGGCAAGCTGGCCTATGTCGCCAAGCTGCTGCAGCAGCTCTTCACTTACGACTTCCCAGCCTACAGCGTGACGATCGGAGATAAGAGCTTCCGCGCCAGCTCGGTCATCGTCGCGAAGGGACGCTACTACGGGGGGCGTCTGATGATGGCCCCCCGTGCGTCCCTGTTCCAGGACAAGCTGCAGGTGGTGCTCTTCAAGCGAAGCGGCCCATGGCATGCGGTTAGATATGGGGCAGCGCTGTTGCTTGGCATGCTGCCGCGGCTTGAGGGCGTGCAGTATCTGGAAGCGGAGGCGCTACGGATCGAGGGGCCCGCCGGCGACCCCGTGCAGGCAGATGGCGACATCATCGGCCTGTTGCCTGCTCAAGTCAGCTTGATCCCTCAGGCCATCCGTCTCGTGGTGCCCGTCCAGGCTAGTTGATCATTTCCTCAGGATAGACACCGTAGAAAGTGTCCCTGGGCAGCCAACCCACCAACCCCGCAAAATCGATCTCGCACCAGCGGTCGTTGCAGTTCCTGACCGTTCCGATCGCGCCGCGCTCCACGCGCGCCACGGGACGAGCATCGCCCTTCGGTTCGCTGAGCAGCAGTTGGTCATCAGTGACCACACGCGCGCTCCGGCGGTTTTGCAGCATGGACTGGTGGACCCAACCGAGCGTGCCCTCCCAGTCGCGAATCCGGCGCCAGGTCTCATACTCGTCGACCACCTCCACCGGTTGGCCGGCACGGCGATAGACCCACTCGATCGGATAGCGGAAGCCTGGTCCGGCCCTCAGGTTCACCTCGTTGGCGCGCAGCGAAACGAAGCGCGGCACCGGCAGGCCGCTCCGCCCCGGTGGCAGGGTTTCCTTTGCCTCTACATCGGCGGCAGCAGCCCCCTCCTCCTGGGCAAGGGCGGGTCCAAGGGGCTGAAAAAGCAGAAAGACGAAAAGTAAAAGCCACCGCATGTGCGCTAGCTATGCGACCCCTCGCGCGCCGGTCAAGCCTCCTCACACATAGACAGGCCCCTGCGCCGCCTGCTACACGCGCAGCGCAAGCTGCAGTAGGATGACGTTCGACCGCACTTCTTGCCGGTCTTGAAGAGAGAAGGTCCGGATCCGCGCCCATGAATAAATCCCTCGTCAACAAGCCCCTGGTCATCGTCACCCGCCGGCTGCCCGATGCCATCGAGACGCGGATGATGGAGCTGTTCAATTGCCGCCTGAACCTCGAAGACAGGCCCATGAGCCAGGCGGAGTTGATCGCGGCGGTCAAGGAAGCGGACGTACTTGTTCCGACGGTGACGGATCGTATCGATGCCGGCGTGCTCAGCCATGCGGGGCCGAAGCTGCGCCTCATTGCATCCTTCGGGACCGGCGTCGATCACATCGATCTGAAGACCGCCCGCCAGCGCGGCATTACGGTGACGAACACGCCGGGTGTCCTCACCGAGGATACAGCAGACATGACCATGGCGCTGATCCTTGCGGTTTCCCGGCGCCTGTCAGAGGGCGAACGGCTAGTGCGCGCCGGAAAGTGGACCGGATGGAGTCCGACTTCCATGCTCGGGCATCGGATTTGGGGCAAGCGCCTGGGCATCATTGGTATGGGACGGATTGGTCAGGCCGTGGCACGGCGGGCCCGGGGCTTCGGACTTTCAATCCACTACCACAACCGGCGGCGCGTCCACGACAGCATCGAGCATGAGCTGGAGGCCACCTACTGGGAAAGCCTCGACCAGATGCTGGCGCGCATGGACATCATTTCTGTCAACTGCCCTCATACGCCGGCGACCTATCACCTGCTTTCCGCCCGCCGGCTGAAGTTACTGCGGCCCGATGCCACCATCGTCAATACCAGCCGCGGCGAGGTGATAGACGAGAACGCCCTTGCCCGCCTGCTGGCTGCGGGGGATCTGGCCGGCGCCGGCCTCGACGTCTTCGAGCACGAGCCAGCGATCAATCCCAAGCTGCTCAAGCTGCAGAACGTGGTGCTGCTGCCCCACATGGGGTCCGCGACCATCGAGGGCCGCATGGCGATGGGCGAAAAGGTGCTGATCAACATCAAGACCTTTGTTGACGGCCATGCACCGCCTGATCGAGTGCTGGAGGCGATGTTTTAGAGCAGATTCGCACCATAGCGTATAGCAGCCTGAACCGCGCGCGTGTTACGTTTAGAACGAGAGGACGCAAAACAAGTTCAGCTATAACTTGAACTGAAATGGGACAGGGGGAGCGGGGGGAATGTCCAGTTTGCAGTTGTCTCGGCGACGGCTTCTTGCCGCCGGTGGCGCCGTCGGGCTATTGGCAGTCGCGCCAGGTGGTAGCCTAGCAGCAGAAACACCAATCGAACAACCTTCCGCAGAGGAAGCGCTCGAGCGCCTGCTCGCGGGCAATGCGCGCTATGTCGACAACACGCCGCTCCAGCGCCCTCCGACCGACCGGGCAAGCCTCGCGGCTGGTCAGGCACCTTTCGCCGCAATCCTCGCCTGTGCGGATTCCCGCGTTGCACCGGAACTGGTCTTCGATCAAGGGCCGGGGGACCTCTTTGTGGTTCGCATCGCGGGTAACTTCGTCACCGATTATGTGCTGGGCAGCCTTGAATATGCGGTCGCCTATTTGAACGTTCCGCTGATCGTTGTGATGGGCCACAGCGGCTGCGGAGCTGTTGCTGCAGCGCTCAAGACGGCGCAGCAGAATGCGACATTTCCCGGAAACGTAGGGTCACTGGCCGCAAGGGTACAGACTGGGCTTCATGATTCGCTGCAGACCCAGCCGGAGCTTTCGCTGGAGGACGCGGTGGTCGAGAACAGCCGTTCCACCGTCGAGGAGCTCGAACGCGCCGGGAGCATCCTGCCCAGAGCGACTGTTGATGGTCGCCTGCAGATCACCGCGGCCCTGCACACCTTGACCGACGGTCGGGTGACTCTTCTCTGAATTGGGAGACTGCACTCTTCCCGAACCTCGCCCTTGCGCCGTACCCTCCCCTTTGGAAGAGAGACACGACCTTGAAAGAGAGACACGGTGGGAGGTGGGCAGGGTGTTTGACCTAGAAGAACTCGAAGCGGCGCATCGGCTGGTGCGCAGCGCCATGAGCCCGACGGCGCAGATACCTTGGCCCTTGCTGGCGGAACGCGCTGGCTGCGAGGTCTGGGTCAAGCATGAGAACCATACGCCGATTGGCGCCTTCAAGGTCAGAGGCGGCCTGGTCTGGATGGATGCGCGCCTTGGCGGGGAAACACGCCCCCGCGGAATCGTGAGCGCCACCCGCGGCAATCATGGCCAGTCGCTCGCCTTTGCAGCCCGCCGAGCCGATGTCCCCCTGGTCATCTGCGTGCCTCACGGCAACTCCGTAGAGAAGAATGCAGCCATGCGCGCCTTCGGCGCCGAGTTGGTGGAGTCGGGGCACGATTTTGAGGCGGCACGTGAAAAGGCGCAGGAACTCGCCCAGGAGCGAGGCCTGGAAATGGTGCCCTCCTTCCACCCTCATCTGGTGCGCGGTGTCGCTACCTATGCACTGGAGCTTTTCCGGGAGGCCGGCGAACTCGACGCCGTCTACTGCCCGATCGGCCTCGGCTCCGGGCTCTGCGGGATCATCCGTACGCGGGATCTGCTCGGCCTCAAGACCGAAGTCATCGGCGTCGCCACCGAGGGTGCGCCAGCCTATGCTCTTTCCTACGCCGCAGGTCAGGTGGTAACCACCGCCTCTTCCGATACCATCGCCGACGGCATGGCGACACGAATCCCGGATCCCGATGCCCTGGCGATGATCCTCAAGGGCGCCGCCCGCATCCTTACAGTATCCGACAAGGAGATCGCCGACGCCGTGCGCATCTACTACAGCGACACGCACAACCTGGCCGAAGGGGCAGGCGCAGCGGCGCTGGCGGCCCTGCTCCAGGAACGGGAAAGGCAGCAGGGGCGGCGGGTCGGGGTCATTCTCTCGGGAGGCAATATCGACCTCAGCCTCTATCTCAAACTACTGCAAGGATGATCGGCGTTCGCCCGCGGACCTGTGATTGAAGGTAAAGCCTAGCTCCCAAATTCGATCTCGATCGCGACGGCGTCAGGCAGATCTTCCGTTCGGGTCTGAAAGGAGGCGCGGGCCCCTGCGTCCAACACCTCCTGCTCCGTTTCGAACCACCAGCTGTGCAGAAGGGCGCCTTCGCGATTGAGCAGTCGCGCTTCCAGCGGTGGCAGCTCTACCGCATGCGGACCCGGGTTGCTGACCCACCCTTCGACAAGCAGCAGCCGCTCCCCCTCGACTCGACGGCGTAGCAGCGTGACATCCTCAAGAAGGAGGTTTTCGGACTGCTCGAACACGCCTCCCACAACGCTGATGAAAGGGGCCGCGGCCGGGACCCTTGCCAGCAACCCTTCCCTTCCTGTCCAGGCCAACGCCATTGCAGCGCCCAGGGTGAGAACAAAAACGCCAAGGAAGATTCGGGACCTGCTCGCGCTTGGCGGCGCGTTCTTGCTCGGCGGAGGTAGCAGAGTCGCTTTTTCCTCGGGACGCGCGCGCAAAGGGAGGTCCACGCGCGGCGGCGAGGGAGACTGCGGCGCCGCAGTGGTTCGTCGGGCAAGAAACAGTCTCTTGTCTGCGGGGACATCCGATACATCGGCGTGCCAGCAATGGCCGCAGGCACTACAGCGAACGCGGCGACCGCTGGGTGCGAGCGCCTGCTGCTCGACCTTGAAGGAGGTGCCGCACGCCGGGCAGGTAAGCACGATCACCTTGAATGCTGGCCCCTCACCTCTGCCCGCGCCAAGCTTTCGCATCTAGTGAAAGCTAGGCCGCAGCCCGCCTTTATTTCTGCCAAATCCCATGTCATCTTGCCTCTCCCGTTTCACCAGCGAGGTCCCTGACACTTGGTTCGCTTCGAGGACGTCACCCTGCGGTACGGGCAGGGACCGGAGATCCTCACGGGCCTGTCCTTGCATCTTGAGCCGGGCTCCTTTCATTGCCTGGTCGGACCCAGCGGCGCCGGCAAGTCATCCCTGCTGAAACTTCTTTACCTCGAACAGCGCCCGAGTAGTGGCCGCATATCCCTTTTTGGCCGGGATGTAATTCGACTGAGCCGCGATGCGCGGGCCGGGCTGCGCCGGCGCATCGGCGTCGTCTTCCAGGATTTCAGGCTGATCGAGCATCTGAGCGTCTACGACAATGTGGCCCTGCCTTTACGTCTTGCAGGGGAGCGGGAAAGGGAGATCCGCCGGAAGGTAGAGGAACTGGTGGCCTGGGTCGGGCTCGCAGCCCAGCTTCAGGCCGACCCTCGCACCCTTTCCGGCGGTCAACAGCAGCGCGTTGCCATCGCACGCGCCCTCGTCGGTCGCCCAAACCTGCTGGTGGCAGATGAGCCCACCGGCAGTCTGGACGACCGCATCGGCAATCGCCTGATGCATCTCTTTCAGGAGCTTCACCGCAACGGTACTACCGTGGTCCTGGCAACCCATAATCTCGCGCTGGTGGAGCGGCTGGGCCATCCTGTCTTGCGCCTCCACGAGGGGCAGGTTCTTCAGGAGAACAAGGATCAGGGCAGTCACGATCTGCTACAGGGAGAGCTTCCATGAGGAGCCTCACCCGTCGTGACCTGCCCCTGTCCGGCGACCCCTCCGCGCGCTTTCTGCCCCTGCTGATCGCCTTCATGATCTTTCTCGCCGCGCTTGCCCTCGTCGGTGCCGAAGCCCTGCGGCAAACCGCTGAACGCTGGGAAAGCGGGCTCAGCGGTCAGATGACGGTTCAACTTCCCGCTGATGCCGAAGAGGAAGCAGAGGCGCGGACGGCAACTGCCGTCGCCTTGCTCCAGGACATACCCGGTGTCACGGCCGTGGAGGTTCTGGACCGCCAGGAAGCGGCGGCTCTACTGGAGCCCTGGCTCGGCAGTGCGGCCGAAGATCCGCAGCTTCCGCTACCCGTCCTGCTGACGCTCACCGTTGAAGGCCAGATCGCCGAGATTGCGGCTGAAGCTCGAGCGCGCCTGAGCGACCCCCTCCCTGCTGCCCAGGTAGATGACCATCAGGAATGGATCGGCGGCCTGCTGAACCTGACCCGGGGACTCGGCGCTCTTGCGATCTTTCTTCTACTCCTGGTAAGTGCTGCTGCAGTGGTTACCGTTGTGTTTGTCACACGCACGGGCCTCGCGGTCCATCGACCAGTCATCGAGCTACTGCACCTGATGGGCGCCCGCGACGCCCAGGTCGCCGGCCGCTTCCAGCTGCATGCCATGCGCCAGGGCCTGATCGGCGGCCTGCTGGGGCTGGCCGCGGCGGCGGCCTGTTACGGGCTCCTCGATTGGACGCTTGCACCGACGACGATCGCTCTGCTACCGCCCTTTCGCATCGGTCCCCGCCTGCTGCTCCTGCTCGCACTGCTACCTGCCATCGCCGGCATGATCGCCCTGCTCACTGCCAGGATCACCGTGCTCCGCACGCTCGCCAGGATGCCCTGATGCCTCGCCGCCGTTCCTTCCTGCGCCGGTGGCTTTGGCTTCTTCCTCTGCTCGCTATTGCTGCCTTTGTCATCGGTCTCTTCAACTTCGTGGAAAGGCTACCGCGAGAAGCAGAGGCGCCCGGTCGCCAGACCGATGCGATCGTGGTGTTGACGGGCGGCGCGGGCCGCATCGATCGCGGCTTCGAGCTTCTGGAGGAGGACGGTGCCGAAAGGCTCTTCATCTCCGGCGTCTATCGCGGTGTCGAGGTCGGCGAACTGCTGCGGCTGGCCCAGCGTTCGCCGGACGAGATGCGCTGCTGCATCGAGCTTGGTTATGAAGCCAGCAATACCCGCGGCAACGCCATGGAAACCGCTGCCTGGGCGCGCGCCCGCGACATCAGAAGCTTGCGCCTCGTGACCGCCGCCTACCACTTGCCACGGGCACGGCTAGAGCTAGCCCGCCACTTGCCGGAAACGGAGATCCTGCTCGAGCCCGTCGCTGTAGAACACCTGCGCCGTAGTCTTTGGTGGCGGGACTATCGCACCGCGAACACCGTCACGCAGGAGTACCTGAAATATCTGGCCGCAACTGTCCGCGTCTTGCCGGACAGACTTTTTGGTTACCTACAAAGTCGAGTCACGTCGTGACGGCCCTCAGATCTCTCCTTTTCAATATCTACTTCGTCGGTCTCTCGGTGATCTTGGGCACCCTCTACCTTCCGTTTCTGCTGCTGCCGCCCAGGTACTTCTGGCCGGCTGCGCGGCTTTGGGTTCGCCTTACCCTTCTGGGACTGCGCCTCATCTGCGGCCTCGAAAGTCGCCTCGAAGGGCAGAAGCATTTGCCTCAAGGAGCCGGTCTGGTCGCCGCCAAGCATCAATCGGCCTGGGACACGCTAATCTTCGCGCTGCTCTTACCGGCCCCGGCCATGGTGCTGAAGCGAGAACTGCTGCACGTTCCCTTCTTTGGCTGGTACCTGCGTCACCTGAACATGATCGCGATCGACCGTCGACGAGGTGCAGCGGCCCTGCAGGACATGCTCCGGCAGGCTCGCGCGCGTCTGGCCGAAGGTCGGCAGATCGTGATCTTTCCCGAGGGCACTCGCACGGCGCCAGGTGTCGTGGGGCGCTATCAACCGGGAATCGCCGCTCTCTATAAAGCGCTGGCGGTTCCCGTGACGCCCGTCGCCCTCAACTCCGGGCGCTACTGGGGCAGACGGGCCTTCAACAAGCGTCCCGGCACCATCCGACTGCAAGCGCTGCCCCCGATCCCTGCCGGGCTCGAGCGTGCGCGTTTCATGGAATGCCTGAAGTGCAGTATCGAGAAAGGGAGCGCGGAACTCGACAGGGAGAGCGAGCAGCCGTCGCCCGCAGCCTGAGCTCTTACTGCACGACACCTTCATCTGCCGCCTTGCGCGAGAAGAGGTGGCGGCCGCGCTGCCGCGCCGCCGTGATCTCCTTACAGCGCGAGACCAGATCCTCGAGATCGCGACGAAACTGATCCAGGGCGAAACTGGCGCCGAAGAGGCGCCCGAGGGTTTCCGTGGACAAGTCCTGCGTCAGCCTGTCTTTCCTCATCTGGTCGAGGGCTCCCCTGTAGGCGCGGACTGCCTTGGCCAGACGATCCAGGTCTTCCGTCACATCTTCTCCCGACAAGACCTGACCGATCTGCTGCAGCGTCGCCGCGCCGGCTTCGAGAGCATCTTGCCAAGGTTGTGCCGTCGGACTGTCCCCCTCTTTCCCCTCCCCCTCCCGCGGGGCACGCCGCAACATGCCGATGCCATGGCGAAGCCGCCGCGTCGTTCGCGCCAGCGGCTCGAGATCCGGAAGATCGGTCAACCAGATGCGGCGTTCATGGGTCGCCTCCTGCACCAGGATCTCCAGCCGAGTCACTTCCTCCCGAACCTGCCCGGCGAGTAAACCGACCTCCCCCTTCCGATCGGACTCTCGAGACGCAAGAGCTTCAAGTTGACGAGCCATCAGGTTGGCAACCAGCGCGGTCTTATCGAGAACCGAGCGAGAGGCCCTCGCCGGCACCACGATGAGGGAAACCAGAATGCCGGCGATGCACCCCACGCCCACTTCCAGAATTCGGCTGCTGGCCAGATCCACCGGCTCGAGGCCCAGGCCCGGCCCGCCGAGGAGCATGATGATTGCCGTTATCGGGGCGATACGAAAACCAGGGGAAAGGGCGGCAAGGATAGCCAAGGGCCCCAGCGCCAGTATCAGGGTAAGGATGCTCGTCAGGAAATCCGACGGGGCGATCAGAAGAACCAGCGCAGTCGCGTAGATGGCGCCGAAGATCGAACCGGCGAGCTGCTCGAACGCCACCTTGAGTGAGCCGGCGAGGCTGCTCTGCACCACAACGACCGCGGTGATTACCGCCCAAAGGCCTTCAGGCAGCGAAAAGCTGTAGACGAGGACGTAAGCCATAAGGCTGGCCGCCGTGATCCGTGTGGCATGCACGAGCAACCGGCGATAGCGTCCCGCCCAGCGCTGCATCTACCCCTTCCTTGATTGGTGCGGCGGCTCGCTTCACTGAGCCTAGGCGTCGTCCTTTTCGGCAGCGGCCTCTTGCACGTCTTCGGCTTCCTGGATTGGCGGCGGGACCTTCCCCGGCTCTCGGGCGTCGAAGGTGCCCGCCTGGCGCATTTCGATGACCCCCCGCCGTATTTCCCGGGTGCGGCGGAAGAGATCCTCCAAGGTCTGGCCCTCACCCCAGCGAATGGCGCGCTGCAAGGCCATCAGGTCCTCGCTGAACCGCTGCAGCATTTCCAGCACCGCCTCCCGGTTGTTCAGGAAGACGTCACGCCACATCACCGGGTCTGAGCCGGCGATGCGCGTGAAGTCGCGGAAGCCGCCGGCCGAATAGCGGATCACCTCCTGGCGCTCGCTGGCTTCGAGGTCGAAGGCGGTTCCCACGATCGTATAGGCGATCAGGTGAGGCAGATGGCTGGTGACGGCCAGCACCTTGTCGTGGTGGCTGGCCTCCATGATCTCGACGTGGGAGCCACAGGCTTCCCACAGGGCGCGCAGCTGCGCGATCGCTTCTTCGTCGGAGCCTGGCGGTGGGGTCAGGATGGCATAGCGATTTTCGAAGAGGTCGGCAAAGCCGGCGTCAGGACCGCTGTGCTCGGTGCCTGCAATAGGATGTCCCGGCACGAAATGGACGGCTTCCGGCAAGAAGGGCCCGACGTCCCGGATAACCGCCCGCTTCACCGAGCCGACGTCGCTGACGATTGCGCCGGCCGTCAATCCGCCCGCCATAGCCTCCGCCAGTTCCGCATTGGCGCCAACGGGAACGCACAGCATGACGAGATCTGCGCCGGATACGGCATCGGCTGCGGTCTTTCCGAAGCGGTCGCAGAGCTCTAGCTCCCGCGCTCGCGCTTCCACAGAGGGCGACGCATCGAAGCCGACGATCTCGCCGGCGAGCTGCCGCGAACGAATCACCCGGGCCAGAGACGAGCCGATCAGGCCGATCCCGAGAATAGCGACACGCTTAAAGAGCGGCTGCTCCTTCATTGATCCAAGCTGGACAAGGCAGTCAGCACGCGCCCCATGTCCGCCTCGCTGCCGATCGTGATCCGGAGGTGCTGGGCCAGCCCGTAGCTGTCCATACGCCGCACCAGGACTCCCTGTTTTTTCAGGTGTTCTGCTGCAGCGGCCGCATCGGAAAAGCGCACCAGCACGAAATTCCCTTCGCTCGGCTCCGCCCGAAGGTTGAGCCGCTTCAGCCCTTCGACAAAAGCAGCGCGCGCCTTCCTGTTGCTATCGCGGCACTGGGCCACGTAATCCTGGTCCCGGATGGCTGCGACGCCCGCGGCCAGTGCCGGTGCCGACACGTTAAAGGGACCGCGCAGGCGGTTCAGCACATCGGCAACGGCGGGCGAGCAGTAGGCCCACCCCAGGCGCAGGGCGGCCAGCCCGTGGATCTTGGAGAAGGTGCGCGTCATCACGACGTTCTCGCAGTTCTCCACCAGCCGCACCCCTGCTTCATAATCTGCCGCCTCCACATACTCGGCGTAGGCCGCATCAATCACCAGAAGCACGGACTCCGGAAGCCCCGCCTGCAGCCGCTCGACTTCGCTCGCAGGAAGATAGCTGCCGGTCGGGTTGTTTGGATTGGCAAGGAAAAGGATCCGCGTGTGCTCGTTTACCGCCTCGAGCAGCGCATCCACATCAGCGCACAGGTTGCGTTCGGCGACGGCCACTGGGCGTGCGCCTACGCCCTTGGCGGAAATGGGGTACATCAGAAAGCCGTGGCGGGAGTAGAGGACTTCGTCGCCAGGGCCAGCGTAGGCGCGGGTGAGCAACGAAATGAGCTCGTCGGAGCCGGCGCCGCAGACGATGCGGGATGCGTCCAGCCCGTAGACTTCGGCAATGGACTCGCGAAGCGACGTGGCGCCCCCGTCCGGATAGCGATGCAATTCGTCGGCCAGTTCCCGATAGGCCTCCATCGCCCGCGGGCTAGGGCCGAGCGGATTCTCATTCGAAGCGAGACGAAGAACCCGATCCACGCCCGGAATGGAAGCCTCGCCTCCCACGTAGGCGGCGATCTCCATGATGCCAGGTCTAGGTTGCAAAGCCATTCAGATGCGCTCTCTTTTCTTGGCTGCTGCCCGCGGATCGGCCAGGTCAGGCTCGTTGAAGGGCAAGGGATAGGCCCCGATCAACCAACATCCGCTGAAATGCTCGTTGTTCATGTCCCGCAGGAGAGTAAGGCGCGGGTCATCCTGGGCGACAAAGTCGGCCACCTCAATCAGCAGCAGATGCCCTTCGTCCACGCTTCCCCACTGGATGATGTCGTAGACAGGCAGGTCGGCTTTTTCAATCAGCGCCTTTGCAGCGCTCCGGCTGAACTGGGCCTCCGCCTCCAAGACCACATAGCTGTGGTCCGCGCCAGAGGGTTCTGGCTCGATAAGGCCGATGATCAAGGCATCATGCCCACCGGAAGACGGCGAAGCAGCGGGCGCCAAAGGGAGCCGCCCGATAATGCGCGGCACCTTCTCGCCCCGTCGGGCAAGAAAACGCCACCAGGCCTCGGGGGAATCAGCCTCTGGTGGCGGCAGAAGGCCCAGAGCGCACTCTCCCTCAGCCACCGAGTTGAACACACGGCTTGGCGATTGCCTCTCGAGCATGGGAGTAAGAACGCCGAAGTGATCACGAGCGACGCCCACCAGCGATGGGCCCGCTTCCGGAACCCAGGCTGCGACGGAAAAACTGCCCTGCTGCGCCAGTGAATCCGAGAGGATTTCGCGCCAAATCCGGAGCAATACCGCCCGGGGCAAAGGACCCTCGTGACGATCTAGCAGACGGCGCAGTACCTGTATTTCCCGGGCCGGCCGGAAGGACGGCGCGCCGCTTCCCTTGGCCTTAGCAATGGCACGCGACACTTGAGTGCGCCGCATCAGCAGATCATGGATCTCGCTGTCGATCCGATCGATCTCGCCGCGCAGGCTTTCTAAGGACAAGGTGGAGTCCATCGTTGTCTGGATTCTTCTTTAAGGGGGCGGACACCGAAGCGACTCCACCCGATGCAATTGGAGCTAGTGTTAATCTTGCAAAGGGCGAAAATCAAAGAATTCTGCCGCCACGCCAGCCGCTTGGGATAGTGAAGCGGGGATTGACAGAAGCGGCGCGCCACCTCTTAGTGTGCCCTCCATTTGCTGGAGCAGAGCCGCGTGCCTCCTCCGCAGCCTGCTGCGCGAGGGCATCTGCGCTGGTCCAGACCGCTTCTCATGATACGGACTGCCCGGGGCCAATGGCCACTGACACCTCATCGAAATCGCCAGAAATTCGACGTGCGCTACCGGGACACCGTCTCCTGATCGGGAAGGAGGCGCCACTTCAGCTCGACTGTGGCGCAACCCTGGCACCCGCCGTACTTGCCTATCAGACCTATGGCGAGTTGAACGCCGACAAGAGTAACGCGATCCTCGTCTTTCATGCCCTGACGGGCGACCAGTTTGCGGCGGAGGATCATCCGGTGACCGGCCGGCCGGGCTGGTGGGAAGTGATGATCGGGCCCGGGCGCCCGCTGGATACCCGCCGCTACTTCATCATTTGTATTAACGTCCCCGGGGGCTGCATGGGCTCTACCGGGCCGAAGGAGATCAATCCGGAGACAGGCAAGCCCTGGGGGCTCGACTTTCCGGTGGTGACCATTGGCGACATGGTGCGCGCTCAGATCCGCGTTCTCGATCACCTCGGCATCGACAAGATCTTCTGCGCCATCGGCGGCTCCATGGGCGGAATGCAAGCGCTTGAGATGGCGTCACGCCATCCGGAGCGCCTGCATAGCGTCATTGCGGTGGCGACGGCCGGCCATCACAGCGCGCAAAACATCGCCTTCCACGAAATTGGCCGCCAGGCGATCATGGCCGATCCCGACTGGCGGGGTGGTCGCTATCTGGAAGAGAATGCCGTGCCGCGGCGCGGGCTGGCGGTGGCGCGCATGACGGCGCACGTCACCTATCTTTCCGAACCTGCCTTGCACCGCAAGTTCGGCCGTCGGCTGCAAGATCGACGCGCCCTGAGCTACGGCTTCGACGCGGATTTCCAGGTGGAGAGCTACCTGCGCTACCAGGGCGCAAGCTTCGTCGAGCGCTTCGACGCCAATTCCTACCTCTACATCACCCGCGCGATGGACTACTTCGACCTGGCAGCAGACCATGACGGCGTGCTGGCCAAGGCCTTCACCCACTCCCCCGCACGCTTCTGCATCGTCTCCTTTACCAGCGACTGGCTGTTTCCGACGAGCGAGGCCAAGCGGCTGGTCCTCGCTCTCAACGCTGCAGCGGCTGATGTCAGCTTCGTCGAGATCGAGAGCGACAAGGGCCACGACGCCTTCCTGCTCAACGAACCAGAGTTTCATGCAACGCTTCACGGCTTCCTGAACGGCACGGCGGAGCGCCTGGGACTGCCCACCGGTGACCTCACCCCGATCGATTTGGGCGACCGCGACCCTGGCAAGGAGCGTATTTCGTGACTCTAGGGGGTGACGCGCGCACGCGGCGAAGCAGCAACCTCGCCCGGTCCGATCTGCGGCTGATCGCCGACTTGATCGAACCTGGCTCGCGGGTCCTCGACATCGGGTGCGGCGAAGGCATTCTGCTCGAGTATCTGGTGCGCGAGAAGGCGGTGGTCGGCCGCGGCATGGAGCTCAGTCAGGAGGGAGTGAACGCTTCGGTCGCTCGGGGTCTGTCGGTGGTTCAGGGAGATGCCGACACGGCGCTGAGCTACTATCCGGATCAGGCCTTCGACGTCGTGGTGCTAAGCAAGACCTTGCAGGCGACGCGGGATCCACGGGCCGTGCTGCGCCAACTCGTGCGGATTGGCAATAACGCCATCGTTTCCTTCCCGAACTTCGGCTACTGGCGCATTCGCCTCGAACTTCTCCTGAGGGGACGCATGCCGATGACGCCGTCGCTGCCGGCCCCATGGTACGAGACGGAAAACATTCATCTCTGCACCCTGCGTGACTTCGTCGCTCTCTGCGAACAGGAGCAGATCCGGGTGGAACGCGCCTTCACCGTCCGCGACGACGGCTCCCCCCGCCCCATTTCCTCCCTCGGCCTCGCCAACCTCTTCGGCCATGACGGGGTTTTCCTGCTCAGGCGTAGTTGAAGTCGCGCCGGCCGCTCGGGGCCCATCATTGCCCTTGCCTGTTAGCGCTTTTTGATCAATCTCCCCCTCAGCTTGCGGGAGAGATGGACGAATGACTGACATCACGAACGATCTTGGCTGGCGGGCGCAGCTGCGCGCCGTGGTGGAGCATCCGCGCACTCAAAAGTTCATCGTGGCCCTGATTGTGATCAATGCAGTCACTCTGGGGCTGGAAACCAGTGCGACCGCGATGGAGCTGATGGGGGGCCTGCTGCAAGCCCTCGACAAGGTCATTCTGTCCATCTTCGTGGTGGAGCTGGTGACCAAGCTCATAGTCTACGGCCACCGCTTTCCCCGCGACCCCTGGAACGTCTTCGATTTTCTCGTGGTCGGCATCGCGCTCATGCCAGCGACCGGCGCCCTGTCGGTTCTGCGCGCCTTGCGGGTTCTGCGTGTCCTGCGACTGATTTCGGCTGTGCCGTCCATGCGCAGGGTGGTTGCAGCCTTGCTCCATGCCCTCCCCGGCATGGGCTCCGTCATCGCTCTGCTCAGCCTGATTTATTACGTCTTCGCGGTGATGGCGACGAAGCTCTATGGGCCAACCTTCCCAGAGTGGTTCGGCACCATCGGTGCCTCGGCCTACACCCTCTTTCAGATCATGACCTTCGAGTCCTGGTCCATGGGCATCGTCCGGCCGGTGATGGAAGTTTATCCCACGGCGTGGCTCTTCTTTGTCCCCTTTATCCTCACCACGTCCTTCACGGTTCTCAACCTCTTCATCGGCATCATTGTCGATGCCATGCACAGCGGTGCGCAGGAGGAACTGAGCGCCGAGCGGGAGCAGGCCCACGCGGACGCGGCAATGATCGTGAGTGAGTTGAAGAAGCTACAGCACGAAGTTGCGCAACTGAAAAACGAGCGCCAGGAGTAGAAAACCCTGAACCGGCTCAATCGCTTGGCGCTAGTTCAAAGGTGTGAAGCGACTTTCACCTCGACTGGGTCCGCTTGGCGGACCCAATTTGAGGCGATCTAGTCTAACTTCTCGGGCCGAAAATCAGCCACGCGATGAAGCCCACGAAAGGGAATACCAAGAGGACGACAATCCAGATAGCCTTGGCCCCGGCGGACGCGCTGGAGCCAGCGGTCTTGATAATCGCATAAACTACCAGAACGAGAAGAATAAGGCCCAACAGGCCGACTTCAATACCCATATCTTGTTCCCTTTCGACTAAGCTCGCTGCCTATTTTGGCAGGCGCAGCATAGGTCCAAGATCCTCCCCGCCGCACACGTGGAAGTGGAGATGAGGCACCTCCTGGCGCGCATCATGCCCGTGATTGCTCATGATACGATAGCCGCTTGCGTCTACCCCCAGCATCCGCGCCACTTCCCCGAGCGAGCGGATCAGATCAACGATCTCGGCCTCTGAGGACCTGGCAGAGAAATCATCCAGCGAGACATAAGATCCCTTCGGAATCACTAAAACGTGATGTCGGCATAGCGGGTTGATGTCGTGGAACGCCAGAGAGTGCTCCGTCTCGAGCACCTTATTGCACGGGATCTCCCCGCGCAGGATCTTCGCGAAGACATTATTCGGATCGTAGGTCATAGGCTCCTCTCACAGCGGCTCTGTGCGCCGGCAGGAAGAGAAGGTCGCTCGGGCTTCCGCTTCCGGCCGGCTACTCCTGCCGTGCCAGCTTCTCCGCAATGCCCGAAGTTCCCTTGCGCTGCAACAACTTCTCCCAGACCTCTTCGGGAGAGACGTCCTTGACCGCCCAAAGCACGAGCAGATGGTAGAGAAGATCGGCGCTTTCTGCCGCCAGGGCGTCCGGATCGTCGCGCATGGCCTCGATCACCGTTTCCACGGCCTCTTCGCCTACCTTCTGCGCGATCTTGGCATCCCCCTTGGCAAGAAGCTTCGCGGTATAGCTAGATCCCGGATCCGCCTGGCGCCGCTCTTGTATCGTTTGGTAAAGCGCGTCCAGCACCCGTGCGTCGCGAGGCTCGCTCACCGCTGCACCTCCTCTGCTGAACGAATGGGGATGCCGGCTGCGGCCATGGCTGCCTTGGCCTCGGCAATCGAATAGTCTCCGAAATGGAAGATCGAAGCTGCCAGGACAGCCGATGCATGCCCCTCCAGAACGCCTTCCACCAGATGCTGCAGAGTCCCGACACCGCCGGACGCGATGACCGGAATGGGCACGGCATCGGCCACGGCCCGCGTCAGCTCCAGATCGAAGCCGGCCCGCGTTCCATCTCGATCCATGGAGGTCAGCAGAATCTCCCCTGCCCCCAGCTCCGCGAGCTGCCGAGCCCAGGCCACGGCGTCGAGGCCGGTGCCTTGGCGTCCGCCATGGGTGAAGACTTCGAACCCGCCCGAAGCGCCCCGCTTCGCATCAATTCCGACGACGATGCACTGGCTGCCGAACTTTGCAGCGCCGGCGCGCACCAGTTCCGGATCCTTCACTGCTGCGGAGTTGATCGAGACCTTGTCGGCCCCCGCGAGCAGCAGCTGCCGGATATCGTCCAACGTCCGGACCCCGCCACCGACCGTGAGCGGCATGAAACAGGCTTCTGCGGTTGCCTGGACAACCTCAAGGATCGTTCCGCGCTTCTCATGGCTCGCAGTGATGTCGAGAAAGCAGAGTTCGTCGGCGCCGGCCGCGTCGTAGATCCTCGCCTGCTCGACCGGGTCGCCCGCGTCACGCAGGTCGACGAAGTTGACTCCCTTGACCACACGCCCATCCTTGACGTCGAGGCAGGATATGATGCGCGCTTTCAGCATCAGTGGACGCCTTCCCCACAGCGCGCCAGCGCTTCTGCGGGATCAATCCGGCCGTCGTAAAGCGCACGACCGAGAATGGCCCCCACAATTCCGGAATCTTGCGCCGCCTTGATGGCGAGAAGATCATCGAGCGAGCTGACCCCGCCGGAAACGATCACCGGGATGGAGATCGCGCGAGCCAGCGCTGCCGTCGCCTCCAGATTGGGGCCTCCCATGGCGCCGTCGCGCTCCACATCCGTGTGGACGATGGCAGCAGCACCGGCCCCCTCAAAGCGCCGCGCCAGTTCGACGGCTTCCAGTTCGCTAGTCTCCGCCCACCCCTCGACAGCCACCTTGCCGCCGCGCGCGTCGATTCCAATCACGACTCGATCGGGAAAAGCTCGGCAGGCCTCGTGAACCAACTGCGGATCCTTCACCGCTACCGTGCCCAGAATGACCCGCCGTACGCCAAGCGCGAGCCAGTGCTCGATGGTCGCCAGGTCGCGGATGCCCCCGCCCAGCTGCACTGGTATCTGCACCGCCTTAAGGATCGCTTCGACTGCCGCGGCGTTTATCGGCCGGCCGGCAAAGGCTCCGTTCAGGTCGACCAGATGCAGCCACTCGAAACCCGCATCAGCAAAACGACGGGCTTGATCGGCCGGATCGGGGTTGAAAACCGTGGCCTGGTCCATTTCGCCGCGCAGCAGGCGCACGGCTTGCCCGTCCTTCAGGTCTATGGCGGGGAAAAGAATCATAGGGCAGGCTCCTCTCCCGCCTGCTCCACCACCTCAGCCTCGCGCTTCTTCTCCTCAAGATCCTTGTAGTAGTAGAAGCCTCTGACCCACTGATCCTCAACAAAGGCGTAGCGAGGGTTGGTCCCCCAGCGCTGATATCCGAGCTGCTGGTAGATCTGGATCGCGCGCTCCTGAGTTTCCCGCACGTCCAGGCTGAGCACCTTGAAACCAGCCGTGCGCGCAGCCTCCTCCACCGCCTGTACCAGGCGCAAAGCAAGCCCGTAGCCACGCGCCCAGGGCGCCACGAAAAAGGTGGTGAGCGTGCTCACGGCACTGGTCGCTTCGTTATTGGGGGTCGGCAGCACGAGCTGTGCCGACCCGGCAATAACGCCGTCCAGGCGTGCGACGAAAAGGCGCCTTTCGGGAATCAGCAGGACGCCGCGCCAGTAGTTCTCCATGCGCTCGCGCGGCGGCGGCGAAAGCCAGCCGAAACCGCCGCCGTCGACAATGGCCGCATCAGCGGCATCGCAGAGGTCATGAAGATCCGGGCCAGTGAACGCATCCAGCTGTTCGACCCGGGTATCGATCGCATGCTGCCGACCGTCCATCACGCCATCCATTGCAGAAAGTTGCCCAGCAGATGCAGGCCGCTCGCCTGACTCTTCTCCGGGTGAAACTGCGTTCCGATGAGATTATCCCGACCAACCACAGCGCCAATGCGCATCCCGTAGTTTACGGTGGCGAGGAGTTGCCGGGCCTCAATCGGTTGAAAGTGGTAGGAGTGGACAAAGTAGAAGTGGGTACCGCTCTTGAGACCGGCGAGTACCGGATGCGCCTCTCCCGCCTCAGTCAGTTGTAGCTCGTTCCACCCCATGTGCGGAATCTTGAGCGCCGGATCCTCTGGCTGGAGACGCTCAACCTGCCCCGCAATCCAACCAAGGCCCGGGTGGGTTCCATGCTCCAACCCGCGCTCCGCCATGAGCTGCATGCCGACACAGATGCCAAGGAAGGGCCGCGCCTTCTGGATCACGGCCTCTTGCAAAGCTTCCAGCATGCCCGGAAGCGCCGCCAGCCCGGCCCGGCAATCGCCGAAGGCCCCGACCCCCGGCAAGACGATCCGGTCTGCCGCGGCCACCACTTCCGCTTCGCCGGAGATTTGGATCGGCACGGTCAGCCCCCGCTCTCCCGCGGCTCGCTGCAAAGCCTGAGCTGCCGAGCGAAGATTGCCCGACCCGTAATCGACGATGACCAGAGACATCTCTTTTAGAGCGCGCCCTTGGTGGAAGGAATGGCGTCTGCCTTGCGCGGATCAATCTCGATCGCCTCACGCAGAGCCCGCGCCAGCGCCTTGAAGGTCGCCTCGATCATGTGGTGATTGTTGGTGCCGTAGAGGTTCTCCACGTGCAGGGTCATCCCGGCGTTGAAGGCGAAAGCCTGGAACCACTCCTTGAAGAGCTCGGTGTCGAAGTCGCCCAGCTTGTCCCGGGTGAAGTCCAGCTTCCACACCAGGTAGGGGCGATTGGAAAGATCCAGCGCCACCCGGCTCAAGGTTTCATCCATGGGCACCAGCGCCGCCCCATAGCGGCGGATGCCACGCCGATCCCTTAGCGCCTGCGCCACCGCCTTGCCCAGTACGATGCCGCTATCTTCGGTGGTGTGGTGCGCATCGATGTGCAGATCCCCCTCCACCCGCAGGTGGATGTCGATCAGGGAGTGGCGCGACAACTGCTCCAGCATGTGGTCGAGAAAGCCCACGCCGGTCTTGATGTCATAGCTGCCGGCACCGTCCAGAGCGACGGTGGCGCTAATGCGCGTTTCATTGGTGTTGCGTTCAAGACTCGCCGTGCGCATGGCACCCTTTCCCCATCCTGGGACCCAAGACCTTTTGGAATGGCCGCGGTTTATCACGACGCGAGGGGGATTGCCATGGCGGAGGCAGTAGGCGAAGTCAGCGCTAGTTCGACTAGCTAATGCGCAAGCCATCATACACGCCCCGACATGTATCGAATCACCAGCCTTGACCGGGCGCTTCTGTCAAAGTCCTCTTCCCTGCGGTGTTTTTGAGGAGTCGCAGGGTGATAGAGGGGCCGATCCACGCTTGGCGCAAGAAGGTGAGCGCCGGGGAAATCAAGCCTGACGGGGCGCAGGAGTTGGCGGCGGAGAAGTTGCAGGCGCTGCATCATGCCTTGCGCGACTACCGCCCGGCGGGTGGCCGGACGGGTTGGAAGGAACGGCTAGGTCTG